>SAMEA3387468__coassemble_2665_pt1 | contig 13241 bp, 10 predicted proteins | sample SAMEA3387468__metabat2_low_PE_040 | metagenome-assembled genome bin SAMEA3387468 (sample SAMEA3387468) | Felis catus | biome: Faeces | place: United Kingdom | collected 2012 | reverse complement strand
TTTATCCAATGAGGACAGTACCCTTTCGCAGGTGATTGATGCAAAAGAAAATACAGGAGCAGATGCTGCCGTCAACGCTGTCAACATAGAACGTTACAGGGATATCATAAAAAAAGCGATCCTGCAAAATCATTTTATTTTACTTGCAATTGAAAATCAGACGAATATATCTATGATTATGCCTGTAAAAAATGCACTTTATGATTTATTAAACTATCAATCTCAGATTAAGGCTTTTCAGCACAAAAATAAAAACGCAAAGGCCATTTCAGGCAAAAGCGCATATTTTTTATCCGGTATGACAGATAAAGATAAACTGATACCTGTCATCACATTTGTATTTTGCTATGGCGAAAAGCCTTGGACAGGACCCTTGACTTTATATGAAATGTTTGACACCAATGAAATTCCCAAAGCATTTTTTCCATTTCTTCCTGACTATCGAATCAATTTAATTGACATCCACAGTATCAGTGACAATATATCAATGTCAGAAGACTTAACTATCATCATTTATTTATTAAAATACCGGGGATAAAAGCGCCTCTTAAAAGACTATATCCAAAATAATCCGGGAATTTTCAAGAAAGTCCCGGAACATCTGCTAAATTTAATCTCAGTCATACTTGATACACCATGGCTTATTCAAACAAAGAAGCAATATATTTCAAAGAAAGGGCGTGTCGATATGTGTACAGCAATCAAAGAATGGTACGAAGAAGCACTCTCTGAGGGCAAAACCGAGGGACTCTCTCTCTCCGAAGAAATTATCAAAAGAAAAAAACACTGTGAATCGCCTGCTGCAATTGCGCGTGCTTTAAATATTGAACAGACACAGGTACTCTTAATCACACATCTGTTGGATTAAATTCAGGTTAATTATTACGCGAAAACTGTGTATGCTAAATTTAGTTAAAAATCAAAACAGGCATCCCGACGCATAGAATCACCCATAAATCAAGATGCCTGTTTTACAGCAATAGTTTACATACCAATCTCCGCCACAACGCTATCGTGCGCCCGGACGCAGAGCCATCCGTCCAAAATGTTTGCACCACCTTCTTCCGAAACCGTCAGCATCTCCGCCGCTTCAAGCTGCATTTCAAAGTTATCATCTGAAAAATTCATGACAGATATGATTTTTTCGCCATCGTATGCTCTCTTACAAATAATTACGCCGTCTTTAGGGCTTTCGACAGTGCAGCTTCCAAACATCAACGTTTTCCTGTTGCCGCGAAGCGCTGTCAGCTTTGCCACATAGGAAAACAACGACTTTTCATCTTCCGTCTGCTGTCCGGCGCTTTCAATCGACTGCTTTTGATAATTGATCCACGGCGCCGCATCCGAAAAACCGCCGTAGGCTGTGTCATCCCAATACATTGTGTTGCGGGAATAATCTCTCGTCGCTTTCACAAGATCAGCCATTGCCTCTGTCTTGGATTTGCCGTCTGCAAGGGCAGACTCATAAGCAAGAACGCCCTGTATATCGCGCGCATCCGCGCGGCTTTCGCACCGGTAATTTTCCATACCGATTTCGTCTCCGAAATAAATAAAAGGAATCGCCCGATAGGTCATCATCAATGTAAATAATGTTTTCGCCTGTCTTTTGTCAAAACCAAACCTGGACGGAAATCGCGGCATATCGTGACTTCCGAAAAAGATTGTCGGATAACAATCGCCGTCATAGCGCGCCGTCATTTTGGAAAGCTCGCCGAAAAACCGTTCAAAACAAAAGTCCGGCTGGCTTCCGAGATTAAAATTAAATGTCGTATCAAGCTGTCCTTCTCCGGCATAGGACGCAATCACATCAAGGTCGTCGCTGCTTATTTCCCCAACCAAAAAGACAGGATCTTCTCCATCAAAATGGTCTTTAAGCCGTCTCATAAATTCATGAATGCCTTTCTGATTGACGTCATGCAAGTGCCTCTGTTCTCCATTTTCATCAAAGGGATTATCTAAAAACGCGTCGTCAAGCGTCACATTATTAATGACATCAAGGCGGAAGCCGTCCACACCTTTTTTCCGCCAAAAATCAAGCATTTCAAAAATAGCATCACCAACAGCCGGATTCGCCCAGTTTAAGTCAACCTGCTCCTTCGCAAAGGAATGATAGTAGTACATTTTTGTCGTTTCGTCATATGCCCACGCCGAACCGCCGAAAAAGGATTCCCAGTTGTTTGGCTCATGGCCGTCCTTCGGTGCCTGCCACACATACCAGTCGCGTTTCGCATTATCTGTGCTGCGCTTTGATTCCAAAAACCACGGATGTTGATCTGATGTATGGTTAATGACAATATCCGAAATCACACGAATGCCAAGTTCATGAGCCTTTGCGATAAAAGCCTCAAAATCTGCCATTGTACCGTAATCTTCATCTATTCCATAATAATCTGATATATCATAACCGTTGTCCACCTTCGGCGACGGATAAAAAGGCGTCAGCCACAGGCCGCCCACACCAAGCTTTTTCAAATACGGCAGCTTTGACATCATACCTTTAAAATCCCCGATGCCGTCATGATTGCCGTCGCAAAAGCTTGGCATATAAATCTGATAAAATACGGTTTCTTTCCACCACTGTTTCATAAAATCGCCTCCAAATCGAATAAATTTCCTATATCAAGACAAAGCTGACAAGTCCGCTTCGAACTCCCTAAGTCCCTCAATCCTTGAGGGACTTGCTCCGCTTTGCACGCCAAATGCAGACTGCCGCCGGCACACAAATCATTTGCATACCGGCGGCCCCACTAAAACTGTCTATTGACAGAATCTCTTTCTATAATTTCTACATTTAAAACAAGCTTCTCCACGCCGTCTTTCGGATGACTTATCCGGTAAAGCAGGCGGTCGACAGCCTTTTGCCCCATCAGCTTTTTACTGACATGAATCGTTGTCAGCGCCGGAAGCACCATACGGCTCAGCTCAATATCATCAAAACCGACAATGCTGATATCATCCGGTATTTTATAACCGTTTTTCTGAAGCACCTTCATAAGCAGAATCGCCAGCTCATCATTGGAACACAAAAGTACATCCGGCTTTTCCTCAATCTGCAAAAACATTTCAAAAAGGCCGTCCATATCCTGTCCGATAACCTTTTCCTCCACAGCGCCGATTGAGGAATACTTTAAAACATAGTCCATGCTTTCTTCATAACCGCCAATATCAAGATACTGAAGCATCGCCTCGTGATAACCCTGAAAACGTTCAATGGTACTCGGCGTATATCTCGCATCTCCGAAATAACCGATTTTTTTGTAGCCATTTTCAATAAGATAAGCCGTCATTTTAAACGTGCCCAGCTTATTGTCCGACATAATACTATCCGTTGCCTCCTCAAGAGACGTATGGTCAGCAAGTACAACAGGAATACCGTAGCCTTTAAGCTGACGCAGATAACCGTCGCTTAATTTTCCGACAACAATAATACCCGACACCTTTTTATTCTCGACGCATGACGGCACAGTTCCCTCATCTTCGTAGGAATTAATAAATACATCATAACCCGATTTTTTAGCCTCCTCCTCAATACCAAGAAGAATCCTGCCGTAAAATCTGAAATCCCTGAAGAATCTGTATTTCATAAGTACACATATATTTTTATTTGAATATGTCTGTATATACTTCACCGACTGATCAAGATATCCCATCGCCTCCGCGGTATCAAGCACAAGCCGTCTTGTGCCATCACCGACGCCGGCTCTGTCATTTAATGCCAGCGATACAGCATTAATCGACAAACCAAGCTTCTCTGCAATGTCCTTCATTGTCACACGTTTTTTTACTGCCATATTTCTCGCCTCTCACCCTTTTACTTTACTCGTTTATACTTATTGTATCATAAAGGCTCCGAACAAAAAACTGTTCTTTGAAGCTTTTAATATCTATGTACATCCCTGTGATCATATCTGTTTTTCCCGCTTCAATAACAATTGGCTCACGTCCCGAAATATGAAAGCAGTTATCCGAAAAACGCACATCCTGTTCTTTTAAATCAAGCCACACAAAAGGTGTATAGACATCCGAGCTCAGCTCAATTTTATAACATTCATCCGCTTCCGACACAGATATTTGTATATTTGGACGTTTTATGCCAAGATGCTTATACGGCACAAAAGTTTCCGTCTGGACAAGCCTTGTGCCGTCTTCAAAATAAAAAACCGCTTCCGCAAAAACATCTCCTTTTTCAACCGCATCTGTGCCTTTAAAAAAGTCTTTATACGCGCGTCCGCCCAGTCTTTTTGCTGACAGCGCCGGAATAACATCAGAAAGCTCATACTCATCCAAAATATCAAGAGACATATTTTTAAGCCGCAGGACGACACGGACAGACGAAGCTTTCATTGTGTCATTGACTGCCGAAATATGAATTGTCTCATCTTCTTCATAAATCGTTCCGAGAAGCCCTCCAAAAAATTTTCGCGCCATATATTGCAGCACCTTCCACCGGCCAAAATAATCGACACTTGACCATGAAGCGACCGGCCAGTTATCGTTTAACTGCCAGTAAAGCGCGCCCATACAGCGTCCCCGGTTTCTCCGCCAGTGCTCGACACCGTATTTGATTGCCAGCCCCTGGACGACCTGACTGATATATAAAAGACTTTCAAAGTCTTTCGGATAAAGAAAATTCTCAGAAATATAATAAAGAATTTTTCCGTTGGCAGCGCCGTTTTTCTGATGACTTTCCATCACCTTTGAAAAAATATTTCTGTCCTCTGGCGCTGTAAATGTTTTCACTGTTTTAAGCAGCGGAAATGACTGAAAGCCAAATTCAGAGCAAAACCTGAAATAATATTTTCTGTAGTCAGAAAATGGTTTTTGTCCGTGCCACACATCCCAGTAATGCGTATCTCCGTGATTTTCATCATTCGGCGACACAAAACCGCCGCCATTTGAAGGCGATGACGGCCAGTAAAACGTCTGTGCATCTGCCGCTTTCACAGCCTTCGGCAAAATATATTCAAACTGTTTAATATAATCTGCGCGAAGACTGCCGCAATGACAGGACACATCCGCCCAGTCTTCCCAGCCCATTTCCATTTCATTGTTGCCGCACAAAAGACCTAGACAGGCGTGATGGCGTATACGCCGCACGTTATCCATTGTTTCCGCAATAATATTTTCCTCAAAAGCATCGTCAAGATCATAAATATTGCAGGCATACATTAAGTCCTGCCATACGATCAGACCGGCCTCGTCACACAAATCATAAAAATCATCGGACGGATAATAGCCGCCGCCCCACACGCGCAGACAATTAAAATTGGAATCTGCGGCGGTGTCAATCAGATATTTCATCCGCCTGCGGTCAATCCTTGAATAAACACAATCCTCAGGTATATAATCCGCGCCCATCGCAAATATTTTAACACCGTTAATCACAAAGGCAAATTCACTGCCCCACGCATCCTGTGCCCTGCTGACTGTCAGCGTTCTCAGACCGATACGAAGCTGCTTTTTTTCAAGCAACTGCCCATTCGCATCACAAAGTTTTACATGAACTGTGTACAGCGGATGCTCTCCGAGACCGTTCGGCCACCAAAGGCGCGGCAAAGCAATATCAAATTCCACAGATATCCTGCCGAATTTTGAAACAGACATCTGTTTTTCGCCGATCATTTCGCCGTCCGGGCTTTCAAGCGAAATCAAAATCTCTGCCGCTGTCAAAAGCGTAACGTCTGCCGCCGCCAAAAGTCTGACACTGCCATCTTCATGTTTCTGACTGATCAGCACATCCGAAAGTTCTGCCGTATGTCTGTATTCCAAACCGATATTGCGCCAAATGCCCATATCAGGAAGCTGCGGACCCCAGTCCCAGCCAAACATAGAATGGGCTTTTCGGATATACTGGGAGCCCGGCATACAGCCGCAGGCTGCATAGCTGATTTCCTTGCCCGGTGATGCCGGATGACTTTCAATCCACGTTATCGGAGATATAAATTTTATTGTCAGCACGTTTGTTGTTTTAAGACATCCGCCGCAGTCAAACCGCCATGTGCGATGCATATTGTCGGCTCTGCCTAAAAACTCCCCGTTCAAATAAACATCCGCAATCGTATCAAGGCCGTCGCAGACAAGCTCTGTCCTGCCGCCAAAAGGTCTGTCGCACCAGTTCTCCGACAGCTCAAACGTCCGCTCAAACGTATAGTTGCCGCGAAGCCGTTCTCTGACTTCATATTCATTTGTCCTGTCATAAGGATCCGGTATCTCCTGATGGGCTAAAAGCACCGAGAGCACTGAACCCGGCACAGCGGCAGACAGTTTTTGACTGCCGCCGCTTTCATACATTTGCCATGTGCCGTTTAAATCAAATCTTTCCATTATAATCCCATTGCCTTAAATATTTCATCAAGCCCGATATCCGCGCGGCATATTTTATCATCGGCCGCACCGTAATAAATCATCACTGTATCGTCTTTAACAAGACAGCCGCACGTAAAGACAACATTTCCGAAAAAGCCCTCTTTCTCATAATCCGCTTCCGGCTGTAAAATCGGTTCTTTTGTCTTTGCAATGACCTTTGACGGATCGTCCTTATCAAGAAGGAAAGCGCCCAGGCAGTAACGGTCATTTTTATCGGCTGCGTGGTAAATTTTTACCCAGCCTTTTTCAGTCATAAACGGTACTGCGCCGCCGCCGATACGGCCGTTGTCCCATCTGTCCTCATCGCTGTCAGAAATACCGCAGAAATGCTTCTGCTCGCCCCAGTGAACCAAATCCGGAGATTTTGCAAGCCACATTTCAGGATTGCCGATGCCGGACGGCACCGGACGGTTAAAAGCAATATACATGCCGTCGATTTTTTCCGGGAAGATGGTCACATCTTTATTTTCCGGCGCAAAAATAATGCCGTGGCGCGTATAGCTTTCAAAATCTTTTGTACTTATAAGTGATGTTGCCGGACCGTTTTTCGTCACTGAAGTATAGTTAATATAGTATGTATCCCCGATTTTTGTAATTCGCGGATCCTCCATGCCCCAGCTTTCTTCCTCTGCAATCGCGAAAATCGCCGGCTTATCTTCAATTTCAAAATGAATGCCGTCCTTACTTCTCGCCAGTCTCAAATGAGAAAGCGATGTCAGGTTAATTGATTTTTTGCCCTTATTGTCAGCCTTAAGCACATGACGTGAATCCGAAAAATCAAGCTCAGGATGCTCTGATTTTACATAAGTAATGACATCGAGAACATCCTCACCGTCCTTGCATACAACAATAGGAATCTTCACTTCATCAGGATTATCGCATTTTACAGATTCCGCAACACGGCATAAAAGCAGGATTTCACCATTATATTCGGCAACGCCGCAGTTAAATACGCCGTCCACCTTAAAGTCATCGCGGCTCGGCACAACATCTGCCGGCACAATCAGAGGGTTATATTCACATCTATTTATATTCATTGTATATCTCCTTATTTAAGCATAAAACTGATACCTTCTTTAAAGTACTTCGAGAAGCATAAGAACAGAATGATAATCGGCAGTGTCAAAATAACAGATGCCGCATACATTGGTCCAGGGAAAGCGCCCATCGGCTTAAACTGTGTTGAAATAAGCACGTTTAATGTCTGCATCTGAATATCCGGCGCAATAAGCATATCCCACATAAGTTCACTCCAGCGCTGCATAAAGATTGATAAAAATACAATCGTTGTCACCGACTTTGTGACAGGAAATGCTATTTTTGCTATAATTTTGAAATCGCCGGCGCCGTCAATTCTTGCTGCCTCGAAAACATCATCCGGTATCGTTTTAAAATAGTTAATGTACATAAAAATTGCCCATATTGAAATACAGAGCGGAATAATCATGCCCGCATAGCTGTTTGCCATCGGCTTTGCAATCATATATCTCGGCACAAGCAAAATAATTGTCGGGAAAAACATCTGAAATAAAAGCGTATTCATAATCATTTTCTCGCCCTTAAACTTCAGCTTTGACACCGAATATCCGATCGCAAGACCGACAATCACAGAAATCACCGCTGTCGGGAACGCAACAACAAAAGAATTCCAAAGTGCTTTCACCCACATCATCGAGTTTGTAGATCCGCCTCTGCCAATCAGATATTCATAGCTTCTTAATGTAAAACCCGAAGGTACTAAAACCTTATCAACCATATCCCACGACGTAAACGACTGCACAACCATGTAATAAAACGGAAACAGTGAAATTGCCAGCAGGATTAATGTAATGATTGTAATAATCACTGTTTTTACGCTGATTTTCTTTCTCATACAAAAGCCCTCCTTTTAATAACCGAATTTCCGGTTCAGCTTGTCTGTCGCGAAGTTAATAATTCTCAGTGTAATGAAAATCTGTACCGCACTGGCAATTGCCATCGCCGCACCATAGCCTGACTGGAATCTTGTAAACGATGTGTTGTAAATTTCAAGCTGCCATGATGTTGTCGAAAGATTCGGGCCACCGCCTGTTAAAAGGAACGGCTCTGTAAAAATACCAAAAGCAAGTCCCGTCGCAAGCACAATAACGGTCGTCAGCGTCGGCATAATCATCGGCAATGTGACATGAATTAATTTATGAAAACCGTGGAAACCGTCAAGGGCGCAGGCTTCATTCACTTCACTGCTGATACTCTCGATGCCCGATAAAATAAACAATGCATAATAACCGGACATTTTCCATACGACGATACCAACCATAATTGCAAAGGCAAACCGTTCATCGGTCAGCCAATTAATATTCAAATTAAAATGTTCTCTTAAAAATGTATTAAATACTGAGTTATAGTTAAAGAAATATTTCACAACAACCGATGTTGCCACACCGGATGTCAGATACGGAATAAAAAACAGTACAGCCACAACACCTTTGATTTTATCCGGAAGCTTTGATACTAAAAGTGCAATGACAAGACCGCCGATAAAACATAAAATGACAATCGGCACAAGATATTTATAGGAATTAACAAACGCCGCCTGAACCTTCTTGTCCGTAAACAGCGCCGTAAAATTTTTTAGTCCGACAAAGGTTTTATCCTTCGACATAAGATTCCAGTCCATCACTGACAGCCAAAGCGCCCAAATTAAAGGAATCAAAAAGAATATAAGCGAATACACAAGATAAGGTGCATTAAGTATCCAGCCAATCACACCTCTTTTTCTGTTTGAATTTAACTTTTTCTTCATTTTCTCCGACTCTCCTTATAACAAACGGCCGCACAACCGCTCACGGATTGTGCGGCCTGCTCACATAAAGCTTATTCAAGCCCGCCTGCTGATTTCATTGCTTCCATTGCTGCCTCAACATAAGCTGTTGCATCCGGTGCATTGCCAGCCTCTGCATTTGCAACGTCATTCATATACGGAGCCATTGCTGTTTCTGTAAAAGCTGTCCAGATATCAGCATCTTTATCTGTTGCAAGTCCCGGCATTGAGTACGGTACCCACTGTGCAAGTGCTGATAATTCAGGATATTCTTCCATCACTGCCTTAAATGCTTCGTTTTCATTTAAGTCGCCTCTTACAGGAAGCATTGTTGTCGCATTAAGCCAGTCAAGGTCTGTCTGTGCAGAATTATCTTTGTTATATACCCATTTAACAAACTCTACAGCACCGGCATGTTCATCTTCTGAAATATTTTCTGTTTTGTAGAATGTAAGACCTTTTGAATCGCCGAAGTTATATGGTGCATCGCCTTCATTTTCTACAAAAGCAGGTCCGTAAACATAATCCTCGCCGTAAACCTTATTGTTTTCCTTATAAAGTGAAATTTCCCATGGTGCATTAATTGTCACAAGCACTGAAGGTTTTTCCTCAATCCAGACACTTGATAACTCACCCTGCTGGATTGTATTTCCAAATGTACCGATGACTTCCATTGCCTTTACAGCGCTGTCTTTATCCATTGTCAGCTTTGTGCCTTCAACAATTGACTTACCCTGTGAAATTGCATCATATGGCATCATGAAATCATACCATCTGTCCCAATACTGATCCGGACGTGTTAATGACGGTCTATAGAATGAATGTGTCACACCGATTTCAGCAAGAGCGTCCTTCTTTTCACTGAAAGCTTTCATCACTTCTGTAAATTCCGCAATTGTTTCCGGCGCTTTATCGTAGCCTAAAGCTTTAAGTGCAGGAACATTCCACTGCCAAACCATCGGGTTTACATAAACCGGAAGTACATACTGTTTTCCGTCAATTGCCCAGTTTGCCATTGTATCGCCCATCTGTCTTGCATCCACAACATCATTAAACCATTCTTCTGCAGATAAGTCATAAACAACATCAGAAGCCGCCAGTGTTGCCGCAAAACCTCTGTTAATATTTTCAGAAACAGCCGGCGCTGTGCCTGTGGCAATCGCATTCTGAATACCGGCCTCAGATGACGGTGACTCAGGCATCTGCTGTACCTTAACCTCAACAACCTGTCCGTTCACTTCTGTTTTTGTCTCGTTAAATGCCTTCGCCTTCGTCTCCCAAAAATTATACTGTACCTGCTGAGGCGCTGTCCAAAAATCAACGGTAATTGTGCCGCCCGCACTGCCGTTATCTGCGCTGCCTCCGTTTGTGTCGCTTCCGCCGCAGGCTGTAAGCGCTGTCGCTGTCATTGCTGCTGCAAGAAAAAGTGCTGTTGTTTTCTTAAAGTTCATTATAGTCTCCTCCTTAAAATAAATATATTGCAAGGCCTATGCCTTATCTTTCCCATTCTTTAAACGGATCATCAATCGTTATTGTATGACCTTCGGCATCTCCCGCACCGCAGTAAAGCTGTGCCTTTCCATTTTCAAGACGGACAAGCCCGCCTGAAAAAATAACATCGGCAAGATCCGGACGTTTACTTGGGCCATCCGCAAAATTTGCACGGACAGCAATCAGCTTCATCGGCGAATAATCACCCGTTTCCGGATTAAAGCAAAAACATGACGCATAGTAATGGCGATTGCCGTCTTCATCATATTTTGCAATATGCGATAAAATACCGACCTTACCATTGGCTAACATATGCAGCTCGTTGCAGCCGCCCCATTCCTCCGGAACAAACTGATTTTCAAGAATTGTCGCCCTATTGATATGCTCTGTGTCAAGTTCTTCCAGCGACTTGATAATGATATAACCGACCTTGCCCCGGCCGCCGATAGTTCCCTGAGGGCGTGTCATCACTAAAATCCTTCCGTCAGAAAGCTGTCCCAGCCGTATATCCTTCATTCTGTCCGGCCCTTTCGCAAAACGTTCAAGCTGACTTAAGTCACTGCCCTTATAAAAAATCGTTCTGTAATTTAGCTGTCCCGGATTTTCCTCATCATCAAAAATCTCAACACCGCCGACAACAAGCACACCGTTAATATGTGCGATAAACGGATCCTGAAGATTTAACGGTTTTATCCGGGCATCCGCCGCCCACGCATCACCCGACTGTTCAAAAAAGAACACCTGTGACTGCTCGCTGTCTCTTGATTCAACGCGTCCGCCAATATAACGCTTGCCGCCGCTTACAAATGGCGCTGTAATATTATAGACATCTTTTCCTGAATCTACACCCGAAAAATGGATTTTACTGGAATCATCCTTAAAATTCAAGTTATTAAATTCAAGTAACAACTGTTGACACGTACGTACCGTGTTTGTATATTCTTGTGCCATTCATACTCCTTTCCGCGAATTCATCACTTGTTTTTAGAAATATTGAATATATTACTTTCTTTATGATTTGATATTATCACCACTTTAACTTTAAATAAACACATTTTTACTTGAATTTTATATTTTATTTAAAGTTTTTGATAACTTTAATTTTTTCAAAGCCAAAGTTTACTAATATTTAATCCTTCAAGTATGTACTTTATACAAATGCTGTTAAAAATTCCTCATTCCTTTTATAAAAACCAGCTTTTTTCAAAAATTTTGTATATGTTTTTTATACATATTTTGCATTAAGTTCTGTATATTCAACGTTTTTATCTATTGTTAACAAAATATCATGATATCTTTTAGTTATTGACAACATATTTTCCGTTTGTTATAATCAGCTCACATTCATGATACAAATTTATTATAAAGATAATAATTTCTTATCTTTATTATCTTGGGAGGAGGATTTTTTATGCAGCATTTACGAAGAATGGAAGGCAGAGTTGTTTTATTAACAGGCGGTGGCGGCGGTATCGCAAGAGGTGTCGCGAGAGCTTTTGCCGACGAAGGCGCCAAAATGATTTTAACAGATGTTTTTCCTGAAGGTATGGCGCGGACAAAAGCAGAGCTTGAACGCGATTTTGGAACAGAAGTTGTAACCTGTATTGCTGACGGAAGCAAAGAAGATGAAGTGAAAGCCGCCATCGAAAAGGGCATTGCTCATTTCGGAAAACTCAACGTACTCATTAACAGCGCCCAGACATCCGCATCCGGTTTGACGCTCGTCGAGCACACGGAAGCGGATTTTGACAAAGCCATCTACTCCGGTCTGTACGCAACTTTTTTCTATATGAAACATGCCTTTCCTTATTTAAAGGAAACAAAAGGCTCTGTCATCAACTTTGCGTCCGGCGCCGGCATTTCAGGGAAACCGGGACAGAGCTCATACGCCGCGGCCAAAGAAGGCATCCGCGGTCTTTCCAGAGTTGCCGCTAATGAATGGGGTATCTACGATATCAATGTCAACGTTGTCCTGCCGCTCGTCATGACAGATAAACTGGCGCAGCGGGGACAGGAAAACCCTGAAATGTTCAAGAAAAATCTTGATGCCATACCACTCGGCAGATACGGTGACGCTCAAAAAGATATCGGCAAAGTCTGCGTCTTCTTATCAAGCTACGACGCAAAATATATCACCGGCGACACCCTCTTTATCCAGGGCGGCGTAGGCATGAAACCTTGATAAAATACTCATGAAATAAAGGGTTGCCGACACAGCATATTGGAAACTTTGTTGCCATTATTTTACGCGCATGGGTCGCCATATCATTTCTAGTGACACGCTGCGCCTTTCTATGAACGCCGCGCGTCTATGGACGGCATTCGCCAAAACTCGCTTCGCTCAGACACCGGCTCTGTGCCGTCACTAGCGCAGCGCTCATCACGAAATGCTTGCTATCGTCACTGCAAAATGATAGGCCGCCCCTACGCTGATGTATAGAGCAAATGTTTCCATATGATATACGACTGTTAGACAATGGCAGATGGATATCTTCTGAAAATATGGAAAGTAGTATAGTATCTACCGTCTTATACCTGCATATTAAGTGGAAGTATGTTGCCAATCGTCTTATAATATTCA
>SAMEA3387468__coassemble_2662_pt1 | contig 13305 bp, 8 predicted proteins | sample SAMEA3387468__metabat2_low_PE_040 | metagenome-assembled genome bin SAMEA3387468 (sample SAMEA3387468) | Felis catus | biome: Faeces | place: United Kingdom | collected 2012 | reverse complement strand
CTTGATGATACATCAGCCGATTTAATTCTCGGTCAGCATGTTTATCTTGAGCCAAATGCCGGACAGTCTGAAAAAAAAGAAGGCCTGTGGCTCATGGAAGGCTATTTTGTCATTGATGGCAATACAGCCTATGCATGGGTGAAAAACGATAAAAACCGTCTTGAAAAACGTGAAATTGTCCTTGGAGATTATAATTCCGAACTTGCCGAATACCAAATTGTGTCCGGTCTCACCGAAGAAGATTATATTGCATGGCCGATGGCTTCTTTTGAAGATGGCTTAAACTGTACAACCGATATATCAAAAGCCGACTATCAGGAAACGACCGACGGCGATATAAATATGGGCGACGGTGAAATCATCGACGATGGCGGCGGCGAAATCATTGACGGCGGTGACGGCGAAATTACCGACGGCGGCAACAGCGAAATCATTGACGGCGGCAACGGCGAAATCATTGACGGTGGTAACGGCGAAATTACTGGCGGCAGCGAAGCCGTCATTGGAGGTGCCGATTCTGCAAACGGCATTTCCGTGACTGAAACAGCCGGCGGGCAATAAGTCGGCACGGAGGTTTGAACATGATACTTGAATTAAAAAATATTTATAAAAATTATGATCAGGGCAAGCTTAGTGTCCCCGTTCTTAAGGATGTATCCTTAAGCGTCGAAAAAGGCGAATATCTTGCCATTATGGGACCGTCAGGCTCAGGAAAAACAACATTAATGAATATTATCGGCTGTCTTGACCGGCCGACATCCGGTACTTTTTTACTTGACGGCGAAGATGTTCTCCAGTATAAAGATAAAGCAATGTCCGATGTTCGTCTAAACAGTATTGGCTTTGTCTTCCAAAGCTTCCATCTTCTTCCGAGGCAGAGTGCCCTTGAAAATGTCTCTCTGCCATTAAGCTATGCAGGTATTGATAAAAAACACCGGAAAGAACTGGCGCTTAAGGCACTTGAGCGCGTCGGCCTTGCAGACCGTGTTGATTTTAAACCGACTCAGCTTTCCGGCGGACAAAAACAGCGCGTCGCCATTGCAAGGGCGATTGTCAACAACCCGAAAATTCTTCTCGCCGACGAGCCGACCGGTGCCCTTGATTCAAAATCAGGCAAGCAAGTTATGGATTTATTCCAAAGTCTCAATGACGAAGGCGTTACAATTGTGATGATTACCCATGACAGTGATATCGCAAGCTACGCCAAACGTGTACTTTTAATTAAGGACGGCGAAATTTTTACGAAGGAACATCCACTTCACGCAAAGGAGGGCGAAGCATGAAAAAGCAAATTGTAATTCCTGTCTGCTGCGTCTTATCTGTTGCCCTCATTGGCGGCAGCATTTACGGCGTGATGAAATACAACGACTCAAAAACAGTCATTGATGTACTTCCAGTATCCTCCCTCTCCACGCAATATTGGGAAAACTCATCCTCTGAGGGCTATGTCACCTCCAATGTTTCACAGCAAATCACCTTAGAGGAAAAACAGGTTATTAAAAAAATCTATGTTAAAGAAGGCGATAAAGTATCCATTGGTGATAAACTTGTGGCCTTTGATACAACACTTTCTGAGCTTGACCTTGAAGACAAACGTATATCCCTTCAGAAAATAGATTTGCAAATTCAGGATATTCAGGAACAGATTAAACAGATTAAAGAAAATAAAACCCCTGTCGATACAGGCACAACGCCAAATACTTTTGAATCAAATGAAAGCGGCCTCCGCGATCCGCTCACACGCCCAGGCATTAAAGTCACAGAAAATCCTTCTGAAAGCGAAACTTCTCCTGTAACACCGGAGGATGCGCCTGAAAGCCAGCTTGATTTTGACACTGAAGGCAAACCGCTTAATGATGTCTACGAAATTATGTGTGATGAAAATACAATTATTACACCGGCATTTATTAACAAAATCCGCGGTTGTGATGAAAATGGAGAAAATCAGAAACCTGAAAATGCCATCACTGTTATTTTAAAAATAGCAGACAGCGGCACTGGTATTACATTAAACGGAAAGCTTCTTAAAGCGCCGACAGCCGATGAAATCCCGACAAGGCTTAGCCGGTTTATGCGAAATAACCGGCGGCTTGACACTTATCCGTCAAGCGGCGAACTCAATGAAAAAACTGACATTTTAAATATCAGCGGCAAAAACTATGTTTACTGCTCGCCGGAGATGACAATCACTGCCGGCTTTATTAAAAAGCTTCTCGCCGTGCCTCCGTCAGATGGCAGCGACGGACAGCCGGCCTTAACTGTCATCCTCAAGATGAAAGACAATGCTGATTTCATTCTTGACGGCAATAAGCTCAGTGCACCGGATGAAAGTAAAATTGATACAACAACCATCGGCGATTACATCAAAAACGGAGATTTCAACAAACTTCCCGACGAAACATTACCGCCGGAAACAAATGAAACCGATGAAACTGACGAAAGTGACGGCGGTGACATTCCGGGCGGTGGTGTCGGCGGCGACATTCCGGGCGGTGGCGGCGACATTCCGGGCGGCAGCGACGGACCTGTCTATACGCCGGAGGAGATTAAGCAGCTTGTCACTGAAAAAGAACAGGAAATTGCCAAACTTAAAACAACCCGCAAGCAGGCTGAGCTTGATATGACCAAGCTTCAGAAGGATCTTGATGCGGCTGTCATCACAAGCAGCGTCAACGGCATCGTTAAAACCGCCGTCGATCCGACAGCTGAAAACAACGGCATTGAAAAGGGCGCACCTTTTATTGTTGTTCAAAGTGAAGAAGGCCTGTATCTTACCGGCACAATTAATGAACTGCAGCTTCCGTCCATTACTGTCGGCCAGCAGATTAACGCCAATTCCTATATGAGCGGCGCGATGTTTACTGCTGAAATCACTGAAATTTCAAATTATCCGACAGAAAATCAGATGGGCTATTCGGAAAATTCGAATGTTTCCTACTACCCTTTTAAGGCTTACATTGAAAATGCCGACGGACTTACAAACGGTGAATATGTCAGCCTGTCCATGAGCAATACTTCCCCGGACGGATTCAGCGATGACCTTTTCATTCTCAAAGCCTATATCCGTCAGGATGATGACGGTTCTTCCTACGTTTATGTGCGCGACGAAAACGAACGTCTGAAAAAGCAGCCGGTTGTCACCGGAAGAAGTATTTACGGCTCATATATTGAAATTAAAGAAGGGCTGTCTATGGAAGACTACATTGCCTTCCCTTATGGAAAGACGCTCAAAGACGGCGTCAAGACAAAAGAAGGCAGCTTAGAAAATATTATGTATTAGGAGGCGCGCACCATGTTAGAAAATATAAGACTTTCATTTCAAGGGATATGGTCACACAAGATGCGCTCATTCCTTACAATGCTCGGCATTATCATCGGTATCGGCTCAATTATTGCCATTGTTTCTACGATTAAAGGAACAAACGAACAAATTAAAGAAAATCTTATCGGTTCCGGCAATAACACAGTAACTGTCAGTCTCTATCAGGGCGACGGTGAATATGATGCCGAGTATATGGGACCGCCGGCCGGTGTTCCTACAGTTTCCGACGAAACACTCCAAAGTATTTTGGACATTCCTACTGTTGAAAATGCTTCCCGCTTTCTTCGCAGAAGATATAGCAGTTCTGTTTTTTACAAAGCAACTCAGCTTCAGAGCTGCTCCATTTTAGGCGTTGACAGCAATTATCTGGATACTTGCGGCTTCATTTTAAGAAAAGGACGCGGTTTTGTCCAAAATGATTTTAAATATTTTAAAAAGGTGGCGCTGATTGACAGTGCTGCTGCTTCCGAATTATTCCCGGATACGGAACCTGTTGGTAAGACCATTGAAATTCAGGGCGAGCCATTTATTGTTATCGGCGTCCTTGAACAGTCCAACGCATTTAAACCGGTCATTAATTCTATGGAAGATTATCAAAATTATATGGGCGATACATCAAGTACGATTTATATTCCGAGAGACACATGGCCGGTTATCTACAGCTTTGACGAACCGGAAAACATTGTTTTTAAGGCTGCTTCCACAGATGATATGAGCAGCGCCGGACAAAAGGTTGCTGACATTTTAAATGCCACAATTGTCCAGACAGATAATCCTTCAAACTCCGGCGGCACCATCGGCGGCGGCAGTATTGCAATTGATAGTGCAAGTGCATCATCTGATGACAGCAGTAATACAAATACACTGAAATATAAATCAAAAGATATTTTAGAAAAGGCTAAAAATCTTCAGAATTTAAGCCAGTCTACAAACCAGCAGCTCATATGGATTGCAAGTATTTCTCTGCTTGTGGGCGGTATCGGCGTTATGAATATCATGCTCGTATCCGTTACTGAGCGTACAAGAGAAATCGGTCTGAAAAAAGCCATCGGTGCAAGAAACAGCATTATCCTCGGACAATTTCTCACTGAGGCCGCTGTACTTACAAGCCTCGGCGGACTGTTGGGCGTTATCGTCGGCATTATTCTTGCCAAAGTCATATCGTCCATTTCGGCAACGCCGGTTGCCATCAGCATACCGGCCATCGCTGCTTCCGTTATTTTCTCCGTTGTAATCGGAATTATTTTCGGACTGCTGCCATCCATCAAGGCATCAAAATTAAATCCAATCGAAGCATTAAGACACGAATAATTTTAAAAGCGGGTGAGGCGCAAAGCCTTATCCGCTTTTATTATGATTTTAAGAAGCTTTCAAAACTGTAAGTGTATTTTCTTTATGCTGCTAATATAATTTAAACAGACAACAGGAAGGGATTGATTCTTATGAAACATATTTTAAAACTTGATTCTGTGAAAATATATGAACATCTTAATATTAAAAGAGCCGAAAAGAAGCGCACAAGCGCTTCCTTCAGCTCTTTTTTTCCCCTTCCGGAAAGATAATTTTAAAGACAAAAAAGAATATGATCATGGACACCCCGCCTGTCACGAAGGTCACTAAAATGTTGTAAACTGCCGGAGGCACATAAGCTGATGCAACCGGCATCCAAAGATTGTTAAAACCGTTGCATACAAGCGAAATGATTATCCACGCAATAAAATACCACATTGCCTGATAGGCCGCATTGCCATGACTTTTAAACGTAATGTTTCGCTGCAGCGGGAAGTTTATGCACTGCGCCACAAAAGAGCCAACCTCGTAGCTTATAAAATAACCGAGGCCGCCGCCGATCACAACAGCGCCCGATGCATCGTAAATCACATTATAGCCCAAAAGACTCCATGTAAACTCAACACCAAAAAGCTTCATCGGTACCTTTGGCCACATAAATTCTGCTGCGGCCAATTCCATACCGAGAATCCCCGGCATGAACGTGAAAAACAGGTACTGAATAATTGTTACCCCCATACTGAATACAAAGAAAAACGCAATCTGATAAAGCCATTTCGCCAACTTCGGATGCTTACCTTCAAAGCCCTTCCATATATCCTTTAAATGATTCATATTTTATATACCTCATTTTCCAGTCTGCTTTTCCGAAAGTTTTCTTTCGTATGACTTGTTTGCCTTAATATTGGCAAAATAACCTTTTATCATTTTCCCAACGCCTTTAAGCAAATGACCGTTGACAGCCATGACCATGCCCCGGACCATTTCCATACTTACCATACCGCCGGTCATCTTTGCAATCCCCCGAAACGGCATATTGTAAATAAATAAAATATTCAGATCCGGCTTACCTTTGGCCTCACTGCGCTTTTGGGCTGCCGTCAGACAGCGGTAAATAAAACGTGCCAGCCGGCTTTTAGCATAATACATCTGACATATGGCATCATTTTCTGTCAAGTTTCCCGACCAGCTGCCCGAAGGTATCGGCTGTCCGAGTAAGTCTGCAAATTCATTGTCACCGACATTTTGTATTTTCCCGGAATAGTATGAAGGCAATTTTTCTCTGTCATACGGGCAGACCGTCATCGCTGCCTCAACCGTCATTTCACCGGAAAGTCTTATATCTGCACTGCTTGCACCGATAAGAATCTGATAGATGCCGCCCTCAGTTTCCCATCGATTTGTTTTCACATTCCACACCCGGAATGTTTTATCATCAAAAGCTATTTCAACACTTTTTTCTTCGCCCGGATTCAAAAATACTTTTTTAAATCCTTTAAGTTCCTTTTTCGGACGGAAAATCCGGGCATCTGCCATCGACACATACATCTGTACAACTTCTGCACCCGGATATGTGCCTGTATTCTTTAATTTAAAGCTTACGCCGTTTGGTGACACCTTAAAATGGCTGTATTCAAATTCTGTATAGGAGAGCCCATAGCCAAACGGATATCGCACCTGCACGCCGGCTGTATCATAATAACGGTAGCCGACGTAAATGCCCTCTCTGTATTCAGCCGTCCGCTGTCTGCTCGGAAAATTTTTCAGCGCCGGTGTGTCCTCATGGCACATCGGATAAGTTTCCGCCAATTTTCCTGACGGATTCACCTGTCCCGTCAGAATATCAACCACTGCACCCGCGCCTGCCTGCCCTGAAAGATAGCTGTGCAAAATAGCTTTCAAACAATTTTCCCACGGCATTTCAATGGCAGCGCCGCCGCTTAATACACCGACAATGTTCGGATTTACACCTGCAATGGCCTGCAAAAGCTCTATCTGATTTTCGGGAATCCGCATATGCGACCGGTCCATACCCTCTGACTCGCTCAGCTCATCAAGTCCGAAACAATAGATGACGACATCTGCCGTCTTTGCCAGTGCAAGTGCTTCTTTTTTCACGGCCTCATTAATGCCGCCTGTTCTCTCATAACCGGCATTGATACCTGCAAGCTCCAATTTGACTTCAGCAATACGCTCCGCCACAGATTCTATTTTTGTCGGATTAACCATTGATGAACCGGCGCCCTGATATCGGGGAGTTATCGCAAAATCGCCAATCAACGCAACCCTTGTTCCCTTTTTTAAGGGAAGAATGGCATTGTCATTTTTTAAAAGCACTGCACTCTGTGCAGCTGCTTCCTGCGCCAACTTATGATGTGCCTCTGTATTAAATCTTTCCGCAGCATTGGCTGAAGCTTCTGAAAGCTTTAATACTGCATCAAGTAAGTCATCGACGCATAAATCCAGTTCCTCCACCGTCAGCCTTTTTTCTCTGACAGCATCAACAATTTCTCTTGCCGAATCCAGCCCTGCTGCCGGCATTTCAAGATTTGAGCGCATCTTCACACCTTTTGCATGGTCATTGGAAGCGCCCCAGTCTGTAATGACAATACCATCAAACTGCCATTCATTTCTTAAAATATCTACGAGCAAATGTTTGTTTTCATTGGCATAAATGCCGTTGACTTCATTGTAGCTTGTCATCATGGCCTTTGCATTGCCTTCTTTCACGGCAATTTCAAACCCTGTCAAATAAATTTCTCTCAGAGTTCTCTCGTCTAAGACGGAATTCATCGCCATACGACGAAGCTCCTGACTGTTGACTGCAAAATGTTTCGGACAGGCATAAACGCCCTGACTCTGAATCCCTCGCACATAGGCCGCCGCCATTTTGCCCGCCAAATACGGATCTTCGGAAAAATATTCAAAATTGCGGCCACAGAGCGGACTTCGTTTAATATTTAAACCCGGTCCTAAAAGAATATTGACATTTTGAGATGCTGCCTCCTGACCTAATGCCTGTCCAATTCGTTCGCCCAATTCAGTATCCCAGCTATTTGCCATTGCCGCAGCCGTCGGATAGCACGTTGCTTCAAGCGAGGCATTAAGTCCCAAATGGTCCCCGGCCCCCGCCTGTCTTCGGATACCGTGAGGACCATCGGCCATAAATACAGAGGGAATATTAAGCCCCGGAAAATCTCTTGTCTGCCAGACATTTTTCCCGCTTAAAAACGCGGCTTTTTCTTCCAATGACATTTTATCAATTAATTCCTGATGCTTCATCACTCACCTCTTTGAATCATTACTGTTTTGTTTTTTTCCACTGTGTTTTGCGCACAATGACAATGACGCCTGCAACTGCTAAAACACCGAGAATAATATCTGCGGCAACAAGCCATTTCTGCCACAGCGGCATGACTGTAACAACATTCGATGTGGATGAAATACCATTCATCGCAAAACTATTGGCAACAGCATACAAAATGTGTTTTGAGGCTGTGCGAAGCTGTGTCATGACTGTAGGATTATCCTTGTAGCCGTCAATCGGCCAGTTATCTGCACCTGAATTTAAGTATAAATCTGTACCGCCTTCAAGACCGCCGCGGATTGCGAGCGCCGGGAAAGCCTCAGGGAACGACGCCTGATCTGTAATAATAATACCGTCATAGCCCCACTCGTCACGCACGACATTTGTCATCAGTCCGGCATGGTTTCCCGACCATTTAAAGCCGATACGGTTCATGCTGGCCATTATGCCAAGTGTACCATTTTCATCTGTAATTCCCGGCTCAAATGCCTTTAAATAAATCTCGCGGATTGACTGCTCATTTGCAAATGTACTCATACCTGAACGGTTCGTTTCCTGATCGTTTAATGCAAAATGCTTTACAAATGTAATAACACCTTTTTCACGAGCGCCATTCACTGTCGCTTTTCCGAACTGTCCCGATAAATAACCATCCTCTGAATAGTATTCAAAGTTACGGCCTGAAAATGCTGTTCTGTGAATATTCATTGCAGGTGCATACCAGCCGGCAAAATTTAAGTCGCCCTGTGCAAGACAATCCTCACCGATAAGGCGTCCCATATTAGCAGCCATTTCTTCATTCCATGTTGAGGAAATAACAACCTCTGAACACCACGCGTATGTTTTTTCCGGACGTGTCACGCCTGTCGTTCCCGCATTTCCGACAAAAGCCGGGCCGTCGACACATATTGTTGACGGTGCGCTGACAGAGTTTACAGCCTGCGTCTGATAACCACCGACACGCACAAGATTATACATTTCCTCCGGCGTCATCTGATTAAGTAAATCGTCCCATGCCGGATCATCTGCATCAAGACCGCGCATCATTGCAAGCGATAAACCATTATCGGCGCCTGTCACCGGCATCTGTGCATCAGAATTATCCGTTCCCTCAGGAATCGCCAGCGCCTCAACCATTTCCGGAGTCGCTGTCAGTTTATATGTTTCAGGGAATGTATTTTCCCAGTCGTTTCTTGTCAGATATACAAAGCTGTCATCGTATGTTTTCATATCTGCATCGGCAAACTGATTCTTAATCGGATTGCCTGTTTTTGAGGATACGGCATAATCATTGCTTTCTGCAACTTCAAAATCCTTAACCATTGCCGCATCGCCCTTGCTGTCTGTATTTTTGGCGCCTTTTGCTGCAAGAATGTTATTAACCGCCTGATGTGCATCCTTTGCAGCTGTAAAATAATAAGTACCCTTTTCTAAAATATATGTGCCTTCGCCGTTATTTGCGGAAGCATCATAAGCTTTTAATTCTTCCTCTGAAACTGTAATTTTTACAGTCTCTGATGCACCTGCCTCTAAAGTCTCTGTTTTGGCAAAGCCGCACAATGCAACAGATGCTTTTTCTACACCGTTTGTTTTATCATATTCTGTGTACGGACTCTGAAGATAAAGCTGCACAACCTCCTTGCCTGCCTTATCGCCTGTATTTGTCACCTTAACATCAAATGTAAACTGACCGTCTTTGTAATCGCTGCCGACAAGCTCTTGCTCAAATGTCGTATAGCTTAAACCATAACCGAACGGAAACTGAACTTCATCGGCATAATTCCATGTATCTGCCCCATCGGCTGTCACACCGACGTTTGCCGAAGCATTTCCCTGATTTAAAACAGTATCTTCATAACGTGTTTCATAGTATTTGTAGCCGACATAAATACCTTCCTGATAAACAGCATAGGCTGTATGGATTGCGCCGTCCGCATTTTCCATCTGAAGATTTCCGAAGTTTGCCACTGCCGGTGCGCCAAGCGGATTATAAGCATATGTATCGACCGTTCTTCCCGACGGATTCACTGTACCGTTTAATATATCGCCAACTGCATAAAGTCCGTCCTGTCCCGGATTTCCAATCCAAAGGCAGGCATCAATGCCATATTTTTCCTGCTCAAGGAAGGACAGCTCCATCGCATTTCCTGAATTTACAAGAACAATGACTTTGTCAAATTTTTCTCCGACATATGACAGTAATTTTTCCTCTGTCGCTGTCAGTTCCAAATAATGGCGTCCGATATCTTCCGGTGAATCTACAGGATCTGAATGTACAGAGCCCATAAAGCCTTCAATGTCTAACGGTTCTGCATAGCTCTCATCATATACTGTCGGAACGTCCGAGCTTTCACTGCCTGAACGTGCGATTGTAACGATTGCCGCATCATTATATTTTTCAAAACTGTCTGTCTCTGTCTTTGTAAACATTTCAGGTGCAGCCTCATGAATCACATAACGTCCTGTACCTGCAATATCAGCGACATCCATTCGGATATCAGCTGCCGCGCCTGTCGTATAAAAATCCCACATTGCCGGATTCACTTCAAAGCCTGTTTCCTCTAAAGCTGCTTTTAATGTCGGCACTGTTTCTGTATCAACAGCACCTGAACCGCCGCCGCCATAAAGAATTTCAGCGGAATTGACACCGAAAAGTGTCACCTTATTTCCGTCCATCGGAAGTGCATTTCCCTCGTTTTTGAGAAGAACAAACCCCTCGGCCGCAGTCATACGTCCTGCTGCCGCATCTGCCAGCAAACGTTCCTCCTCACTGGAAAACGATGTTTTAAAATACTCCGTATCTTCTGTGCCATTGCCATTTTCTTTAACTTCATAACTTTTGTGTCCCATGTAAGTTGTAATAATCGGCTTATACTTCATTGCAAAATAATTGCCGACGCCTAACCCTGTCACTAAAACACCAATCAATACCAATGAAGGAATTGATTTTTTCTTTGACATTCTCTTTTTCATAATTTCCTCCTTGAAAGCCTCTGCCACAAAAGGCTTTTATTTTGATATTGTTATTTTACCACAGCTTTACACTCATATTTTCTTTTTACATAAACTGTCGTTTTTTTGCACAATTGGCATTTCGATTATATAAAATGCACAAATTTTATTATCTTAATTTGTATATAACGCACAAAGAGTCCCTCGTTACTGAGGAACTCCCCGCTTTAAATTTTATTTTTCAAAGGAATCAGTATACGCACACTGAACCAATTATCAGAAAGACTGATGTCCGTCTCACCGCCATATTTTTTTACAGTATACCGTAAACTTTTAAGCCCGAAACCGTGAAACTGCCAGTCCGCCTTCGTTGTCACCGGCATCTTTTTATCAAAAACAACTTCTTCCTCACAATAATTTTCAAACCGTATCATTAAAAGCTGTTTTTGTGCACAGGCCGTCACATGGATCAGTCTTTTTTCAATATCCGGCACCTTCATCTCATATTCAATTGCATTGTCAAGGGCATTGCCGAAAATAGAGCATATATCCATAGCATCCATAAAATCGAAGACCATGCCGTCAACAACACAGGTCATAGAAATTTTTTCCTTACTGCATCGCAGACTTTTTGCCGTCAGCATCGTATCAAGCACCTCATTGCCGGTTTTATTTTGTGCCTCATAATTTTTTATCTCGTCAGCCATGCGTTCTAAATAATCTTTTTGCTTATCCGTATCAGCCTCCTGCCGGAGCACTAAAATATGATGCTTTAAATCATGATATTTATAGTTAATCAAATCTACAAGCTCCTGCGACTGCTGATATTGCTGATATTGTGTATGGAGCATCTTCTGCATAATTTCCAGCTCATACCTGCTGCGCAGCTCCATCCGCTGTACATGATAGGCATATAAAATTGCCATGCCTCCCAAATCAACCAGCGTTCTTATTCTGAAAACCTCCCCTATATAGCTTCCGCTAAATGGCGTATGAGCCGTTACAAACCCAAGATTACTTACCAAAAATACAGCGGCACCGATAATAATATATGAGCCAAGCTCTTTTTTACTAATGTCGTCTTTTTCTTTCAGCGTATATGGTTTATAAATAGCCCACATAAGTATATAGACTGCCGCCAAAATCAAAATCATAGGAAAAAACCCGGAAAACTTATTTTTTTCTGCACCAAAAAACAGAACAATCTGCCATCCAAAGGAAGCTGAAAACTCTGCGGCGACAAAAGCGCGCACACAATAATATCCCGCTGCCCGCTTATTGACACAGCAGCATCCGTAAATAAACAAGTACATCATCATAATTGCCGCTGCCATGCACACAATCCACCAAAAATTATTCAATCCTACGGTCAGATTCAAAAATATACTTTGTATGAGAAGCATTCCTGCAGAAACCACCACAAAACGTATCCCATTAATACGGCGTTTCAGCTCCGAAATACACTGCATACACGCCATCCATTCTGCCACTGCCGTCAATGTTCTCGGTATATCCGGTAAAATATCGGAAATCTCTGTCATTTTGTGTCCCCCCAATACTTTACAAGATCCTGCATAAAATCATTTGTCCGCCCGCGGCTCAGCGAAAGCATCTCACCTTTAACGACAGCACACTTATCCTGAATACCGTCCACATGTCTTAAGTTAATGAGATAACACTGATTTCCTCTTGAAAATCCCATGGGAATTAGTTGCGCCTCAACAGCTTTCATTGTACCGCTGCTTAAATGCGTGCCGCTGCTTGTGTGATAGAGCATATTGTGTCCCTGACTTTCCACATAATAAATATCTTCCACATCCAGACGCAAAACACCGCCTTTCACCGGAACAACAATCACTTTTCCTCTCTTGCGATGCATTTTTCTGATTGCCCGCGAAATTCTCTGACTAAATGCAAAATAGGAGACCGGCTTCAGCACATAGTCAAGCGCATCGACCTCATAGCCCCGGATTGCATACTGCGTCATATTTGTGATAAAAATTATGATAACCTCCGAATCGGTCTTTCGTATTTCCTCCGCTGCCGTCATCCCGTCCATGAATTTCATCTGAATGTCCATCAAAATAATATCAAACTGTGCTTTGTATTTTGATATTATACCATCCCCGTCACGGTACACCGTCATATTAATTTCTTCTCCGGATTCCTGCTGATATCGTTTCATATATTCTGTTAATTGTTTAATATAAATATCTTCATCCTCAACAATCGCTATTCTGACCATTTCGCGCCTACCTCTTAAAACACTTTCCTCTCAAAACACTTTAGAGGTAGTTTAACATGAGCAGCGTGCTTTTGTAAACCTGAACCTTTCCTGATATTATCTTTCAAATGCGCAGAGCAAAACGGACAAGTCCACTTCGAACTCCCTAAATTCCTCAATCCTTGAGGGACTTGCTCCGCTTTGCGCGCC
>SAMEA3387468__coassemble_2652_pt1 | contig 13410 bp, 10 predicted proteins | sample SAMEA3387468__metabat2_low_PE_040 | metagenome-assembled genome bin SAMEA3387468 (sample SAMEA3387468) | Felis catus | biome: Faeces | place: United Kingdom | collected 2012 | reverse complement strand
GGACAAAGCGATGCGATGTGAACTATTATGATTTTACATTAAATGATGAAAATATTACAGCATTTAACTGTTGACAGGAGGGTATTTATGGAAACTTTTAAAGGAAGCGTGACTTCACCGAAAGGTTTTTTGGCGGCAAGTACAGCCGCAGGCATTAAATATAAAGACAGAACAGATATGGCGATGATTTACAGCAAGACACCATGCGTGTGTGCCGGAACGTTTACAACGAATATTGTTAAGGCGGCACCGGTAAAATGGGATATGGCTATTGCGGAAACGTCCGATTACGCACAGGCCGTTGTCATCAATGCCGGTATCGCCAATGCCTGTACAGGAGCGAAGGGCATGAATCACTGCCGCGAGACGGCAAAAGCGGTGTCAGAAATGATGCATATTCCTGAAAATGCTGTGTTTGTGGCATCCACAGGCGTCATTGGCATGGATGTGCCGATAGATAAAATTTGTGCCGGCATTAATGCGATGGTACCAAAGCTTTCAGAAACGGCAGAGGCCGGCGGGGATGCCGCAAGAGCCATTATGACAACGGACACAGTGCCAAAGCATATTGCTGTTTCTTTTGAGGCCGGCGGTAAGACAGTGACAGTCGGAGGCATGTGTAAAGGTTCGGGGATGATTCACCCGAATATGTGTACAATGCTCGGCTTTATTACGACAGATGCGGCGATATCAAAGGAACTTTTGACAAAGGCACTGAAAGAAGATATTAAAGATACATATAACATGGTTTCTGTAGACGGTGATACGTCCACTAATGATACAGTGCTGATTCTTGCCAACGGCGAGGCAAAAAATCCTCTGATTGACACGGAAAATGAAGACTATGCCAAATTTAAGGAAGCGTTAAATATTGTCAATACATATCTTTGCAAAAAAATTGCAGGGGACGGCGAGGGCGCCACAGCGCTTTTTGAAGTCAAGATTGTCGGCGCCGACACAAAGGAAAATGCGGTGAAGCTTGCAAAATCGGTTGTCACCTCAAGTCTGACAAAGGCGGCCATTTACGGTCACGATGCAAACTGGGGACGTATTTTGTGCGCGATGGGCTATGCCGGCGTCAACTTTGATCCTGAAAAGGTCGATTTGTATTTTGAAAGTGATAACGGCAGTCTTAAAATTATTGAAAACGGTGTGTCCACAGGCTATGATGAAGCTGAAGCGACACATATTCTTGACTGTGAGGCAGTGACAGCCATTGCCGATGTCAAGATGGGCAGCGCTGCCGTGACGGCGTGGGGCTGCGATCTGACTTATGATTATGTAAAAATCAATGCGGACTACAGAAGCTGACAGGAGGTTGCTATGACAGAGAAAATCAATGAATCATTACATAAGGCGGAAGTACTTATTGAGGCACTTCCATATATACAGCGGTTTAACCGGAAAGTCATTGTTGTAAAATACGGCGGCAGTGCCATGGTTGATGAGGAATTAAAGCGCAATGTGATTAAGGATGTGACACTTTTAAAGCTTGTCGGCTTTAAACCGATTATTGTACACGGCGGCGGCAAGGAAATCAGCCGCTGGGTGGAAAAAGCGGGCATGACGCCGCGGTTTGTCAATGGCCTTCGTGTGACGGATAAGCAAACGATGGAAATTGCAGAAATGGTTTTAAACTATGTCAATAAATCGCTCGTTCAGCTTGTGGAGGAGCTTGGTGTACTTGGTATCGGTATCAGCGGCAAGGACGGTGGTCTTTTGAAAGTAAAAAAGAAGTACTCGGACGGTGAGGATATCGGTTATGTCGGTGAAATTACAAAGGTGAATCCGAAAATACTTTACGATTTGCTTGAAAAGGATTTTCTTCCGATTGTCTGCCCGATTGGTTTGGATGATAATTTTGAAACTTACAATATTAATGCAGATGATGCGGCGTGTGCCATTGCAAAGGCGATGCAGTCGGAAAAACTTGCCTTTCTCACAGATATTGAAGGCGTTTATAAAAATCCGGCAGATAAATCAACGCTTATTTCTGAAATGAGCATTGACGAGGCAAAAGCGCTTTTAACAAGCGGGTTTATTGGCGGCGGTATGCTGCCGAAGCTTGGCAACTGTATTGATGCTATCGAGGGCGGCGTTTCGAGAGTTCATATTTTGGACGGACGTATTTTACATTGCCTGCTTCTTGAGATATTTACAAATAAAGGCATAGGCACGGCAATTTTAGCAGAAGATGAAAGCAGGTGTTATGATGGCGATGACTGATGATATGGCGCGTGCGGAAAATGTCCTTTTGCACACATATAACCGCTTCCCGGTTGTATTTGACCGCGCTGACGGTGTTTATATTTATGACACGGATGGAAAAAAATATCTCGATTTTGCATCGGGTATCGGCGTTTTTGCTTTAGGCTATAACCATCCGGGCTACAATGAAGCTATCAAGGCACAGCTTGATAAAATTATTCATACATCAAACCTTTACTACAATGTTCCGGCTATTGAGGCGGCCCAAAAGCTTGTATATGCATCGGGCATGGATAAGGTATTTTTCACAAACAGCGGTACGGAAGCTGTGGAGGGTGCCATCAAGGCGGCAAGAAAATATGCCTATCTTAAAGACGGCAGGACAGACCACGAAATTATTGCCATGAACCATTCATTCCACGGCAGAAGCTACGGTGCCCTTTCGGTGACGGGAAATCCGAAATATCAGGAAGCCTTTAAGCCTTTAATCGGAAATATCCGTTTTGCAGACTTTAATGATTTGGACAGCGTTAAAGCACAGATGAATGAAAAAACGTGTGCTATTATTTTAGAGCCGGTTCAGGGTGAGGGCGGCATCTATCCGGCCGATGGCACATTTTTAAAAGAACTGCGCGCGATATGTGACGAAAAAGATATACTTCTCATTTTTGATGAAATCCAGTGTGGTATGGGAAGAACTGGGTATATGTTTGCGAGTCAGAAATACGGTGTTGTGCCGGATATTATGACATGTGCAAAGGCACTCGGTTGCGGTGTGCCTGTCGGCGCTTTTATATTAAACAAGAAGACTGCCAATGCCTCACTTACGGCAGGCGACCACGGTACAACCTACGGCGGCAATCCGCTTGTCTGTGCGGCTGTCAGCAAAGTTTTTGATATTTTTGAAGAAGAACATATCACGGAACATGTGAAAGAAATCAGTGTCTATTTCACAGAAAAGCTTGAAGAAATCGTTTCAAAATACGATTTTCTGACAGGACGCCGCGGCGAGGGGCTCATGCAGGGACTGGTGATTAAAGATTATGCGCCTTCTGTTGTTGTCTCCAAGGCACTTGAAGCCGGACTTATAATTATCAGCGCCGGCACCGATGTCTTAAGGCTTTTACCGCCGCTTGTGATTCAAAAAGAACATATTGATGAATTTGCACAGAAATTTTGTGCAGTGTTAGATACAATAAAATAAGGTTTACGAAAGCCCATTATCGGTTTGATTGCTGATAACGGGCTTTTTTTGGCTTTAGTCAGCTGTCCGTTTGATGTCCGCAGTATTTACAGAACATAGAGGGGTTCACCTTTGCTAAAAAAATGTTGTAATTCTAATAATTATGCCATAAAATAGATTACAAGGCAGAGAAAAGTAAAGAAATATTATGCCAATCAATTTGAGGGCGGTTGTCAGTGCAACGTGTGAGATAGTGATTCAGGTGATTGACGGAAAAGCAGACCGCGCTTTTGATACGGAGATCGGTCTAAATTTATTCAAGTTTTAAAAGGAGCTGTTTATGGAAAAAATCAGAATTATAAAGAAAAATGACGCTTACAGTTCAGAGTATGAAGTCGGCGATATTTTTAATGTTGAGGGCACATGGTACGGCGGCGTGCATATTTTAGGTAAAACAGGTGTGCCGATTTCACTTGATCAGGAGGAATATGTGCCGCTTGGCACAGAGCCGGAGGCAGAACCTGTCGCAGATGACGGACGTATTCGCGTCGGAGATATTGTGCGTCATTTTAAGCGTGAATGGGTATCTGAAGAAACATCGGAATATTTGTATAAGGTTCTCGCCTTTGCCGCTCACACAGAAAACGGTGAGCGCCTCGTTATTTATCAGGCAATGTATGCGCCGTTTAAAATATGTGCGCGGCCTTATGAAATGTTTATGAGCGAAGTTGACAGGGAAAAATATCCGGATATTAAGCAGAAATACCGGTTTGAAGTGTTGGAGGATTTGCGTTGAGTTACATCATTCGTGAAGTGAAATCTGATAAAAGGCAGTATTTTCCCCTGATTTTTCTTGCAGATGAGCAGACGGAGATGATTGAGCGTTATCTTGATAAAGGCACAATGTACGTTTTGGATGACGGCAGTGTCAAAGCCGAGTGTGTTGTTACGGATGAGGGCGGCGGTGTACTTGAAATTAAAAATTTAGCCGTTTTGCCCCAATGTCAGAGGCAGGGGTTTGGACGGGCATTGATTGAATTTGTTGCCGGAAAGTATAAGGAATATTATGATGTGCTGCAGGTGGGAACCGGAGAAAGTCCTTTGACAGTGCCGTTTTATGAAAAGTGCGGATTTGTTTTTTCGCACCGGATTAAAAATTTTTTTATAGATAATTATGACCATCCGATATATGAAGATGGTGTGTTGCTCAAGGATATGATATATATGAGGAAGAACATATGAAAAGTATAGTCATAGGTATTGCCGGCGGGACAGGCTCCGGCAAATCAACATTTACAAAAAAACTGAAGGATGCATTTAAAGATGATGTGGCGGTGCTCTACCATGATAATTATTACCGTGACCAGCGTGAAATGACGATGGAGGAGCGGAAAAAAATTAATTACGATCATCCGGATGCGATGGAAACCTCGTTACTGGTGGAGCATTTGAAGGCGCTGAAAGACGGTAAAGCGATTGAATGTCCGACTTACGATTATACGCAGTATACGCGGGCAGAGGAAACAGTACGGGTTGAGCCGAAGAAGGTGATCCTTCTTGAAGGTATTCTTGTGCTTGCCGATGCGCAGCTGAGAGAATTAATGGATATTAAAATTTATGTTGAGGCGGATGCCGACGAGCGTATTCTCAGACGAATCATAAGAGATGTCAAAGAGCGCGGCCGCGATATTGAAGGCGTTGTCGAGCAGTATTTGACAACTGTAAAGCCAATGCATTATTTATATGTAGATCCGACGCGGAGTATGGCAGATATTGTGATTAACAGCGGTATGAATCCGGTTGCCTTTGATTTAGTGAAAAATACGATTCAAAAACAGTTAAACGGCGAAGAAGTATTTACAGCAGAATAAATTTTTGGATTGTTGTAATTTTTATAGAGCAGGCGGCAAGTTGCTGGCTGCTTAATTTTTAATAAGCAGTTTGGGGAAGAATAGAAGAAAATTTTAAAGAGCAGTTGACACTAAAGTACACATAAGCTAAAATGGAATAAGAACATTTGTTCTTGTTTGATGATAAGTAAGAATGAAAAGGGATGGAGAATGATAGAGGAGAAAGTTTATGGATCACTTTAAATTAGTATCAGAGTATGCCCCGACCGGCGACCAGCCGCAGGCGATCGAGCAGCTCGTGAAAGGTTTCAAAGAAGGCAACCAGTGCGAGACGCTTCTCGGTGTGACCGGATCGGGCAAGACATTTACGATGGCCAACGTCATACAGCAATTGAATAAGCCAACGCTCATTCTGGCGCATAATAAAACTCTTGCCGCACAGCTCTACGGCGAGTTTAAGGAGTTCTTCCCGGAGAACGCGGTAGAGTATTTTGTAAGTTACTATGATTATTACCAGCCTGAGGCGTATGTGCCGTCATCAGATACGTATATTGCCAAGGATTCGGCGATTAATGACGAGATTGATAAATTGAGACATTCGGCAACGGCAGCGCTGTCGGAACGGCGGGATGTGATTATTGTTTCCTCGGTGTCTTGTATTTATGGTTTGGGAAGTCCGGTGGATTACAATGAGATGGTAATTTCTTTAAGACCGGGGATGGAAAAGGACAGGGATGATGTCATAAGAAAGCTTATTGACATCCAGTATACGAGAAATGATATGGATTTTAAGCGCGGTACATTCAGAGTGCACGGCGACGTTTTGGAGATTTTTCCGGCGGCAGCCAGCGAGGTCGCCGTCAGAGTAGAATTTTTCGGTGATGAGGTAGATCGGATTACGGAATTTGATCCGCTGACCGGAGAGGTTAAGAGCCGTTTGGAGCACATTGCCATTTTTCCGGCTTCCCACTATGTTGTTGAAGCAGAAAAGATGGAGGAGGCTATCGGACGTATCGAGGAGGAATTAGAGGAAAGAGTTGATTATTTTAAGCGTGAGGACAAGCTTTTGGAGGCGCAGAGAATCTCAGAGAGGACAAATTTTGATATTGAGATGATGCGTGAGACAGGTTTTTGTTCGGGCATTGAAAATTATTCGAGGCATCTTGCGGGACTTGCGGCCGGAGAACCGCCATATACGCTTTTGGACTATTTTCCGGATGACTTTCTCATGATTGTTGATGAGTCGCATATTACAATTCCGCAAGTCAGAGGTATGTATGCCGGCGACCAGTCGAGAAAGACGACGCTTGTAGATTATGGTTTCAGATTGCCGTCGGCAAAAGATAACAGACCGCTGAATTTTGAGGAGTTTGAAAGTAAGATTGACCAGATTTTGTTCGTGTCGGCAACGCCGAATGTTTATGAGAAAGAGCATGAGCTTTTGAGAGCCGAGCAGATTATCCGTCCGACAGGGCTTTTGGATCCGCCGATCAGTGTGCGCCCGGTGGAGGGACAGATTGATGATTTGATTTCAGAGGTGAATAAGGAGACTGCAAAAGGAAATAAAGTTCTTATTACGACATTGACAAAGCGGATGGCGGAGGATCTGACCGATTATATGAAAGAGGTCGGTATCCGTGTGAAGTATTTACATTCGGATATTGATACGCTTGAGCGGACGGAGATTGTCCGGGATTTGCGTATGAATGTTTTTGACGTCCTTGTCGGTATTAACTTGTTAAGAGAGGGACTGGATATTCCGGAAATTACACTTGTGGCCATTTTGGATGCGGACAAGGAAGGATTTTTGCGTTCGGAAACATCGCTTATTCAGACAATCGGACGTGCGGCGCGAAATTCAGACGGCCATGTGATTATGTATGCGGATGTGATTACAGATTCGATGGACAAAGCTATCAGTGAGACAAACCGGCGCCGGAAGATTCAGCAGCAATACAATGAGGAACACGGTATTACGCCGCAGACAATTAAGAAGGCTGTCAGAGATTTAATCAGCATTTCAAAGGCAGCCGATGAAAAACCGGAAGCACTCACAAAGGATGCTGAGTCAATGTCTGAAAAAGAGTTGAAGGCATTGATCGCCAAGCTGACAAAGAAGATGCATTCGGCAGCAGCAGACCTGAATTTTGAGGCAGCAGCGGCGCTGAGAGATGAGATTGTAGATTTAAAAAAGCATCTTCTTGATATATAATATAAGATTTTTGCACAGAAAGGACTTTCAGATGACATCAAAGAAAGAGTATATAGAAATCAGAGGGGCAAGAGAGCATAACTTAAAAGGAATTGATATTAAAATTCCGCGCAATGAGCTTGTTGTGCTGACAGGACTGTCAGGATCGGGAAAGTCATCACTTGCCTTTGATACAATTTATGCAGAGGGACAGCGGCGTTATATGGAATCACTGTCATCTTATGCACGCCAGTTTTTAGGACAGATGGAAAAGCCGAATGTTGAGAGTATTACGGGATTGTCACCGGCGATTTCCATCGATCAGAAATCAACAAACAGGAATCCACGTTCGACTGTCGGTACGGTGACGGAGATTTACGATTATTTTCGTCTGCTTTATGCGAGAATCGGTATTCCGCATTGTCCGAAGTGCGGCCGCGAGATTAAAAAGCAGACGGTGGATCAGATGGCAGACGCGATTATGGCGATGCCGGAGCGTACAAAGATACAGCTTTTAGCGCCGGTTGTGCGCGGACGCAAGGGCGAGCATGTCAAGCTTTTGGAACACGCGAAAAAGAGCGGCTTTGTCAGAGTGCTTGTGGACGGCAGCTTATATGAGCTGACGGAGGATATTAAGCTTGATAAAAATAAGAAGCATACGATAGAAATTGTCGTTGACCGTCTTGTGATTAAAGCGGGTATTGAAAAGCGTCTTACAGATTCGATTGAGACAACATTAAAGCTTGCTGAAGGACTGATGGTCGTCGATGTCATCGGCGGCGAACGGTTAAACTTCAGTCAGAGTTTTTCGTGTCCGGACTGCGGTATCAGTCTTGATGAGATTGAGCCGAGAAGCTTTTCTTTTAACAATCCGTTCGGCGCCTGTCCGGTATGTCACGGCCTTGGCTATAAGATGGAATTTACGGAGGATTTACTTATTCCTGATAAGTCTCTGAGCATTGCACAGGGGGCAATTGCAGCGACGGGATGGCAGTCGGTGACGGATAAATCCAGTTTTACAAGGGCGATTTTAGAGGCGCTGTGCGAGGAATATCATTTTGATTTGGAGACACCGTTTAAGGATTACCCGAAGAAAGTACAGGATATTTTGATTCACGGAACGAACGGTCATGCGGTCAAGGTGCATTACAGAGGCCAGAGAGGTGAAGGCTTTTATGATGTTGCTTTTGAAGGACTTATTAAAAATATGGAAAGGCGTTATAAGGAAACCGGCTCTGAGGTGATGCGCCAGGAGTATGAGTCTTTTATGTCGATTACGCCGTGCAGCGAGTGCGGCGGCAGGCGCCTTAAGAAAGAATCGCTGGCGGTCACTGTCGGCGGCAAAAATATTTCAGAGGTGACGCAGATGCCGATGCTGGAGCTTAAAGCATTTTTGGATAGTCTTCAGCTGACAGTCCAGCAGCAGCTTATCGGCGATCAGATTTTAAAGGAAATCCGGGCGCGCGTCGGCTTTCTTATTGATGTAGGACTGGATTATCTGATGCTGTCGAGAGCGACGGCGACGCTTTCCGGCGGTGAAGCCCAGAGAATACGTCTTGCAACACAGATTGGATCGGGGCTTGTCGGCGTTGTTTATATTTTGGATGAGCCGAGTATCGGTCTGCATCAAAAGGACAATGACAAGCTCTTAAAGACGCTTAAAAGCCTGAGAGATTTGGGTAATACTTTGATTGTTGTTGAGCATGATGAAGATACGATGCTTGAGGCTGATTATATTGTCGATATCGGACCGGGCGCCGGTGAACACGGCGGGGATGTTGTCGCTGTGGGAACGGCGCAGGAAATTATGGATAATCCGGCATCCATTACAGGCGCCTATTTAAGCGGACGTATTAAAATTCCGGTGCCGAAAGTGCGGAGAAAACCGACAGGCTGGATTAAGGTACTTGGCGCAAAAGAGAATAATCTTAAAAATATTGATGTGAAGTTTCCGACAGGTGTGTTTACATGTGTGACCGGCGTATCCGGTTCGGGCAAAAGCTCTCTTGTCAATGAGATTTTATACAAGCGGCTGGCGAGAGATTTAAACGGTGCGCGCACAAGCCGGCCGGGCGCGCATAAGGCGATTGAAGGGGTTGACCAGCTTGACAAAGTTATTAATATTGACCAGTCACCGATCGGAAGAACGCCGCGGTCAAATCCGGCAACGTACACCGGCGTGTTTGATATGATCCGTGATTTGTTTGCGGCGACGACAGATGCTAAAGAGCGGGGCTATAAAAAAGGACGGTTCAGCTTTAATGTTAAGGGCGGCCGCTGTGAGGCATGCTCTGGCGATGGTATTTTAAAGATTGAGATGCATTTTTTATCTGATGTCTACGTGCCTTGTGAAGTGTGTCACGGCAAGCGTTATAACCGGGAGACGCTGGAGGTTCATTATAAAGGAAAGAATATCCATGATGTACTTGATATGACGGTGGAGGAGGCACTTGTCTTTTTTGAAAATGTGCCTTCAATCCGCAGAAAGCTTGAGACACTTAATGATGTCGGCCTTTCCTATATTAAGCTTGGACAGCCGTCCACGACGCTTTCCGGCGGTGAAGCACAGCGTGTTAAGCTGGCAACAGAGTTAAGCCGCAGGAGTACAGGGAAAACGGTCTATATTTTAGATGAGCCGACAACGGGACTTCATTTTGCGGATGTGCATAAGCTGATTGAAATTTTACACAGGCTGGCCGAAGGCGGCAATACGGTCATTGTTATTGAACATAATCTTGATGTCATAAAGACGGCAGATTATATTATTGATATCGGCCCAAATGGCGGAAACCGGGGCGGTACAGTCGTTGCCTGCGGTACACCGGAGAAAATTGCAGCCTGTGAAACGTCTTATACAGGGCAATATATTAAGAAATATTTACAAAAATGAAAAAAATCATGAAAAAATAAGCACAAAAGCCTTGCAAAGATGGAGAATATAAGTTATTATGTAATTGTTAAGAAAAAGTTACATAAATAAGATTGTCGGTTCATAATTGAACCGGCATACTTATGTTCGATATTAATGGAGGAATTATATTCATGAAAGGTAAAATGCGAAAGATTCTGACAACAGCGATGGTTGCACTTTTAACAATTTCCATGTCTCTGCCGGCTTTTGCGGCGACAAAGGAAGATACAAAGAAGCGTATCGAGCAGCTGGAGAGTGAAAAAAGCGCACTTCAGAGTAAGTTGTCGGAGTTAAAAGAGAAGAAGACATCGACTGAAGAATATATTGAGCAGCTTGACGCCCAGCTCAATGACATTAGCGCAGATATCAGCGATATTAATACATCCATTGAGGATATCAGTACAGAGATTGACGAGACAGAAAAGAATCTTGAAGCGGCCAAAGAAAAGGAAGCAGAACAGTATGAAGTGTTAAAGCTTCGTATTAAGCATATGTACGAGCAGGGACAGACATCCTACCTCGATATTCTTTTTAATACTTCAGATATTGAAACAATGCTAAACAGCAGCGAATATATTTCACAGATTTCAGATTTTGACGAGCAGCTTCTTAAAAGTTTTATAGAAACATGCGAAGAAATCGATGCTTATGAAAAAGAACTGGAAGAAAAGAAATCCGAGATGGAGGAAAAGAAAGTAGAGCTTGAAGGCAAACAGGCTGAAGTTAATGAGATTACAGAGGCGAAAAAAGAGGAGCTTGAAAGCACAAAGGATTCCATCGACGTGACAGAAAGTGATATTTCTGATGTACAGGAGGATCTGAATAATGAAGCCGAGGTGCTTGCAGCTTTAGAGGCAGCGGAGGCTGAGGCACAAAGACAGTACGAGGCGATGAAGAAAGCTGAGGAAGAAAAGAGACGTCAGGAAGAAGAAGCAAAGAAAGAGCAGGAGCAGCAGGAACAGCAGCAGCCGGATAACGGGACATCTGAAGAAGGCGGAAGCAGTGATAATGGCAGCAGCGGCGGCGGACAGGCACAGAATGAGGAAAAACCTTCCGGCGGCAGCGGAAGCAGCAGCGGCGGTTCCGGCCTGACAACAGGTACAGGAAGTATGACATGGCCGCTTCCGGGATATACAACAATAAGTTCTCCGTTCGGCTACAGAAATTGCCCATTCCACGGACCGGAAAACCATGATGGTGTCGATATTCCGGCACCGGGCGGTACAGGAATCCATGCAGCCGATTCCGGTGTTGTTGTTGCAGCCCAGTATCATTACAGCTTAGGTAATTATATTATTATCAATCATGGCAACGGTATTCAGACATATTATCTGCACACATCAGCGATGTATGTCTCTGTAGGTGATACAGTCAATAAGGGTGATGTGATTGCAGCAGTCGGTACGACAGGCTCATCGACAGGAAATCATCTTGATTTCCGTGTGAATGTCAATGGCTCTTATGTTAATCCGGTAAACTATGCAAAGCCATACTAATTGAATAGGTACAAATTCAGGCAGGCCTTTATGACCTGCCTTTTGTATTTAAAAGTCACTGCTGTACGCGTTTTTCCTTGACAGGCCGGGTTGTTTTGTGGCATATTTAAAGTTATGATTATTATAGCGGTAGTGGGCATATTTGCTGTAAGCATAAGATATGCCATTGATCTAATAGGAGGATGTTTAAGTGAAGTGGAATAAATATACGCTGACAACAACGACAGAAGCTGTTGATCTGATTAGTTATGCATTAAATGAGATGGGCATTGAAGGAATTGAAATTGAAGATAAAATTCCGCTGACAGATGAAGAAAAAAAACAGATGTTTATTGATATTTTGCCGGATTTAGGGCCGGATGACGGTGTTGCCTATGTTTCTTTTTATATTGAGCCGGAAAATGATCAGCCGGAGACAATTAAAGATGTGCTTGATGCCGTGCACGAATTAAAAGATTTTGTGGATATCGGTCAGGGCACGATTGTCAAGACACAGACAGCAGATGAAGACTGGATGAATAACTGGAAAAAATATTGGAAGCCGTTTAAGGTTGATGAAAAAATATGGATTAAGCCGACGTGGGAGACGATTGAAAATGCAGCTGACGACGAGCTTATTGTAAAGCTTGATCCGGGCACATCATTCGGTACGGGAATGCACCATACGACAAGACTGTGCATTACACAGCTCAAAAAATATTTAAAGCCGGAGCATGAGATTTTTGACGTTGGCTGCGGCAGCGGTATTTTGTCAATTATCGGTCTTTTGCTTGGTGTTTCTTATGCCGCGGCGACAGATGTTGACGCCCATGCGGTGGAGGCTGCCATTGAAAATGCGAAAGTGAATGAGATTGATCTGTCAAAGTACAGAGTTGAAACCGGCGATATTATTACAGATGAAGCGTTCAGAAAGGCGATGGGCGAGAAAAAATACGATATCATTGTTGCAAATATTCTCGCTGATATTATTATTCCGCTTTCGGCTGTCATTAAAGACAATATGAAGCCGGGCGCGCTTTTTATCTCGTCAGGTATTATTGATATGAAAGAGGCGGCTGTGAGGGAAGCGCTCATTGCAAATGGTTTTGAAATTGTGGAAGTGACAAAATCCGGCGAATGGGTATCATTTACAGCAAGAGCATAGCAAGGAGGAATAGGCGTGCCTAGATTTTTTGTGGATTCATCTCAGATTTCGGAAACAGAGATAGAAATTACAGGCAGTGACGTGAATCATATTAAAAATGTCCTTCGTATGAACATCGGCGAGGAGATTTCTGTCAGCGACGGTTGTGGCAAAGATTATTTTGGAAAAATTGTTTCTGAGGATAAAGACAAGGTTGTTGTTTCGATTGAAAATTCGTGGGATTCCTACGTGGAGCTTCCTGCAAAGCTGACGCTTTTTCAGGGGCTTCCAAAAGCGGATAAGATGGAGCTGATTATACAAAAGGCGGTTGAACTGGGCGTTTATGAAATTGTACCGGTTGTGACAAAGCGCACGATTGTGAAGCTGGATGCAAAAAAGGAAGCCAAAAAGCTGGCGCGCTGGCAGGGCATTTCAGAGAGTGCGGCAA
>SAMEA3387468__coassemble_2644_pt1 | contig 13501 bp, 14 predicted proteins | sample SAMEA3387468__metabat2_low_PE_040 | metagenome-assembled genome bin SAMEA3387468 (sample SAMEA3387468) | Felis catus | biome: Faeces | place: United Kingdom | collected 2012 | reverse complement strand
AGAAAAATCTTGAAATTGAGCGGACGAATCTTTCGCGCGTCAATGATATTTTATCGGAGCTTGAAAAGCAGATCGGCCCATTAAAGCGGCAGGAAGAAACAGCCCGCGAATATTTAAAGCTTAAAGAACGGTTAAAGTCATGTGAAGTCAATCTTTATCTCAGGGAATATGATGCCATGAAAGAGGCATTAACGGCGCTGAATCAAAAAACAGAGATTGTTTCCGGTGACCTTGCCCAGACAAATCATGAATATGAACAGATTAAAGCTGCTTATGAACAGCTTGAAGCACAGCTTGAGGATTATGATAAAACAATTGAAGCGCAGCGCCACAGCCTTAATGAAAGTCTTCTTGACAAAGAAAAGGTTGAAGGCGAAATCAAAGTTTTAAACGAGCAGATCGCCTCTGTCACAACGACAGCAGACCATCAGAAAAATCGTCTTTCGGAAATTTCAGACCAAAAAGCTTTAAAGCAGAAAGAGCTTGAAACTTACGAGGAAGAAAAACAGGGCATTCGTAATAAGCTTGAAAATCTCGACGATGCAAAAACAAAGGCAGACAATGCCCTTGCACAAATGAATCAGAATGTTCAGACGCTCAGACAGACCATTGATGAAAAAAACGGCGATATTATCGGCTTTTTAAATGAAGCCGCGGCTGTCAAAGGCAAAATCGGCCGATACGATACGATGATCGAGCAGATTAATATCCGTAAATCCGAGTTAAATCAGCGGCTCATTATTTTAAAAACAGAGGAAACTTCAAAGGCAGATGCCGTCAAAGGCTTCGAGGCCGAGCTTGAAGAAAAGATGAAGGAAATTGTCACAGCACAGGAGGATAAAGAACGGCTCACAAAAGAGGGCAATGAAGTTTCTGAGACGTTAAACCGTCTGCGCCGGGAAATGGACGAACGCCAGCAGGCGTTTCATCAGACAAATTCAAGATACGGAGCGCTTAAAAATATAAGCGAGCGCTATGACGGCTACGGAAGCAGTATTAAAAAGGTCATGGAGAGAAAAAAGGATACGCCGGGCATTATCGGTGTCGTCGCAGATATTATTAAAGTTGAAAAACGCTTTGAGACAGCTATTGAAACAGCGCTTGGCGGCAGTATTCAAAATATTGTTACAGACAATGAACAGACAGCAAAAACGCTCATCGCCTATTTAAAGCAGGGGCGTTTTGGACGGGCGACTTTTTTACCGCTGACAAGTGTCCTTGGAAGGGATGCTAACATTAATTCCGCCGTGCTTCATGAGGAAGGCGTCATTAATACAGCAAGTGCCATTGTCGGCTATGATAAGCGCTATGAAGGCATTATCAATCACCTCCTCGGACGTATTATCGTTACTGAAAATATTGACAGTGCTTTGCGCCTTGCTAAAAAATACAAATATAGCCTGCGTATTGTCACCCTTGACGGAGAGCTTTTAAATCCGGGCGGTGCTCTTTCCGGCGGTGCTTATAAAAATGCCGGAAATCTTCTCGGACGAAGCCGCGAGCTTGAAGAATTACAAAAACGGATTGACAGTATTAAAGCAGAGATTGATGACTGCGGCACAAAAATCGTCCGTTTTCAGGAACGTAAGAGTGAAATAAAAAAAGCACAGGAACAGTATATTGTACATATGCAAGAGTTGTCCTTAAGTGAAAATACGATACGTATGAATCTGAATCAGGCAAAAAAAGCAGCCTCAGATAACGCCGCTGTCTATTCAGAGCTTCAGAAAGAGGACGCTGAGCTTAAACGTCAGATTGAAGAAATTACAGGGAATAAAAACCTTTTAAACGTATCGCTTAAAGAGCTTGATACATTGAAGGATGATACCCAAAAGCTTATTGAAGACCTTTCAGCACGCTTAAATGAAGCCGTTGAAAGCGAAAAGCAGTTTAATGAAAAAAATTCAGGTCTGGCACTGGAGGTTTCGGGCTATCAGCAGAAAAACCAGTTTATTCTTGAAAATATCAGGCGTGTCCGCAGTGAAATCGGACGTTTTACAGAAGATGCGGATAAAATCAAACAGCAGCTTGAAAGCCTTGAAGCACAAAAGCAGGCGAAAGAAAATGAAATTTCCGACTGTCGGGGACAGCTTGAAAGACTATCGGAAACGTCAAAAGCAGCCAAAGCAGCCGTCGATGAGACAATGGCAAAAAAAGAAGCACTTACAGCCGAGCATAAAAGCTTTTTTGCAAAACGTGAAGAATTATCCGGGCGCATCAGCCAGCTTGATAAAGAGATGTTCCGTTTAAATCATCAGATTGAAGATACGGAAAATAAAAAGACTGCAAAAAATAATTATATGTGGGAAGAATACGAGCTGACGTATCAGGCAGCCCTCGATTTTGCGGATGAAACATTAAAGACAGCCGACGCCGCAGCGTTGAAAAAATCCGCGGCCGGATATAAAACAGCGATTAAGCAGCTTGGCAATATTAATGTCAATGCCATTGAAGAATATAAAGAGGTCAGCGAGCGGTACGGGCTTCTTAAAGCACAGCATGATGACCTTGTGGAGGCAGAGGGTAAGCTTTCGGATATTATCGAATCTCTTGATACAGCCATGCGTGAACAGTTTTCGGAGAAGTTTAAGGAAATTCAGAAAAATTTCGACAAAGTATTCAAAGAACTGTTCGGCGGCGGTAAGGGCAGCCTTGAGCTTATGGAAGATGAGGATATCCTCTATGCCGGCATACGGATTATTGCCTCGCCGCCCGGCAAGAAGCTTCAAAATATGATGCAGATGTCCGGCGGTGAAAAAGCGCTGACAGCCATCGCACTTTTATTTGCCATTCAGCGGTTAAAGCCGTCGCCGTTTTGTCTTTTAGATGAAATTGAAGCGGCTCTTGATGATGCCAATGTCAAGCGCTATGCCCAGTATTTAAACAATCTGACAAAGGATACACAGTTTATTATTATTACCCACCGGCGCGGCACAATGAATGCAGCCGATGTACTTTATGGTATTACAATGCAGGAGAAAGGCGTTTCAACGCTCGTATCCGTGAATTTAATTGATTCCAAACTAGACGATTAAAAGGAGAATATTTATGGCAGAGGAAAAGAAAGGCTTTTTTAAACGGCTTGTTGCCGGACTTACAAAAACGCGGAAAAGTATTGCCGCCGGTTTTGATTATATTTTCAGCGGCTTTTCAAAAATTGATGAAGATTTTTATGAGGAGCTTGAGGAAGTGCTTGTAATGGCTGATCTCGGTATTCATACAACAGAGGCGGTCATTGATGATTTAAAGGCCAAAGTGAAGGCGCAGCATATCACGGAGCCATCCCAGTGCAAAGAGCTTTTAATATCGACGATTAAAGAACAAATGACCGTTTCTGACAATGCCTACGATTTTGAAAATGAAAAAACTGTCATTTTAATGATCGGTGTCAACGGTGTCGGGAAAACAACAACCGTCGGCAAGCTGGCCGCCAAATATAAAAATTCCGGAAAAAAGGTCATTATGGCAGCAGCAGACACTTTCAGAGCAGCCGCCATTGAGCAGTTGACAGAATGGTCTAACCGTGCCGGTGTTGAAATTATCGCAGGGCAGGAGGGCTCTGATCCGGCTTCCGTTATTTACGACGCCATTGCGGCTGCAAAAGCAAGACATGCAGACATCCTTATTTGTGATACTGCAGGACGTCTTCACAACAAAAAAAATCTGATGGAAGAATTAAAAAAGATCAACCGCATTATTGACAGGGAATATCCTGAGGCAAAGCGTGAGACACTGATTGTCCTTGACGGTACAACCGGTCAAAATGCCCTTGTCCAGGCAAAGCAATTTAAAGAAGCAGCGGATATTACAGGTATCGTGCTGACAAAGCTTGACGGAACGGCAAAGGGCGGTATTGCCATCGCCATTCAGTCTGAGCTTTCGGTGCCGGTGAAATATATCGGTATCGGCGAAAAGCTTGATGATTTACAGCGCTTTGATGCGGATGACTTTGTAGATGCACTATTCAGAACAGAAAACAGCGAAGGGGACGATTGAAATGTTGACATTAGAGAAATTTGAGGAAGCAACCGAGCGCTTAAACGGCGTACTCATGGACACAAAGCTTGTATACAGCGACTATTTTTCAAAACAGACAGGCAACAAAATTTATTTTAAGCCTGAAAATATGCAAAAGACCGGCGCTTATAAAATCCGCGGCGCTTATTATAAAATAAGCACGCTCTCAGAGGAAGAAAAGGCAAAAGGAATTATTACAGCTTCCGCCGGAAACCACGCTCAGGGCGTTGCCTGCGCGGCTTCTGTATTCGGCATTAAGGCTGTCGTTGTCATGCCGACAACAACACCGCTCATCAAAGTCAACCGGACAAAAAGCTACGGCGCCGATGTCGTTCTTTACGGCGATGTTTATGATGATGCGTGCGAACATGCGATGAAGCTTGCCAAAGAACACGGTTATACCTTTATCCATCCGTTTAATGATGAAAATGTTGCGGCCGGACAGGGCACAATTGCCATGGAAATTGTAAAAGAGCTTCCGACCGTGGATTATATTCTTGTACCGATCGGCGGCGGCGGCCTCGCCTGCGGTGTATCAACACTTGCAAAGCTATTAAATCCGAATATTAAAGTCATCGGTGTTGAGCCGGCAGGCGCTGCCTGTATGCAGGCATCTTTAAAAGCCGGCGAAGTAACAACACTCTCCGGCGTCAATACAATCGCTGACGGTACAGCTGTTAAAACACCTGGGGATATTGTATTTCCGTATATTCAGAAAAATATTGACAGCATTCTGACAGTTGACGATGACGATTTAATCGGTGCATTTCTTGACATGATTGAGAATCACAAAATGGTTGTAGAAAATTCAGGTCTTCTGACGATTGCAGCTTTAAAACAGATGCATGTAAAGGATAAAAAGATTGTATCTATTTTAAGCGGCGGCAATATGGACGTTATTACAATGGCTTCCGTTGTTCAGAACGGACTTATCCAGCGCGGCAGAATCTTTACAGTATCTGTACTTTTGCCGGATAAGCCGGGCGAGCTTGTCAATGTAGCTTCGGTCATTGCCGGACTTCAGGGAAATGTCATAAAGCTTGAACACAATCAGTTTGTCACTGTCAACAGAAATGCGGCTGTAGAGCTTGTCATCACAATGGAAGCTTTCGGTCATGAACATAAAGAAAATATATTAAAAGCATTAAAGGAAAAGGGATATCGGCCGATTCTTAAAGTGCCGAAAGCAATTTACTAAAGAAAGTTTGGGGGAGGTACAAATGAGAGGCAGGTTGCTTAAAGAACATGAACTTACATGGTGGTATACGGATTTTCTTATGAAAGATTTTCCGGCGAATGAAATTAATCCATTGGAAGATATTAAACAACTGTATGCACAAGGAAAATACGAAATTCACATTTATCAGAGCCGTGATGAGGAATATATCGGTTATGCCACCCTTTGGACAGCTCCGGATTGTCATACATATTTACTGGACTATCTCGGCGTCAGAGCCGACAGGCGCGGGCAGACAATCGGACAGCAGATTCTTGAAGATATCGGCGGAAATTTACTGACCGTCGATCACAAAGCCTGCCTCCTGTGTGAGGCAGAAATGCCTGCGGATGGAGCTTCTGAATCTGAAAACCATCTGAGGGAACGCCGGATCAATTTTTACAAACGCAATCATTATATTAAAATTTATGAAATGGCAACATGCGGCCTGCGTTTTGCGGCGCTGGCTTACAGAGATGTTCCGTGCGATATTCAGACAGTCATGGCAGAACACAGGGCAATTTACGGACCGCATCGCCATGATGTCATTGTACCGCTTGAAAAAGGCCAGACACCGCCAAAGCCGTACTGGATGCAGAAAAAGTAAAAAAATTTAAAAAAACTGTTGACAAGGAGCAGTCATATAAGATATACTACCACCTGTAAAGTAAAAATGTTTGACAGGTGGTGTTTCTTTTGGAAAAGATATTGGAGCAGTCATTGCTCTTTGATTTCTACGGAGAGCTCTTAACGCCTTATCAAAAGTCAATCTATGAAGATTTTGTTCTTAACGATTTATCTCTCGGAGAGATTGCGGCAGAACAGGATATCAGCCGGCAGGCCGTCTATGATATCATCAAGCGGTGCAACAAAAAGCTTGGCAGCTATGAGGAAAAGCTTCATCTTATAGACAGATTTGTAAAAGCGAAAGAGAGCGTCGGAGAGATTCACCGCATGGCAGGCGACATACTTCTTCATCCCGAAGATCACGCAGCATGCATTGAACATGTCGAGACGATTGAGAAGCTCTGCGATGCGCTGATGGATGAATTATAATAATAACCCGAAGGAGGCAGTAAAGGTTGGCATTTGAAAGTTTATCGGAAAAACTCCAAAACGTATTTAAAAATTTAAGAAGTAAGGGGCGACTGACAGAAGCTGACGTAAAAGCTGCTCTGAAAGAAGTAAAGATGGCGCTTTTAGAAGCGGATGTCAACTTCAGGGTTGTAAAGCAGTTTATCAGTACGGTTTCTGACCGTGCGATCGGACAGGATGTCATGACAAGCCTGACACCGGGACAGATGGTCATAAAGATTGTCAACGAGGAGATGGTCTCCTTAATGGGCAGTGAAACGAAAGAAATTACGTTAAAGCCGTCCAACGAAGTGACAGTCATTCTTATGGCAGGTCTTCAGGGTGCAGGTAAGACGACAACAACGGCAAAGATTGCCGGAAAGCTGAAGCAAAAAGGCAGAAAGCCTTTACTTGCAGCATGTGACGTTTACCGTCCGGCAGCAATTAAGCAGCTTCAGATTAACGGTGAAAAGCAGGGCGTTCCTGTATTTTCCATGGGCGAGAAAAACAATCCGGTAGATATTGCAAAAGCTTCTGTTGAGCATGCAAAGCAAAACGGTTTTAACGTTGTGATTCTCGATACAGCCGGACGTCTTCATGTTGATGAAGACATGATGGAGGAATTAAAGTCTATTAAAGCCAATGTTGATGTGTCTGAGACAATTCTTGTTGTGGATGCCATGACAGGACAGGATGCAGTCAATGTTGCAAAGACATTTAATGACACTGTCGGTATTGACGGCGTAATTCTTACAAAGCTTGACGGCGATACACGAGGCGGCGCGGCACTTTCAATCAGAGCTGTGACCGGAAAGCCGATTCTTTATGTCGGTATGGGTGAAAAGCTTTCAGATTTAGAGCAGTTTTATCCTGACAGAATGGCTTCAAGAATCCTCGGTATGGGTGATGTCCTTTCACTCATCGAGAAAGCGGAAGCAAATATCGATAAAGAAGAAGCAGCCAATTTAAGCCGCAAGATTAAAAAAGCCGAATTCGGCTATGACGACTTTTTAAAGTCGATGGCTCAGATTAAGAAGATGGGCAGTCTGACAGATATTTTAAATATGATTCCGGGCGTAAACCAAAAGGCACTCGGTAATGCAGAGATTGATGAAAGTCAGACAAAACGCATCGAAGCAATTATTCTTTCCATGACACCGGAGGAGCGGTCAAATCCTGATTTGATGAATCCTTCGAGAAAGGCGCGGATTGCCAAAGGCGCCGGTGTAGACATGGCAGAAGTCAACAAACTCGTTAAACAGTTTGAGCAGATGCGAAAGATGATGAAGCAGTTTTCAGGACAATTTTCAGGAAAAGCTGCAAGACGCGGAAGATTCAAGCTTCCATTCTGATAAGTTAGCGAGACGGCATGTATCCGTTTTGACTATAGATTATGAAAAATACCCAGGAGGTGAAACCAATGGCAGTAAAAATCAGATTAAAAAGATTAGGAAAGAAAAAAGCACCTTTCTATAGAATTATCGTTGCTGATTCAAGATCCCCAAGAGATGGTAAGTTCATCGAGGAAATCGGTACTTATGATCCATCTACAGAGCCAAGCACAGTAAAGGTAAACGAGGAACTTGCACAGAAGTGGTTATCTAACGGTGCTCAGCCTACAGAAACAGTTGCTAAATTATTCAAAGCTGCAGGTGTTTCAAAGTAATTAACTTACTTTGGTCCGCTGGTTGCGCGAAAGTAATCAGGTGATGAGATGAAAGAATTAGTTGAAGTTATTGCAAAAGCACTTGTTGATTGTCCGGACGAAGTCGTTGTTAAAGAAACGGTTGAAGAACATGCGGTAATCGTGGAACTTAAGGTTGCACAGGAAGACATGGGCAAGATTATCGGAAAGCAGGGCAGAATTGCCAAGGCGATCCGTACAGTTGTCAAGTCTGCCGCATCAAAGGACGACAAAAAAGTGATTGTAGAAATTATGCAGTAAAAGAGTGCGCTCGCGCGCAAAAGAGTGTGCGGCTGCGCACTCTTTTTTGTCACACTGGAAATGAATCCGCACACTTTTGTTATATTACGAGGAGAATTTTTATGGAAAATTTACTCAGAGTCGGCGTTATCACGGCAACGCACGGTATCCGCGGAGAGGTTAAGGTATTTCCGACAACGGACGATGCCGCCCGCTTCAAAAAATTAAAAAAGTGTATTCTTGATACAGGCCGTGAAAAAATTGATATGGAAATAGAGAGCGTTAAATTCTTTAAGCAGTATGTCATCTTAAAGTTTAAAGGCTATGATCATATAAATGATATTGAACAATACAAAAAGAAAGACCTTCTTGTAACGCGGGAAAACGCTGTAAAGCTTAAGAAAAATGAGAATTTTATCGTTGATTTAATCGGGCTTGATGTTGTGACCGACGAGGGCGTACACTTCGGTACAATCAAGGACGTTTTACAGACCGGTGCCAATGATGTTTACGTTATTACAGGCGACGACGGCAAAGAATATCTTTTCCCGGCTATCAAAGAATGTATTCTTGACATCAATCTTGAAAAACATGAGGCACTTGTTCACATTATGCCGGGACTTTTAGACTTATAGAGCGGAGTGAGGTTATGAATTTTCATGTAATGACATTATTCCCTGAGATGATTGAACAGGGGCTTAATACAAGCATTACCGGCCGTGCCATTAAAAATGGCGTCATCACTTTAAATGCCGTCAATATCCGGGATTTTACAGAAGATAAACACCGCCATGTTGACGATTATCCATACGGCGGCGGCGCGGGCATGGTCATGCAGCCACAGCCGGTGTACGACTGTTATGCCCACATTACAAAAAATATGGCCAAAAAGCCGAGAGTCATTTATATGACACCTCAGGGCAGAGTTTTTTCCCAGGCAATCGCAGAAGAATTATCAAAAGAAGACGATTTGATTTTTCTCTGCGGTCATTACGAGGGTATTGATGAACGTGTCCTCGAAGAAATTGTGACAGACAATCTGTCCATCGGCGATTATGTCCTCACAGGCGGCGAGCTTCCGGCCATGGTGATGATTGATTCCATCGCCCGTCTCGTACCGGATGTTTTAAACAATGATGAATCGGCTCAGTATGAGTCTTTTCAGGATGGTCTTTTAGAATATCCGCAGTACACCCGCCCGGTAGAATTTCACGGCAAAAAAGTGCCGGATGTCCTTATGAGCGGCCATCACGCCAACATTGCCCGGTGGCGCAGGGAAAAGTCTTTGGAAAGAACATACCGGCGGCGTCCTGAGCTTCTTCTAAACGCGGAATTTGATAAGAAAGACAGGATTTTTCTTGAAAAATTAAGGCAGAGTGAGGAAAATGGCGAAAATTAAAAACAAGCGTTATTTTTGTTAAAATTTGCTTGCATCAGCCCCCAAATTATGATATAGTATTATGGCATGAGTAAATAGGGCAGTCCTCTGATACGACAAGAGTATTACGAATGTCTGAGATTATGAAGGAGGTTCACACACGATGAACGACATTATTAAAAATATTGAAGCTGCTCAGTTAAAGGCAGACGTACCTGAATTTTCTGTAGGTGATACAGTTAAAGTATACGCAAAGGTAAAAGAGGGTAACAGAGAAAGAACACAGGTTTTTGAAGGTACAGTTCTTAAAAGACAGAACGGCGGAAACCGTGAGACTTTCACAGTAAGAAAAAATTCCAACGGCGTTGGCGTTGAGAAGACATGGCCTTTACATTCTCCAATCGTAGAAAAGATTGAAGTTGTAAGAAAAGGTAAAGTAAGACGTGCAAAATTATTCTACTTAAGAGACAGAGTAGGTAAACGTGCAAAGGTTAAAGAATTAGTCAAATAATAAGACAAAACGAGGGACAACTACACAAAATAGTTGTCCTTGTTTTTTAAGAAAGTTGGTACATTTATGGCGAATATTCAATGGTATCCGGGGCATATGACAAAGGCAAAACGCCAGATGCAGGAGGACATCAAGCTTATCGATCTTATTATCGAGCTTGTTGATGCAAGACTTCCTTTGAGCAGCAAAAATCCTGACATCGACGCACTTGCCAATGGGAAGTCCCGTCTTATCCTTTTAAATAAAGCAGACCTTGCAAGCCCGGAGCATACAAAAGCATGGGAAAACTGGTTTAAGGCAAAAGGTTTTTATGTCTTAAAGCTTGATTCAAGAGCTAAAAACGGCGTGAAAGCCGTCACAGGCATTGTGGCCGAGGCATGTAAGGAAAAAATCGAAAGAGACCGTCGCAGAGGTATTTTAAACAGACCTGTGCGCGCGATGGTTGTCGGCATACCAAATGTCGGAAAATCAACTTTTATTAACAGCTATGCCGGCCGTGCCTGCGCCAAGACAGGCAATAAACCTGGTGTCACAAAAGGCAAGCAATGGATAAGATTAAGCAAAACACTGGAGCTTTTAGATACGCCGGGCATTTTATGGCCGAAGTTTGAAGACCAGCAGGTCGGCCTCCGTCTTGCCATGACCGGCGCCATTAAAGACGATATTTTAGAGCTTAATGAGCTGGCAGTTGAACTGATTAAAATTATTACAGCACATTATCCGGGGCTTCTTTTTGCCCGCTATGATATTGATGAGACACAGACGCCGGTAGATATGATTTATAAAATTGCTGAAAACAGAAACTGCCGCCTCAAAGGCAATGAGCTTGATTTTGACAAGGCTGCAAGACTTTTACTCGATGATTTCAGAAGCGCCCGCATCGGAAAAATTACTTTGGAATTTCCGCCGGTTTAAGGCATATAAGATGGTGAAAATATGTTGAAAAAAGAAAAAGAAAAGGCAGAAAATAAGACGCCCGAAAACAATGCCGGGCAGGAGGAAGAAAAGAAAAAAAGTCTGCCGAGGGAAATATTAAGCTGGATTCTTTATCTCGGTATCGTCTTCCTCATTTCGACATTTATTGTTGATTTTATTGTCCAGCGCACCGGCGTAATGGGAAGCTCAATGGCATCAAATCTGGAGGACGGCGATAACGTTCTTGTAGAAAAACTGAGCTACCGTTTCGGCGATCCGCAGCGCTATGATATTATTGTATTTCCGTCGCCGGAAGATCCGAGCGTTTACTACATAAAGCGCATTATCGGACTGCCGGGTGAAACTGTTCAGATTTCAGGTGAAGATGTTTATATCAATGGCGAAAAACTGGATGACACTTATGGTACTTCACCGATGAAAACTGCAGGTATTGCCCAGTCACCGGTGATTTTAGGCGATGACGAATATTTTGTTCTCGGCGACAACCGTTCGGTCAGCAAAGACAGCCGTTATGCTTCTGTCGGCAATATACACCGGGATGATATTGTCGGAAAAGCCTTTATTGTTATATGGCCGTTCAATCATATCCGGCTGTTAAAGCACCAGTAATTCAGACAGTTTTGTAACGGAGGTTATTATGGAAAGTATTGCACAAATCAAAGCACAGTTTGAAGCTGTCGGACTTTTTGATATAGACGTTCATGCACACCATCCGGAAGCATGTGCACAGGCGTTTTCAGAGCTGTCAGAAAATTATGGCAGTGATACAAGAACCGGTGTTGTAAGCTTGTTTAACAAGGCAAAAAAAGCCGGTGAGAGGGCAGCACGGGAGCTTTGCCGGCTTGATGACATGAAAGCTTTTGAGCACGAATATCAGCAGCTTTCATTCATTTGCGGTATTGATGAGGCCGGCCGCGGACCGCTTGCAGGCCCTGTTGTTGCCGGGGCGGTCGTTTTACCGAAGGATGCGCTTATTTTATATCTCAATGATTCTAAAAAGCTGTCGGCTGCCCGGCGCGAGATGCTGTATGATGAAATTATGGACAAAGCCGTCAGTGCGGCCGTCGGTGTCGTCGATTGCGAAAGAATTGATGAAATTAATATACTTCAGGCAACTTATGAGGCGATGCGCAAAGCTGTATCCAAGCTTAAATGTGTGCCTGAAATTCTTTTAAACGACGCTGTGACAATTCCGGACATTCAAATCCCGCAGCGGCCGATTATTAAAGGCGATGCTAAAAGTGTATCCATCGCCGCCGCAAGTATTTTGGCAAAGGTTACGAGGGACAGGATGATGCTTGCCTACGATGCGCTTTTTCCGGAGTATGGCTTTGCGTCCAATAAGGGCTACGGTACAAAAGAACATATTGAGGCCATTAAAAAGTATGGACCGTCGCCGATACACAGAAAAAGCTTTATAGGAAACTTTGTATAAATTTATATAAACAGGAAGTGACGTCATGAACCGCAGAGCCATCGGCACTGCCGCTGAGGAAAAAGCCGCCCGCTATCTTGAAACACTCGGCTATGAAATTGTTGAGCGCAATTATTACGGTCCCCATGGAGAAGTAGATATTATCGCATGGCATGAAGGCTTTCTTGTCTTTGCAGAAATCAAATACCGCAAAGACAGACGTCTCGGTGAACCGTGGCAGGCAGTCGATTACAGAAAACAACAGCGTATTTTTAACACGGCAAAAATATATATGATACGCCACAGACTTTCCATGCAGACACCGTGTCGCTTTGATGTGGTGTCTGTTTCCGGTGATGAGCTGACGCTGTATCAAAATGCCTTTGGTATCGAATAAGAGGAACTTTCGTATGGAATTAAACAAATTTATAAAAAAAGGAACAGACACGACAAATATTGTTGTCAGCAATGAAGTTCCGGTCATTGAATTTAAACTTTTAAAAAATATAGCCTGTATCAGCCACGGCTTTTCAACACGCCTCGGCGGCGTCAGCACGGGCTGCTTTGAATCAATGAATCTTTCATTGACAAGAGGCGATGATGCGGCGCTTGTGACAGAGAATTTCCGGCGCTTTACAGATGCCCTCGGCATGGACTGGCAGCGCATGGTATTTTCCGATCAGACACATACGACAAACGTCGGTATTGTGACGGAGGCCGATATGGGCAAGGGTATTGTGCGTGCAAAGGATTACCATGACATTGACGGTCTTGTGACAGATGTTAAAAATCTGCCCCTTGTTACTTTTTTTGCCGACTGTGTGCCGTTATTTTTTGTCGATGATGTCCGTCATGTCATCGGCCTTTCCCATTCGGGTTGGCGCGGAACTGCCGGAAAAATCGGTCTTGAAACAATCAAAACGATGGTGCGCCATTTTAACTGCCGCCCTGAAAATATTAAAGCGGCCATCGGCCCGTCCATCTGCAAAGACTGCTATGAAATCAGCAAAGATGTAGCTGATATTTTTGCC
>SAMEA3387468__coassemble_2630_pt1 | contig 13663 bp, 11 predicted proteins | sample SAMEA3387468__metabat2_low_PE_040 | metagenome-assembled genome bin SAMEA3387468 (sample SAMEA3387468) | Felis catus | biome: Faeces | place: United Kingdom | collected 2012 | reverse complement strand
GGCTGTGCGGCAAGCCGCACAGCCATCATACTTTACTTTGTTGCATTTATTCTGTCTTCATTAAATAACGTGTAATATCTTCAACTGCTTTTTCTTCATCGGCACCGTCAGCAATAATTGTCAACGTCTCGCCCTCTGCAATTCCAAGACTCATCATCCCCATAATACTCTTAGCATTAACCTTCTTCTCTGCGATTTCCACATAAATCCGGCTTTCATACTGGCTGGCAACCTGTACTAATAAAGCAACCGGTCTTGCTTCTAATCCTGTTGGAATACTAATTGTAATATCTTTAGAAATCATAAAACGTACCTCGCCTTTCTTACTCAGATGGGTTCATTCCCACCTCTAAGCTCATTAGCTATTTGACTTAACTTTCGTAACCGATGATTGACACCTGACTTACTTACAGGCGTGCTTAGCAGTTTACCCAACTCCTGTAAGGTGGCCTCCGGATAGGACAGCCGCAGAATTGCCATCTCCTGCAGCGCTTCTGATAATTCCCCGAAGCCTACCGTATTCTTAATGTAAGTTATGTCTTCAACCTGCTTTACCGCGGCAGACACTGTCTTATTAATGTTTGCCGTCTCACAGTTCACCTGCCGGTTGACACTGTTACGTATTTCCTTTGCAATGCGGATATTTTCCAACGCCATCAGGGCATTGTGTGCCTCCATGATGTTCAGCATATCAACAATCTGAGAGCCTTCCTTCACGTAAACGACATAGTACTTTTTACGCAAAATAATCTTTGCGTCAATATCAAAAGAAACCATCAGAGCTCTTAAAAACTCCGCTTTTTGTTCGTCTGCGCAGGCAATCTCAAAATGGTAAGTTTTTTTTGGATCACTGATTGAGCCGAAAGCCAAAAAACATCCTCTCAAAAAAGCGCGCCGGCAGCATGGGCTCTGAATGATAATGTTATCTGTGAGGGAACAATTTTCCTCAATCTCACCGTCCGGCGTCATCAATCTGGCCGCCATTAAAATTTTCCGGGACAGTGTATCATCAGCTACCGCTACTGTATAAACTCTGCTCTTTTTCAGGAAAACATTGCGTTTAACACTGACATCGCTATTTATATTAAATGATTTTTGTAATAATGTAAAGTACTTTCTTGCAACAAATATATTTTCTGTATGAATTTTTGTATAAATCCGACCTTTTTCTGTATAAATAACCCTGCCGCACATTCCAAAAATCGCTGCAATTTCTGCAATCTGACAATGTCTTGCCTCCGGAATATGATTGGAAAGCTCCTCTCTGACTCTGCTTGAAAATGACATCATGCCTCTCACTTTCTATAATAACTGTCCTTTTCGATATCTCTGTGCTCAACCTTCAACCCATATTCCATTGACTTTAAACGGCTATAGAGCGCATTTGCAAGCGTCACCGACCGGTGCTTGCCTCCGGTACAGCCGATGCTTATGACAAGCTGGTTTTTCCCCTCAGCCACATAGTTTGGAATAAGAAAGCGTACCATATCCTCAAGCTTATCCAAAAACTCACCCGACAGCGGCGACTGCATGACATAATCATACACGGCCTTGTCATTGCCTGTCTGCGGCCGCATCGAATCAATATAATACGGATTCGGCAAAAAACGGACATCAAATACAAGGTCAGAATCTGACGGAATACCGTATTTAAAACCAAATGAAAGAATCGTCACAAAAAAGTTACTGTAATTTTTATGATTATCTACAAAAATTTTAAAAACCTCGCCGCGAAGCTCTCTTGTCAGCAGCTGGCTTGTGTCAATAATATAGTCTGCCTTCTTTCTGAAAGCCGCCATCTTCTGACGTTCAACCGCAATGCCGTCCTCAATACGCCCATTGCCTGAAAGAGGATGTGAGCGTCTTGTTTCTTTGTAACGTTTGACAAGCACTTTGTCATCACATTCCAAATAAAGAATCTCATAATCAATATTCGTACCGGCAAGGCTTTTAAGCGCCTCACCCATAAATTCAAGTCCCTCGCCGTTTCTTATATCAATACCGAGGGCAACTTTTTCCATTGCCGCAGTTTCACCACAGGCAATTTCTGCAAATTTTGAAATAAGTGATACCGGCAGGTTATCGACGCAAAAGTAACCTGCGTCTTCAAGCATTTTTAATACCGAGCTTTTCCCCGCGCCGGACATTCCTGTTACAATTACAAACCGCATTTTTACTCCTGTCTTTTTGGCAGCGGACGAATGCCCACGCCAAAGTATATCAAAACTCTCCGAGCATTTTTACTTCCATTTCCAAATCAACACCGGCCATTGCTTTTACTCTTTTTTGAATCTCGCGAATAAGTCCAAGCACATCTGCCGCTGTCGCACCGCCTTTATTAATGACAAAACCGCCGTGCTTTTCGGAAACCATGGCACCGCCGACACTAAAACCTCGAAGTCCCGCGTCACTTATGAGCTTTCCTGCAAAATAGCCCTCCGGCCGCTTAAATGTGCTTCCCGCGCTCGGATATTCCAACGGCTGCTTTGCGCGCCGCTGGCTGTTAAGCTCATTCATTTTGTCATAAATTTCTTCTTTATCGCCGCGTGAAAGCACAAGCGATGCTTTAAGTACGATATAATTTTTCTTTTGGATAACACTTGTGCGATAGCCTAAATCAAGCGCCTCTTTTTTTATATCATAAATATTTCCGTCTGCATCCATCACGCAGGCAGAAACAGCACAATGGCTCATCTCACCGCCGTAAGCGCCGGCATTCATTGTCATCGCACCGCCGAAGGTTCCCGGAATGCCCGAAGCAAACTCAAACCCCGTAAGTCCTTCACCGGCAATTTTTTGTGCGAGAGCTGAAAGCATCACGCCCGCTCCGGCCGTCACCGTCACACTGCCGTCGCCATTATCTTTAAATGTCACTTCGTCCATCGTATGATAAATTTGAAAAACAACGCCTCTGATGCCTTTATCGCCAACAAGCAGATTACTGCCATTACCTATGACATAAAACGGCACCGAAGCATCATGGCAAAGCCTTATGGCTTTTGCAAAGACCGTTTCATCGGCAGGCGTCACAAAAACATCCGCCGGTCCTCCGATTTTAAATGTTGTATGCGCTGACATCGGCTCGTCGTACAAAACAGACGAAGCCCCTGCAATGCGCTCCAATTCAGCTTTAAATTGATGATTCATAAATTATTCTCCTAAGCTGAGCACAAGTCTTGCCGCGCCGACCATGCCCGCATCATTACCAAGCAGCGCCAGTGCAAACTCTGTATCTTTTACAGCATGGAAGCTTTTTGCCTTATATTTTTCACGGATAACATCAATTAAATATTCTCCGGCTTTTGAAACACCGCCGCCGATAACAAAAATTTCAGGATTTAATACAGCGCCGATGGCTGCCAGCGCACTGCCAAGATAACCTGACATTATATCAACAACCTCTTTTGCAGCCGCATCGCCGGCTTTAGCCGCATCAAAAACAGATTTTGCTGAAACCTCAGGAAGGCTTCTTAAAGACGTCTCCTTATCTGTCTCCTCAAGCATACGCTTTGCAAGCTTTACAACGCCTGTTGCCGATGCCACCTGCTCAAGACAACCGCGGTTGCCGCAGCCGCACACACCAATGACATCTTTTTCATCCACAACATTCATATGACCGATCTCGCCGGCTGCACCGCACGTTCCCGATACGATTTTGCCGTCAAGAATAATACCGCCGCCGACGCCTGTGCCAAGCGTTACCATTACCATATTGGAATGACCGCGGCCGCCGCCAAGCCACTGCTCGCCGAGTGCTGCCACATTAGCGTCATTGCCGGCCTTTACAGGAAGTCCGAGCATATCAGAAAGCGCTGTTTCGACATTGAATACACCCCAGCCTAAATTGACGCACATAAGCACTGTACCGTCAGCTTTTACAGGACCCGGCACACCAAGTCCGACACCAACGACATCTTCTTTCTTATAACCTCTTTTTTCAATCGCATTTTCAATAGACTCTGCAATATCGTCTAAAATATGCATGCCGTTATCTTCAGTTCTTGTCTTAATTTCCCACTTATCAATAATCTTTCCGATTGTTGAAATAATACCAATCTTAACGGTTGTACCTCCGATATCAACACCAAAACAAATCTTACTCATCTTAAATTTCCTCCCTTAATTTTACTTATCTGTCCTCGTCGCGTTTTTTCTGAAGATTTCCTGTCACACGCCGGTAAAGCTCATGTGCAGCATTGTAGCCCATCTTTTTCTGACGGTAATTAACCGCTGCAGATTCAACAATAATTGCAAGATTTCTGCCCGGACGGATCGGAATCGAATGGCAGACAACCTTTTCACCGAGAAACTCTGTATAATTTTCCTCAAGTCCAAGGCGGTCATATTCTTTTTCTCTGTCCCATTCCTCAAGCTTAATGACCAGGTCGATGCGCTGTGTTTCCTTAACACTTTCAACACCAAAAAGTGTCTTTACATCAATGATACCGATACCGCGCAGCTCGATAAAGTAGCGTGTGATTTCCGGCGCACGACCAATCAGACGGTTATCTCCGACGCGCTTGATTTCAACGACATCATCCGAAACAAGACGGTGTCCGCGCTTAATAAGCTCAAGCGCCGCCTCGCTCTTACCGATACCGCTCTCACCGATAATAAGCACACCCTCGCCATATACATCCACGAGCACGCCGTGAATTGAAATTCTCGGCGCCAGTTCTTCATTGAGTACATAAATAAGCTTTACAGTAAATGCCGATGTCTCCTGACTTGTAGAAAGCACCGGAATATTATACTTTTCACCCAAATCGATCACTTTCTGGCACGGCTGCAGATCGCGGCAATAGACAAGACACGGAATGCCTTTCTGAAACATCTTTTCAATCATCTCTGCGCCCTGATCCTCATAAACTTTTGAAATATATGAATATTCCACATTTCCGATAATCTGCACCCGGTGATTGTCAAAATTATCAAAAAATCCTGCCAGCTGCAGCGCCGGACGGTTAATATCTGTTTCATTGACTAAAATCTTTTCTGTATTAATATTTTCTGTCAGATTTTTAAGCCCTGTCCGCTCAATAATACGACTTAACTTTACACTGTAGCTCGCCTTCATATCACCAAACATACGTTCTCCTCCTTAGACTTCCGTAGTTTTTTTAATCATATCATAAATTTACGCTTTTAACAATCCAAAAGTGCGCGCTTATGTGCGGTCATGTGCGGTGAAAAAACTGCCATACTGACCGGGCGGCATTTTCACTCATGCCGTCGACGGCAGCCAGCGCCTCCACCGGCGCCTCGGCAATTTTTTGTATTTCACCAAAATGGCGCATCAGTGCTTTTCGCCGCACCGGACCAATGCCTTCAATGTCATCAAGCACTGATTTAATCTGGCTTTTACTTCGCAGGCTTCTGTGGTATTCAATGGCAAAGCGGTGCGCCTCATCCTGAATACGTGTAATAAGCTTAAAGCTTTCCGAATTTTTATCAATTGGAATTTCCACATTATGATAATAAAGGCCTCTTGTCCTGTGGTTATCGTCCTTCACCATGCCGCACACCGGAATATGAATATTCAGCGACTGAAGCACTTCAAGCGCAATGTTGACCTGACCTCTGCCGCCGTCCATCATAATCAAATCCGGAAATACGCTAAAGCTGCCCATCGCCATATCCATCTGCTTTTTTTCAAGCTCTTTTTGCTCCTCAAGGCCGTGGGTAAAACGTCTTGTGAGTACCTCCCGCATTGAACGGTAATCGTCCTGACCGGCGAAACTTTTAATTTTAAACTTTCTGTAAGCGTTGCGCTTTGGTTTTCCGTTTTCATAAACAATCATTGATCCGACATTTTCAAAGCCGCTAATGTTTGAAATATCAAACGCCTCAATGCGGACAATAGACGCAATGTCAAGCATCTTTGCAATGCTTTTAACGGCGCCGACAGTTTTTGCTTCCTCACGCTTAATTTTTTCACTGTCCTTATTGAGAACAAGACTGGCATTCTCATAAGCCAGCTCGACAAGACGCTCTTTTTGTCCCTTTTGCGGCACACGGATATTAACTTTTTGTCCGCGGCGTTTTGACAGCCACTGGGTGATCACAGCTTCATCATTGATTGGCTCCTGCAGCAAAAGTTCCTTCGGCACAAATGGCGTCCCCGCATAAAACTGTTTAATAAAAGCAGTCATCACCTCACTGCGCGTATCATTTTGCACGCCGGTCACATAAAAATGCTCACGACCGATCAGTTTTCCGTTTCTCACAAAGAACACCTGCACTACCGCCTCATCACCGGCTCTTGCAAAGGCAATAATATCTCTGTCCTCCATCTGTGAACTTGTAATTTTCTGCTTTTCGGCCACATGCTTCACACTATTTAAAAGTTCCCTGTATTCAATCGCCTTTTCAAAATCAAGGGCATCCGAGGCCGCCTGCATCTTTGTCTGAAGCATATCCATAACCTCGCTGTAATTGCCATTTAAAAATGACAGCACGCCTTTGACAGATGCTCTGTAATCCTCCTGCGAAATATATCCCTGACACGGCCCGTCACACTGGTGGATATGATAATAAAGACAAGGCCGCTCCTTTCCCGTGTCCCTCGGAAGCACACGCTGGCAGCTCCGTATTTTATAAATTTTCTGCAAAAGCTCTATCGTGTCCTTGACAGCGCCCGCACTCGTAAAAGGTCCAAAATACCTTGCCTTATCTTTTTTCATTTTCCGTGAAAAAAGCACTCGCGGATAAGGCTCATTCACTGTCACTTTAATATACGGATACGTTTTATCATCCTTAAGCATCGTATTATACTTCGGCCGGTGCTCCTTGATCAGATTACACTCAAGCACAAGCGCCTCCAGCTCCGAATCCGTCACAATATACTCAAACCGTACAATTTTGCTGACCATCTGCTGTATTTTCGGCGTCAGATTTCTGCTGCTTTGAAAATACTGGCGCACTCTGTTTTTAAGACTGATGGCCTTTCCGACGTAAATAATGTCATCATGGGCGTCATGCATAATATAAACGCCCGGCTCCTTCGGCAGTTTTTTTAATTCTTCCTCAATATTAAACATCGCATTCTCCTCTATCCAACCGGCGCCCCATTAAAAATCAATTTCCTGTCCAAAAAGCAAAAGGGCTTTCCTGTAAACAAAAAATCCCAAAATGCACCGATATACGCCGCACTTCAGGATTTTATAAATTGCGGTATTATTTACCCGCATCTTCAATTTTTTCTAGTTTAACGCCGTTCTGACCGCTGTCGCCAATCAGAGGCTCACCTCTTTCGGCACGGACTTTGTTAAAAATATCCATAAATTCCTTGCCTGTAATTGTCTCTTTTTCAATAAGAAACTCTGAAATACGATCAAGGGCTTCCATATTTTCGCGAAGCAGCGTCACCGCTTTATCGTAAGCATCTTTAAGAAGCTTCATCACTTCCTTATCTATCTCACCTGCCGTCTCATCGCCGCAGTTTAAAACAGCACGGCCGTCAAGATAACGGTTTTCAATGGATTCAAGCCCCATTAGCCCAAACTTATCCGACATACCATACATCGTCACCATACTGCGCGCAATGGAAGTGGCACGTTCAATATCATTGGAAGCGCCTGTTGTCACAGAATCAAACTTTACAAACTCTGCGGCACGGCCGCCGTATAAAACAACAAGCTCCTCCTCCATCTCTTTTTGAGACATCAAAAACTTTTCTTCCTCAGGCACCTGCATCGTGTAGCCGAGAGCGCCCATTGTCCTCGGAATAATTGTAATCTTCTGCACCGGCTCTGTATTTTTCTGAAGGGCCGCTGTCAGTGCATGTCCGACTTCATGATAGGAAACGATTTTTCTTTCCTTAGCGCTTAACACTCTGTCCTTCTTTGCCTTGCCGGCAATAACAACTTCCACCGATTCAAACAAATCACTCTGGGTCACAGCCATACGGCGGTGTCTTACGGCATTTAAAGCCGCCTCATTAATAATATTCGCCAAATCTGAACCGACTGCACCGCTTGTCGCCAGCGCAATCTCCTTAAAGTCAACGCTCTCATCCATGTTGACGCTCTTTGCATGAACCTTTAATGTATCAATTCTGCCTTTTAAATCCGGTTTTTCAACAATAATACGTCTGTCAAAACGTCCCGGTCTTAAAAGTGCCTTATCAAGAATTTCCGGACGGTTCGTTGCCGCCAGAATAATAATACCTTTGGATGAATCAAAGCCGTCCATCTCAGACAAAAGCTGGTTCAACGTCTGCTCGCGCTCATCATTGCCGCCGCCATAAGCAGAATCACGACGTTTACCGATAGCATCCAGCTCGTCAATAAAAATAATACACGGTGCTGACTGCTGGGCATTTTTAAACAAGTCACGGACACGGGAAGCGCCGACGCCGACAAACATTTCTACAAAGTCTGAACCTGATAATGAATAAAACGGCACCCCGGCCTCACCGGCAACGGCCTTTGCAAGCAATGTCTTACCTGTTCCCGGAGGTCCCACAAGCAGCGCACCCTTTGGCAGCTTCGCGCCAATCTGCGTATACTTGCCCGGATAATGAAGAAAATCAACAATCTCGCGAAGGGATTCCTTTGCCTCCTCCTGTCCGGCCACATCCTTAAACAAGACACCTGTTTCTTTTTGCACATACATCTTTGCCGTACTCTTGCCAACGCCCATCATACCGCTGTTTTTTGAAACTGAACGGAATACGAAAAAGAAAATACCATATAAAATAATAAACGGAAGCACATATGCCAAAATCACATTAAGGATACCGGAGCTCTGACTTGGAATTTCCTGAGTAAACTTTACACCTGCCTTCTCAAGTCTGTCTACAAGTTCTAAATCTGTAAAATAACCTGTATAATAAACTTTGGCTAAAACACCCTTCTCATCCTTTTTCTTGATTTCAAGTGTGCCGTCAGTCGTACTTTTGACACTCTCAACCTCGTCTTTATCAAGCATTGTCAGAAATTCACTGTACGTAATTTCCTCACGCTGGCTCTGCTTAATCTGATTCGCCAGCACATTAAATAAAACGAGAATGCCAAGAACGACGACAACGCCCACAATAGCAATGGTCATATTTTTTTTGTTTTTATTTTTTTCATTATTTTGTTTATTGTCATTCATGAATCATTCTTTCTCCTTTTTTATGCTATTCTTCTCTATGATAGCCCAATTCACCCTTTCCGTCCAGTCTATTTTCTATTTTTCACAAAATATTTATTCTTTTCTGATACGTTTTTCTTGTATGAAATAAAAGTCTAATTTATAATAAAATCATGATTATGCGTAAGGAGAGGTTCTATGTTCTATTTTATTTTAGCCGCTGTTTTGTGCGGCGCAGACTTAATTATCAAAAAATATATAAAACAAAAAAATGCAACCGCACGCTATGAGCGCCGTCTCGGCTGTATGACAATCACTTATTTAAAAAACAAAGGCGCCATGCTCGGTTTTCTTAAGCAGAGCGCAAAGCTTCTTCTTTGTATCACACTGACTGCCATCGGCTTTATTGCCGGCGTCCTTGCCATGCTCACCCCTAGAAAAGGGCATTTTCTTTTAAAATCCGGACTGTCGCTCATCCTCGGCGGTGCCTGCAGCAATGGGTTTGAACGCCTTAAGGACGGCGAAGTAACCGACTACATCCGTTTTAACGCCGGCCCGAAAAAATTTCAAAATGTTGTCTTTAACATCGGAGATTTCTTCATCTTCAGCGGCTGTATACTCACCATCATCGATGCACTGCGGAAAAAATAAAAAATATCGCACATATCTGCACAAGGCAAAAAAAGAGTACGCTTTGATATGCTCCCTGTCAATCAGACAGGGATATATCACTTTAGAGCGCACTCTTTTTTAATACGTCTTATTTTACTGTGCCTGACGGATCTCGCCGGCTGTTTTGACAACGTTGTGCTGAATTGGCACCCACTGAATCTTCTTAAATAAAGCAACAACAGAAATTGGAATGTATGTCATAATATAAACCGGAAATGTAAATAAATAAGCAATTTTCTTCCAGTTCTGTGTATGAATCTGCTCCCACTCTGTCACTGTTGTAATCAGACCAAGCGTAAACATCGTCACATAACTTGCACCAAACGCAAAAGCTACTGTCTCCATCAGTGAATGCAGCATCACATTCATATAAACCGGATTAAGCAGACCATAAATCACACCGACAATACCGAGAACAAAGGTTGTCAGTGTCAGAAGAATCCCCGGTGCAATCGTCATAAACATATCATACGCTGCAAAGCTGTGCTTCTTAAAAATGTTCGCACAAAGCTGCTTTGCATAATTGAAAAATACCTGATAAAAGCCTTTTGACCAGCGCAGGCGCTGATTCCATGATGCTTTAAAGGTTGTCGGCTGCTCATCATAAATAATTGCTGAATTACAGTAACCAATACACTCACCGTGAATGACACTGTCGATTGAAAACTCAATATCCTCTGTCAGAAGATGGTGCTTCCAGCCGCCGTTTTTCTTAAATACTTCATTGCTTACAAGGAAGCCTGTGCCTGAAACCGCACAGCTTGTTCCAAGCATCATACGGGCATTGTTAATATACTTTGCCTCTCTTAAAAACCAAAGCGCATAACCGGCTGAAATCCAGTTATCGCCATAGTTTTTAGAATTACGGTAGCTTGTAATGATTCTATATCCATTGGAAAATACTTTGTTCATCTCTCTGACATAATTTTCATCAAGAATGTTATCCGCATCAAATACGAAATAGCCTTCAAAGGCATCCTCACCGTAATCTTCTGAAATATGTTCTAAAAGCCAGTTCAGTGCATAGCCCTTGCCGACCTTTTCCTTATTAAAGCGTTCATAAACAACAGCGCCGGCTTCCCGTGCCACATCTGCTGTATGATCTGTGCAGTTATCTGCAACGACAAAAATTTCAATAAGCTTATCCGGATAATTCTGCTGTTTGATACTTTCAATAAGCTGTGCTATGACCGCACTCTCATTTCTGGCTGAAATCAAAACTCCATATTTATGAAATCTGTCGGCTTCAAACGTCTTCGGCGTTTTTAGTAAACCCATAAGTGCATAGACAACCTGGTATAAATATCCGACTGTAAAAAACAAGCCGACAACCACAGCCGCTGTCCTTATTACATCAAGCATAAGAATCTTCTCCTCCTCATTTTCAAATCATTTTTGTTAATTGTAAGTATAGTCGCTGTATGCCAAAAATAAAAGAAATAATTTCTGAAGAATTATTAAATTTCCCTTTAACTTCTCTGAATTAGCATATGCGTTACTTTTAAATCTTATGTACCTGATTTTCATCAGTAACTATCATACCACGTTCATTTAAAATGTCAAAATGCTTTTTAACGAAATTACACAAAAACTTTACGTTTTCTTTATGCAACTTTTACACTTCGTTTTTCATCAATGGACTTCTTCATTGAAATTGCTTTTTATTTTCTTCCGTCAGATATGTCTGTATGTCAAAGCGCCCATGTGCCGCCGTCACAAGCACCGCACCATTTTGCGCCGTCACAAACGTCCCGCAGTCGATATTTTCAAATCTTTGCATCGTTTCTTCATGGGGATGACCGTAACGGTTATTTTTTCCGCACGAAACGACCGCCGCCTCCGGCTTTATCTGTGCAAGAAAATCACTGCCGGAGCTGCTTTTAGAACCATGATGTCCTGCCTTAAGCAAATCAATATCCGGGAGAGCCCCTATTGCGGCCGCCTCCGCCATTGCCTCGCCGTCTCCTGTAAAAAGTACAGTCACGCCTTCTATATTAAGCAGCAGCATCATTGAAGCCTCATTATCATCTTCTGTCACAAAATCCGGCGAAGGATGAATACACTTGATATACCACCGGCCATTTTTTCCGGGAACATTGCCGCTTATAGCTTCACCGGCCTTAAATACGTTTGTCCGAATATTTTTTTCTGATGCCAGCCGGCACATTGCTTCCTGCTTCTCCTTTGACGGACAGCACGCCGGAAAGTAAAGCGTACCAATCTCATCGCCTGATGCCATCAGTCCTTTAACACCATTTGTATGATCGCCATCCATATGGGATAAAAATACACCGTCAAGCCGGCCGATGCCATAAAACTTTAATACCTTTTCAATGACATAAGTATGGACATCCTTCTGTGATGAGCTCCCGCCGTCAATCAGCCAGTTTGTACCATCACTCATAGACAGAAGCGCGCAATCCCCCTGCCCCACGTCCATAAAAATAATCCGCGGCTGCTTCGGTATTTTAGGCAGGGCAAGAAGACCATATCCTGCAGCCAGAAAACCAATGCCCAAAAGAAGCACCTTTTTTTTGTAATGACGACTTACGGCAATAAATGCTAATGGAAAAACAACTATCAAAAGCACCATCAGCTCCGGTGACGGTCTTCCGGTCACAATGACAGAAAACGGCAGCCGCTCAAAAAAGTGGCATACATATGTATAAAGCTGTAAAATAAAATAGACGATGCCTGTTAAAAATTTTGCTGCTGGTATACAAAACAGACCGATGATGCCGCCAAGCGCCGCCATCGGAAATAAAATCCCCATCAGCGGCAAAAGGAAAAAGTTAAGTACCGTACTATAAAGCGGTATTTCATAAAGATACCATGCCAGCACCGGCATCGTTATCAATGTGATTGAAAGCCCCGGCAAAAGCTTTTCCGAAAGATGTCCCGGCTTATTTTTAATCAGCACCGGTAAAAAACCAATCAGACTAAACACTGCACCAAAAGACATCAAAATACCAAAAGAAGTAAGCCCCAATGGCTGCCGCCACAAAATTATAAGTCCGGCCAGTGCCAATGCACTTACGCCATCATAGCTTCTGCCCAAAAGTTCTGCACCCATTAAAAGTGCCGCCATCAAAAGCGCCCGGATACACGACACCGGCATACCGCACATAAAACCATAAGCAGCCATCAGCAAAAATGCCGCTGCAAATGCAGCGCCCGGCGGCATTGTCACTTTTCTGAGAAGCCGGTAAATTCCGACGCCGGCCATGCTCATGTGAAGGCCCGTTTAACCTCACTCTCGGTACACATTATAAAGAAACTCTTTTATATAGAAAGAATTTTACCCCCTTACCCCACTTTCAAAAGGGGGATAAGGGGGTAAACGCTTTATTCCATCTTTCCTTCCGGTGCATAGATAGCCATAATTTCTTCTTCATTTTCTTTGTGATCTACTCTAATCCAAAAATCTCTGATCCAAAATCCTACCCTATGGTTACCTATCGCATATAATTCATTTGTTGCGAAATCCACAATAAATACTTCAGGAAGTCGGCCATTCCCATCACTCCACTCCATTTCTTCTTTGTACATCTCACACACTTTGTCTAAACATTTTTGACATAGAAATTGCTTTGCCTTATCAAAGTCCAATCCACTACCATCGTCATAAGTAACACTTGCTTCGAATATCCCTCGTCCCGGCATACCAGAAATATGGAACATACACTCTCCATCACCATGTCCACTTGTCATAATCCCCATTGTACCGTTCTCCAGAACTTCTGTACCGTCATCAGAATAAGCTCTCGTATCCAAATTGCTAATATCCATTGTATTAAGGCACACCAATCCTATCATTCCACTTTTTCTGAAATATGGCATTAAACTATTTTCATTGTCACCACAAATGTAACAGTCTCCTTTTAATTCAGAATCAACCTGAATACTATAATCT
>SAMEA3387468__coassemble_2565_pt1 | contig 14292 bp, 11 predicted proteins | sample SAMEA3387468__metabat2_low_PE_040 | metagenome-assembled genome bin SAMEA3387468 (sample SAMEA3387468) | Felis catus | biome: Faeces | place: United Kingdom | collected 2012 | reverse complement strand
TCACATATATAAGATTTTTTGGACATGTTGTCGGACATGCCGGATGGGCGCATTTTTTTGGCAATATCATGCTTCTGTTGGTGATTGGCCCCTTATTGGAAGAAAAGTATGGCTCTTTTAATATTTTGTTTGTGATTTTGAGTACAGCGCTTGTGACAGGCGTTATCCATTTTATTTTGTTTCCTGATGTCCAGCTTTTAGGCGCAAGCGGCGTTGTATTTGCATTTATTCTGCTGTCATCGCTTACAGGCATCGAAGAAGGAAAATTGCCTTTGACATTTATTTTAGTCACAGTGATATATATTGGCCAGCAAGTTTATGACGGATTGTTTGTCCAGGATAATGTTTCAAATCTGACGCATATTGTGGGCGGCATTGTCGGCTCAGGTGCAGGCTTTGTGATGAATAAAAATAAGATGAGTAGATGTTGAAGGTGAGAATGATATATGTTGGAGCATAAGAAAATCAGCAACCTTGATGATTATTTTGTTGAATTGCAAAATCGCCAGAGTAAAGGCGTTTATTTTTACAGAATTAATGGATATTCGGAAGATATCGCCGGTTTTATTAAGAAATATTATGATGTTGCAAGGCGCATGGGCGTTGTGATTGAAGGAAAAATCCCGAATCCGGATGAGAAGAATCTTGCTTATTATAACGAAATGATGGGCATGGCATTTAGCCTTAACGCAGATTTTTTTTGTGACAGTTTAAAAAAATGGCTGCCGAGAATGAATGATTTTCAGCGGAGGAATGTTGCAGATTCTATTTTTGATGCGCTTGAAAATATGAAAAAGACCGGCAAGACAGAGAATATGTTAAAGAATGCATATATCAAGTTTATGTGCTGGCTATATTATAAATTCGAGCGGATTGTCAACCAATTGGGAGAGAACAATGTTCCGAAGATATTATATGAAGGCGATATCAGTAATTATGAATTGATGCTGATATCCATTTTGGCAAAGGCAGGGTGCGATGTTGTACTTTTACAATACAACGGCGATACCGGATATTTAAAGCTTGATCCGGAAAATGTCTTATCTGATGCGCTCTGCATTGAAAATATGGCGCCGTTTCCAAAAGATTTTAATCTGAAGAAAGTCAGAGAAGATATACAAAACGATTTTAATCATCAGCGGCTGTACGGAGCGCTTCCGGCTGCCTGTAATTGCACGAATGCGTGGATTAAAGGCAGAGGGCTTGAAGATATTAAAGAAAGTATTGCAAACCGGGGGAGCGATCCAAAGTTTTATTATAATTGCTATTGCAGAATCAATGGTGTTGAAGATAAAACCGTCTATGTCAATGACCTGCTGAGGCTGTATCAGGAAATGAAAAACAGTGGAAGAAAAATCGTTATTGTCAATAATGAAATTGAAAAGCCGTCGAATGAGGAAATTGCACAAATAAAGCGAGGCAATTATTCAAACGCAGACCAGATGATTTTGGATTTGGCAAAAAATATTAAATATACAGCAGATTTGGAATTGCAGAAAATAATGCATAAAGCATTTGTAGACGTTATGCTCAGTGAAAGCGAAAAGGCACCTTTAAACATAAACCGTCTTACAAATAAAGCCGTATATTTATTATGCTGGCTAAAGCGCTACACGGGGCGTCTGTTTTCAAACTGGCATATGCCGGAGATTGCCTGTTTTATATATATGGGCGGCTGTAAAACGGATAATGAGGCATTTTTTATCAGTTTTCTTGCAAAACTGCCTGTGGACATATTAATTTTATGTCCGAATTTGAATGTAAGATGCTGTCTTAAGGACCGGATGCTCTATGAAGAAAATTATAGTGAAAGTATGGTTCTTGACTGTTTCCCTGAAGAAAATATGCAGGTGCGTATCGGCACAGTGGCTTATCATGCGGAAAGAGAATTAGATACGTTAATGTATCAAAACAGCGGGATTTACAGGAATCAGCAATACAGTAAGGCGAATGTTATCAGCCTTCAGACAATGTATGAAGAAATACGGATATTATGGAATCAGGAGTTAAAATACAGACCGAATTTCAGCACAAATGATGATGTGGTGAATATTCCGGTCATATGTGCAAAGATTTCCGGCGTTAAGGATGGGCTTGTGATGCCGTACTGGGCTTCAATTAAGGAGCTTGTGACGGAAGATACGATTTTGTTTAAAGGCGTGCCGTGTATATTACCGACAACGCCGAATCCGATGAAGGCATGTGCACATGAGTTTTATAAAAACGGTAAATTGCAGAAGCAGAAAATCAAAAGCCATTCTAAATATATGTATGGGATACTCAGGGAGGAAACACAGGAGTTTCTTCTTGATAAGCTTCAGATTTTGATAGAACAGAGACTGATTAAGGGAATTGGGGAAAATGGAACAGAATATACTGCCATTGCCCAGGTGCTGAATCTGCCGAAGAATATCGTCCGCATGATTCAAAAGTTTGATTTTACAAAGAAAAATCCAAAGGTGATTTATATTAATACATCAGAAAAGATGATTTCTTTAGAAGATTCAATTATGATTGCCTTTTTGAATCTGGTTGGTTTTGATATATTGTTTTTTGTTCCGACAGGATATCAGTGTGTTGAAAAGTATTTTGCAAAAAATATAATGGAAGAACATCAGATCGGGGAATATAAATATGATTTACAGGTTCCTGATCTGAATAGTATTCCGTTAAATAGTACACGTCCGGGATGGCGTGAAAAAATATTTAAGAGAGGTAATTGATATGGGATTAGACTTTACTAAAGTAACACCGGCTGTACCGGCCGCACCGGCAGAACCGCCAAAGGAAGACATTGCAGTTGTAGAACAATATGATATTAAGGCTGACAGGGAACAAATGAATACGCAGCTTGTAAATTCAGAGGAGGTAGACAGAATTGTAAGTACAATCGAGATTAACAATCTTGATACGATTGTTAATTTCGGCGCATCTGTGGCAGAGGAAATATCAAAAGCTTCAGATGTCGTTTTAAACAGCATGAATATGTCACAGCTGGATGATACAAGCGAGATGCTTAAAGTATTGGCGAAAATTATGGATCAGTTTGATATTGAAGAAATCAAGGAAAATCCTTCTTTATTCAGTAAATTATTCGGAAATCTGAAGAAACAGCTGGATAAGATTTTAGCAAAGTATCATACGATGGGGCAGGAAGTTGATAAGATTTATGTTCAGTTAAAAGGCTATGAGTCAGAAATTAAGCAGTCCAACAGAAAACTGAATTTAATGTTTGAGACAAATGTGAATTATTATCATGAATTGGTAAAATATATTTTAGCCGGTGAGCAGGCATGCAAGGAAATACAGGCGTACATAGATCAGAGAACACAGGATATGGAAACGACCGGCGATCAGTCGATCCAGTTTGAACTGACAAGTCTTAATCAGGCATTGATGATGATGGAACAGCGGACACAGGATTTAAGAATCGCAGAAAATGTGGCGATGCAGTCCATTCCGATGATTAAGACAATGGAATTTAGTAATTATAATCTTGTGAGAAAGATTAATTCAGCTTTCATTGTAACGCTTCCTGTATTTAAGCAGGCTTTAGCACAGGCAATCCTGCTTAAACGTCAGAGAATCCAGGCAGAGTCAATGGCGGCGCTTGATAAGAAAACAAATGAGATGCTGATTAAGAATGCCCAGAATACAGTTGAGGTATCAAAGACAACGGCAAGACTTGCATCCGGAAGCTCAATTCAGATTGAAACGCTCGAAACAACATGGCGGACGATCACAAGCGGAATTGAAGAAACACAGAGAATCCAGGAAGATGCAAGAAAGAAACGTATTGAGGATCAGGCAAGATTGGAAACAATCAAAGAAGAATTTAATAAGCAGTATCATATGCCTGCTGCCAAAAAATAAATCAGAACAAAGAGGAGGAAGTTGTTATGCCTATTAATTTATCTAAAGGTCAGAAAGTTAATTTAACAAAAGGAAATCCGGGACTTAAAAATATTATGGTTGGATTAGGCTGGGATGTGAATGCATTTGATTCAGGAGCCGATTTTGATCTTGATGCAGCGGCATTTATGGTTGGAGCTTCCGGCAAATGTCCAAGTGAAAAAGAATTTGTCTTTTACGGAAATTTGGAGCATACAAGCGGTGCGGTAAAGCATATGGGCGATAATCTGACGGGTGAAGGTGACGGCGATGACGAGCAGATTCAGATTGATCTTTCAAAGGTACCTGCCAATGTTGAAAAAATTGCTTTTACAGTAACGATTTATGATGCGGAAATAAGACATCAGAATTTCGGACAAGTATCCAATGCTTTTATCCGTCTTGTTGATGAGGTGTCCGGCACTGAAATGATCAGATATGATCTGGGAGAAGATTTTTCTATTGAGACGGCAGTTGTCGTTGGCGAATTATACAGATATAACGGCGAATGGAAATTTAATGCCATTGGAAGCGGATTCCAGGGCGGTTTAGCAGCTTTATGCGCTCATTATGGAATTGAAACAGCATAGGAGGAAATACAGATGCCAGTAAGTTTACAAAAAGGTCAAAAAGTGAGTTTGACAAAAGGAAATCCGGGATTAAAAAATGTTGTCGTAGGTATCGGCTGGGATGTGAATGCATTTGATACAGGCGGAGATTTTGATTTGGACAGCGCCGCATTTTTACTCTCTGATAATGGGAAGATTACAAATCAGAATGATTTTATTTTCTACGGAAATTTAGTGCATCCGTCGGGCGGCGTCCAGCATATGGGTGATAACCTGACAGGCGCCGGTGATGGTGATGATGAGCAGATCAGAATTGATTTATCCAAAATTCCGGCAAATATCACAAAGATTGCATTTACAGTTACAATTTATGAAGCTGAAGCAAGACACCAGAATTTCGGACAAGTATCCAATGCTTTTGTCCGTATATATAATGAAGCTAACGGCGAAGAACTCTTAAGATATGATCTGGGAGAGGATTTTTCAATCGAGACAGCTGCAGTATTTGGAGAACTTTACAAACACAATGGCGAGTGGAAGTTTAATGCGATCGGCAGCGGTTATCAGGGCGGTCTGGCAGCATTATGTAATAATTATGGTGTAGATGTTGAATAAAACAGGAGGAAAAATATGTCAGTAAGTTTACAAAAAGGACAAAAAGTCAGTTTGACAAAGGATAATGCAGGACTTGGCAAAATTATTGTCGGTCTTGGATGGGATGAAGTACAAAAGTCTTCAGGCGGATTATTTGGCGGATTATTCAGTTCATCCAAACAATCCATTGACTGTGACGCATCGGCGATTTTATTAAAAAATGGCAGATTTGTGGACAAGCATGATTTGGTATACTTCGGAAATCTTAAGCACCGCAGCGGCACTGTTGTACATCAGGGCGATAATCTGACAGGCGCAGGCGACGGCGATGATGAGCAGATTATGATTGACCTTGCCAGAGTTCCTCAGGAATATGATAAAATCGTCATTGTTGTTAATATTTATGCGGCTGCACAGCGGAAACAACATTTTGGAATGATTCAGAATGCCTTTATCCGGCTGGTCGATGCAAGAAATAACAGGGAGATGTGTAAGTATAATCTTACAGAAAATTACTCCGGTATGACTGCAATGATATTTGGTGAAGTGTATAGACACAATGGCGAATGGAAATTTAGTGCAATTGGACAGGGAACAAATGATACAGGGCTTGCTGAGCTCAGCAGAAGATATTCATAGTTCAATTTTGTTGAAAAGAGAGAAGCCATTTAGGCGACTTCTCTCTTTTTTTGAGGACATAATAAAGGAGGCAACAGGTATATGAGTGATATTAAGAAAGATGAATTTATGAAAGGGCTTTCCGATTCGCAGGTGAATGAAAGTAAAGCAAAATTTGGCACAAATGCACTTGCAAAGAAAGAGACGGAATCCCTCTGGTCCATGTTTATTGGTGCGTTCAATGATATTTGGATCAAAGTACTTTGCGGCGCATTATTATTAAAAGTGGCACTGGCCGTTCTCGGCGCCTTTATCCCGGCACTTTCAGGTGAGAACGATCTTGTAGAGATTGTAAGTATTGTTATAGCTATCGGATTAGCGACAGGCTTCAGCACTTTGTCAGAGTATAGAAATACAAGCAGAAGTGAGGCGCTGCAGGAAGAATACAGTAAGACTTATGCCAAAGTCATAAGAAATGGCAAACTGATTAACATACTCACAAGCGAGATTGTAAAAGGTGATACAATTCTTGTTCAGGCAGGCGATAAGGTGCCTGTTGACGGCGTTTTATTTGACGGACATATTAAGGTGTCACAGGCAGCTTTAAACGGTGAATCAAGAGATGAAACGAAAGTAGCTGCGCCTGATATGTCTGAGGCCGAATCAACAGATTATGCATCCGCATCAAAAATATTTATGGGTTCGGTCGTGACTTCGGGCGAAGGCTACATGGTAGCCACTGTTATCGGTGATGCGTCTGAGCTTGGTAAAATCAATAAAGCACTTACAGATGATGGCGAAGATGAAAGAAAAGATACGTCAAGCCTGAAATTGGAGGTTGTCGCTGCTGGTATCGGTAAGCTTGGTGTATCGGCGGCTGCCATCGCCGGTGTTCTTCATGTTGCTTTAACATTGTTCAGAGCAAATGAAGCAATCGATGTTGTTACTGTTTTACTGCTGATTGCCGAGGCTGTAATGCTTATGGCTTCCATCGTGATTATGGCGGTTCCTGAAGGTCTGCCGATGATGAACAGCTTAGTCCAGTCGATGAACACAGAGTCGATGTATAAGAAAAATATATTGGTCAGCCATAAGGCGGCATTTTCAGATTCTGCATATATGAATGTATTATTTAGCGATAAAACCGGAACAATTACGCAAGGTAATTTATCTCTTGTAGAATTTATTACCGGTAATGGCGATATCGTTGATTCTATTAAAAACAAAGAATTTATTGAGGCAATTACAGTCAACAATTTGGCGAAAGTTTCAGAGGGCAAAGCTATTGGAAGTAATAACATGGACAGAGCTTTATTGACTTATGCGCTCGAACATGGTTATGACGGTTCTGAAAATATTCATGATAAAGTTGAAGATGTCAGCGGTTTTGATTCTGAAAAGAAATGCGCGACGGCGACAATGAAAAACGGTGTCGTTTACTGGAAGGGTGCAACCGAAAATATCATTGATGATATTACACATTTTCAGCTTCCTGACGGAGAAGTACAGGTCTTTACAAAAGAACATAAAAATCTCGTAGAAGCTCAGATGATTAATGAAGCAAAGAGAACTATGAAATTATTATCCGTTGCCAAACTTGAAGGCGGAAAGACTATTTTGATGGCTGTATTATGTTTAAGAGATAATGTAAGAAATGATGCTATCGAAACAGTAGAAATTCTCAACAGCGCAGGCATTCAGGTCGTTATGGTTACCGGCGATGCAGAAGAAACTGCGGTTGCCATCGCAAAAGAAGCAGGTATATTAAAAGATGAGAAAAATGATGTTGTACTGACACACGAACAATTGGAAAATATGACGGATGAGGAACTTAAAAAGGCATTGCCGAATTTGAGGGTTGTCAGCAGAGCGAAGCCTTTGGACAAAAAACGTCTTGTTATTCTTTCACAGCAGCTGGATAATGTGTGCGGTATGACTGGTGATGGCGTAAACGATGCGCCGGCGCTGAAGCAGGCGGATATCGGTTTTGCTATGGGCGACGGAACAGCAGTGGCTCAGGAGGCCGGAGACGTTGTTATATTAAATAACAGCCTCACATCAATCAAAGATTGTGTTTTAAACAGCAGAACAATGGCAAAATCTGTCGGCAAATTTTTAATTTTCCAGCTGACAGTTAATATCAGTACATTATTGATCAATATTATTGCACCTATTTTAGGATGGACAGAGCCGTTTTCTATTGTGCAGATTTTGTGGATTAACTTAATCATGGATACTCTGGCAGCGATGGCTTTTGGCGGCGAGCCGATTCTTGACCGTTATATGAAAGACAAGCCGGCGCTTCGTACAGATAATATTTTAACATCTTATATTAAATCTGCGATTGGAACAAGCGGTATATTTATCACATTAGGTTCGATTCTGATTCTTGAAAATATTTTTGGAATTACAACCTTTGTAACGCCGGAGTACTGTGCAGATCCTGAATTGTACAAAAAGACATTTATGTTTGCCTTCTTTATTTATTCTATTATTTTTAATAGTTTAAATACAAGATCTGAAAAGCTGAACTTATTTGAACATATTAATGAAAATAAGCGGTTTTTAGTTGTTATGGGCGCCATCTTTGTTATGCAGACAGTCATCATTCAGATTGGCGGACAGGTATTTAACACAACAACACTCAGCATCCGTGCATTAGTTATATCAATGTTACTGGCATTGCTGATCATACCTGTAGATATGGTAAGAAAAATGTTTGTGCGAAAAAAGAAATAAAAAGATGATTATATTTAATACAGATTTAGATAATACATTAATATATTCATATAAACATAATATCGGTGCGCATAAAAGAAATGTAGAAATATACCGTGGACGGGAAATATCTTTTATATCAGAAAAAACCTTCCATTTGTTAAATGCATTGAATCGGAGAATGCTGATCGTGCCGACGACAACGCGCAGCATAGAACAGTATGAAAGAATCAATTTGGGTATTGCTCAGCCGAAATATGCTCTTGTATGCAATGGCGGGATATTGCTGGAAAACGGCAGGTCTGATGAAAGCTGGTACCGAAAGTCGTCAGAGCTTATTTATCATTGCCGGCCGATGATGCAGCAGGCGGCACTTTTGCTGGAAAATGAGCCACACAGATATTTTGAAGTAAGATATATTGAACAGTTATTTTTATTTACAAAGTGTACGGAAGCTGAAAGTGTTGTCTGCAATTTATCGGCACAGCTGGATTGTGGGCAGGTCGACGTATTTAATAACGGAGATAAGGTATATGTCGTTCCAAAGGCGCTTAATAAAGGCAATGCGATTACCCGTCTGAGAAATAAATTAAAGCCTCAGACGGTGATTGCGGCAGGGGACAGTGCATTTGATATTTCCATGGTTTTGGCGGCAGATATTGGATATGTTCCGAAAGGCTTTAAGGAAACATATGGACTTTTAAAATCATCTGTATTTGAAGCCGGCGGCAAGGCGTTGTTTTCGGAAGAAATATTAAATATGTGTATGCACATTGTGAATGAATATTAGCTTTTTTATGACATAGGAAGCTATTTCCTGTGTCATAAGAAATGGCCGGGCTTTTGAGTGGACACCTCAAAAGCCCGGCCTGTTTTTGTTAGCACGCCTAAAATTTTGACGGCTATTCGCAGATGAAAGTGACAACGCCCATATCGTTATCAAAAAGACGGTTCATATCTGTTTCAAGCACATCTTTATCCAGCATTTCCAAACTGTAGCGGAATTCGTAGAAACCGGACAGGTCAAGCTGGAAGTTTGTCTCCCATGTGTTGTTCATAATCCAGCTGTATACAGGGCGGCGGTTATTCTTTTCCTCGTTGTCGCAGAGTAAAATCGGGTGTGCACAAAGCTCGCCCATATAAAGCAGCGGTGTATCCAGTGTATTTATAAGAATGGCATGTTTGTCCGTTCTGTAAACAATACCCTCGTCAGCAATATAGTATTCCATATTTGAACCCGGAAGCTGGTCAACGCCCGGTTTCATTGTCACGCCGCCGTTGCGTATGTAAACTTCTGCTTCCGGAAGATTTAAGGCAAGCGGAAGATAGAGACTTTCAATTTCCTCATTGAGCGTTTTTGCAACGTGGAATGAAAATTCCAATTTTGGGAGATGGCGGTACATTTTTAAAATCATACTGCTGTGGTATGTGCCTTTCAGTTCAAAAATAAGTTCAACTTCAGTAAATACAGCACCGTGTGTACGAACCTTGACATCATTTAATCTGCCCTGATACTGCTGTGCGTGAAGTCCGCGGATATTCCGGCCGAGGAGACGCCGTTCCTCGTAAACATCAGTGCGGATTTCAGTACGCTCATAGACCGGTGTGAAAAACTTTGCAAAGCCGTCCATGCAAAGTTCTCTCTGTTCTTTTTTATTAAAGAACGAAGTGATGCCCTCACCGATTTTCCATGTTATTTTGAAGAAGTCATTTTCTATGCTGTAAGGAAGCTTATAGCTCTCAGCGTCATAAGTATTGATAATATCACGCACACGTTCTGCACCTATCCATGCAGTGCGGGTAAATAATGTTTCAGACAGCGCCGGCTGTTCTTCATAGGCAAAAATCTTTTCTTCCATCGGTTCAAAATGGACAAGAAAGCTTATGAGAACGCCTCTCGGATGAGCGGAAAGCTGGACCTTCATGACTTCACCGGTCGCTGTATCGGTGACTTTAACGTTTGGAAGACTCAGTGTTTCCACATAAAATTCTACAGGGAATATTCTTGCTTCGCGGCTTGTGGAAACGGCTTTAACCTTCCCTGAGTGGTTATAATAACGGAGAATATCACCGAGCAGATGGCATTGCTCATTTTTACGCATGGCAGCAGCCTCATGTGCTTTGGAAGCATAGCTTGTGTTTCGTATATCCAGTGTTGTCACCATCGTCTCATATGGATTTGTGATAGACGCGGAATGTCCCCATGTGTGTTCTGAGTAAAGGAGCGAATTATCGCCATAGGCTTTTGTCAGCGCCTCGTTGTGGACGCCTGTTTTTTCTTCTAAACGGTCGCATATATTTGAAAGGCGCATAGCTTCTTTGTAATGCTTGACGCTGTGCGGCGTACTGCCGACGCCATTGCCCCACCAGTCATTCATCGCACCTTGATAAACAGGAATATCCTGCACATAAGGGCGAATCAGCTCATAAATTTCTGTTAAAGTGGCCATATGAATTTTAACCTCATCGCCGTAGCAGCGGTTAAATTCTTCGATTGTGTAAGAAATCTGTGGGTTAATCGGCGCATTGTCAGAGAATACGCCGGAAACGCTGGAAATGAGGAATGGGTAGGTATAGCCGTTTTCTTCATATTCACATACTGTATTTGCCAGGTTTGTATACAGGTTTTCAAGCGGTGTGCACACTTCTTTTTTGCCGAAATAGCTTTCTGTCATAAAATTTCTGTTTTTGTTGTATACAATACCGAGGGCATTGCCGAGATTATAGTGTTCACCGCTCCAGACAAGCAGGCGCTCTCCGGCATTGTTTTCCCAAAAATAAGGCTGCTGATTCTGATACAGCGGATACATACCGTGGTGCGTATGGATATTTGTATATAAAAAATGAATGCCGTTGTCAATAAAAGCGTCTCTTGCGCCGAGAGAAATACCATTGATATCGGCGTTCATCGCTGTCTCTAAAGAAACACCGTTATTTTGGCAGCATTCTTTCATTTCGGCGATTTTTTTGTTTAAATAGCGGCAGTCTGTCAGATCATTGCTGTTTAAATAAGTTGCGGACAGGCCGATACTTCCGGTGCGGACTAAATTCCAAAAGCTTTCCTTTTCATCTTTCGAAGCCATTTTTAAAAACTGCTCGACGCAGTACCATGTCTCACAGTTCCATTTAAGGTCTTTTTCGGGTGTGCTGTTTTTCTTCCCGTCAGAAATCAGCTGTACGGCTCTTTTAATATTGTGAGCCTGATTGTAGATGACCTGTTCCTGTAAATCCGTATAGCCCACGTCTGTGTGGGAGTGGTGTATGAGATAGACATCTTTAATTGTATGCTGCTGCATTGCAAATTCTCCTTCTTGTGTTAAAATATTTCGTGAATAGGAGTGTGTTAAATGAAAGAAACAAATCTGATGATTCAAAACCGTCTGAGGGAAGCAACCGTCAGCTTAGAGCGGGCAAATATGCTTGTCTGCGACGAGACATGGAAATGTGACAGCTCAGTTCCGCCGTTTTCAAGTATCGGCCTGATTATGCAGGGTGAAGGAACCATCTGTGTCAATGGCTGTCCGATACACCCGGCGGCGGGGCAGCTGTATTTGCTCCCGGCCAATACAAATCAGAGCTTTTTTACGAATAATAAAAATCCGTACCGCAAATATTTTTGCCATTTTGAAATTACATGCCAGCAGACGGATTTATTCGAACTGCTGGATATTCCGCTATGTGTCGATGCAAAAAATGTGCAGCAGGCGCAAACGCTTTTTCAGGATATGATGCGCGCCTGTGACGGCGGGGACATTCTTTCGGCACTGAAAGGAAAGCAGGCTGTCCTGAATCTTTTGTGCTATTATCTGGAATGCTGTCCGCCCGACAGTATATCTATGATTTCGGAAAGTTTTGATTCTCCGCTGTCGCTTGCCATCTCCTACGTGGAAGCTCATCTTGACAGGCAGGTGACTGTACAGGAAATGGCTGCGGCTTCCGGCTATCACACAAGCCATTTTACAAAGCTGTTTCAGGCGCGTATGGGCATGCCGCCCGGACAGTTTATCCTTCAAAAAAGAGCAGAAAAAGCGGCACATCTTCTGACGTCCACGGAGCTGTCTGTCTCTGCCATCGCAGACAGCCTTGGGTTTGGCAGTCCCTTTTATTTCTCGAACTTTTTCAAACGGCACACAGGGATGACGCCGTCTTTGTACCGCAGCATCTACCGGCGCGCCTATTTGCAAAAGTAAATCTCCTACGAGGGAAGTATAGCACCGGATGGTTTGGCAATACATAGGATTTTCGATTGAAAATATATAATATTGTGCGGGGATGGGGAGGCATTCCTTCTTGTACGGGCGGTGGAAATCCGTTAAAATAGGACATAGAAAATAGGAAAATTTGGAGGCGAATATAATGTTAGCATACACATATAAATCAAAAGGTGTATTTCAGTTTGAACAAAAGGCTCGTCCGCAGCTTTTGGACGCACAGGATGCCATTGTAAAGGTGAGTTTGTCAAGCATATGCTCCAGTGACATTCACATTAAGCATGGGGCAGTGCCGAGGGCGGTTTTGGGAATTACAGTCGGCCATGAGATGGTTGGCGTTGTTTGTGAGGTTGGCAGTAGTGTGACGAACGTAAAGCCGGGCGACCGTGTCACAGTGAATGTGGAGACTTTTTGCGGAGAGTGTTTTTTCTGCCAAAATGGTTTTGTCAATAATTGTACGGACGAAAACGGAGGCTGGGCGCTCGGGTGCAGAATTGACGGCGGACAGGCAGAATATGTCCGTGTGCCTTATGCCAATCAGGGCCTGAATAAAATTCCCGATACAGTCACCGATGAACAGGCGCTTTTTGTCGGGGATATTCTTGCAACAGGCTATTGGGCGGCCGACATCTCTGAAATAGGCCATGAAGATACGGTCGTTATTATCGGCGGCGGCCCGACAGGACTTTGTACGCTGCTTTGTGTTATGTTGAAATGTCCGAAAACAATTATTTTATGTGAGACAGATCCGGCAAGAATTGATTTTGTTAAAGCGCATTATCAGGATATTCTTGTGATAAATCCAAACGAAACTGATGTGGAGACTTTTGTAAAAGCACACAGTGCCCACGGCGGCGCCGACAGGGTGTTTGAAGCCGCAGGCGGCAGTCATACATTTGAGCTTGCATGGAAAATTGCCCGTCCGAATGCTATTGTGACGATTGTGGCACTCTACGAAGAAAATCAGACATTACCTCTGCCGCAGATGTACGGCAAAAATCTGACGTTTAAGACAGGCGGCGTGGACGGATGCCGGTGCGATGAAATTTTAAAATTCATCGAAGCCGGAAAAATAGACACAACCCCTTTAATTACGCATACTTTCGAATTGAAAGATATTGAAAAAGCCTATGATATTTTTGAAAACAGAAAAGAAAATGTGATAAAAATTGCAGTGAAGTGTTGAGATGGAGCGTGAATGGGCTGCATTGAATGCCGTGGCTTTAAAGGGGAGAGAAAAATGATTCAAGAAAGTATACAAGAATAGGATATTATCTCGGCAGGAAATGCTCTAACATAATCGTTATTTCCCCCGCATACATTGTAAAAACAATGTGTTCGGGGGATTTTTCCTTGAAAGATTATATTGAAGAACGGGCGACGGGGTTGGCGAGGTATATTATTGAAAATCATGCGACTGTGCGGCAGGCGGCAAAAAAGTTTGGGGTAAGTAAGAGCACGGTACATAAAGACATCACTGAACGTCTCACGACGATCAATGCGGCGCTTGCGCGGCAGGCGCGTGTCATTTTGGATATTAACAAGTCACAGCGCCATATACGCGGCGGTATGGCGACGAAAGAAAAGTACATGAAGGAGAAATGCAATTAGAATATAAATATTATATTAGAAAATCATCTAACATAATGTTAGAAATATAGTTGACATCAATCAAATGATATGTTATACAT
>SAMEA3387468__coassemble_2560_pt1 | contig 14345 bp, 17 predicted proteins | sample SAMEA3387468__metabat2_low_PE_040 | metagenome-assembled genome bin SAMEA3387468 (sample SAMEA3387468) | Felis catus | biome: Faeces | place: United Kingdom | collected 2012 | reverse complement strand
CGCTATTATTGTACGGTTTCTTCCGGTTTATAGTCAAGAGACAAAGAGCTCTTTATAGCATCTCCTTTCCATAATAGCGTCTGTAAAAATCACGCAAAAACGAAGAGGACATGTATAAATCACGCCCTCCTCATTTTCTGACCGGTTAATTATTTCTTTGTCGGTCTAAAACGATTGAACAATCCTCTGAATGTTGTTGAGGTATAAGTTCCAGTTTCCTCAAACTTAAATCCTTTCCGCATCCAGATACCATAGAACATCAATGGTATAAGAAGTTCTGCCGCAGCAATACCCACTTTGAAATATCGATCTTTCATTTGCTCGTTGAGCTGGCAGGACTTAAATTGCTCATCTTGTACATCTGCTTTGATTTGTTCATCCAATTGAGACTGTTTTATCTCATGTTCTCGGATACTTGCCTCACTTTCCAATGTACGGCGACTTCGCTTATCTTCCGCGTCTAACTCATTTTTACTTTCCTCGATTCTCAAACGGTACAGCTTCGCTAAATCCTCTATAGCCTTTGATTTCTTTTCGCTACCTGAATCCAGAGAAGATATCGCCTGAATCTCTGCCGCTATCTCCTCGTTCAACAATTCTTTGATGTTTTCACCCATTTTAGTTCTCCTTTCGTGAATTCATTAACTGTTCCATAAAAGGACTTGTTATTCGTGCGAAATATAATCTTGGATGTTGACTTTTAGGACAACATATTTTTTCTTATATATCGCATCTACCCCTTCATGAGACAGCTCCAAAAACAAATAAGGTCCGCTATCCGGATCTGATTGATCAACTCGCAGCGAACCCACGACATCGCTTCGAAACACTCGTCGTCCGAAGACAATTCCGATAATGATGCCAACAATAATACAAATAATCAGTTCCATATTTTGTCCCCACCTTTCAAAAAACCTTTTTCCAAATTTCCCACCCGGGATTTTTTCAAATATCAACATAACATGTCTTTCAGATACCTCGGTACTGCATTTTAATCTAGGATAAAAAGAAAGAGCCATTGCTGGCTCAGTCTTTAAATCTGTTATTAAATGACGTTTGTCTTTGACCGTTAATTAGTAAACAAATCAAGCGATTCCAATGTTTCATACTCCGCCGTTTCAAAAGCCTTTGCTCCATTTTTAAACGTTGATAATGCTAGATAGGTAATACCTACCATCACAATACCTCCACCTATTAAAATGTCTTTAAGACTTTCTTTTGACAAAGCATTTATAACAATGTCTTTGCTCATACCTGTTTTAGGATTTGTTATCGGTCCAAATTTTGATTTAATCATTTAAACGACCTCCTTTCACAATAGGAGATGTAATTATTGCGTATTCTCACCCTCATACACGATTTTCTTTCTCATGTCAGACCAAGCAATGTACCGCTCTTTCCGGCACATAGGGCAATGGAATTTACACACCTTTCCTCCGATATCTACCACTTCTTTACTGTCGGCTTCCAGACGACTCTGACAATTCGGACAGTTGAAACGATAGACCTTCTTGACTGCTATGTCTATAATTTTCATTTCAATCCCTCGCTTTGTTCAATAACCAGAAGAATCGTCTGTATAAGTTGTAATAAACATCCTTGCAGCATGGAATATTTAACCTAGCTTTCAAGATGTCATAAGACCATCCTTCGGTTACTCCTTTTAGAATATAGCTGGATAACTCCGCATCCGTTGCAATCGCTACCTGCTCAACAGTCTTCATACGCTCAATATAATAGGACCGAGCTTCTACACACCGAACAGTTGGATCGCTAATCTCTCCCTTTTTCGAAAAGACTTCTAAATCGGAAGGTCGGCGGCTAAGCCCATCCAAGGCTGCATATGCTTTTTTCCAGATTGGATATTGAAGACAAAAATGCTTCAGCTCATAATAACGATGACGTTCAATCCAATATGGATTTTTCTCCGATAATTCCGGACGAATTGTTGTGCCCATTTTTAATTTTTCTCTCCTTTCCACAAATATCCCGTTTCCTCCCAAAGCCGTTTCGGAGAGATGTAAAAATTGATGCGTCCGTATCTTGAATTCATCTCCTCAATGTTGGTTATCAATTTACCATTTCTAGTAGCTTTTCCAATTGGTAGCCACCCGGATATAATACCGGCACGAACCCAAGAAGCATCTTTTCCATACACTCTGGCTACCACTACCACTGGAACAGACCCGGGTGTAAATGTAATTTCTTCCATTGGCTGTTACCTCCTTTCAACGGCTATTCTAGGATAAGACTTGCGATTTGTTAAAACAACCTCAGTGGCAAAACGATACACACAAAAAAGAAAGAGCCCTTGTTAGGACTCCATTCTCTTGAAGTATAATTTTTGCAATTTTGCTCTCATCCTTGTCAATTCCATTTGGATGTTGTCTACTTGACTTGGATTCTTTGTTCTTAAAAGTATGTCCTCAAACATTCGAATCTTAGTCTGTAAGTGCCGTTCCTCTTTTGACATGATTTTTCTCCTTTCGTTTTATTCTTCACAAAAGGAGTTGTAATTCCTGCGAATTCCTCCATCGAATCATGGTCATTTCACATGGATAATCTTCATATCCATAAGTTTCACAAGTAATAAAACCTTCCAACACACCACGAATCACCTCCGCTTCGTATTGCTTATACGGAAAAATATAATCTGGTAACTCTCTATGTATTTGACCGCAAACGGGACATCGAAAACGTTCAATCTCTATCCACGAAGTTTTTCCGCCTTTCGTCCGTACTATTCTTGAAACCTTATCATACCGTTTTAATTTAGACCCACAATTCTGACAAATTGATTTATCATTACTAACCATATATTAAAACCCTTTAAAATATTGAGTGTAGGAGTTGACAATTCCTACACTAGCATATATGATTACTCATGATAAATCAACATTGCCACACACAAAACTCATTTTAATATCGTGAAGGAGGTATGAAATATGCTGCTAAAATGTCCCGAATGCGAATTACAGATAAGCGATAAAGCTACTTTCTGCCCACATTGTGGATATCCGATACAGCCAGACATCAAACCAAGAAAGCCCCGCAATAAAAATAATAAAAGAAAACGACTTCCTAACGGCTTTGGACAGATAAGTCAAATCAAAAATCGAAACCTTAGAAACCCATATCGGGCAATGGTTACTGTTGGAAAAACATCTACTGGTCGTCCTATATGTAAGCCACTAAAACCGGAATCCTATTTTCCAACTTATAACGACGCCTATGCCGCATTAGTAGAATATAATAAAAATCCATATGACTTAAAGCCGGACATTACAGTGAAAGAGCTTTACGAAAAATGGACTGCTGAGTATTTTAAAAATGCCACAGACAACTATATTAGGACTGTAAACTCGGCATGGGCTTATTGTTCTTCTATATATGATATGCGTGCGAAAGACATCAGATCTCGACATATTAAAGGGTGTATGGAGGAAGGTTTTCGAATTGAAACTCGCGGAAAAAAGAAGGGGGAAAAAGTTTATGCAACTCCAGGAACTAAATCGAGAATAAAATCACTATTCAATAACATGCTAGACTATGCTTTAGAATACGAAATTGTACCAATGAATTATGCAAGAACATTTGAGCTCTCTGGAGATGTTATCGTTGAAATAGAAAAAAACAAGAAAAAGCATTTTCCCTTTGATAATAAAGAAATGGATCTTTTATGGAAAAATGTTGATGATGTTAAATTTACAGACTGGATTATCATACAATGCTATATGGGATGGCGACCTCAAGAACTTGCTACTTTACGCTTAGATGAAGTAAATTTGGAGAAATGGTATATGCAAGCAGGAATGAAAACGGAAGCCGGAAAGCAACGGATTGTTCCTATTCATTCCAAAATCAAAGAACTTGTGAAACGCAATTATGATTTCGCCCTTTCTATAAACAGCGATTATCTTTTCAATGATAAAGGACAAACTCACTCTGGTTCCTGGTCTGTAACATACGACAAATATGCAAGTCGTTTTGAAAAGGTTGTTAAACAATTAAACTTGAATCCCGAACACAGACCTCATGATCCTCGAACAACATTTGTTACGATGGGTAAAAAAGCCGGAATGGATGAATACGCCCTCAAAGAAATGGTCGGTCATTCAATTCAAGATATAACTGAATCCACTTACACCGTACGTGATTTAGAATGGTTGCGAGAGGATATAGAAAAAATAAAATAATATGTTTTTTCAGTGTAGGAATAGGTGTGTAGAAGTAGTGTAGGAATAATGTATGAATAACATACATTTTCCTACTTTTTTCTACTTCTTACAACTTCTTAAACCCTTGATTTTACTGGATTTCTTAGAACTTGCCTTCCTTTGCTGCTTCTTCAATAGAAACTGCAACTGCAACAGTCATACCAACCATAGGGTTGTTGCCTGCGCCGATAAGTCCCATCATCTCAACGTGAGCAGGTACAGATGAAGAACCTGCAAACTGAGCGTCTGAATGCATACGGCCTAATGTATCTGTCATACCGTAGGAAGCAGGACCTGCTGCCATGTTATCCGGATGAAGTGTACGGCCTGTACCACCGCCTGAAGCAACTGAGAAATACTTCTTGCCTGCTTCGATACATTCTTTTTTGTATGTACCTGCAACAGGATGCTGGAATCTTGTAGGGTTTGTTGAGTTACCTGTGATTGATACGTCAACGCCCTCTTTCCACATGATTGCAACACCTTCACGGACATCATTTGCACCGTAGCAGTTTACTTTTGCACGAAGGCCGTCAGAGTAAGATTTTCTGAATACTTCCTTTAACTCGCCTGTGTAGTAATCATATTCTGTCTCAACATATGTGAAACCGTTAATTCTTGAAATAATCTGAGCTGCATCCTTGCCTAAGCCGTTAAGAATAACTCTTAAAGGTTTTTTACGGACTTTGTTTGCTTTCTCAGCGATACCGATCGCACCCTCAGCAGCTGCGAAAGACTCATGACCTGCTAAGAAGCAGAAGCAGTCTGTTTCTTCTTCAAGAAGCATCTTTCCTAAGTTACCATGGCCCAAACCAACCTTACGCTGATCAGCAACAGAACCCGGAATACAGAAAGACTGAAGACCTTCACCGATTGCTGCGGCAGCATCTGCTGCATTGCGGCAGCCTTTCTTAATAGCGATCGCTGCACCTACTGTATATGCCCAGCATGCGTTTTCAAAGCAGATTGGCTGGATCTTCTTAACCTGATTGTAAACATCAAGGCCTGCATCTTTAGTAATCTTTTCAGCTTCTTCGATGGAAGCGATGCCATAGCTGTTTAAAACCGCATTAATTTTATCAATTCTTCTTTCATATGATTCAAATAAAGCCATTTCCTCTACCTCCTCGATTACGCATTTCTCGGGTCGATGATTTTAACTGCATCATCCACACGACCATACTGTCCTTTAGCTTTCTCAAGTGCTGTGTTTGCATCATCACCGTTTTTGATGAAGTCCATCATCTTGCCGAAGCTTACATACTGATATCCGATAATCTGATCATCTTCGTCTAATGCGATGCCTGTAACATAGCCCTCTGCCATCTCAAGGTAACGAGGACCTTTCTTTAATGTACCGTACATTGTACCAACCTGGCTTCTTAAACCTTTACCAAGATCTTCAAGACCTGCGCCGATTGGAAGACCGTCTTCTGAGAATGCAGACTGTGTACGTCCGTAAACGATCTGTAAGAATAATTCTCTCATTGCTGTGTTGATCGCATCACATACAAGGTCTGTATTTAATGCTTCAAGAAGTGTTCTTCCAGGTAAAATTTCAGATGCCATAGCCGCTGAATGAGTCATACCTGAACATCCGATTGTCTCAACAAGCGCCTCCTGAATAATACCGTCCTTAACATTTAATGTCAGCTTACATGTACCCTGCTGAGGTGCACACCAGCCAATACCGTGTGTCAGGCCTGAAATATCTTTGATTTCTTTTGCTTTCACCCATTTTGCTTCTTCAGGAATAGGTGCTGCGCCATGATTTACGCCCTGAGCTACCGGGCACATGTTTTCTACTTCGTGTGAATAAATCATTTTTTGACTCCTTTCAACTATATAAAATTGACACGCACATAAGCGTGCGTATGATTGTTAAATTATAATCATACCCTATGTCATTTTCTCACTTTTTCATGCGTTCGTCTACCTTTTTTGACAATTTTTATGGAAATTGGCAACCTCTCTATGTCTGTCTTCCCTTTTTGTCTAATTATCGGCATTTTGTACAATCGTCCCTGACACTATACACTCAAATTAAAAGGATCATACGCACAAGCATCAGTCCGATGAAAACGGCAACCCACCAGTCGAGCAAAGACAGACGCTGGCGTATACTTCTTCCCGGAATGACAAGCGATTTGACCGGCTTCCGATTTATTAAAAAGGTCGCATAAATAAGTGCTGCCACCGCCGCGGCAAATAAAAGTGCAATAAAGGCATATATCGCAATGACCACTTTAAGACCGTCCGGGCCGACTGCTGCCGTCAATGACTGCAAAATACTTTCTGTTTCCGCAAAGCCGTCAAGTCCGCTCATCACCTGCTCTTTAAAAAATACCGGCTTCATCGCATATGATATCAGTACATTCGAACCATTCATAAGAAAATGCATAATAACCGGAATAATAATCGAGCCTGTCGCCTCCATCATCAGCGCCAGTACAAGGCCTAAGAAAAAAGCGTACGGGATCTGATTAAAATTACCGTGCAGCAGTGCAAAAAACAGGGCGCTTAAAAATACACCCATCAGCGGTGCCGCTTTTCTGTATGTATTATACAAAATGCCACGGAATAAAAGTTCTTCAGATATTGCCGGAAGTACAGCCATCACAAGAAGCATCACCGGCAGATTGGTCGTAAAAAGCAGGGACATCATCGTATCCTGAACAGCATTTTCCACAAACAGCATTGATATAAAATTCAACACCGTCACAACCGGATATGAACATATGAGCACAAGCACTGCCATAAGGACATTGACCGGCCGCGTCTTTTTTAAGCCTATAGCCTGCGGCAGAGAAATTCTCTTTACAGCACAGTAAATCACCGGCGGCACTAATATTGTGAGAGAACCGACACTCATAATAAACCATGTCGGCATATCCATCCGTATCTGCGCCGGGAGAAATGACATCACAATGCCTGTGATCATAAAAACGGCTGTTGTTATGACAAGAAGAAAATGTGCTTTCGAAATACTTTTCATCAGTCTGTCATCCCCTCTTTAAATACGACTTCCCCCTGTTTTTTGTAAATATGCTTTTCAGGAACAAAACCTCTGACCATAGATGTCGGATAAACATTGCTCATCCGTCCGATAACTGTTCCCGGATTCATAACTGTGTTACAGCCGATTTCCACATTGTCACCAAGCATGGCACCAAATTTTTTAAGCCCTGTGTGAATACGCTCACCCAAAACAACAACATCCACAAGTGTCTTATCTGACTTTACATTCGACGTAATAGAGCCTGCACCCATATGCGCCTTATAGCCAAGAATCGAGTCGCCGACATAATTATAATGCGGCACCTGAACCTTATTAAAAAGCACGACATTTTTAAGTTCTGTCGAATTACCGACAACGGCACCCTCGCCGACAATGGTATTGCCCCGGATAAATGCACAGTGGCGTACCTCTGCTTTATGTCCGATAATTGCAGGGCCTGCAATATAAGCTGATTCAAATACTTTTGCATCCTTGGCAATCCATACATTCTCACTAACCTTATCATACTCATCTGCCGGAAGCGACTGTCCAAGTTTTTCAATAAAGCTGCCGATTTTTGGAAGCACCTCCCACGGATAAGTCATCCCCTCAAACAGTTCTTTGGCAATCGTTTCATCCAAATTATAAAGATTTTCAATTTTTAAAGCTTCATACTCTTTCATGTGCGTCCATCCTTTCATCCGGTCTCCTATTTCGTCATGCGAAAAAACCGGTGCACTCAGTATAGCATAACAGCCTGTAATTTTAAAGAGAAAAACACCCGAACGGCTCCAAAAGTCATCCGGGTGTCCAATAATACTTTATTTAAGTTTAAAATCCATTCATTTTTAATAGTTATCTGCCTTAATCTGGAAATAAGCCTGAGGATGCGCACATACCGGGCAGACTTCCGGCGCTTTCTTTCCGATAACGATATGGCCGCAGTTAGAGCACTGCCATATAACGTCACCGTCTTTTGAAAATACAAGACCTTCCTTCACGTTTGCAAGCAGCTTTCTGTATCTTGCCTCATGCTCTTTTTCAATAGCGGCAACGCCCTCGAATAAATTGGCAATGTAATCGAAACCTTCCTCTCTCGCCTCTTTTGCAAAACCGGCATACATATCTGTCCACTCAAAATTCTCTCCCTCTGCAGCATCTAAAAGATTGGACATCGTATCCGGCATACCGCCGTGAAGCAGCTTAAACCAAAGCTTTGCATGTTCTCTCTCGTTGGCCGCCGTCTCAAGGAAAATATTAGAAATCTGTACATAGCCGTCTTTCTTTGCTTTACTTGCATAATAAGTATACTTATTCGTTGCCTCAGACTCCCCTGCAAATGCTGCCATTAAATTGGCTTCTGTTCTTGTTCCTTTAAGTTCTTTTGCCATAAAATCACCCTTTCTAAAACAGTAACCGTTATTGTTTTCTGATATTGTATCATTACAGCGCTCTACAGTCAATCTTTTTTTCTATTTTAAATCTTTTGTGCAATAATTCGCAGCCTGACCGCCAAGCAAAATCAGCGTCAGCAAATTCGGGAGCGCCATCAGCCCGTTCATCATATCTGAAAACGCCCATATAAGCGCTGCCGGCTTTATCGCACCGAGAAAAACTGCACCGCTGTATGCTATTTTATATGCCCACAAAACAGCTTTTTTATCCGTCATATACTCAAGCGCTTTTTCACCGTAATAAGCCCAACCGATAATCGTCGGCATCGCAAAGCCAATCATAGCGGCACAGATAACATCATCCGCCGCAGGGCCGAGCACCGTTGCAAAAGCGGCGGCCGTCAGCGCCGCCCCGTCATACAAAACGCCGTCAGCGCCTGCCGTGCCAAGGCAGCCTGAAGCGCAGATGGCAAGCCCGGTCAGCGTACACATCACCACGGTATCAAAAACCGGACCAGTCATCTGTATGTATGCCTGATGCACCGGATGATTACAGCGCGCAGCAGCAGCCGCAATCGGCGCAGAACCAAGCCCTGCTTCATTCGAAAAAACGCCTCTTGCAACACCCCATTTTATCGCTTTAAAAAGTCCTGCAGCCGCTGTACCGCAAAAACCGCCCGCACATGCCCTCAGAGAAAACGCCATACAAAACATTTCTTTAAGACCATCCAAAAGCCCGTCTGCGTGACATACAATGACTAAAAGACAGGCGCCCGTGTAAATGACAGCCGAGACCGGCACAAAAATACCGCAGAATTTCCCGACACTTTGAATACCGCCCACAATAACAAGAAGTGTCAGCGCCGCCATCGCTATCCCTGTAATTTGCTCCGGCAGCTGCCATGCCAGCTTTAAAGCGCCCGCCGCCGTATTGGACTGCGTCATATTGCCGATACCAAAAGATGCGCCGACTGTAAATATAGAAAAAGCGGCTGCCATCAGACGTCCCGGGCAGCCGCCGATGCCGTCGGCCATCACATACATCGGGCCGCCGCTCATCTCATTGTTTTTATTTTTTCTTCTGTACATTATTGCAAGAAGGCTCTCCGTAAATATTGAAGAAAGCCCCAAAAGCGCCGAAATATTCATCCACACAAGCGCGCCGGGACCGCCAAGCACCATTGCCGAGGCAACGCCTGCAATATTTCCTGTGCCGATACAGGCCGCAAGCGATGTCATCAATGACTGAAAGGCTGAAATATCGCCCGCCGCCTTATCTTTGCCGTCCTTATTTAAAGCCGCTGAATGTATTAAAAGCCTGACGGCATAAAAAACCTTTCTTAAAGGCAGCCATTTTAAACGGCACATCAGAAAAAATCCTGTTCCCATAAAAAGCAAAAGCGTCGCCGGTCCCCATAAAACAGCATTGACCGCATTAAAAAACTCAAGCACCATCTGTCCCCTGTCTTTTTTTAATAATATACGACCGCAAAAGCTGTTTTATGACGAGGATTTCTAAGCGGCCTCCTCTGACACATTTTCAGGAAGCCGTGTAAGTACAGTCTTTTTAATATAATAATATACGCTGACAAGCAATATATCCGCCGCAAGCCATGCTGTCGGACTGGCAAGCGTCGCACCCAAAAAGCCAAGCGGGCCGACAAGTGTAAACGCCACCGTACTTCGTCCAACAAGTTCAAAAAGTCCGGCAGTCATCGGCAGCAGCCCGTAACCCATACCCTGAATGGAATTTCTGAAAACAAACAAAATACCAAGCAGCGGGTAAGCCAAAGAAGTAACCTTTAAAAACAGCTGGATATCTGCCATAATGGCAGCCTCCGATGCATCAATAAACAGCAGGGCAATATATTTGCCAAATAACCAAAGAATCATACAATCAAATATCGCAAAGCCGATTGCTAAAAGATTTGCCGTTTTAATTCCCTTTCGTATCCGGCTGTATTTTTGTGCACCCATGTTCTGACTGCAATACGTTGCCATCGCTATACCGATTGTCTCAAGCGTACTGCAAAAAATCAGATGAATTTTATTGGCAGATGTCATTGCCGCAACAGCATTTGCGCCAAGACCATTGACCGCAACCTGCATAATAATACCGCCGATGGCTGTAATTGAAAACTGCAGCGCCATCGGAAGTCCGACTGAAAGCAGGCGCTTCATACGTCCAAAATCTCTCGTCCATTCACTCTTTTGAAATTTCAGCACATCATAGCGCTTAAACATATAAATAAAACAGGCAATGCCTGAAACGCCCTGCGAAATCACAGTCGCAATACCAACACCGGCGACACCCATATGAAATACAATCACAAATAAAAGGTCAAGAATAATATTCATGGCCGATGAAGCAAAAAGCACATACAGCGGCGTTTTACTGTCGCCGATGGCACGGAGAATTGCCGAGGCCGCATTATAAAGCATTGTCACACTCATACCGGCAAACATAATCTGTGTATATGTACAGGCATCTCCGATAATTTCTGACGGCGTATTCATAAGCTCTAAAATCGGTCTTGAAAAAATCACCGTCAGCGGTGTTAAAATAACGGCAATGGCCGCCGCGAGATAAAGCGCATTGGCAATATAGCGGCGCATCAGCGAATAGTCCTTTGCGCCGAAGCTCTGCCCGAACATAATGGCAAAGCCACTGCATACACCTGTGGCAAAACCAATAATAAGAAAGTTTAACGAGCCTGTCGCGCCGACGCCTGCCAGCGCATGAACGCCGACAAACTTTCCGACAACAATGGCGTCAACCATACTATAAAACTGCTGGAAAATACTTCCAAGCATTAATGGAATAAAAAATTTAACAATCAACTTCAACGGGCTTCCCGATGTCATATCATGTGTCATGCATATCTCCCTCTCTTTTTTCTTTTTGGTCTGAATATCGTTTTCCGGCCGATAAAGCCGATAATCCGCACGAAAATAATACCGGCGAAAATACCGATGCTATCAATCAGTACATCCTTTAACTGGCCGCTTCTTCCGGCAACAAATGTCTGATGATACTCATCAAGGCCCGCAAAGACGACACAAAAGCCGCCGGCTACAAGCATCAGAAGCAAGCCGTGAAGGCCGTATACGTAAAGCGGCAGAGAAACTGCCATCGCCAGCAGGGCATACTCTGTCATATGCGCCATTTTTCGCACAAGTGTATGAATTTTGTCAGCATAGTGGCTGATTGTTTCCTGCGGCCAGTCAAATTCACCGACCGTATCAACAACCTCGACAATTTTTTCACTGACTTTATAGCTTAAGGCTGCAGAATCAACGCCCTGTTCAGCCGAAAAGCCAAAAATCATATACATTATCAATATTGCGGGCAAAAACGAAAGTGGTTTTAATAAATGCCTCATTTGTATCCTCCAAAATCCGAATAAATATGTGCGTCAATGTGTCTCATTAAAATACCAGTCGCTGCCTGTCACACAGTCCAAAACAGAACTTCCGGACATATTTTTCGCTGCAATGCCGCCGACAGAAACGCCTGACGGTGCATAAAGCTTTACGCGCACAGCCGCCCCGTTATCATCACCATTTTCACTGGCCCGGCAGCTATTTAAAAATCCGCCGTTGATACCGCAGATACCGCCGATCACACCACCGTCACAAGTTATATAGCATTTGACAGGCACCGATTTTTCTATAGACGCACCGGCGTGGTTAATACCTGCAATGCCGCCGATTGTACTATTGCCACCGGCCGCATATATCGTCCTGCTGCCGCCATTATCTGACTTATTTTCGGCTGTCAGCGCCCGCTCATTTAATTGTCTGTCAGCAACATAACAGCTCTCGATCAGTGCCGGGCGTCCGTCCTCACTGCCGTTAATACCTGCGATACCGCCCATTACAGCACTTCCCCTGCCTTCATTTTCAAGCTGTCCTGTAAATCTGTAATAACGGATATCTCCGGTATTTTCACCGGCAATGCCGCCGAGGATGCCGCCGGCATCATTGACAAGTGAAAGTCTTGCGCCGGTATTCATCTTCACTGACGCATTCGTACTTGTTATTTTTCCCGAATTTTTTCCGGCAATGCCGCCGAGAAAGCTTTCATCAACCCAGCTTTGAATGTAGATTTCCTGATTTTTCTCTGTTTTTGTACTCTGCTCGGCTGTCGAATTTTCAATACTGCCGGTATTTTCACCCGCAATACCGCCAACACTGCTTCCTTTTCTATTTTCTTTTAAAATAAGCTGAATCTCAGAAACCGAAGTCACCTTAATATTGCCGGTATTTTCTCCGGCAATGCCGCCAACACGCCATGTCCCTGTAAGCTTTATATCTCCGCTGACACTGCCGGCTTCTATCTCTCCGGCATTAAATCCTGCAATACCGCCGATATAATCCGCATCCGCCGCTAGAAGTTCAATTTCACTGACAATACACGCCTTTGCAACTGCACCGCGGCTGATGCTTCCGGCAATGCCGCCGGCCATATCTGATCCAGCCAGAATCCTGCCATAGCTTTCACAACTGTCATAAACAGCTCTGCCGCCCATATTTCCGACAATACCGCCAACATAATTTTCGCCGGACACATCGACATAGGACGGAAGCACAAGTTTTTCTGTCCCGCTATCGACGCCATCCTTTTGAAGTCCGACAAAACCGCCGACACAATTTTTGCCGCGGATCGTTCTGCGGCTGTCCAAAAGCCCTTTTGAGGTAATTTCACAGCCGGACACCTTGCCCCGGTTTATACCTGCAGCCCCACCGACGTTATCACCGCCAAAAACATCTGCCTCGATAGTGCACGCCGTCACATTTTCGCCGGCATCATCATTCTGAGCGGCTATCACGCCCATGTTTTCACCGGCAATGCCGCCCGCTGCCGAACCGCTGCACGAAACATCGCCTCTGATACTGCAGCCATAAATTTCACCCCGGTTTAAAAAGGCAATACCGCCGACACCGGCATCCGCCGTCAGAGCGCCCGAAAGAGCACAGCCCGAAATAATGCCGCTGCCCTGATCCGAGGATACATTAAGCCCGGCAATACCACCGACATTCGTTCTGTCCGAAAATACGCCGCCCATGCTTTCACAATTTTCAATACGACCCTCATTGACCTCTGTCAAAATCCCGAAATATGTTCCGCCATGCGACACCGATACATCTTCGCCCACGCTGCATTCATAGAGTGCCGTATACGCAGTCACACGACCTGTCAGGGCGCCCGCATAGGCAAACTTTGTACCATCTTTATCCATCGTCTCAGATGCCGTCACCGGCACCCGCGCTGTCACTTCCCGTATAACAAGGGGCGAATCTGCCTGCTGCATTCCGATAACGCCGCCAACATAAAGTGCGCCGGATACCCCATGAAGCCGTATATCTCCGTCTGACACAATCTTAAGCGTCCCGTCTGAACCACTGATAGTCAGCGCTTCAAGCGCCGATACCGTCTTAGATGCCCCGTCCTGTTCGTTTTTATCGTAAGTAATTTCGATAAGATAAGCTGCCGCCTCCGCCGGATTCAAAAAAGCCGCCTGTTCTTCGTCATCTGTATCAGATGACAGGAGCACATTATAACCGACAACGCCGCCAACACAACTTCCCGAAGCAATGATTTCACCACTTTCGCTGTCCACCGCCGCTGTAAGATTTAAAAGCCCGCCGGCATCAAAAACAACATTGGCGCCGATAATGCCGCCGACATAATCATCACCGTAAATATTTTCAGGCGCAGCCTTCCGCACTGTA
>SAMEA3387468__coassemble_2541_pt1 | contig 14577 bp, 17 predicted proteins | sample SAMEA3387468__metabat2_low_PE_040 | metagenome-assembled genome bin SAMEA3387468 (sample SAMEA3387468) | Felis catus | biome: Faeces | place: United Kingdom | collected 2012 | reverse complement strand
AGGCAACCTCGTCAATGTCAAGTTTGATGATAGCTTTTTGATGAAGCTTTGGCATGGAGACAAAAAGCGCCGGATTTGTTCGTATAAGCTGATGCTTGAAATAATAGTTGTAAAAACTTCTGAGTGATGACATTTTTCTTGAAAGACCTTTTTCTGTATACATGATAAGTTTGTCATTGGCATCATAAACTTTTAAATATTCCTGATATTCCTCAATATCTACAGGAAGTAACTGATCAAGGACATCGATGGTAAAATCCTTAAGCGCCATGCCTTTAAACTGAGGATTTCGTTCAAGAAGAAATTTAAAGAAAATTCTTAAATCATAGGCATAAGAAATCCGTGTTTTCGGTGAAGTTGTCGGTTCAATGGCTCTGAAAAAATCACGGCAAAAAGGCGGAAGCTCTGATAGGACTTCGCGCAGACGCAGTGTATATTCAATAGCCATTTGTTGCTGATAGGTCATTGCAGTTTCTTTATTGTTATTTGTATTTGCCATAAAAATAAAACCTCCAAAAATAAAATAACCATGTAAAAGTCTGTTTTTGGTCTTTTACGAGAGTAGTCAATCTATGCGCCAAATACAGGTTTAACGCAGAGATTAGTATAAATTCTATAATAGCACAGTTTTTTTCTTATGACAAGAAAAAAGCCGTCAAATTACTGACGGCCTGAGTTTTTTTAATAAATCTTCAAAATATTTTGGTAAAGGTGCTTCAAACTCCATATATTCTCCTGTTGACGGATGAATGAAACCAAATACTTTGGCATGCAGTGTCTGACCTTCAAGGTTTCCGAAGGAACTTTTTTGTGGTCCGTAAACACTGTCGCCGACAAGCGGATGTCCGATACTTGCCATATGGACACGAATCTGATGTGTACGTCCTGTTTCAAGCATACATTCAATATAGGTATATTTTCCGAAGCGTTCAAGTACGCGGTAATGTGTTACAGCCTCTTTGCCATTTTTGTAGTTGACAGCCATTTTCTTTCTGTCCTGCGGTGAACGGCCAATTGGCGCATTCACACATCCTTCATCTTCAGTGAAATTATTGTATACAAGAGCGTGATATTTTCGCGTGATGGAATGCACTTTAAGCTGGTCGGCAAGGCTTTGATGCGCCTTATCATTTTTGCATATGATGATGATGCCGGTCGTATCTTTGTCAATCCGGTGAACAATGCCCGGCCGCATGACGCCGTTGATGGTTGACAGATTATCTTTGCAGTGATATAAAAGCGCATTGACGACAGTGTGGCTTTCATGGCCGGCACTCGGGTGAACAACCATATTTTTAGGTTTATTTATAAGAATAACATCATTATCCTCATAAACAATATCCAACGGAATATTTTCAGGCTGTATATCAAGGCTTACAGGCTCAGGAAGGTATACTTTTATGGTTTGGTTAGGATTTATCTTATAGTTACTTTTCACAGGCTTTAAATCGGCAAATACAGCCTCATCTTTAATCAGCTTCTGAATATAGGAACGTGATTTATCAGGCATGGCAGTGCTTAAATATTTGTCGATGCGTATGCCTTTATCGTCCTCACCGGTATTAAATTCTAAAATTTCATTTTCCATAAAGTATCAGACCTCGTTTTGAATATGTTTCCTGTCGCTTTTCTTTTTAAATATTGTGTCAAAATCTTCCTCTTTATAATAAAATAATCCGAGGATGATCAATGCGGCTGCCGATAATGTCACATAAATATCGGCCACATTAAAAATCGGAAAATCAATCAGTTTAAAATAGAAAAAATCGACAACATAGCCGTGCAAAAGCCGGTCGATAAAGTTTCCGAGTGCGCCTGAAACAATAAATACGCAAAGAATATTCAGGGGAACCATACGGCGTGTGCGCGGTGTTCTTATATAAATCCACACAAAAGCTGCGACAATAACGATTGTAATTATAATAAAGAAAACACGCTGATTTTGCATCATGCCAAAAGCGGAACCTCTGTTTTCCAAATATTGGAGTTCAAATACGTCTTTGATGACCGGGATTGCCGGGGCATCCTTCAGATGGGTGACTGCAAGAAATTTGGTCAGCTGGTCAAGTAATGTCAGTATGATAACTGCAATCATGGCTTTAATATATTTCATAGCTTCTTCTCTCCTATATTGTATGCGGCATTAAAGATATTGCCGCCTCAAATAATTCTTTGTCACTGACTGTTTTATCAATGACAGCATGTCCTGAAGGTGACAGCAAAATAAATTTAATTTGCCCGTTTTCCATTTTTTTGTCAAGCTTTGTTGCATTGACGATATTGTCCGCAAAAATATTTTTTTCGTGAAGGACGGTCGGGAGTTTAAACTGTCTGAATGTATTGCATATATCTTCATAGTCAGATTTTTGAATCAGTCCGCGCCTGAAAGAAATATAAGCGGCAGCGCAGGCGCCGGCACTGACACATTCACCATGAAGCATTTTAAAATCAGAAAGCTTTTCAATTGCATGGCCTAAAGTATGGCCAAAATTTAAAAGTGCCCGCTCTCCTTTTTCCTCAGGATCATTTTCGACAACCCGGCGCTTAATCTGACAGCTTTCAAAAACCATTGTTTCAAGGGTGTCAAGGTCGCGGTCAAGAATTTTATCTGCGTTTGATTTGAGCCATTCATAATAGCTGCTGTCTTTAATCAGACCATGCTTAATGATTTCGCCCATACCGGATAAATATTCGCGTTCTTTAAGTGTTTTTAATGCACCGAGATTTATATAGACAAGCTTTGGCTGATGAAATGCCCCAACCATATTTTTGTATGCATTAAAATCAACACCTGTTTTGCCGCCGATGCTGCTGTCAACCTGTGAAAGCAGGCTTGTCGGAAGCTGGATAAAGTCGATGCCTCTTAAATAGGTTGCTGCGCCAAATCCGGTCAGATCACCGGTAACACCGCCGCCGAGGGCAACAAGTAAGTCCTTACGGTCAAATTTAGATAAGATAAGATGCTCATAAAGCTTTTGTACAGTCTGAAGATTTTTATGCTTCTCTCCTGCTTCAAAGATATAGGATGTCACCTGTGCGCCGCAGCCGGAAAAAATTTCAGAGACATCGTTAAGATAAAGCGGTGCAACATTGGATTCAGAAACAATGCAGACACGCCGGCCTTCAAAAATAAGATTACGGGAAATCAGTGTTTCCTTAAGGCTGCTGTAATCTTTTGAAAATACAATATCATAAATCGGGTGATTCTTATTATCGTGAACGGTGATTGTTTTCATAAGCTGTTCCTCCAACAATGAAATGCCCCATAAAATCCCGGCAGTAAAAGTATGCAAAAGATTTTGGGGCATTCAATATACGTCTCAATTTTCTATAGAAAATTGAATTTATTTGTCATCGTCAGCATCATCGTCAAAGATGCTTGCAATGTCGTTAATCTGGATATCATCTGTATCAAAGGTTTCATCGATATCATCGTCTGTATCCGCTGCCGGTGTTTCCTTCTTTTCTTCAGGCTGCTGGAAAACAGTATTAATATTTAATTGGGATGCCTTATCGGCAACATTCTCCTGAAGCTTTGTAAAGGCATCCAACGATGCAACTTCGATATTAAAAGCCGGTGTATCAAGCAGATCCATCTGTGCTTTCGCAAGTGATTTATATTGCGCGCGGTATTTTTCATATTGCTGGATCAGTTCAATTGTCTTTGCATGGATATGGTCAAGCTCAATTTTGGCATCGGCAACGATAGACTGTGCTTTTAAAACAGCTTCCTGCTCAATGACTGTGGCATTAGCCTTTGCGGAAGAAATGGTATCTTCTGCTGTCTGTTCAGCAAGGACAAGCGCTTTTTGCAGTGATTTTTCAATACTTTTATAATGATTAATACCATCATTTAAAATATTAATCTTATCTTTTAATTCAAGATTCTCTCTGTATAAAGCTTCAAAATCTGTTGTCAGCGTCTGAAAAAACGCATCAACATCTGCTTTGGAATAACCCATACCTGTTTTAAAGTTTCTTGCCTGAATATCAATCGGTGTAATCATAGTCATACCTCCTAAATATAAATATGTGTTTTCACAACAAATTTATCTTTCTTTGATTTTAACGATGTACTTTCAAATTTAAAGCGGCCAAGACCGCGGACTGAAACGATATCGTTGTCTTTTAAAACTGCACTGGCATTTTCGGTAAGGCGTCCGTTAATGAATGCAGATTGCGATGCAATATAGCGAGAAGCTGCACTGCGCGACAAGTTAAAAGCGACGGCAATCAGGCTGTCAAGCCGTATAGAGGCAACAGTGGATTGCTTTGTTTTAAAATGCGGCGTGATGGCTGTCTCAGGGACATCACATAAAAATGCATCAACCTTTGTATGCTTTACTTTTGTGAGCAGTCCGGCAATGTATTCGCCAATCTGGCGAACGGCAAAGACATAGGCGGTATTGTTATCAATAAGAATATCCCCAAGTTTACTTCGGTCAATGCCTAAATTAATGAGTGCGCCGAGAAAATCACGGTGTGTCAGTGCATCGGCAAATTTCGGATTTGCAGGCCGGATACATATACATACGATTGGAAATGTTTCTTTGTCAAAGCCGTCAGGATAAAACTGTAGCATACGGCGTTCGGCATCGGGATAACCGCCCCAAAGTTCAAAAGGGGCAGGCGGCAGACTGTTTTTTATATTGAAAAACAGTGTCTGTTCACTCATATTTAAAAAATCAGAAAAAGTACAATAATAATTTTCTGAGGCCTGTCTGCATAAGTCAGCGAGCCGACGGTTTAATAATTGTTCTTCTTTAGTCATTATTTAATCAGATTTTCATCTGAAACTGGGATGAAGCAGTTCCGGATGTGTGCGATGCACCAAGTGCCTGAAGATCGATATCGCCGGAGATTTCAACAGCTTCAGGTGTAATGATAAAAATATAATTTGTAACTTTTTTGAAATTACCTTTTAATGCATAACATCCGCCGGAAACAAAATCAATAATCTGCTGTGCAAGCTCGTAATCAGAACCTTCAAGATTTAAAACAGCGGTTTTTCTTGCGGCAAGAATATCGATAATCTCCTGTGCATCTTCATATTTAGATGGTCTTACAACGCAGACTTCATCAACCGGGCGTGCATTTGATTTTAAAGGAACAATTTTACTCTTGTCCGAAGATGTTGTTTTTGCTGTATACTTTTCTTTTGGAGCTGAGGAAGCGGCTGCTTTAGATTTTGAAGCCGGTTCAGGCTCACTGTAATCATCATAATCATCATCATAGCCGTCATCATATGTATCATCGTAATCGTCATCATAATTATCATCATTAAGACGCATTGTATTTAAAAACTTATTTAAAATCTTTGCCATTACTACTCTCTCCTCTAAATGTTATAATATCTTTCACCAAAAATACTTGTGCCTACGCGCACATAAGTTGCACCTTCCTCGATGGCAGTCTCGAAATCGTGTGACATGCCCATGGATAAGACGCTCATACTAACATTATCAATGTTTTTGTCATTTATGTCAACAGATAATTGTTTTAATTTGCGAAAAAATTGTCTGTTTTGCTCGCCGGTCTCTGAAAAAGGTGCAATTGTCATCAGTCCTTTAATGTGCACATTTGGAAATTTGGCGATTTCTTCAATAACTTTTGGGGCTTCCTCAACGGTCAGTCCGAATTTTGTTGCCTCATTGGCTACATTGACCTGAATCAGTATATCAACATCTGCCTGTTTTTTTGCGGCTTCCTCCTGTATTTTCTGCGCAAGACGCAAAGAATCCACGGAATGGATAAGGAAGGTTTTGCCGACAATATATTTCACTTTGTTTGTCTGCAGATGCCCGATCAGATGCCAGCGGACATTGTTCGGAATGACATCAATTTTATCACATAATTCCTGAACCTTATTTTCACCAAAGTCTTTCTGCCCGCCTTCAATCGCTTCAAGAATAGCTTCGGCCGGCTTTGTCTTGCTGATAGCAATTAAGGTGACGTCTTCGGGCGAGCGCCCGCAGCGATGACAGACATCGCTAATTTGTTTCTGAATCTGAGTCATATTTTCTTTAATCATAAACTTATCTCCTAATAAATGATTTCATCCTCGGTGACTGCCGATGCATTAAGGACGATATGGTCATAAAGGGCAATGCCATAGGCAGTTCCGGTATCAACAATGTAGTAGTCATCATTTTTATAAAGAACATCAATAAGGCGGAATACGGCATAGCCCTGATTGATGTTATAAACACCGCTTAAGCTTTCAGTTGCACCGATGCGGTACTGCTCTTTCGGGGAAGTTCCTTTGCCAATATAATCTCCGAGACTAAATTCGCTTAAGTCCACGTAGCAAAATGCATCATCTTGTTTATAGATTGTCGGCTTGACAAATTCGGTCTGGGCGCTGCCGCCGTCTGTATAAGTTGTTTTGTAAAAACCCTGTTCGTTTGACGCATCATCGGTAACAAGATATTCTACAGGAATTTTATAAAAATCTTTTTCGATAACAGCAGAGGATGGAATTTTAAGTCCTTCAGCCTGGCTTGTTGTCAGTTCAATATCAATATAGCGGTCAGAAACATAGCGGATCATATACCGTGTCATTGTAAGCTCGGCATACATATTGTCACCGGAACTGAAAACGCGGCCGGTAGCCCATGTTGAAATATCATCCTTGACAAAACGTACTTTGACATTTGTATTATTTTCTTCCAGCGTCTGACTTAAAGCAGCGGCCTGTTCCGGAGAAAGCTTAATGACAACAGACCATATGTTGTTTGTTGTCAGCCGGAAAGCCGGTGAGCCGGCATCAATACGTTCACTGGAAGTCAGCTGTTTTTTTTCATAGCTGGTATAATTAAACATATCTGATGTCACGTCATCGGCGGTCAGTCCTTCAAGTCCGTCGTAAGAATAAGAAACAATTCCGCTTGCCGGTGCGATAGCCTGCGTCATGGATGAAGAATCTGAGCCGGCGCTGTTGATGTGCTGGCGGCTTATAATTTCTGTAACCTCATTTTGAAGGTTATATTTAAAAGAATAAATATCTGAAAAACGGCTGCCGGAATAATTATTTGAGTAAAGGGAAATAATACTTGAAATCTCGCTGTAATCCTGGGGCGAGAAAGTAACATCTGTCCCCGATGCTGCACCGCTGTATGTTCCGGCTGTATCAATCATGCATACACGTTCATCCTTTGCTGTGCGTTCGCCGTTATTGATATAATAATTCATGTAACCATCGGCCGGTGAATTGACAACCTGTTCTTCTCTTAAAATAAGACCGGTATATGAACTGTTGTCCGTAATGCTTCCGGACTCTACTTCCGTAATGGAAATCTGCGGCCTTGTCGCCGCGATAATTACTGTAATTACAAGATAAATGAATATAATAAAAAATACAATCATTCCGGCGTTGATATTCATCGGACGTCTGAATTTTGTAATTTTTGTGTTCTTTTTATCAGACATAAGTACTCCTTTTATAATTTTGAATAATTGGTATTGTTATAGCAAATACCCTGACAGCTTCCGGAAGCTGTCATTATAGATTCAAATTCTTCTGAAAGCTTCCACCAGCTTGTTCCCCAATTGCAAAAAAGGCTGTCCTTTTCGGGAATCCTTGAAAACAGACGTTCAACGGCAATATCAGGACGGAGATTTTCTAAAAATATTTTCAGCCGGCAAAAATATTCTGCTTTGTCGCAGATATGGATCTGTCCGGCGGCATAATCACTGGCCATCTTCGAGTCTTTTGCAATATAAAGCGAGTGAAGCTTGACAACATCAATCGGAAGCGCGGACAGGACGCGCGCGCCTTCTAAGGCATCTCTTATTGTATCGCCCGGAAGATTCAGTATCATGTGGACGCCTATTGTAAAATGATATTTTTTTATTCTCAGAACACTGTCAATAAATTCTGCAAGGCCGTGACCGCGGCAGACAGAATCCAGTGTATGGTAATTGACTGTTTGAAGTCCAAGTTCAAAATGAATGTCAATGCCCGTTTCTTTTGAAAGTGTGTCAAGAAATTCAAGGTAAGCCTCGCCGATACAGTCCGGCCGTGTTGAAATAGAAATCTCAACGATATGCTCGATAGAAGCTGCTTCGATCATATACTTTTTAAACTGTGTCAGCGGCATATAGGTGTTTGTATAATTTTGAAAATAGGCAATAAACTTTTTTGCATGATATTTTGAGCCGATGTAGTTCATATTTTTTAAAAGCTGTGTTTTTACCGGCAACTTATCTTCAAGTATTTCAAAACCGGTGCCTGCTCCGGCGCAGAATGTACAGCCGCCGCTGCCGTCAATCCGGTTGGGGCATGAAACAGGCAAGGAAACAGGCAGTTTATAAACCTTTTCTTTATATTTAGCTTTTAAGTAATCGGAATATTTATAATAAAATGAATGACTCAAAAATAACCTCCATTGAATACATGATTCAAAATCAAAGTTTATTATATACTTTTTTTGCATTAATTTAAACCCCTAAACGACAATTTTAAGTATTTCGTATAAAATTAAAGAAAAATATGGAAGTATAGGATGAGAAAAACGGCAGATAATATTTCTATCAGAGCTGACAGGAGGTCATAAAATATGAAAAGAAACTGGTTAGATGTGGCTGCTTTGATACTGATTATTATTGGCGGTATTAATTGGGGCCTTGTAGGATTTTTTAATTTTAATCTCATTACGTACTGCTTTGGGACGGCTTCGATGATATCAAGAATTATTTTTGCAATCGTCGGACTTGCAGCTGTATATTCCCTTGTGCTTTTTTGGAAACTCAAAACAGACGAGGAATAAGAAAACGGAAATCTGTGGATGTTAAAAGGCGGATACCAGCTTTGTGATATCCGCCTAAAATGTAATAAAATGATGTTATCAATGTGATTACAGTGAAATGATAATGTTTTCTCTGAATTCCTCAGGAAGGTTCTGTGCGTCTTCGGAGATACTTAATACAAAATCTGTCTCAAATGTCTTGGAAATCTTATCAAGCTGTGTCAGTACATAGCCGATATACTCATCTGAAACACATGCAATGTTTAAAAAGCTGTCGAGATACATAGCCTGAAGGTCATGATCCTGGGAAATAAGTCCGCAGATGAAACCTAAAAAGCTGTCGTAGTTGTCAATTGGAAAATCCTTGACGTTGATTAAACGGATTTTGTTGCTGAGTTCATACATATGCTTGTTGTTTTTGTCAAGGTAAACGATGTTACCTGTCGCTGTCTTTACAGCATCATTGACCTTCTGAATAAGAAATTTTGTTTTACCTTTACCCTTTACACCTGAAATAATTTGTATCATTGTACTCTCCTCCTAATGTTGCATATATTTTCTAAAAATAGAATTCAAATTGATATACTAATTATATTATAAATTATCCTAAAATTCAATGACTATTTCTGATATTTTGCTAATATTTTATTCATTTGCGAATACAATTCCGGTTTGCCGTTGTTGCCGAGGGAAACAGCGATATATGTGTTGCCTGCGGTATCAGCTGTATAAGCAATAAGGCAGGCGCCTGCGGCATCGGTTGTCCCTGTTTTGCCGCCATAGACTGTCATTCCTTCCGGGCTTGAATACGTTCCGTTCATATACAGGTTTGTTGAAGTGTAAGTGACGGATGCTGTATTGCCGGAGGCTGCTGTGTAATGGTTTGTATAGCTTGGCTGGCAGACAGCACTTTTAAAGTCATCGTATTTAAGACATTCATTAAATATAAGATATAAATCATAAGCACTTGAGTAATGATTGTCAATGTCCAGCCCGCTCGGATTTGAAAAATGCGTGTTGACAGCGCCGATCCGGTTGGCTTCTGCATTCATCATTGCGACAAAGTCAGAGACGCTGCCGCCTACATGAATGGCAAGCGCATTAGCGGCGTCATTTCCTGAATAAACGAGCATACTGTATAAAAGCTCTTTGACTGTGACAGAATCGCCGGGCACAAAGCCGCATACCTGCGCTCCCGGAATCATGTCTGCGTTCATTTCAGAGGTCAGTGTGACAACATCATCCATATTTCCGTGCTCAAGAACAATAAGCGCTGTCATAAGCTTTGTGAGGCTGGCAGGTGCCACCTCCTTGTACGGAAGATTATTGTAGAGAACCTCATTAGTCGTTGTACAGACTAAAAGTCCCGGCAATGCACTTGAAGGCTCGGTGTCTGATGGCATTGAAGCTGCCGGATCATTTGACGCATCGGCTGTGTCGCCGGTTTCTGTCTGAGGTACCTGTGCTGCCTGTGTCTCACTTTCTGTCTGAGTTGTTTCGGATTCAACAGGTGCTGCAGGTTCTGTGTCGTTTAAAATGTCAGAAGTAATGACAGCGATACCGTCGGAATATGGAGTGATTGTTTCGGCTGCTGTCAGATCAAGAATATCCGAGCTTTTAAGGATGTTCAAATCCGAATATTCAATTAACATCGCAGAATCTGCACGGCAGCCGGTTAATAATATGGCAGCCGTGCAGACTGTAAGTACAATTTTCTTTTTCATGCTCTTTTCTTTCTTTTTCTAAAATACTTGATTACTTGTAAAATTCACGCCATTCAAGATCCCCTCTGTCGAGTGCCTTAATTAAGAGCTCCGCAGTTGCGAGATTTGTTGCGATAGGAATGTTGTGCAAGTCACAAAGGCGGACAATTTCGTGAACGTTCGGTTCGTGGGATTTGGAATTAATCGGATCACGCAGGAAGATGACAAGGTCGATCGTATTATGCTCTATCTGCGCGGAAAGCTGCTGCTCACCGCCGAGATGTCCTGCGAGAAACTTGTGGATATTTAAGTTAGTGACTTCTTCAATAAGACGTCCGGTTGTTCCTGTGGCATAGAGTTCGTTTTTTGAAAGTATACCTCTGTAGGCAATGCAGAAATTCTGCATGAGTTTTTTCTTGTTGTCATGTGCAATTAAGCCAATATTCATAATGATCTACCTCCTGTTTTGTTGTAAAACAAATTTTTAGTATAAACCTACCCCATAATTCTTGCAAAAATGCTATATTAATAATATACAAAATCTTGGGAGGTTTTGCAATATATTTATAAATAATTAACGAAAAAATTATTTATATGACTCACCGGCAATAAGTATGGGCCTTACAAATTTTGATGCTGCTTTGTCGGTTCCTCAAGAATCTCCTTAAAAGGGATGTAAACAACTAAAACAGGGACTTCTTTTTCTTTTGAAACAATCTTAAAATCTATGGCATTTAGATTAATTTCCATATATTTTTCGAGTGCGTGGGAAATATCACACTGAATGTTTGCAAGTGTATCCGGAGCGCAGCGCGCTCTGTCCGAAATTAAGACGGCAGCAAGACGCTCTTTGGCGACATTGCCGGATTTTTTTTTAAATAAACGGGAAAATATCATCGCCGGCCTCCTTAACTGATTTTAAGAAGACGGCCAAGCTGATGAAAAAGGCCTCGGTTTAATTTAGCAGGGGTTAATGGAATCTGACGTCCTGTAATGCGGAGACATATGTCGGCATAGGCCTGTCCGGCCGGAGACTTCATACCAATGACCGGCTCACCGTGGTTGGTTGCGATAACGACCTGCTCATCATCCGGGACAAAGCCAAGCAGCGAAAGTCCGAGAATATCGACAACATCCTCGACGGACATCATATCACCGCGGCGGATTAAGTCATACCTCAGTCTGTTGACAATCATATAGACATTATCAATGCCATGATAAGCCAAAAGACCGGAAACTCTGTCGGCATCACGGATAGCGGAAATCTCCGGTGTCGTGACGACGATGGCTTTATCAGCACCGGCAATGGCATTTAAAAATCCCTGCTCTATGCCGGCAGGACAGTCAAGAAGAACATAATCATAGTCTTCTTTTAGCTGCATTGTAAGCTTTTTCATCTGCATTGGTGTTACGGCAGTTTTATCTTTTGTCTGCGCGGATGGCAGCAGATAAAGATTCGGGAAACGCTGGTCATGAATTAATGCCTGCTTAAGCCTGCATCTTCCCTCAATCACATCGACTAAATGATAGACAATGCGGTTTTCAAGTCCCATAACAACATCAAGGTTTCTAAGACCGATATCTGTATCGATAAGAATAACTTTCTTGTCCAGCTTCGCAAGACCGGCGCCAATATTTGCCGATGTGGTCGTTTTCCCGACACCGCCTTTTCCGGATGTAATAACGAATACTTCACCCATAGGGATTTACCTCCAATGATTAATGAAACGGTCGAATAAACAAAGAAAGCTTTTAACATCATATAATATTTTGCAAAAAATGTCAATTAAGCCTGCAAATTTATTCGATTAATGATGAATAATGATGAAAATATCAAAGCTTCTCTCCTGCATCCATTCCGGCAGTGCCGGCTTAATCAGTCCTCATGAATGAAACGATATAAGGATTCGTACTTTTGATCTCCGATAATTAAATGATCCAAAAGCCGGATACCAATATAGCTGCCGGCCTTATGTATGGATTTTGTGACTGCGATATCTTCTCTGCTCGGTGTCGGATCGCCGCTTGGATGATTATGGATAAGAACAATGCTGACGGCTTCGCACTTTAGCGCCTCAATAAAAATTTCCCGCGGATGAATGACAGATGTATTGACAGTGCCCTTGAAAATGAGGCTGTCTTTGATGAGCCTGTTTTTTGTGTCGAACATCATAAGCATCAGATGTTCCTGCGTATAATGGCGCATCTGTTCCATATAATAATCGGCGATTGTATCGGGACGATTAAAGCATAGACGGTCTTTGGCAGCGGATGAGGAAATACGGACGGCAAGTTCCGCAGCACACAAAAGTTGAATGGCTTTTACAGTGCCGATACCTTTGATTGTTTCTAAATCGGAGATTGATAAATGACATAGACCAAAAATTCCGCCTTTTTTCTCGCAGAGGGATAAAACATTGAAGGCGAGGTCGGTACTTCGCAGATTTTTTGTTCCGGTTTTGATGATAACGGCCAGAAGTTCTGCATCTGACAGTGCTTTTACGCCGAGCTGCTGGCACTTTTCGTAAGGACGCTCGGATACGGGCATACTTTTGATTGGTAATTTAGAATTGATTGTCATACATGACTCCTTTCGGTAAGAGCCATGACTGTAAAAACTTCTCCTGCGCACATCTTTATTTTAGCACAGGAGAAGCAGCTTGTATACTGAAATAGATTTGAAAATATCGACACGATTCGACAATTTTAAAGTGTCACAAGACCGGCCTCATAAAGCTTTTCAAGTGACATAATAATACCAAGCTTTGAGTGATACCATGTAATACCGCCCTGAAAGTAAACGGAATAAGGCGGCTTAATTGGTGCATCGGCGGAAAGTTCAATCGATGAGCCCTGAATAAAAGCACCGGCAGCCATAATAACTTCACTGTCATAGCCCGGCATAGCCCAAGGCTCCGGTGTGACATGGGCATCGACAGGTGCCGCAGCCTGAATGCCTTTACAAAATTCAATGACGCCCTCAGCCGAGCCTAAGACAACGGCCTGGATAATATCATGGCGGCTTTCGTTTCCGTCAGGAACAACGCTAAAACCGAGACGCTCGTAAATATTGGCGGCAAAAACTGCGCCTTTAACGGCGCCGGAAACAACCTGAGGCGCAAGGAATAATCCCTGGAAAAAGCTTCTGTTGACGCCGAGACTTGCACCGACTTCCTTGCCAAGCCCCGGTGTTGTCAGACGGCAGGCTGCTCTTTCAATGCATTCTTTTTTGCCGACGATATAGCCGCCGATTGGTGCAAGACCGCCGCCCGGATTTTTGATAAGGGAACCGACGCACATATCTGCGCCCACGTCTGTCGGCTCAATTGTTTCTACAAATTCACCGTAGCAGTTATCAACCATACATATAACATCCGGTTTGACAGACTTAATAAAGGCAATCAGCTCTCCGATTTTTGCGACAGAAAGCGTCGGTCGTGTCTGATAGCCTTTCGAACGCTGGATTGTGACAAGTTTTGTTTTATCGTTGATGGCTTTTTTTATATTTTCGTAGTCAAAGCTTCCGTCCGGCAGCAAATCGACCTGTCTGTAGGTGACGCCGTATTCTGCCAGTGAGCCTGTTGAGGGACGGATACCGATGACTTCCTCTAATGTATCATAAGGCTTTCCGACAGGGGATAAAAGCTCGTCGCCCGGACGCAGGTTGCCTGAAAGCGCTGTGCTTAAGGCGTGGGTTCCGCATGTGATATGTGGACGTACAAGAGCATCTTCTGTGTGAAATATATCGGCATAAACTTTTTCAAGGGCATCACGGCCGTCATCATTATAACCGTAGCCTGTGCCGCTGTTAAAATGGTAATCGCTGACGTGATTGTCCTGCATTGCTTTGATGACTTTAAGCTGATTTAATTCGGCGATTTTATCAATGGCCTCAAAGCGTGATTTAAGACCGTCCTCGACATTTTTGCAGTATTCAAAAACTTCCCGCTTTACGCCGAGACTTTCATAATAATTTTCCAAATCCATAATATTTCCTCCAATTTTATGCTATAATATGAACTTCTTTTAATTGTTCAAGCATATATTTTAAAATTTCATTTTCATCCGAAAAATTTTGCTTTTCGACATGGCATACACATTTTTCACGGCGGAACCATGTCATCTGC
>SAMEA3387468__coassemble_2523_pt1 | contig 14808 bp, 8 predicted proteins | sample SAMEA3387468__metabat2_low_PE_040 | metagenome-assembled genome bin SAMEA3387468 (sample SAMEA3387468) | Felis catus | biome: Faeces | place: United Kingdom | collected 2012 | reverse complement strand
GCGCACGTGGTATAATGATTGCACAATTTGTGCAATCAGCCCGGTTTTACCGGGCGCTCCGCCCTGCGGAGCTTATACCGGCAATCCACGGCTTGCAAAGCAAATGCCCTGCGGGCGCTTTCTTTGTTGCGCACGTGGTATAATGATTGCACAATTTGTGCAATCAGCCCGGTTTTACCGGGCACTCCGCCTTGCGGAGTTTATAAGTGAATGAAAGTATTTACGAGGAGGAAGATACAATGATAGATAAGTTAGTCGAAAAAATCAAAAAAACAAATGCACCAATCGAGGTCGGTCTTGATCCGATGCTTTCTTATGTGCCGGAATTTATTAAGGAAAAGGCATATAAGGAATTTGGCGAAACACTTGAAGGTGCGGCAGAAGCCATTTGGCAGTTTAACAAAGCCATTGTCGATGCAACCTGTGATTTAATTCCGGCAGTAAAGCCTCAGATTGCCATGTATGAGCAGTTTGGTATTCCGGGAATTATGGCTTTCAAAAAGACACTGGATTACTGCCATGAAAAAGATTTACTTGTCATTGGTGATATTAAGAGAGGCGATATCGGCTCTACATCCGGTGCTTATGCAACAGGGCATCTTGGCAAGGTACAGGTTGGAAGTAAAGAATACTACGGCTTTGACGAAGATTTTGTGACAATCAATCCGTACATGGGTACAGACAGCGTACAGCCGTTTATCGATGTTGCCATTCCTGAAAAGAAAGGTATGTTTATTCTTACAAAGACATCCAATCCTTCAAGCGGGGAGTTCCAGGACCAGCTTGTTGACGGCAGACCGGTTTATGAGCTTGTTGCAGAGAAGGTTGTTGAGTGGGGCAGGCAGCACATGGGCAAATGCGGCTACAGCTATGTCGGTGCGGTTGTCGGCGCAACTTACCCTGAAATGGGCGCTGTTTTAAGAAAATTAATGCCGAAGTCATTTATTCTTGTGCCGGGTTATGGCGCTCAGGGCGCAAAGGGCTCTGATTTAACAAATTATTTTAACGAGGACGGTCTCGGGGCGATTGTCAATTCCTCAAGAGGCATTATTGCAGCCTACAAGCAGCCGAAGTATGAAAAGTTTGGCGCAGAAGGTTTTGCAGATGCTGCAAGACAGGCTGTCATTGACATGCAGCAGGATATTGCTTCCGCATTGAAATAAGCTATCTGTAAATGATGCAAGATTATGAAAATCAACGCAAACGTTTGCGTTGATTTTTTTTGACTTTTTCGGACGATTTTTTGTATGATAAACGCAAATATGAGTGTGGCCGGAAAGATGGGCGCACAGGATGAATTCAGGGAGGAAATTCTTATGGCAGAGATGACAAAAACAATGGGAAAAACAAGAGGAGGGACAACAACGAAAAATCTCGTGCTGGCAGCTTTATTTTTGGCGCTGGGACTTGTACTTCCGTTTTTTACGGCGCAGATTCCGTCAATTGGCAGTATGCTTCTTCCGATGCATATTCCGGTGCTTATATGCGGTTTTGTATGCGGAGGCCCTTACGGTCTTCTTGTCGGTGCGATTGTTCCGCTTTTAAGAAGTGTTATGTTTGGTATGCCGCCGATGCTTGTGGCAATTCCGATGGCTTTTGAGCTTGCAGCTTACGGCTTTATGACCGGTTTTCTTTATAAAAAGCTCAAAAAGAATACAGTCAATATTTATGTTTCACTGCTTGCAGCAATGATTATCGGACGTATCGTCTGGGGCGTTGTAAAGCTTGTAATGGCCGGTATGGGTACAAGCAGCTTTGGCATGGCAATGTTTATTTCAGGTGCTTTTACAACAGCAATTCCGGGAATTATCCTGCAGATTGTGTTAATACCGATTATTGTGATTGCTTTGAGAAAAGCATCATTGATTGATTAAAAATTTTTTACAGCGCAGCAGTTTGCAGACTAAAAAGAATCCTTCGCGGGATTCTTTTTTTTGCCCTGTGTGCATAGATTTTTGTAAAGCTTATTTTGCGGGGCGGCGTATGTCAATAAAAAAAGAGATTGTAAAGGGAACGATTATTTTGACGGCAGCCGGGATTGTGACGCGCCTGATTGGCCTTTATAACAGAGTATTTCTTGCAAATATCATGAGTGCGGCGCAGCTTGGTCTTTATCAGCTTATATTTCCGGTGCTGGCTGTCTGCTCCGCCATTTGCTGCTATGGTATAGAATCTGCGCTTTCCAAAATGATTTCTGAGTTTTCGGCAAGCCATTTGGTGCGGGCGGCGCGCCGGACAATGCACATCGGAATGACGCTTGCAGGAATATTGTCGGTACTGCTTTTTTTACTTGTTTACAGCTTTGCACAGCCGTTGGCTGTTTATTTCTTAAACGAACCGGCCTGTGCAGACTGCCTGAAGCTTGCGGCCTTTGTGATTCCATTTTCAACACTGCATTCGTGTACCCTCGGCTATTTTTTCGGAATGCAAAAGGCGGCGGTTCCGGCAGTTTCCCAGCTTTTGGAACAGCTTGTCCGCGTCGGCACAATTTATAGCTTATCAGTGACCTTTTATGCGGCAGGCGGCGCCGATGCCAAAATGGCTGTTTACGGGATGCTTGCCGGAGAGGTTATTTCGTGTGTTTTTACAATCATTGCCTATAAAATAAGTATTTTTCTTGCCGGACAAAGAGCAGGCGGAGAAAAAAGAAAGGTGATGGATCGGCGGGGGCTTATGCGGCGGTTTTTAGGTTATGCTTATCCTCTGACGGTAAACAGGCTTGCGCTGACGCTTTTGCAAAGCTTTGAGGCCGTGCTTATTCCGATGATGCTGAAGCTTTATTATAAAGATGCGGTGATGGCGCTTGAGATTTACGGGGTTGTGACGGCAATGGTTTTTCCGTTTATTATGTTTCCGACAACATTGACAAATTCTTTGGCAACGATGCTGATGCCTGCGGTTTCCAAAGCCAATGAAGAAAAGGATTTCGGGCTGATTCAGAGATCGGTTTCAAAAAGCGTTCACTATTGCCTGCTGATTGGCATATTAAGTCTTACAGTTTTTTTGGTATATGGACGGATGCTCGGCATTGTGATTTTTAAAAGTGAGGCTGCCGGAGAATTTTTGCGGATTTTTGCTTTTCTTTGTCCGTTTATTTATATTTCATCATCAATTGCGGGAACACTTAATGGTCTTGGAAAGGTTAAAATTACGCTTGTCAATAGTATGATTTCTCTGTCGGTGCGTATTGCGTTTATTGTGGCAGTTGTGCCAAAAGCCGGGATTAAAGGCTATTTGTGGGGACAGCTTGCGGGTTATCTGCTGCTTGCGCTGCTTGACGGTTATTTTGTTGTCAAAATGGCGGGGCTTCGCATCAATCCGTGGAAGTCACTTGTTTTTCCGGCAGGCTTTGCCGCTGCCGCTGCAATATTTTCCCTTGGAACGTACCGCTGGCTTTTATATACTGCCGGGCTGCCGCCAATATTTTTAATGTGTATTTCCTGTATGATTTTAGCGATGTTTTACGGTGTAAGCCTTCTTCTTGCAGGGCTTATTGAAAAATAGGCGCCGGTTTTAAAGTTGAAAAACGGTAAATAAAGTTTAAAAGCCGGTAAAAATGCTTGACAAGATATGAGAAAGCCGTTATACTAGGCACTAATAAAAGGGAGTAGCTTACATATGATGTGTTTGCGGTTCGTCAAGACGGTATTTATACCCGGACCGCAGCTTAAGATTAAATTTTAAGAAGCAAGACTTTTATTGTATCAAGGTGTTTAATGCCGGTATGATTTTGATACAATAAAAGATTGCTTCTTTTTTGTTATATAACAATATGCAATCTTTTTGTATCAGCAGTAACCGGTGAAGAAAAGGAAGGAGAGAAAAAGATGAGTAAAGAAGAAAAGACATCACAAAACGGCGGATTTAAAGGACTTACATCGGCCGAGGCAGCACGTCTTCTTGAAGAAAACGGTTATAATGAGCTTGCCGGAGAAAAGAAAAAGAGCGTATTTATTGTATTTTTAGAACAGTTTAAAGATTTTCTTGTGATTATCTTACTTGCGGCGGCGGTGATATCGGCAGTGCTCGGCGATGCGGAAAGTGCCATTGTTATTTTTGCCGTCATTACAATGAATGCAATTTTAGGCACAGTGCAGCATGTGAAGGCACAGCATTCGCTGGAAAGTCTTAAAGCACTGTCAGCGCCGTCAGCAAAAGTTATCCGTGACGGCATGAAAATCGAAATTCCGTCAAGAGAAGTCGTTGTCGGTGATATTCTTATGATTGAGGCCGGCGATATGATCAGTGCCGACGGCGATATTATTGAAAATGCGGATTTAAAGGTGAATGAAAGTATTTTGACCGGTGAGAGCGAGGCGGTTGAAAAACGCCTTTCGACACCGGAAGATCACAGCAGGGAAACGAAGGTATGTTCAGGCTGCTTTGCCGTATACGGGCGTGCGGCTGCAAAAGTCACAGGTACCGGCATGAATACAGAAATGGGTAAAATTGCCGGGCTTATGAGAAGTACATCCGAACAGAAAACACCGCTTCAGGAGTCTATGGATAACTTCGGAAAGAAGCTTTCCATCGGTATTCTAATCGTTTGTGCACTTGTATTTGCGCTTTCTGTATGGCGCGGTGAAATGCTCATGGATGCCTTTATGTTTGCTGTGGCGCTTGCGGTTGCGGCAATTCCTGAGGCTTTAAGTTCTATTGTTACAATCGTGCTTGCTTTTGGTACACAAAAGCTTGCCAAAGAAAATGCAGTTATAAGAAAGCTTCAGTCGGTTGAAGGTCTTGGCAGTGTATCTGTCATCTGTTCCGATAAGACAGGTACATTGACACAGAATAAAATGACTGTTATGGAAAATTACGTCGATTCTAAAATGATTGAGGATAAGGATTTTGATGGCAGTGATGCCGGTCAGAAGCGTCTTGCGATGTTTGGTATTCTGTGCAGTGATGCGACAGTCAGTGGTGAACAGCTCATCGGTGATCCGACGGAAATTGCCCTTGTCGTTTTCGGAAATAAGCATGGTCTTGATACAGATACAATCAGAGGGCAGCATCCGAGACTCGGTGAAATTCCTTTTGATTCTGATAGAAAACTTATGTCAACTAAAAATGAGGTTGACGGACAGATGCTGATGATTACAAAAGGTGCGCCGGATATTCTTCTGAATAGAACAACAATGACAGAAACCCAAAAAGAACAGGCAAGCGAAGCTTATGCAGCCTTTTCTAAAAAAGGTCTGCGCGTCCTTGCATTTGCTTATAAGCCGGTGGATGCAGACCATCATCTTTCTGTGGATGATGAAAATAACCTCATTTTTGCAGGGCTTACAGCGATGATGGATCCGCCGAGAGAAACATCACGGCCTGCCGTTTGTGCATGTAAAGGCGCCGGCATAAAACCGATTATGATTACCGGCGACCATAAAATTACAGCAGCAGCCATTGCCAAAGAGGTTGGTATTATTGATGAAAATGATACTGATGAAATGGCCGTTGATGGCAGTACAATTGACGGCATGACTGACGAAGAACTGGAAGATTATGTTGAAAAGGTTTCTGTTTATGCCCGTGTGACGCCGGAGCATAAAATCCGTATTGTACGCGCATGGCAGAATAAAGGTAAGATTGTAGCGATGACCGGTGACGGTGTCAACGATGCGCCGGCCTTAAAGCAGGCAGATGTCGGTGTCGCTATGGGACAGACAGGCAGTGAGGTTGCAAAGGATGCAGCGGCTATGGTGCTGACAGATGATAACTTTGCAACGATTGTTAAAGCTGTTTCTCACGGAAGAAATATTTACGGCAATATCCGTAAAGCGATACAGTTTCTTCTTTCGGGAAATACGGCAGGTATTATTGTTGTGCTTTTGGCATCTCTTGCCGGACTGCCGCTGCCGTTTGCACCGGTACACCTTTTGTTTATTAACCTGCTGACAGACAGTCTTCCGGCGATTGCTCTCGGTCTTGAGCCTCATAGCAACAGTGTGATGAACCGTCCGCCGAGAGATAAAAAAGAAGGTATTCTTACAAAGAGCCTTCTTGGAAAAATCGGTCTTGAGGGTGCGATTATCGGCGCAGCCTCCATGGCGGGCTTTATGCTCGGTCTTCAGGTAAGCCCGGAGGCCGGCAGTACAATGGCTTTTGCAGTTTTATGTATGGCTCGTCTTTTCCACGGATTCAACTGTAAAAATGACAGACCTGTATTATTTAAGAAGGAAATGTTCAACAATATTTATCTGATTGGTGCCTTTGCCATCGGTATGATTCTGTTAAACGGCGTTCTCTTTATGACACCGCTTCACGGACTTTTCCAGATTTGCCCGATCACAGGGACAATGATTGCCCAGATTTATGGTCTTGCCATCGGCAGTATGCTTGTTATACAGCTTTGCAAAGCATTTAGAAAGAAATAATTTGAACAGCCCGCCGCTTTTTTGGCGGGCTTGTTTACTTTGAGCCGACAGGGGAGATTCGTTCGCGCAAAAGTCTGTAACATCAATAAATAGCTGCCTATTCATAAATTAAAAATAAAAGGTCAGAAAAAATAAAAAATATTTTTAAATAGTATTGACAATTGTGCGGCGCAGTGATATGATAAGACTATCAAAAACGAAGAAACTTAAAGAAAGAGAGGTACAGACCACCAAGAACGTAATTCTTAAAAACAGACGAAAAATTTAGAAGAAGGAGGTACAGACCACCAGCATCTTAATTTTTTATCCATAAGGATAACGGGAACATATCCTGAGAGAAGGATACAATAAGAAGAACGAAAAACCAAAATAAGGAAACGAGGTACAGTCCAATGCACAAGGATAAAGAAGTCTGAGTGGGGAACACTAATTGTGAAAGATTAAGTGTTCCCCATTTTTATTGTATACAGACGCGGAACATGATACAATAATCAAAGCAATTGACAGTACAGTTTTTAGTTTTGGGAGTGATGACGTGGAAGAAATACAGGGGCTTATCGAGCATATTATTTATAAAAATGACAGTAATGGTTATACGGTTCTGACGCTGATGGCACAGGGCAGTGAATTAGCCTGTGTTGGAATGCTGCCGGCAATCAGCGAGGGCGAATATATACGGGCGCAGGGAGATTATGTAGAACATGCGGTTTACGGGCGTCAGTTTAAAATAGAAAGCTACGTTGTGGAAATGCCGGAAGATGTTTATTCGGTGGAACGGTATCTGGCATCGGGTGTGATTAAGGGCATTGGCCCGTCACTTGCCGGAAAGATTGTCAAAAAGTTTAAAGAAGATACGTTCAGGATTATTGAGGAGGAGCCGGAGCGGCTTGCCGAGGTGAAAGGTATCAGTGAGAAAAAGGCACAGGATATTTATGCACAGTTTCATGAAAAGCAGGATATGCGCCAGGCGATGATGTTTCTTGAAAAATATGGGATATCAACGGCTTATGCGCTTAAAATTTATAATGAATATCAGGACAGACTTTATTCGGTGATTCAGGAAAATCCATATCAGCTTGCAGAGGATATTTCGGGGATCGGCTTTAAGCTTGCCGACGAGATTGCAGCAAAAGCCGGGATTGGCACAAATTCTGATTATCGTATACGAAGCGGCATTATTTACGCGCTGCAGCAGGCGTCCATGAATGGTCACACATATCTTCCGGAGTGTGTCCTTATTCATATGGCTGCAGAGCTTTTAAGCATTGATGAAAGCTATATTGAAAAGCATATTACGGATTTAAGCATTGATAAAAAGATTATTGTTAAGGAAAATGACGGTGAGCGTGTCGTCTATGCGTCGTCTTATTATTATTTGGAACTTAATGCGGCGCGAATGCTTTTGCAGCTCAATATGAAGTATGATATTGACGAGATGATGACGCGGCGGATGATTTCGCGCATTGAGGCCGACGAAGGGCTTGCGCTTGATGATATGCAGAAGATGGCTGTGCTTGAGGCTGCAAAAAATGGCGTTCTTGTCATTACCGGCGGACCGGGTACCGGAAAAACGACGACAATCAACACAATTATTAAGTATTTTGAGTATGAAGGCATGGATATACGGCTGGCGGCGCCGACCGGACGTGCAGCTAAGCGTATGTCGGAGGCGACAGGCTATGAGGCGCAGACAATTCACCGGATGCTTGAACTGACAGGCGTCCCTGATGAGAATGTGTCCGCCCGTTTTGAGCGGAATGAGACAAATCCGCTTGAGGCAGATGCGGTGATTATTGATGAGATGTCTATGGTTGACATAAGTCTTATGCATTCGCTTTTAAAAGCGATCTTGCCGGGAACCAGGCTGATTCTCGTCGGAGATGTCAATCAGCTTCCGAGTGTGGGTGCCGGCAATGTGCTTAAAGATATTATCCGTTCGCATTGCTTTAATGTTGTAATGCTGACAAAGATTTTCAGACAGGCACTTGAGAGTGCCATTGTCACAAATGCCCATAAAATCAATGATGGCATACCGCTTGACCTTGAGCATAAGACGACGGATTTTTTCTGCCTGAAGCGCTATAATGCCGCGGATATTATCGGGGTGATGGGCGCGCTCATAAGAGATAAACTTCCGCCGAATGTTCAGGCTTCGCCCTATGAGATTCAGGTGCTGACGCCAATGCGGAAAGGTGAGCTTGGCGTTGAAAGACTGAATCAGGTGCTGCAGAATTTTCTGAATCCGCCGGCGCCGGATAAGCGTGAGCGGGAATCCCACGGCATCACATTCCGTGAGGGTGATAAGGTCATGCAGATTAAGAACAATTATCAGCTTGAATGGGAAATCACGAGCGGCTACGGCGTCACAATTGATAAAGGCGTCGGCGTATTTAACGGCGATATGGGGATTGTCAAATCGATTAACCTTTTTTCGGAGCAGATGCTTGTTGAATTTGATGAGGGACGCAAAATTTTATATCCTTTCGCCCAGTTGGATGAGCTGGAGCTTGCCTATGCCATTACAATCCATAAATCTCAGGGCAGCGAATATCCGGCGGTGATTATTCCACTTTTGACAGGACCGAGGATGCTTTTTAACAGAAATATTTTATATACGGCCGTGACAAGGGCAAAAAAATGCGTTGCTATTGTCGGCAATGAGCATACAGTTGGAGCGATGATTGAAAATGGCAGTGAACAGAAGCGTTATTCATCGCTTGCTGAAAGAATTTGTGAGATATAAATTGAGAAAACTGTAATAAAAAAGTCAGAAACAGATGTTTAATCCATGTTATAATTTGGGTGTTACATAAAACAGCAGAGGAAGTGGAGAAGACAGATGAAAAAAGTGATAATTGCGATAATATCGCTGCTTGTGATCGGCGGATGCGCTGCAGCAGCGTTTTTTACAATTGGTCCCGGAAAAATAACAGCAGACACAGTCATGCTTCCAAAAGAAAAAGTTGAGGCAAAACTCCGGAAAAATGAGTGGGTGACTGACAGGGGACAGACGTATTATTATAATGATAACGGCAAAAAAAGCAGCGGCATGACAGTGATAGGTGATAAAACCTATTATTTTGATACGAAGCTGAACTATATGAAAAAAGGATGGGTAGCCACAGACGGCAGGAAACATTATTTTGGCGAGGACGGTGCGATGGCGACAGGCAGCGTCAAAGCCGGAGATAGAACCTATTATTTTGACGAAAACGGTGATATGGTGACCGGATGGCAGGAGAGAGAGGGCCAGACTTATTATTATGATGAAAATGGTGTTCAGGCGTTTGGACTTAAACAGATTGATGGGAAAGAATGTTGGTTTGATGAGACAACAGGTGCCTATAAGCAAGTGAACATTGATACATCAAAGCCAATGGTTGCGATTACCTATGATGACGGTCCGTCGGCAGTGACTGACAGGATTCTTGATATTTTAGAACAGAATGGTGCAAAAGCGACATTTTTCCAAATTGGAAATCAGGTGGAGAGTTATCCGAATACAGAAAAGCGCATTGCGGCGCTTGGCTGTGAACTGGCGAACCATACGTGGGAACACAAGTGGCTGTCAAGTCTTGACGTGGACGGCATTAATTATCAGCTTGATCATACGAATGAAGTTGTCGAGGCTGTTGCCGCATCCCGTCCGAAGCTGATGCGTCCGCCGGGAGGATTTTATAATGAGACGGTACAGGCAGAAGCAGATATGCCGATGATTTACTGGTCGATTGATACCGAGGACTGGAAAACACGGGATGCAGGAAAGACAATCAGCGCTGTTTTAGATCATGTAAAGGATGGCGATATTATTCTTATGCATGATTTATATGAACAGACAGCAGAGGCGTCAGAAACGATTATTCCTGAGCTGATAAAAAGAGGATATCAGCTTGTGACAGTCAGTGAACTGGCACAGGCAAGAGGCATGGCACTTGAAAACGGAAAGGTTTACTACAGCTTCTATTAAATAAAGAAAATATAAGCAAATAGAAAACAAAATATTATATGTGCAACTTGCCGAAAATAGGCCGGAAGGCAGATTTTCGGCAAGTTGTGTGTTATAATGGATATGTATGACATTTTATAGCACAAACCGAGAAAATAAGATTGTTATATCGAATAGAAAACGGAGAAAAACAGATGAATAAATATGATTATGTTGTTGTAGGTGCAGGACTTTTTTCAGGTGTATTCTGCTATCATGTAGTAAAACAGGGAAAGACTTGTCTTGTACTAGAAAAAAGAGATACTTTAGGTGGTAATATTTATTGCGAGGACATGGAAGATATCCATGTTCATAAATATGGTGCGCATATTTTTCATACAAGTAACCGCAAGGTGTGGGATTTTGTCAACAGTCTTGCGGAATTTAACCGTTATACAAATTCGCCGGTCGCAAATTATCACGGTGAGATGTATAATATGCCTTTTAATATGAATACATTCAGTAAGATGTGGGGCATTTCAACGCCGGATGAGGCAAAAAAAATTATTGAAGAACAGAAAAAACAGATTACGAGAGAACCGGAAAATCTTGAGGAACAGGCCATCAGTTTGGTAGGAACTGATATTTATGAAAAGCTTGTCAAAGGCTATACAGAAAAACAGTGGGGCCGTGACTGCAAAGACCTTCCGGCTTTTATTATACGCAGACTTCCTGTCAGATATACATATGATAATAATTATTTCAATGATTTATATCAGGGTATTCCTGTCGGCGGCTACAATGTGCTGACCGAAAAATTGTTTGAGGACTGCGATATTCAGACCGGTGTGGATTACAATAAAGAAAGAGAAAAGTACGATGCCCTTGGCGAAAAAGTATTGTATACAGGTACTTTAGATTCTCTTTATGATTATTGCTATGGACAGCTGGAGTACAGAAGCTTAAGATTTGAGACGGAAGTCATTGATAAAGATAATTACCAGGGTGTAGCTGTTGTTAATTATACAGACAGAGAAACACCATATACGCGTGTGATTGAGCATAAGCATTTCGAGTTTGGCACGCAGCCAAAGACAGTCATTACGAGAGAATATCCGGTGGCATGGCAGCCTGGGATGGAACCGTATTACCCGATGAACGATGAGAAAAACCAGCAGCTTTTTGAAAAGTATAAGGCACTGGCAGCTCAGGATGAAAAGAGAATTTTCGGCGGAAGACTGGCAGAGTATAAGTATTATGATATGGATAAGGTGATAGAGTCGGCATTTGGTCTTGTAGAAAGAGAACTGATGTAAAAATATAGCAAAAGAGGAAAAGTATGAACCATCTATTTAGAAAAACAGGTATATTGATTTTAGCTGCGTCGGTGGCAGCCGGAGGGCCGGGCGTGCTGTATGCGCGCGCAGAAGAAACGACAGAGACAGTACAGGATATACAGCAGACGGGAAATGCAGAGAAAACAGAGGACATAAAAAAAGCAGATCTTGCAAAAGAAACTGAATATGCGGCCGTGTCAGCGGCAAAGGCTGCAATGGCAGAAATCGCAGTTGGGGAAACACAGCGCGTGACAATTCAGACGACAGATGATACAGCCGGTGTCAGTGAAGCCTTTATCGAAGTTTATTCAAAAAACAGAGATATCGTGGAAAAGTACAGCGTTTCTGAAATCAGAGAAAATGAATTTGTTTTTGACATTCCGGCAGAAAAAGATGATGCCGATGATGATTTCGTTGTGACAAAACTCATTATTGCGCGCGGCGGCACAGAGCAGGAAATTTCTCTTGCAGAATATCGCGCGGATTTATCCTACGCCGTTTTGCCGACAGGCAGTGACGGCACACCGGTCAGTGGCAGCGTCAGCTTTTTTGGTGAAGATGAGGAGAAGCTTGCCGGAAAAAATGCAGATGACGGCAAGTTTGTCGTTGTGCTTGATCCGGGGCATGATCCTGTATGTAAAGAGCGGGCGCCGGTCAACGGTGTATGGGAGCCGGAGCTTAACTGGATTATTTCAGACGCCATGAAAACAGAACTTGAAAAGTATAATGCGGAAGTCTATATTAACCGTTACTGGGAAGAATGTCCGGGAAAAACAGATTTGGACAATATGGCAAAGTGTGTGACCGCCCGGGCACACAGAGGGGACAAGCTTGATGCCGATTTGTTTGTGAGTTTACATAATAATGCGGCGGGAATGGGACAGCTTCAAAATTCAGCAAAAGGTTCGACAGTTTATGTGACACAGTACGGCGCATATCATGACCAGTCGGTTGTCCTTGCCAATATGGTGATGGATAAGCTTGCCGAGCTTGGCATCAGTAAACGCGGTGTGGAGACAAGAGACTGGGGCAGCGGCGGCGGAACATATGATGACGGCACACATTGGGATTATTACGCCGTCATCAGGGAATCATCATTGAATCACATTCCTTCAATTCTTATCGAACATGCCTTTATGGATAATCCGACAGATTTAGCGTTTTTGAAGGACAGAGAGATGCTCAAAAAGATGGGACAAAAAGACGCAGAGGCCATTGTAGAATATTACGGACTTGAAAAGGGCGGAGGAGACGGCAGCGGTCAGGAAGACGGCGGTGAGGATCAAAGGGCACAGGTTGAAGGCTTTGTGCGCCGTCTGTATGAGCTCGTGCTTGGCAGAGAGGCCGATGAGGCAGGGCTTAAGGCATGGACAGACCAGCTGATCAAAAAGAACAATACGGGCGCTGAGGCGGCGTATGGCTTTGTTTTCAGTGATGAATTTAAAGAAAAAAAATTAAGCGACAAAGAATATGTTGATATTTTATACCGAACCTGTTTAAATCGTGAGGCTGACGAAAATGGCGCCGCAGCGTGGATTGAGCTGCTTAAAGTGCCGTTTTCAAGAGAATATGTACTCAGAGGATTTATTGAATCGGCAGAGTTTACAAAAATTTGCGAGTCTTACGGTATTGAGCGGGGTTCAATTGTGCTTACCGAGCCGAGAGATAAAAATGACGGCGCTACCCGTTTTGTTGCACGGTGTTACAATGTATTTTTGGATCGCGCGGCCGATGTCGATGGCTTAAATGCGTGGACGAAGGTTATTTTAGCGGATAAAGAGGAAGCGCGGAATGTACCTTATGGTTTTGTATTTTCTGATGAAATGAATAAGAAAAATCTTTCAGATGAAGCATTTGTGCGGATATTGTATGAGGGAATACTTGACAGAACACCGGATAATCAAGGCGTTGCCGAATGGGTGGAAGTTATAGAAAACGGTGAATCAAGAGAACATGTATTTGAAGGATTTGTCCGGTCGCCGGAATTTACAGAGCTTTTGAATGATTACGGTTTATAGAAAAATGGTATAATAGATATATTATACGGATGTACAGGGGATATATCGTGGTAAGATTATTGAAGAAGTTTGAAAAGTCGATGGTTTTTCTGCTTAAGCTGTTTTTATACGGCTGGCTGATTGGCAGTTTTTTTCTGATTATGGGTATTGAAAACTGGCCGCTTCTCAGATTGTCGAGAACTGCAGGCGTTACGGCGCTGACTTTTGTGGCTGTGGGACTTTGCATGACAATGGCTTACGGCACTTATGATATCGGGCAGAGAAAAAGCAAACCAATTATATCATCGCTTGCTTTGGCAACAGCAATTACAGATATTATTACAGAGCTGCAGCTTTCGATTATGAATACGAACGAGGCCAACGGTCTTGCTTTTGACCTTGCAAGTGTCGGACTTTTAGTGATTACATTTATTGTGCAGCTCATAGGAATCACAATATTTGTTTATGGGGGAAACTGGCTGTTTTTTACGGTCAATAAGCCTCAGAAATGCTGTCTGATTACTGATTGTAAGGAGAGTTTTTTAGAAGCGATTGAAGCCATTGGAAGTTTTAAGAAACAGTATAAGGTCGAATATGTAAGAAACTATGAAGCTGATGACTTATACGACATACTGATTCAGTGCGACACAGTTTTTATTTATAACCTGCCAATTGAGCGGCGGACGGAGATTGTTGAGTACTGTTACAGAAATCTGATCAATATCTATTTTAATCCTGAAATATCGGATATTGTTGAGATTAATGCAAAGCATACGATTATTGACGATATATCCTTTGTGTGCGCACCGGTTAAAGAATTGTCTTTTGAACAGAGGGCAGTGAAGCGGTTTATGGATATTGTACTGTCGGTTGTGATTTTAGTGGTGCTGAGCCCGGTCTTTTTAGGCTGCGCCATCGCAATCAAAGTATGTGACGGCGGAAAAGTTATTTTTAAGCAGCAGAGGGCAACAAAAAACGGACGGATATTTTCTGTATACAAATTTAGGACAATGAAAGAAAATGCAGAAAATTATTCGGCAAAGGAGGATGATGACCGAATTACGTCAGTAGGCAGAGTGCTCAGAAAGTACCGCCTTGATGAACTGCCGCAAGTATTAAATATACTTAAAGGTGAAATGAGCTTTGTCGGTCCCCGCCCCGAGATGCTTAAAAATGTT
>SAMEA3387468__coassemble_2521_pt1 | contig 14863 bp, 14 predicted proteins | sample SAMEA3387468__metabat2_low_PE_040 | metagenome-assembled genome bin SAMEA3387468 (sample SAMEA3387468) | Felis catus | biome: Faeces | place: United Kingdom | collected 2012 | reverse complement strand
ACTCATAAACAACACCTACCACTCTATCTGTTCAACCGGTGTCGGTGTGTCATTCGTTGTTATGCCGCTGACACGCCCGTTTTTAATATGAATCACACGGTCGGCCATCGGTGTCAGCGCCATATTATGAGTAATCACAATGACTGTCATGCCTTTATCCCTGCATGTATCCTGAAGAAGCTTTAATATTGATTTTCCTGTCTGGTAATCAAGAGCGCCCGTCGGTTCATCACATAAAAGCAGCTTTGGATTTTTTGCAAGCGCTCTCGCAATCGCCACACGCTGCTGCTCACCGCCGGATAACTGCGCCGGGAAATTACTCTGACGTTCTCCAAGACCGACCTCCTGCATGACAACACCGGCATCGAGCGGATGCTTACATATCTGAAGCGCCAGCTCAACATTCTCAAGTGCCGTCAGATTCTGCACAAGATTGTAAAACTGAAAGACAAAACCGATATCATCGCGGCGGTAGGATGTCAGCTGCTTTTCCGAAAACTTTGATATATCTGTACCATCGACAATAACACTGCCCTCCGTTGCTAAATCCATGCCTCCGAGAATGTTTAAGACCGTTGTCTTACCTGCACCGCTCGGTCCGACAATAACAACAAATTCGCCTTTTTTTATCTCAAAGCTTACACCGTCAACTGCGTGGATCTTAACTTCGCCCATCTGATATGTCTTTTTCACATCCTTAACTTCCACTAAATTCTCCATGATATTCACCCCTTTATGCTGTAATCTGCCTAATTTTATTATAGCACTGTTTCTGTGAAGAAATTATGGAATTCTTCAAAAGCACACCTCTTTTTATGAGCTATTGCGACACACGGCTGTACTTTTCTTTTCGCTCAAATAACGTATAAAATTTCCATCCTCCGATTTTCTGACTGATCTGCCATGTCAGTTCTGCAAAGCCAACACCGGCAATCACATCAACGATTACATGCTGCTTTGTCACAAGTGTCGAAACACATACAAGCAGCGCAAAGATCAGAGAAAAATTCTTGTAGGCCACAGATACTTCTTTTCTGTCGCGCAGTCCCGCATAACAATACCAGCTGACAAGGCAATGGATGGATGGGAAAAGATTATCCGCCGAATCGATTGTATACAGGAAATTTAAAAGCATATCAAAAATTCCCGTTCCTGTAATTTCCGGACGCACATTTGTCGTCGGTAAAAACAAATAAAAGAGAAGACATATCGCTTTGCCCATCAAATCCGCGAATAAATATTTATAGCAATGTTCTTTGCTGAGACGGCAAACGATTATATAATTGGCAATCCAAAAGATATAACACCCGAAATAAATAATCGTAAATGCCGGTATGACAGGAATCGCTTCATCAATCGCCAGTGTCATATCGTAATAATGCGCTGCGCGCCCCTGCATAAAAGCTCTTGAGCCAAGATAGACTGAAAAATTAAAGATAACACAGATAATAAGCGGGATAACCGCATAAGAGGGTATAAGATTCTTTAGTTTTTTTAACATGATTATTCTCCCCGTCATAATATTAAACTGCCGCATTAAAACAAAACTTGTTTTACACATAAGCATCTTTATCATACCAGTCAGCGGGGAAAAAAGCTATAAACAAACTATAAAATTTCCTTAAAAAACAAGACTGTAAGTTTTGCACCGTGCACATTTTTAGCACACCGGCAAAGCTTACAGCCCCGTTTTTTATTTTGCCTGTATATAATTTTGTGCTGTCAGAAGTTCCGCGCAAAGAATTGCGCCGCCTGCGGCGCCGCGGACTGTATTGTGTGAAAGTCCGACAAATTTATAATCATACACGGTATCTTCTCTCAAACGTCCGACCGAAATACCCATGCCATTTTCGTAATTGACATCAAGTTTTACCTGAGGACGGTTGTCTTCTTCAAGATACTGGATAAACTGCTTTGGTGCACTCGGAAGATTTAATTCCTGCGGCAATCCTTTAAAGCTGACCATCGCGTCAATCAGCTGCTGTTTTTCCGGCTTCTTTGCAAATTTTACAAAAACTGCCGCCGTATGGCCGTCAAGGACAGGCACACGGATGCACTGTGTTGTAATGACCGGTGATGACGCTTTCACAATTTCGCCATTTAAAACCTTGCCCCAGAGTCTTAAAGGCTCCTGCTCGCTCTTTTCTTCCTCGCCGCCGATAAACGGAATAATATTTTCAACCATTTCCGGCCAATCCTTAAATGTTTTTCCGGCGCCGGAAATCGCCTGATATGTCGTTGCCACAACTTCTGTCGGTTCAAACGCTTTCCACGCTGTCAAAACAGGCGCATAGCTTTGAATAGAACAGTTCGGTTTCACAGCTACAAAACCTCTTGTTGTACCGAGACGTTTCTTCTGAGCTTCAATAACTTCAAAATGCTCAGGATTAATTTCAGGAACAACCATCGGCACATCCGGCGTCCAGCGGTGCGCGCTGTTATTTGAAACAACCGGTGTTTCTGTCTTTGCGTAGGCTTCCTCAATAGCCTTAATTTCATCCTTGCTCATATCCACGGCACTGAACACGAAATCGACACCGGAAGCGACAGCCTCGACATCATTAACATTCATGACAATAAGATTTTTTACACCTTCCGGCATCGGCTTTGTCATTTTCCAGCGGCCGCCGACAGCTTCCTCATAAGTTTTTCCTGCTGAACGCGGACTTGCCGCCACAGCCATAACTTCATACCACGGGTGATTTTCAAGTAATGAAATAAAACGCTGTCCTACCATTCCTGTTGCACCTAAGATGCCTACTCTTAATTTCTTTTCCACGATTTTCTCATCCCTTCTTTTTACTATGTCACCAGTATCCGCTTTCATATGAATACCGGAAAATACCAATTTTCAAAAACAGTGTATTTTTAAATTTCTCCCAAAAGCTTCTGTACGCTTACAAGCTTTACGCAAAGCACAAAAAGCTCGGCTGCCAGCTTCAATTCTTCCGCTGACGGAAACGACGGTGCAATACGGATATTGCTGTCTTTAGGATCCTTGCCGTACGGATAAGTCGCACCGGCACCAGTCATCACAACACCGGCTTCCTTCGCCTTTGCAACGATGGCCTTTGCACAGCCATCCATGGCATCAAATGAAATAAAATAACCGCCCTTTGGCTTTACCCAGCTTCCGATGCCAAGACCGCCAAGCTCTGTTTCAAGTGTGCTAATAACCGCCTCAAATTTCGGTCTTAAAATAGCCGCATGTTTTCTCATATGCTCAACAACGCCGTCAAGATTTTTAAAGAAAAGAACATGCCGTAACTGATTGACCTTATCATGACCGATTGTCTGAATAGCAAGCTGTTTTTTAATTTCCTCGATATTATTCTTTGATGTTGCAATGGCCGCAATACCTGAACCCGGAAATGAAATTTTTGAAGTTGATGTAAATTTATAAACCATATCCGGATTTCCGGCCTTTTCACATTCATCAAGAATTTCCAAAATCACGTCCTGATCATCGTCATAAAGATGATGCACAGAATAGGCATTGTCCCAATAGATTCTAAAGTCCTTTGCCGCAGGCTTTAATGCCGCAAATCTTCGCACCGTTTCATCAGAATAAGAAATCCCCTGAGGGTTTGAATATTTCGGAACACACCATATACCCTTGATGGCTTCATCCTCAGAAACAAGTTTTTCGACCATATCCATATCCGGGCCCGTCGGCGTCATCGGCACATTAATCATCTCGATACCGAAATATTCGGTAATTGCAAAATGTCTGTCGTACCCCGGCACCGGACAGAGGAATTTTACTTTGTCAAGCTTACACCACGGTGTACTTCCCATCACGCCGTGCGTCATCGCTCTCGAAACTGTATCATACATCACATTAAGACTTGAATTTCCATAAATAATAATTTTATCGGCACTGACTTCACTGATGGCACCAAGAAGCTCCTGTGCTTCCTTAATACCGTCTAAAACACCGTAATTACGGCAGTCAACACCTTCCTCGCCGACAAGGTTTACGCCGCTTGATAACACATCCATCATTCCCATTGATAAATCAAGCTGCTCCTTGCTTGGCTTTCCTCTTGACATATCAAGCTTAAGACCTCTCTCTTTAAAGGCATCATATTCTTTTTGCAATTTTTCTTCAAGCGCTTCTAGTTCTTCCCTGCTAAGCTCCTGATATGGTTTCATATACGGCAACTCCCTTTCTTTTTGCATATTCTCATCATTACAGACAGCCGTATCATTTGGCTCCTGTATTTTCTTTTCACATAGTATACACTATTTCCTTTAGCACTGCAATAGACAAAACGCCCCTTTTTTGCAATTTAAAAGGCTTGTACTGTCAATTTTTAACAGTCAAGCCTTAAATTATCCGATATTCATGTTTTTAAAATGCAAGTTTTACATTTCACAATTCAACTTTTTTACGTTTCAATCATTTTTGCGCTGATAAAAGCGTCCATCAATCTGATCGGTTTTCAACGTATTAATAAATGCATGCTCGTCAATCTGACGTATAGCATGAACAACGGATTTCACCTCATCGCTGGCAATTACCGAATAAACCATCGTTTTTTCTTCTTTCTCAAAACCGCCGATACCTTTAAAAAAGGTTGCGCCATGGTTTGTAATCGCCAAAATCTTCTCATAAATTTCTTCAGGTTTATCTGTAATAATAATAAGCGTATGTTTCTTATACCGCAGATGCAGCATATGGATCATCTGTGTCGATGCAAACTGAAAAATAATCGAGTAGAGGGCGTCGTTCCAGTCAAAAAGAAAACCCGCCGCAATCAGCATGACCGCATTTCCGGCCAAAACATAATTCCACGTATCAATCTGACGTTTTTCCGACATGTAAATGGCAATAAAATCGGTGCCGCCGCTCGTCGCACCCGCCCGCAGGAAAATGCTTATGGCCAGTCCGTTAATCAAACCGCCGAAAATACTGATCAGAAGTATATCATTTGTCAGCGGCGTTGCCGGAATAATGTCTGTAAATACACCTGTCAGGAAAATACCCAGACAGGAATATAATGTAAATTTTTTACCGATTGTTTTATAGGCGACAACAGCCGGCACAGCATTGAGCAGAAAGTTTACCGCACTGTAAGGCACTGTAATTCCCATAAATTCCGAAAAAATTCTCTGGATCAACAACGTCAGACCTGTAAAGCCGCCCGGAATCATATTTCCGGCATGGACAAAGCTGTTAATATTCACGGCAAAAATCACTGAAGCAAGCACAACAAGGAAAATACGCGACAGCTCCCTGCCAAGGCTGTCCTCCGGCTCATGATACAAATTCTCAGGTTTTTTCTTATTTGGCATAGTGTCTCCTTACAAAGGATATGCCCGGGCAACCTTTCCCGGGCACATCAAAAAAACATATTTACTGAATTGCGCCTGTCGGACAAACTTCCTTACATTTGCCGCAATTCTGACATTTTGTGTAATCGATGCTTGCATGGTTATCTTTCACTGAAATGGCACCATACTCACATGTCTTTACACACTTCATACAGCCAATACAGCCTGTCTTACATGTCTTTCTTGTAACCGCACCTTTGTCCTTATTGATACAGCGTACATGCTGCTCAAACTTCATAGGCACAATTTCAATCACATGCTTCGGACATGTCTTTGCACATATACCGCAGCCGACACAAAGTTCCTGATTAACAACTGCAAGACCGTTGCATATCTTAATCGCATTTTCAGGACATGCAGCGGCACAATCGCCGTGGCCGAGGCAGCCGTAAGCACAGGCGCTGTCGCCTGCATACATAAGGCTTACTGCCTGACATGTATCTACACCCTGATATTCCATCTTACGTGCAACATTGTCACAATGACCGCCGCAGCGGATGACTGCAACCTTTTTCTCTACAGTACCGGCAGCAACACCGAGTACTGCAGCAATTTCTTCTGCGACATCCGGGCCGCCCGGTGAACAAAGACCATTCTCGGCTTCACCGGCAGCAAGTGCTGTCGCATAACCGTCACAGCCTGAGAAACCGCAGGCACCACAATTGGCGCCCGGCAGACATTCTCTGACTGCCGCCTGTTTTTCATCTACCGGCACTGCAAAAATGATAGATGCAACAGACAAAATCAGACCTGCGATAAGGCCGATAATAAGAACACTGATTACTCCTGTCATTATAGGCCCCTCCTTATCTGAATAAACCGTCTACAAGTCCCTGGAATCCAAGGAATGAACAAGCAACAAGTGACGCTGATACAAGTGTGATCGGAAGTCCCTGAAGTGATTTTGGAATCTTGCTTGATTCAATTCTTCCTCTGACACCTGCAAATAATACCATAGCAAGCATAAAACCAAGGCCGCCGCCTAAAGCGTTGACGATAGATTCTACAAAGCCATAGCCTTCATCAATATTTAATGTTGTAACACCAAGCACTGCACAGTTTGTTGTGATGAGCGGAAGATATACGCCAAGTGCCTGATAAAGGCTTTTCATATACTTCTTTAAGAAAATCTCGATAAACTGTACTAATGCCGCAATAACAAGGATAAATACGATTGTCTGTAAGTAATCCAGATCATTTGGTGTTAATAAAAATGTCTGTAATGGCCATGTTACTGCTGTCGCGATTACCATAACGAAAATAACGGCTGCAGACATACCGACTGCTGTATCAAGCTTCTTTGATACGCCGAGGAACGGACAGATACCTAAGAATTTTGATAAAATAAAGTTATTTGTTAAAATCGCAGCCAAAAGAATCGATACTAAATTTGTTACTGACATTATTTACATCCTCCTTCCGCTGCCTTAGAACATGTTTCATTCATCGGACATCCGCCGCAGCCAAGCTTTGCAGGTTCTTTGCCCTTCTTTTCAGCCAGCTTATTGGCAAGTGCAACAAGCATACCGAATACGAAGAAGCCTCCCGGAGGGAGAATAAAGATAAGCATTGGAGGCACGATGCTTCCGCTGTTTAATACTAAACCGAAGAATGTTCCGTTACCGATAATCTCACGGATACCACCCATTAAAATGAGGGCGATTGTAAAACCGATACCCATGCCAAGACCGTCAAGAACTGCCGGCAAAGGTTTATTCTTGCTTGCAAAGCTCTCTGCACGGCCAAGAATAATACAGTTTACAACAATCAGCGGTAAATAAATACCTAAAGCTTCATCAAGTGCCGGCGCAAATGCCTTTACAAACATCTGAACGATTGTAACGAAGCCCGCAATAATTGTGATAAATGCAGGAATACGCACTTTATCCGGAATCACCTTACGAAGCAGGGAAATTACAAGGTTTGAACCGACTAATACGACAGTTGCCGCAGCACCCATACCAAGACCGTTAAATGCCATCGTCGTAACAGCAAGTGTCGGACAGGTACCAAGGACTAATCTTAATACAGGATTTTCTTTAATAAAACCGGCGGTAAAAACCTCGCCAAGGCTTTTTTCTTTCTTAGCCATTAATTAGCACCTCCTGTAATAACGTTATAAGCATCAATGGCAGCATTGACAGAATTTGTCACTGCTCTTGATGTGATTGTCGCACCGGCGATCGCATCAATCTGTCCTGCAGGATCGTCTTTCTTTACTGCAAAGCCGCCCTCAGGCAGAGCCATTAAATACTGGTCTGTATAAGAAGCATCAAGGGCCTTCTGTCCAAGTCCCGGTGTCTCGTTCTGGCTTGTCAGCTTCACACCTGTCACTTCACCGTCAGCGGAAATACCTGTCATAACGACAACGGCACCGCCGTAGCCTTTGCTTGATGTTGAAAATACATAGCCTGCACCATTTGTTGCTTCAAAATATGTCTGGCTTGCGCCGTCCACATCGACAGTCTTTTCTTCAAAGCCGTCTGCTTCCGGAAGAACCGCAAGCTTTGCCTCGTCCTCAGCCTGTGCCTGAAGCTCGGCAATCTTATCTTTTGTCACGCCGTTTGTCAGTACTAAAAGGACTGTAACAATCGTCGCGATCAATGTTAAGATAAGCGTTGGTTTTAAAATTTCTTTAACATCCATCTTCATTATTTAGCGGCCTCCTTTCTCACACCAAAAGCCTTCGGTGTTGTCAGTCTTTCAATATGAGGCACAAGAATGTTCATAAGAATAATTGAGAAGGATACACCCTCAGGCAGTGAACCGAATGTACGGATAAGTACTGTTAAAAGTCCGCAGCCAATGGCATAAATAAACTTGCCTTTGTTTGTCAGAGGGCTTGTTGTATAATCTGTTGCCATGAAGATTGCACCGAGGAAAAGACCGCCGGATAAAATCTGCATCACAGGATCCTGACCTAAAATTGCTGTAAATACAAAAACAACCGCAATATATGTCAGTGGGATAATCGGGGAAATAACTTTCTTGATTACAAGATAAATACCGCCGATCAATAATGCTAAAATACAAGTTTCACCGAGACAGCCGCCTCTGTTTCCTAAAAACATATCTAAGTATGAAGGAAGGTCTGCTGTGTTTCCGCCGGCAATCATGGCAAGCGGTGTCGCACTTGCTGTACCGTCAACCGGTGAAGGCCATGTTGTCATCGCTGTCGGGAAAGATGTCATTAAAATAATACGGGCTGCAAGGGCAGGGTTTACAAAGTTCTGTCCGATACCGCCAAACATCTGCTTTACAACAACGATTGCGATAATACCGCCCAGCGCTGCCATCCAAAGCGGGATTCCCGAAGGAAGGTTAAACGCAAGTAAAAGACCTGTGACAACAGCACTGAAATCACCGATCGTATTTTCGCGTTTCATCACCTTACGGCTTATGTACTCCGCAAGCACGCAGGCAAGCACGCTGACGCCGCTGACGATAAGTGCTCTCGGTCCAAAAATAACAACTGATGCGATTAAAGCAGGTATTAACGCAATAATAACATCAATCATAATATTCTTTGTCTTCACCGGGCTGTTAATATGCGGCGATGAAGATACGATTAACTTATTATCCATATTTACACCTACTTTCCACTATTCCTTAAAACTGTCTTGCCGATTCTGATTGTCTGAACAAGCTTTCTGTTTGCCGGACAGACAAATGAACAGCAGCCGCACTCCATACAAGTCATAATATTGAGACGTGCAAGCTCATCCGCTCTGCCCATTCTCGTATTCTGTTCAAGCAGTGTCGGCATCAGATTCATCGGACAGGCATTGACACAGCGTGCACAGCGGATACAGTCAGATTCCGCATAGCTTTCCGCTTCCGCACTGTTAAATGCAAGAATACCGTTTGTGTTCTTTAAAATCGGCTGCTCATCTGTTACAAGCGGTGTACCCATCATCGGGCCGCCGTACAGAAGCTTCGCCGGCTCACCCTTGTAGCCGCCGCAAAAAGCGATAACGTCTTTAACCGGTGTACCAATGAGTGCTCTGACGTTCTTTGGTTCATTGACTGCTGAACCGTCAACTGTGACACGTTTTGAAATGAGCGGCATACCTGTCTTTAAATATCTTGCAAGGAAAGCGACTGAAGTCACGTTCATAACAACAACGCCGACATCTGCCGGAAGTTTTCCCGGAGGCACCTGACGTCCTGTACACTGTTCAATCAAAACTTTCTCAGCACCCTGAGGATATCTTGACGGCAATGAATGGACTTTAATTGTTGCGCCGCTGTTTTTCGCTGCAAGCTCCTGCATCAATCTGATTGCTTCCGGCTTATTGTCCTCAATACCAATGATTGCTTCCTTAACTTCAAGAAGCTTTGACACTGTATTGATACCGGAAATAATATCCTGTGAGTTTTCCAAAATTTCACGGACATCCGCAGTCAGATAAGGCTCACACTCTGCACCGTTGATTACAAGTGTATCAACCTTTGCTTTAACTTCCGGCGCCGGATTTAACTTAACATGTGCCGGGAAGCCCGCACCGCCAAGACCGACAAGTCCGGAATTTCTGATTGCTTTCACCAAATCGTCATTATTTTCAACCTTTGGCGGCTGAATTGATGGGTCAGGTGTCTGTTCTCCGTCGCTTTCAATAATAACGCACGGTGTATTTGCGCCATTTGACGACAAAATCGTGTCAATTTTCTTGACCGTTCCCGATACGCTGGAGTGAATTGGCGCAGAAACAAAAGCGTCGCTGTCTCCGATGACCTGTCCTACGTAGACCGTGTCCCCCACTTTTACCTTCGGAGTACATGGTGCGCCGATGTGCATAGACATCGGGATTGTGACCATTGCCGGTACCGGCATGTCCACAGTTTCCATATCCTTCGTGTTTTTACGGTGAGGCACTGGTGCACCAGGATTTTTCACAAATCCTAACTTACCAAGAATTCCATTTGAATTACTAGACATATGAATCCTCCTCTTAAAAATAATCTTATTTATAGACATAAATAAGATTTTGTCAACTTCCATTGTACTATTTCAGCAATAAATTTTCAAGACAGAGTTTAGTATTATTTCATTTTGTACGTAAAAATTTAAGAAGCGCCACGCTTTGATATTTTTTTATCAAAGTATGGCGCCTATTTTTGGAAATTTTTGTTTAATACTGACTTTCTTCCATAAATTTCATGTATTTGACAACCATCAATGCAATTTCAAATGTAATCGCATCTTCAAACACTCTCAAGTCAAGTCCTGTTGCCTTATTTACTTTATCAAGACGGTAAACAAGCGTATTTCTGTGAATGTACAGCTGACGCGCTGTCTCAGAAACGTTTAAGCTGTTCTCAAAAAACTTATTGATCGTCAGCAATGTCTCCTCGTCAAAATCATCCGGTGTTGTCTCCGGGAAAATCTCGTCGATAAACATCTTGCAAAGCGGGATCGGCAGCTGGTAGATCAGACGTCCGATACCAAGTCTGCTGTAAGCAACAATATTCTTCTCGCTATAGAAAATCTTGCCGACATCCATTGCCATCTTCGCTTCCTTAAATGACTTGGACACATCCTTAATCTTGTCAACAATTGTTCCGTAAGCCACGTAGGCATTTTCCATAGCCTCAGAGCCGAGCATATCCACAATCATCTTCGCTGTTGTCTGAAGTTCAGGATAATCCTCATCCTCCTCCAGTTCTTTGACAAGAATAATGCTCTTTTCATCAACTGCCGTAATGAAATCCTTCGGCTGTCCGGCAAAAAGTCCTTTAATAATATCCAGAGAATCGCTGTCTTTGTCCTTTGATGTCTCGATTACAAAAACAACACGTCTTGCATCCGCTGCAATGTGGAGTTTTTTCGCCTTGTTATAAACATCAACAAGCAGCATATTATCAAGGAGCACATTTTTAATAAAGTTTTCTTTATCAAACTTCTCCTTGTATGCAGACAGCAGATTCTGTATCTGAAAAGCAACAAGCTTTCCGATTGTATAAATATCATCACTGTCACCGCGGATCAGCATAATATACTCAAGCTGTCCTCCGTCAAATATTTTAAAATACTGGTATCCCTGTACGACCTGGATCTCTGCCGGAGATTCTACAAAAGTCAGTACCGACTCCCTGTAATCATCTGCCGAACTGACAGTCGAAGCGATAATATTTGCATCGGTGTCCATCACACATAAATCAGTTCTTGCGATTGCCTTAACACCTTCGATTGTACTTTGAAGCATCTGGTTATATGCCATATTTTCACACCTCTCATGTATTTTTCAACGTTTTTGTCTATTATATCACACTCACACAAAAAAGGGAAATACATATTTTTATGTATTTCCCTGTCATTGCAATTCAAATTAGTTTGTAATTGTAACCTGTGTTTCTTTATCAAAGATATGGATCTTCTCAACATCCATTGAAATATCAATGCTGTCGCCCGGTTTTACAACTGTACCCGGAGCTTCACGAACTGTAACATCTACACCGTCAACTGTAACATATACAAATACTTCTGCACCTAACATCTCGAATACTCTTACTGTTGAATGTACTGTATTGTTAGCGTTTGCGTCTGCATATGATGCTGCTGCATGGATGCTCTCAGGACGGATACCAAATGTAACTTCTTTACCGATGTAATCTGCACAAGCTTTAGCCTTCTCAGGTGTCACAGTAATCTTATTGTCACCAAATGCAAGGAATACTTTCTCGCCTTCTTTTACAAGCTTAGCATCAATAAAGTTCATCTGAGGTGAACCGATGAAACCTGCAACGAATAAGTTGCCCGGTCTGTCATATAAGTTCTGAGGTGAATCTACCTGCTGAACAACACCATCTTTCATAACAACGATTCTTGTACCGAGTGTCATAGCCTCTGTCTGGTCATGTGTTACGTAGATGATTGTTGTCTGTAATCTCTGATGAAGCTTGGAAATTTCAAGTCTCATCTGTACTCTTAACTTCGCATCAAGGTTTGATAAAGGCTCGTCCATAAGGAATACCTTAGGCTCACGAACGATAGCACGTCCCATAGCAACACGCTGTCTCTGACCACCGGATAATAACTTCGGTTTTCTGTCTAATAAGTGCTCGATATCAAGAATACGTGCAGCTTCTCTAACCTTCTTATCGATCTCATCTTTCGGTACTTTTCTTAATTTAAGACCGAAAGCCATGTTATCATAAATTGACATATGTGGATAAAGAGCATAGCTCTGGAATACCATCGCGATATCTCTATCCTTAGGTTCAACATCGTTCATTAACTTGCCGTCGATGTAAAGCTCACCTTTGCTGATTTCTTCAAGACCTGCGATCATACGAAGTGTTGTAGATTTACCACAGCCTGATGGTCCTACGAAAATGATAAATTCTTTATCTTCGATTTCAAGGTTGAAGTCCTTAACAGCATTAAAACCGTTAGGATAGATTTTGTAAATGTGTTTCAGTGATAAACTTGACATTATTTTATCCCCCTTATGGTAATAAATTTCTTTGTTTCTGTTTTCGATAGATATATACTACACTATCTTTGCCTAAAACGCCATAGTCCAATTAACTAAATAAAAGTCTTCTTTTTTGGTGACTTTGCCTATTTCCCGTTTTTACAATCACATTTTACAACAAAACTTCCTCTAACCCCCTGTTTTTTACGGCATTTTGTCACTTTTATCCTGTTTTTTTGCCAGTGTCTGAGAGAAAATATTTAAAAATAACGACTTTACCTATATTCCTCTGATTTTACCGTCAAAATTTTTACTTGACATAATTATCTGTCAACTCGCCTCAATTTACCGGAAAACACGGCAAAAAGCTTGCTCAAAACCACTATATATCATATAATATAGTCACTGCACATTTAAAAAACATGCCTTTTACTTTGTGCTCTAAAAAACAGCCCTGACGGGTATAAAGGAGGATTCTTATTTTGAATAAAGACTATGAAAAATTAACCGCCCATTTTGACAAAAGCGCAGCACTTTCCATGGCACTGACACTCTCAAACTGGGACAGCTCTACAGAAGCACCGAAAGAAGCCGTCGAACTGACGTCCAAATATGTCGGCATTTTAAGTGAACTCTACTATCACGCTTTAATTAATGAAGATGTGGAGGCTTTAATTCAGAAGCTTGAAACAGCCGATGATCTGACCGAGACTCAGACGCGTATTCTCATCAAGGCAAAGGAACAATTTGACAATATCCGCCACATTCCTGCTAAAGAATACGGAGCATACCAGACATTGCTTGCAAAATCAGATGCCGTATGGCAGAAAGCAAAGGCCGAAAATGACTATGCTTCTTTTGCTCCTGTTTTAGCTGAACTGATTAATTATAATAAGAAGTTTGCCGGCTATAAAGCAAAGGCGCACGGCTATGACGGCCCGCTTTATGATGTTCTTCTTGATGATTATGAAAAAGGCTTTACAACGCAAAAACTTGATATATTTTTTGAAAAGCTGAAAAACGCCATCGTTCCGCTTGTAAAACTTGCCGTAAAAAACAATCATCTTATTAATAAAGATTTCAACTTCCTTTCCTATGATATTGATACACAGGCTGAAGTTTCAAGAAAACTTGCCGAACATATCGGCTTTGATTTTAACCGCGGTGTTATTAAAACAAGTGTCCATCCGTTTACAACGAACCTTCACAATAAAGATGTCCGCATTACAACCGCCTACTATGAAAACAATTTAGAAAGCGCCATGTTTTCAACCATTCATGAAGGCGGCCATGCCCTCTATGAAATGCACGTAGACGATGAACTGACTGGCACGCCGGCTGCAGATATTTCCATGGGTATGCACGAAAGCCAGTCCCGCCTCTTTGAAAATAACTTAGGACGCAGTGAAGCCTTTTGGACACCGCTATTCCCGATGCTTCAGGAAGCTTTTAAAGAACAGCTTTCCGATATTACATTGGAACATTTCGTGAAAGCAATTAATAAATCTGTGCCTGATCTTATCCGCACCGAAGCCGATGAGCTGACTTACTGTCTGCACATCATGGTGCGCTACGAAATCGAAAAGCTTATTTTCAACGGTAATGCAGATGTCAATGAACTGCCAAAGCTTTGGAATGATAAATATGAAGAATATCTCGGCATCCGCCCTCAGACAGACAGTGAAGGCATTCTTCAGGACATCCACTGGGCCATCGGCTCCTTCGGCTACTTTCCGTCCTACGCCATCGGCACAGCCATCGCCGCTCAGATTTATGCCCACTTAAAGACAGTCATGCCGCTTGAAGATGACCTTCGCGCCGGTAACTTTGCACCGATTAATGACTACCTGAAAGAGCATCTCCACCGCTTTGCCGGCTCAAAAACAACAAAAGAGCTGCTTGAAGGACTTATGGGCGAAGACTTCAATCCGGATTACTACATCAACTATCTGACAGAAAAATATACAAAGCTGTATCAAGAATAATTTTCCTATATTACAAAAAGGTATCGCAAAAGCATCTTATCAAATGCTTAAGCGATACCTTTTTTAATTTTCTTTGTGATCCATACATTTTTTGAAAAATAATGTGACCTCACGGCTTAACTC
>SAMEA3387468__coassemble_2520_pt1 | contig 14874 bp, 14 predicted proteins | sample SAMEA3387468__metabat2_low_PE_040 | metagenome-assembled genome bin SAMEA3387468 (sample SAMEA3387468) | Felis catus | biome: Faeces | place: United Kingdom | collected 2012 | reverse complement strand
TAGATCCTGAAAAAGGTTATTTCACAGATCCTGAAGGCGCAGAAGTTGTAAGCTACGAAAATCTTCCGGAGAACATCGCAGATCAGTTCTTAGTACCAAAGATAGCAGCAAAAGAAGGTTACAAGTTCGTAGGCTGGAAAGGACAGGGCGCAGACGTGATTGAATGGGATGCCAATGCAGAAACATTCGGTATTGCAGGTCTTGCACATTTTCCGGAAGGCTCAAATGTAGGCTATGCAACAATCGAAGCTGTATTTGAAGAAGTACCGGCTGCAGAAAGAACAGTTAATGTTTACTTTAACGTAGATCCTGAAAAAGGTTATTTCACAGATCCTGAAGGCGCAGAAGTTGTAAGCTATGAAAATCTTCCGGAGAACATCGCGGATCAGTTCTTAGTACCAAAGGTAGCCGCAAAAGAAGGTTATACTTTCGTAGGCTGGAAAGGACAGGGCGCAGATGTGATTGAATGGGATGCCAATGCAGAAACATTTGGTATCGCAGGTCTTGCACATTTTGCAGAAGGCTCAAATGTAGGCTATGCTACAATTGAGGCTGTATTTGAAGAAGTACCGGTAGAGACAGAGACAGAGACAGAAACAGAGACAGAAACAGAGACAGAGACTGAAACAGAAACAGAGACAGAAACAGAAACAGAGACAGAGACTGAAACAGAGACTGAAACAGAGACAGAGACTGAGACAAAGAAACCTGAGTCCGAGACAAAGAAACCTGAGTCTGAGACAAAGGAATCAGAGAAGCTCGATGGTGTTAAGACAGGTGATGATACAAATACAGGTGCTCTTGCGGTAACAGTATTTGGTTCAGCATTAGTGATCTCAGGTATTGCACTTAAGAAGTACTTATTTAAATAATCATATATCATAGTCAGAAGGTCATGCTTACATAAATAAACATGAGCCCCCGGCACGATAGTAAAAACTTGGGTGACAGTAAAGGCCTTGATGGCTTTTACTGTCATTTGAGGTTTAGGAAGTGAAAAATAAAAAATATGGACAATCATATAGAAAATCAGAAAAGACGAAAGAAAAGTCAGATAAAAAGTAAAAATGAAGCAAAGAAAAAATATATTGTGATTTTGGCAGCTCTGATCATCATTGTCATTGTAGCAGTATGTATCATTGTTTTAACTTCAAAATCCAATAAATCCAACGAAGACAATGACACTCAGCCGCCGGTGGCAATCAGCACAGAGGGCTCGTCAGAAAGCTCAGATGACAACGGACAGTCGGAAAGTATTGAGAAAGTAAAACCAAAACCGGTCGACAAAACAAATTTGGAAAATCTTATTCACAATGCATCCGAAATAAACGTATCAAGCTATACACAAGCCTCTGTCGATGCGTTGAATACAGCAATGGCCGAGGGAAATGCTGTGCTGGATGATGAGACGGCGGAGCGCACACAAATAGAAAATGCGTGTAAAAAGCTTTTGGATGCAATCCAGGGGCTAAAAAAACAATAGATAAGGTATGGTGGGATTGATGGAGTTAAGGTCATTATATGAGCAGTATTTTCAGGAGCGGTTGACACAGTTAAGACATAGCAGGGGCGTTTCTGCGAGAGATATGAGTTTGTCACTTGGACAAAATTCAGGTTATATTAATCATATTGAAAAGCAGCAGGCTTTGCCGTCGCTGACTGTTTTTTTTAATATATGTGAATATTTTCATATTACGCCGGAACAATTTTTTGCAAGTGAACTTAAAAATCCTGAACTTATAGCTGAAATTCTGGAAAACTTAAAAAATTTGGATGATTATCAGCTTCGGTGTTTGTCGGTCATTGTGCATGATATGATGCCGAAGGATTAAAAATGAATAAGAGCGTAAAAAGAAACCATATGTTTTTGAATTGATGACCGTTCAAAAACATATGGTTCTTTTAAATTGATACAGACTGCAAATTTAGTCGTCTACTTCAACCTGCTCGTCCATATTCATAATCTGGCGTTTTCTTGCCATTTCGTCATTTTCGAGGTATTCGTCGTAAGTACACTGCTTGTCGATTAAGCCGCCCGGCGTCAGTTCCATAATACGGTTGGCTGTTGTCTGCACAAACTGGTGATCCTGTGACGTAAATAAAAGAACGCCGGAATATTTCATAAGACCGTTGTTTAAGGCTGTGATGGATTCCATGTCAAGGTGGTTTGTCGGCTCGTCCATAATCAGCGTGTTGGCGCCGAGCATCATCATTTTAGAGAGCATACAGCGGACACGCTCACCGCCGGAGAGAACGTTTAATTTCTTTAAGCCGTCATCGCCGGAAAAGAGCATACGTCCGAGAAAACCGCGGACAAAGGTGACGTCTTTTTCAGGAGAATACTGCATCAGCCAGTCGACAATCGTTTCGTCGGTGGAGAAGATGGACGTATTATCCTTCGGAAAATAAGCCTGACTTGTTGTGACGCCCCATTTGTAAGAACCCTCGTCCGGTTCCATCTCGCCGGCGAGAATCTGAAAAAGCGCTGTTGTCGCTTTGACATTCGGGCCGACAAAGGCAACTTTATCATCGTGGCCTAATGTAAAGGAAATATTGTCAAGAAGCTTGACACCGTCAATCGTTTTTGAAATACCATTGACCTGAAGCACTTCATTGCCGATTTCTCTGTTTGGCTTAAAGTCGATGTATGGGTATTTACGGCTTGACGGGCGGATATCATCAAGCTCGATTTTTTCAAGGGCACGTTTTCTTGAAGTTGCCTGCTTGGATTTGGAAGCGTTTGCTGAAAATCGCTGGATAAACTCCTGAAGTTCCTTGATTTTTTCTTCTTTTTTCTTGTTGGCTTCTTTCATCTGCTTAATCATTAACTGGCTGGATTCATACCAGAAGTCATAGTTTCCGGAATAAAGCTGAATTTTTCCGTAGTCAATATCTGCAATATGTGTGCAGACCTTATTTAAGAAATAGCGGTCGTGGGATACGACGATGACTGTATTTTCAAAGTTGATTAAAAATTCTTCAAGCCATGCAATAGCGTCAAGGTCGAGGTGGTTTGTCGGCTCGTCGAGTAAAAGAACATCAGGATTTCCAAAAAGTGCCTGAGCTAAAAGAACCTTGACCTTCTGACCGCCGTCAAGCTCGCGAAGATAGCAGTAATGAAGCTCGTTTTCAATGCCGAGACCGTTTAAGAGAATGGCGGCATTGCTTTCAGCCTCCCAGCCGTCCATCTGTGCAAATTCGCCTTCAAGCTCACTTGCTTTGATGCCGTCTTCCTCTGTGAAGTCCTCTTTGGCATAGATGGCTTCTTTTTCTTTCATAATTTCATAAAGGCGGGCATTGCCCATGATGACAGCGTCAAGCACTGTATAGTTATCATACTGATAATGGTCCTGCTTTAATACGGAAAGCCGTTCGCCCTGATTCATAATGACTTCGCCCTTGCTCGGCTCTAAAACACCGGAAAGAATCTTTAAAAATGTCGATTTTCCCGCGCCGTTGGCGCCGATCAGGCCGTAGCAGTTACCTTCCGTAAATTTAATATTCACATCTTCAAATAACGCTTTTTTACCAATGCGTAAAGTGACATTATTTGCACTAATCATATTCAAAACCTCCGTCGTACTAAGTGATGGTGTATAGGCAATCAGATATTATTTTACAGGTTTTACAGGAATTTGCAAGGAGAATTTCGCAATTGCCATGTAAAAGAAACAAAAGCATTGCCGGAAATGTAATTGACGCACTATGCAAAATCATTTATCATAGAAGTATCAACGGTTACAGAGGTAAAAGCAATGAACATATTAAATATAGAACATATAAACAAAGTGTTTGGTGACAAGGTCATTTTTGATGATGCGTCCTTTGGACTGGCCCAGGGCGATAAGGCAGGGATTGTCGGTATTAATGGTACGGGAAAGACGACGCTGCTTCGGATGGTGGCAGGCATTGAAACGCCGGCATCGGGACAGGTCGTCATGCAAAATGGCATCCGCCTCGCTTACCTGCCGCAAAACCCTGATTTTCCAAAGGGGGCGACGGTGGCGTCCTATGCGCTTTCGGGAAACAGCGAGACAGACTGGATGGTTCAGAGTCATTTAAGCCGTCTTCATGTGGATGATTATGATGCGCTTTTGGAAAATATGTCCGGCGGACAGCGAAGAAAGGTGGCAATGGCAAAGACCTTTGCCGGTGATTTTGATTTTCTTTTGCTTGACGAGCCGACCAATCATCTGGACGGAGCGATGGTTTCATGGCTTGAGGCGTATCTGAAATCATTTAAAGGGACACTTTTAATGGTAACCCATGACCGGTATTTTCTTGATGCGGTGACCAATAAAATCATTGAGCTTGACCATGGAAAAATTTACGATTACGATGCGAATTATTCGAAGTTTCTTGAACTTAAGGCGCAGCGGGCAGAGATGGCGCTTGCATCCGAGAGAAAGCGTCAGAGTGTTTTGCGTATGGAGATTGAATGGGCGAAGCGGGGCTGTCAGGCGCGCTCAACAAAGCAGAAAGCCCGTCTTTTGCGACTTGAGCAGCTGAAACAGACAGCGGCGCCGGTGAAGGATGAGACTGTTTCGCTTGATGACGCCGGCGCTGCACGTATGGGAAAGAAGACGATAGAGTTTCATCATGTCAGCAAAAGCTTCGGTGAAAAAAAGGTGATTGATGATTTTGACTATATTGTTCTTAAAAATCAGCGGCTTGGCATTATCGGGCCCAATGGCTGCGGAAAATCGACGCTCATGAAGCTTGCTGCCGGGCTTGAGACGCCGGATGAGGGCAGTGTGGACATCGGAGAAACAATTAAAATCGGTTATTTTGCCCAGGAAGAACAGCATATGGATGAGCGGGTGCGTGTCATTGATTATGTGAAGGATATTGCAGAATATATTTTGACGAAGGACGGACGCATCAGTGCCTCGCAGATGCTTGAGCGGTTTTTATTTACGCCGGATATGCAGTATGCGCCGATTGGAAAGCTTTCCGGCGGTGAAAAGCGGCGTCTGTATTTGCTTGGCGTTTTGGCTGCGCCGATGAATACACTGATTCTTGATGAGCCGGGAAACTCTCTGGACATTCCGACACTGACGATTTTGGAGGATTACCTGAATGCGTTTCCGGGGATTGTGATTACGGTTTCTCATGACCGGTATTTTCTTGATAATGTTGTGGACAGGATTTTTGAATTTGATACAGACGGTCATCTGACACAGTATGAGGGCGGTTATACAGATTATATTGAAGCAAAGCAAAGACGCAGTGACAGCAGCAAAGCGGCGCCGGGAACTTTTAGTGATAAGAAAAAGTCAGAAGAAAGGTCGGCCGGCTATAAGGAATGGAAAGAGCGGCGTCAGCCAAAGCTTAAATTCACATATAAGGAACAGAAAGAATACGAAACGATTGATGAAGATATTGAAAAGCTTGAGGCAAGAATTTCAGATATTGACGGGGCAATGCTTGAAAATGCCACAAATTCGGCAAAGCTTTCGCAGTTAATGAAGGAGAAAGAGGAAGCCGAGGATGCACTTTCAGAAAAGATGGACCGCTGGGTTTATCTGAATGAGCTGGCAGAGAAAATAGAGGCGGAAAAGGGGAATTGATTTTGAAGTTAGAAAATGGATTGGATGTGTATTTGGGGAGTATACAGCCGCCCGGCGTGACTAAAACAGATAAGGGCATGAATTTTGCCGTGGCGTTTGATAAAAGAGAACCGTTTATTTTAAAAATATGGGCGGACGGACAGTGCTTTGAAATACCGATGTATGATTTTCATGTTGTCGGTGATATGTATGCAGTCTGCATAAAAAATTTAAAGGCACGTTATTTTGAATATGCGTATTTGTGCGGTACGATGTGCATTAAGGACGTATGGGCAAGAGGTATTGCAAATGCCGGTGTATGGGGCGAAAAACGTCCTGACAAGCGTTTTTGCTTTTGGAACAGGCATTTTGACTGGCATGGTGACAGACGGCCGCAGATTGCCATGAATGACCTTGTGATGTATAAGCTGCATGTGCGCGGCTTTACAGTACATCCGTCATCTAAAGTAAAGGATGGCGGCACTTTTGCCGGTATAGCGGCGAAGACAGCTTATTTAAAATTACTTGGCATTAATTGTATCGAATTAATGCCGGCAGTCTCCTTTGATGAGATGGTGCCTGAAAATGATAATCTTTATGTGATTCCGAAAAAGGAACCGGAAAAGTATAAGATGGATTACTGGGGTTACACAGATGCTTTTTATTTTGCGCCGAAGGCGGCATATGCGGCAGGAAATTGTCCGCCTGATGAGTTTAAACGGATGGTAAGGACAATGCACGCGGCAGGCATCGAGGTTGTGATGGAGTTTTCTTTTTCATCGGCTGTTAATAAGAATCTGATACTGGAATGTCTGCGCTACTGGACGATGGAATATCATGTCGATGGTTTTCACATCAGTGCCGGCACTGTACCGATGCAGCTGTTGATGACAGATCCTGTATTGTCTGAGGTCAAGCTTTTTAGTGAGGGCTTTGACACAGCGTCTGTCTACGGACAGCAAATACCTGCATATAAACATTTGGCTGCTTATCATGATGGTTATTCAATTTGCTGCCGGCGCTTTTTAAAGGGCGATGAGGATATGACCGGTGAGTTTACAAAGCTTGTGCATGCCAATGAAAGCTGTCAGTCCTTTGTGCGGTATTTAAGCAATCACAACGGCTTCAGACTTTATGATGCGGTCAGCTACGATGTTAAGCATAATGAAGATAACGGCGAGGACAACAGAGACGGCACAGATTATAATTATAGCTGGAATTGTGGGGTGGAAGGCCCGACAACGCGGCGCAAAGTGATGGCACTCAGAAAACGCCAGCTTAAAAATGCGTGGATTTTTGCAATTTTGAATCAGGGGATTCCGCTCATTTATGGAGGTGATGAGTTCGGACAGACGCAAAAAGGCAATAACAATGCTTATTGTCAGGATAATGAAATATCTTGGCTTGACTGGAGAAGACTCCGGAAAAATAAGTGGCTGTATACTTTTGTGCAGACGCTGCTTGCGTTCAGAAAATCCCACCCGATGCTGCACTGTGAAAAGCCGCTTCGGATGATGGATTATTTAAGCTGCGGTTACCCGGACTTTTCAATTCACGGGCAGCTGCCGTGGAAGCCTGATATGCGGCCGGCAAGCCGTTATATCGGTCATATGTACTGCGGCCGGTATGCTCATTTTAACGGCGCGGAAGATGACTTTATTTATATTGCTTATAACATGCATTGGGAAGCCGCAAAGGTTCATCTTCCGGTACTTCCGAAAGGTCTTGTCTGGGTTTGTGAAATTGATACGGCAGACAATGCGGTATGCCATATGCCGGTGGAAGTTTATGAGACTGATGCGCGAAGCATTGCTGTCTTTGTGAGCCGTCCGGCGCCTGAAAGTACGGCGGAAACGGAAGAAAGCGGCGGTGAAAAGGCTTGAGTACATTTGTATTAAAGCTGATTGCGGCATCATCAATGCTGATCGATCATATTGGTTATTTGTTTTTTGATGACATGCAGTGGCTCCGGATCGTTGGGCGTCTTGCTTTTCCGATTTTTGCTTTTTTAATTGTGGAGGGCGCCGTGCATACCCGCGATTTTAAAAAATATGTCATGAGGCTTTCTGTTTTTGCATTGATTTCGGAAATACCGTTTAATCTGGCGATGCGCGGCCGCCTTATAGATACAGGCGGTTCAAATGTTCTTGTGACTTTTGTGATTGGTCTTATATGTATAGCGCTTTTTAAAAAGCTGTCTTTAAAATACAGTTTTAGCACAGAAAACGGTATATATGGTGTGCTTATCTTTTTGGCCGGCGCAGCGGCGGCATATTTTCTGCACTCGGATTACGGCGCTTACGGCGTGATGCTTATTTATGTATTTAGAGACAGAAAGCTTGCAAAATCACTGCTTGCAGTGCTGATTTTCGGTTTTATGCCGGGAATCCAGATTTTTGCCTCAGCGGCGCTTGTGATTTTGTGGTTTTATAACGGACGAGAGGGCTATAAAAGTCCGGCGGCAAAATGGGGCTTTTACCTTTTTTATCCGCTGCATTTATTTGTTTTGTATATGATAAAAATAATGATATAGGCGCATGGCGCGGAAAGGAATCGACTTATGGAAAAAATAGCAAGCTTTACAATTGATCATTTAAAATTATTGCCGGGTATTTATGTTTCAAGAAAAGATAATATCGGCAAAGAAACGGTGACAACTTTTGATTTGCGGATGACGCGGCCGAATTTTGAGCCGGTGATGAATACGGCGGAGGTGCATACAATTGAGCATCTCGGCGCGACATTTTTAAGAAATCATCCGGTATTTAAAGACAAGACGGTTTATTTCGGACCGATGGGCTGCCGTACAGGTTTTTATCTTCTTCTGGCCGGCGACTATACGTCAGAGGATATTAAAGGGCTTGTGCTTGAAATGTTTGAATTTATAAGGGATTTTGACGGTGAAGTTCCGGGCGCATGTGCAAAGGATTGCGGCAACTATCTCGATATGAATCTGAATATGGCCAAGTATATTGCTAAAAAATATGTCGATGAGGTGCTTTTAAATATTTCTGAGGAAAGGCTTGTTTATCCGCAGTAAGCGCTGCATAATTTTTGCATCATTCAGGCATACTGATGCTGTCGGCAAAATGCGCCGTCAAAATGAAGGATGTCTGGAGGTGGCATGATGATAGGCAGACAGGACGAACATCAGAGGATGCACTGGTTTCCGAGAATGAATCATCTGACCGATGATCTTCTTGGAAATATAGACGAGCCGTCCGGCGAGACAGTCACTGACGACCATTCGGGCAGTTATATCGGTGATTTTCCGCCAAAAGATGAGTACAAAAGAGGCATTTATGATTAAAGCGGGCGCTGCCGTAAAAGGCGGCGCCGCAAAAGTCTTGAAGTATCAGAGCGCATGTGATAAACTAATAACAGTTATATTCGAATAGATTTAGGAGGAACATCATGTTAGACGGAAATAAAATACTTTTCAGCGGTATGCAGGCGACAGGAAACCTGACACTTGGAAATTATCTTGGTGCGCTGAAAAACTGGGTAAATTTGAGTGAAGAATACCAATGTTTCTTTTCAGTTGTTGATTTACATTCAATTACGGTCAGACAAAATCCGACGGAGCTTAAACAAAGAGCACGGAATCTTTTCGCACTCTATATTGCAGCAGGGCTTGATCCGGAGAAAAACTGTATTTACTATCAGTCCCACGTCAGCGGCCATGCGGAACTTTCATGGATTTTAAGCTGCTTTACTTATATGGGTGAGTTAAGCCGTATGACACAGTTTAAAGATAAGTCGGCAAAACATGCAGATAATATTAATGCAGGACTTTTTACATACCCGGTATTAATGGCAGCGGATATTCTCCTTTATCAGGCGGATGTTGTTCCGGTGGGCGATGATCAGAGACAGCATCTTGAGCTGACAAGGGATATCGCGATGCGCTTTAATAATATTTACGGCGATGTATTTACAATTCCGAAAGCTTATTACGGAAAGAGCGGCGCGCGTATTATGAGCCTTCAGGATGCATCGAAGAAGATGTCAAAGTCTGATGAAAATCCGAATGCGAGTATTTATCTTCTGGATGATCCGGACACGATTATGCGTAAGTTTAAGCGTGCGGTGACAGATTCAGATACAAAGATTATTTATACGCCGGAGAAACCGGAGATAAGAAATCTTTTGGATATTTATACAGCAACGACAGGTGTCAGTGTTGACGAGGCTGTTGCGGGCTTCGAAGGCAAAGGCTATGCCGAGCTTAAAAAAGAAGTCGGAGAGGCTGTTGTGGCCTGCCTTAAACCGCTTCAGGATCGCCATGCGGATTTGATGAAGAATAAAGATTATCTTGATAAATATATTAAAGAAAATGCAGAAAAAGCAAACTACTATGCGACAAAGACATTGAGAAAGGTACAAAAAAAGGTCGGTTTCCCGGTGCGTGTGAGATAGGCTTAAAGGAGGAGAAAAGCGATGGCAGATAAGTATGTAGCTTATGTCGGCTCTTATACAAGAGGTAAAAGCAAGGGATTATCCATTTATGATGTGGATGAAAATTTTAATTTTAAGGAAAGAGTTGTTTTTGAAATTAACAATCCGTCATATGTTGTGCTCTCGCACAATGAAAAGTTTTTGTATACATCCTGTGACGAGGGTGTAGCTGCGTTCAGAGCGCTTGATAACGGCGGACTTGAACTGTTAAATAAGGCTTCAGTCAACGGACTCCGCCCGTGTTATCTTGCAGTTGATAAGAAGAATGAATATCTTGTAACTGCCGGATATCATGACGGTAAGATGACGATTTTAAGAATTAACAAGGACGGCAGTGTCGGTGAGGTGACGGACGAGGTATTTATGAAAGGCCTTGGCAGTGACGCGGGACGTCATTATTTATGTCATGTCAATTGTGCGCTGTTTTCACCGGATGAGCGCTTTGTGTTCAGTGTCGATATCGGTATGGATCAGGTAAAGATTTATGAATTTGACCATAAAACAGGCAAGATTAAGCTTCAGGGTATTTTGCGCTGCGAGCTTGGCAGCGGTCCGAAGCATATGTTGTTTTCAAACGACGGCAAGTATGCTTATCTGACATTTGAAAACAGCAATGTTGTGAACCAGTATGCCTACGATGCGGAAAACGGTAAATTTACAGAACTCCAGTCGGTATCTACCCTTCCTGAGAAGTGGAACGGCTACAGTAATGCTGTGACACTGAAGCTGACGCCGGATGATAAGTATTTATTTGTATCAAATTCGGGCAATAACAGTGTGGCAATTTATGAGATTGATGAAAAGACAAAAGAGATGACATGCATCTGCATCCTTCCAATCAGCGGTGAATATCCGAAAGATATTTTACTTTCGCCGGATGGAAAAAGCTTCCTTTGTGTCAATCAGGAATCTGACTGCATGACACGTTTTGATGTTTATTACAAAAAGGGATATTTTACAATGAATTATAAACCGATCAAGCTTTACAGCCCGACATCGGTGAAACTGAAAAAAGTATTATAAAAAAATGGCTTTTGAGTGTGATGCTCAAAAGCCGTTTTTTTAATTTTTATAAATTGCTTCTAAATGATCCAGTGAGGCTGTACAGTTTTGCAGAAGTAAATCGGCAACCGTGAGTGCCGCCATAGCTTCGACAACAACAACGGCACGGGGAACGATAATCGGATCGTGGCGTCCTTTAATTTCGATGACCCTTTCATTACCGTCTTTATCTACCGTTTTTTGGGGCTGTGCAATGGACGGCGTTGGTTTTACGGCGATACGCATTGTGATCGGACTGCCGTCGCTGATGCCGCCCAAAATGCCGCCGGCATGATTTGTAGCCTTTGTGACAGCTTTGCCGTTGTAATTCAAAGTGCCTTCGCTATTTTTTTCACCGGGGGCAGCTAAAAAGCTGTCGTTATTTTCAGAACCGAAAGCCTCGGCGGCCAAAAAGCCGTCACCGATTTCAAAGCCTTTGACAGCACCGATGGAAAACATTGCATGGGCAAGACGCGCGTCAAGCTTGTCAAACACAGGCTCGCCAAGTCCTGCCGGAACGCCGGTAATGATGCAGCGGATCACACCGCCGACGGAATCTTTTTCGGCCATTTTTTTATGAAGCAGTGCTTCAGCTGCTTCGGCAGCCGCTTTATCCGGCATATAGACGGCATTTTTCATAATTTCTCCGGCATCAAAATTTTCGTAGTTGACGGAAATTTTATGGATAGCTTCGGTGAAGGTAAGAAATTTAATATTAAATTGGGCAAGCAGCTTTGCGGCAACGGCGCCGGCTGCAACACGGCCGATTGTTTCACGGCCGGAGCTTCGTCCGCCGCCTCTGTAATCCCTGAAACCGTATTTTTGATCAAATGTGAAATCGGCATGTCCGGGACGGTAAACATCCATAATTGCAGAATAGTCCTTGGAGCGCTGTGTTTCGTTAAAGACCATCAGTGAAATTGGCGTGCCTGTTGTTTTGCCTTCAAAGACACCGGAGAGGATTGATACTTTATCTGCTTCCTTGCGCGGTGTTGAGTAGGCGGATTGTCCCGGACGGCGCCGGTTTAAGAAACTCTGAATGTCATTTTCGCAAAGCAAAAGTCCGGCGGGACAGCCGTCAATGACGACGCCGACACCTGCACCGTGGGATTCGCCCCATGTTGTTATGGAAAAAGCAGTGCCAAATGATGAACCTGCCATAAAAATCACCTCGTATGTTTAATTTTGTATAAAGTGTGTATATATTCCCAATTATAGACAATGGACGGTAAATATGCAACCATTGATTTGCTGTAGTAACGTGACACCGCAACTGGTAGGATGACTGGATAAATTTATGAAAAATATGAAAAATAACAAAAAATTAAAGACAATGTGACTGAATCATAAAAAAATAGAACGGCAGATTGTGATATAAAAACGATAGCATAGGTGGTTTATATAGAAAAAGTGTGTACAAAGTGTGAAATGCGTACAAAATGCCTTAAAATTTGCGAAGAATAGCGAAAAAAGTATTTTTTGACAATTAAAAAGACTTGTGGTAGTCTATCGTAATCAAACGGGAAAACGTTTGACTGACTAGTTACTCGGACTTTTTATTAAATCAATAAGGAGGTAAGGACATGAGTAAGCAGGAAATAAGATTAGGAGATATCGAAGGCGCAAAGGAGTTTGTTGCAGCAGCATCGAACTGTGATTTTGACATTGATGTATATTTTAATAAAATTGTGTTGGATGCGAAGTCAATCTTAGGTATATTAAGCCTTGACCACAGAAATATTCTGACAGTGACATATGACGGCACCAATGACAGATTTTCACAGGTTGTCGCAAAATATGCAGTAGGCTGATGCAGCATGAGCCGGCGGAAAGTTTCCGCCGGTTTTTTCTTTTTCTGAAAGTTTTATAAAATCGTAACTTTGATATTGATAAAACAGTGTAAAACAGGTATACTTATAACATTAGCGTATTTTACGACTACATAAAAATAGACGAGGTTAATATGTATAAATTAATAACAACAGACGGGCGTGCGAAAAGAGGACAGCTTGAAACTGTCCACGGAACAATTCAGACGCCTGTATTTATGAACGTAGGGACAATTGCGGCCATTAAGGGTGCTGTATCAACGATGGATCTGCATGATATCGGAACACAGGTGGAGCTGTCAAATACATATCATCTTCATGTGCGTCCGGGCGATGAAGTCGTTAAAAAGCTGGGCGGCCTTCATAAATTTATGAACTGGGATAAGCCGATATTGACCGATTCCGGCGGTTTTCAGGTGTTTTCACTGACAAAGCTGCGCAAAATTAAGGAGGAGGGCGTTTACTTTAATTCCCATATCGACGGCCACAAGATTTTTATGGGGCCTGAGGAGAGTATGCAGATTCAGTCAAATCTTGCATCGACTATTGCCATGGCTTTTGACGAGTGTCCGCCGTATCCGGCAACAAGAGAATATATGGAAAATTCTGTGGCGAGAACGACGCGGTGGCTAAAGCGCTGTAAGACAGAGATGGCGCGCCTGAACAGTCTTGAAGACACGATTAATAAGCAGCAGATGCTTTTTGGTATTAATCAGGGCGGTACATTTGCAGATATCCGTATTGAACATGCAAAGCAGATTTCAGAGCTTGAGCTTGACGGCTATGCGCTCGGCGGTCTTGCTGTCGGTGAGACGCATGATCAGATGTATGATATTATTGAGAAGACAGTACCGTATCTGCCGCAGAATAAGCCGACTTATCTGATGGGTGTCGGAACACCGGCAAATATTTTAGAGGCCGTTGACAGAGGTGTGGACTTCTTTGACTGTGTTTATCCGTCAAGAAACGGACGCCATGGTCATGTATATACAAATCACGGCAAGCTGAATTTGTTTAATGCAAAGTTTGAACTGGATGATCGCCCGATCGAGGAGGGCTGTCAGTGTCCGGCGTGCAGACATTATTCAAGAGCCTATATAAGACATCTTCTGAAAGCAAAGGAGATGCTTGGTATGCGTCTTTGTGTGCTTCATAATCTTTATTTCTACAATCATATGATGGAGGAAATCAGAGAAGCCATTGAGGAGCATCGTTATGCAGCCTATAAAAAAGCTAAACTTGAAGGCTTTTTAATAAAGGAAGACTAATAAAGGAGGAAATGAAAAATGCAGGGCATGGTTATTATCGTCGTTTATATTGCGGTATTCGCATTATTGATGTACTTTATTGCTATCAGACCACAGAAGAAACAGCAGAAAAAGCAGGATGCGCTTTTAGCATCAATTGAGGTTGGTGACAGTATTCTGACAACAAGCGGTTTTTACGGAGTTATTATTGACATCACAGACGAAGTTGTTGTTGTGGAATTTGGTAATAATAAAAACTGTCGTATTCCGATGCAGAAAGCAGCTATCGTACAGGTAGAAAAAGCAAACGCAGAAGAATAATAAAGGGGCATCCGCCGTTGACATATCCGGTGTCTGATAGACACCGGGAGAAAGTCAAAGCGGATGCTTTTTTGAATGGCTTTTTTGTTTCAATGGTTCGAGAATATCGTAAGGGACGATTAAGCTTCCTGTGCCGCGGCCGATTTCTATATCCGGTTTATAGCTGCCGTGAAAATCTGAACCGCCGCTTAAAAGAAGATTGTATTTTTGGGCAAGTGTTTTCATGCGTCCGGTATCAAACAATTTGTTCCTTGAATAATAGGCTTCCAGTCCATCGATGCCAAAGGCTTTTAAATGAGCAACGCATGTATCAAGCTGGCTTTCATCAAAATGATATAAAAGCGGATGGGCGAGAATGGCGACGCCGCCGGCATTGTGGATTTGTTTGATTACAGCTTCAGGCAGTAATTTTTTTCTCGGAATATAAAA
>SAMEA3387468__coassemble_2506_pt1 | contig 15086 bp, 14 predicted proteins | sample SAMEA3387468__metabat2_low_PE_040 | metagenome-assembled genome bin SAMEA3387468 (sample SAMEA3387468) | Felis catus | biome: Faeces | place: United Kingdom | collected 2012 | reverse complement strand
AAAAATCAACACTTTTTAGGGAATAATGTTGAATTTCCAAAAGTTATAAACAGGTTTTCCGCAAGTTATACACAAGTTATCCACAAAATGTGGATAAAGTTATGTAAATTATGGCTTTGTGGATAACTTTTTTGTGGGAAACTCTTTCACAGGCTCATATCATAAAATACATACTTCTTTTGAGCTGCCGCATGAATAATTCTTTTATAAATTTTATAAAATCACTTGACGAAGCGGGGACAAATTAATATAATAGAGTAGATATTTTATCTAATAAAATAGCATTATTTTGTTTGTGGGAAACTGCAGGATTTAGACAGTGCTATTTCCAAAAAGAAGGAGGTGCATACAGATGAAGATGACATTCCAGCCTAAAAAGAGACAGAGAGCTAAAGAGCATGGTTTCAGAAAGAGAATGAGAACAGCTAACGGCAGAAAAGTTTTAGCTGCAAGGAGAGCTAAAGGAAGAAAGAGATTATCAGCTTAGGTCGCATATTTGTGACCTTTTTCTTTATAAAGATAACGAAAACAGAACGTTTCCGAGAAAGTAATCAATGATGGCACTGTTTAATATTGCTTCTATATATAATAAAGAAGAAACTTGTAGTTGGGAAATGTCTGGGGGCTTTGACAACAGTAAGCTCCGTTAATTAAGGAAAAGGAAGATTATGGATTTTTCAGACTCATTGAAAAAGAACAGGGATTTTGGCCTTGTTTATAAAAAAGGCAAATCGTATGCGAACAGATATCTTGTCATGTATGTATTGGAAAATCAAACGAACAGCAACCATTTGGGGATATCTGTCAGTAAGAAAGTTGGTAATAGTGTCGTCAGACACAGAATTACTCGTTTGGTCAGAGAAAGCTACAGACTGAATGAGCAGAGATTTTTTCATGGCCTAGATATAGTCGTTATTGCACGAGTAACAGCAAAGGAAGCCGGTTATCATGACATAGAGAGTGCGCTGATGCACCTTGCCGGTCTTCATCATATTACAGAAAAGATGGGATAAGTATGAATATTTTGAAGAAAATAATGCTTGCCATGATACGCTTTTATCGGAAGTATATATCGCCGATGAAGCGTTTTCACTGCATTTATATACCCACATGTTCTCAATACGCAATCGAAGCTATTGAAAAGTATGGACCTTTTAAGGGAGGTTTTCTCGCAATAAAAAGAATATTAAGGTGTCATCCGTTCGCAAAGGGCGGTTATGACCCGGTGCCGTAAATAAGGAGGTAGCACGGTGGAGTTTCTCGTATTGACGAAGGTCGGCGGAATATTAGGACCTTTTGCCACGGTTCTCGGATTCATTATTAATGCGATTTATGAATTTCTTGAGATGATTGGTATTCCTAATATCGGTTTGGCAATTATTCTGTTTACATTAATTGTCAATCTTCTTTTGCTTCCGTTGACAATCAAGCAGCAGAAGTCATCTAAGATGATGGCAGTGATGAACCCTGAACTCCAAAAGATTCAGGCAAAATATAAGGGCAAGAGAGATGAGGTTTCAGTAAGGAGAATGCAGGCTGAAACATCAGCAGTTTATCAGAAATATGGCTCAAGCCCGACAGGCGGCTGTCTTTATATGTTGATTCAGCTTCCGATTTTGTTTGCATTGTATCAGGTTATTTATGCAGTGCCTGCATATGTAAATTCACTGAATGATTTATACATGCAGATTGCAGAGCCAATCAGCAGAGTATCAAACGGCGGTGAGATTGTTACCGGATTGATTAACGACCTTGGTGTCAGAGTAACAAGCTTTGATTTTTCAAATATGAATAAAATTGTAGACTTTTTATATAATTTAAGGTTTACAGATTTTCCGGCTGTTTCGGACGCATTTTCTGCAGCGCCGGATGTTGTCAATGCCATTGCAGCTTATACACCGGAGATTGAGCATGTCAACTCATTTATCGGCGGTTTAAATATTGCCAATACACCAACGGCAGCAGGATGGTGGCCGGGTGCATTGATTCCAATCCTTTCCGGTGTAACGCAGTATGCCAGCGTGAAGATTTCACAGGCATCACAGCCTCAGGCAAATAGTGATGAAAACCCTATGGCAAGTTCTATGAAGATGATGAATGTCATGATGCCGTTATTCTCAGTATTCATCGGTTTCTCTTTCCAGGTAGGTATTGGTATTTACTGGATTGCCAGTGCGGTATTCAGAACAATTACGATGGTTTTAGCTAACAAGATGATTGATAAAAAAGGTCTTGATAAGATTATTGAGGAAAATAAGGCGAAAGCAAAGAAGAAGGCTGAGAAGCGTGGCGATAAGCCGTCTAAGTTTGAAGAATATGCAAAGATGAGCACAAAGAATTTTGAAGAAGTTCAGAAACGCAAATCAATTAAAGAGATTGCAAATACTTCCACAGAGAAACTTGGCAGTGCAGTGGATAATAAAAAGCAAAGTCCTGCGAAGGTGAATCAGCCGTCGGTATCTTCCAATGAGGATAGTAACAGTAAGCATAAGAAGGGCAAAAAGGGAGAGCCTGAAAATGCAAATATTGCCAATATCGCTAATATGTTGAAAGATAAAAATTATAACAATAAGAACAAAAAGTGATAGTGGTCGGGAGGTTTTCAATAAAATGAGCGAATATATTGAAATCAGTGCCAAAACTGTAGATGATGCGATTACAGCAGCATTATTAAAGCTTGAAACAACAAGTGATAAGATAGAATATGAAGTGATTGAAAAGGGCAGCGCCGGATTTTTAGGTTTTATCGGTAAAACAGATGCAGTGATCCGTGTCCGTAAAAAGTTTAATTTGGTTGACTTTACATATGAGTTTCTTAACGACTTATTTAAGGCAATGAAGCTTGATGTTAAAGCAGAAATTCAGTATGATGAAGAAAACCGTAATATGGATATTAATTTTTCCGGTGACGAGATGGGTGTATTGATAGGAAAACGTGGTCAGACATTAGATTCCCTTCAATATATTATAAGCCTTGTCGTGAATAAGGAAAGCGATGCGTATGTCCGTGTAAAGATTGATACTGAAAATTACAGAGAGCGCAGAAAAGAAACGCTCGAAACATTGGCAAGAAATATTGCTTATAAGGTAAAGCGCAGCCGCAGACCGATATCTCTTGAACCGATGAATCCGTATGAACGCCGTATTATTCATTCAGCGCTTCAGAATGACAAATACGTTGAAACACACAGCGAGGGCGATGAGCCTTACCGCAAGGTTGTTGTAACATTAAAGCGTCATAACAGAGACTACAGAAAGAACGGTTATCATTCGGAAAATGTTCAGTAATATTGAAGCCCCCGTCTTTTAAGCAAGATGGGGGTTTTTGTGATATACAGAGTGTATGATCATATCGTGTACTGTGTATATCGCAAAAGTATGAAAAATGAGGAGGAAAGGCCATGATTAAGGATACAATCGCCGCAATATCAACGGGAATGACAAATTCAGGTATCGGAAAGGTACGGTTAAGCGGCAGTGAAGCGATAGAAATTGTTGATAAAATATACAGAAGTCCTCAAAATAAAAAGCGTCTTCAAAACGCACCGAGCCATACGATTCATTACGGCTATATTTATGATGGTGACGATTTGATTGATGAAGTCCTTGTGCTTCTTATGAGAGGGCCAAACAGCTATACAAAAGAGGATGTTGTCGAGATAGATTGTCACGGCGGCGTTATTGTGATGAAAAAGCTTTTGGAAACTGTCATAAAGTACGGGGCGCGTCCGGCTGAACCGGGAGAGTTTACAAAGCGGGCATTTTTAAACGGCCGTATTGACCTGTCTCAGGCTGAAGCTGTGATTGATGTAATTAATGCAAAAAATGAGATGGCGCTTGCCGGTTCAGTGAGACAGCTGAAAGGTAACATACAGCAGAAGATTAAAGAAATAAGAAGCCATATTATTGGCAGTGTTGCTTTTATCGAGGCAGCGCTTGATGATCCTGAGCATATTAATGCAGACAATTTTGGCGATGAGCTTAAAAATAAGGTTGAGAATGATTTAAAAGACCTTCAGAAGCTTTATGATTCGGCAGATAACGGCCGCATGATGAAGGAAGGCATAAAGACCGTGATTGTCGGAAAGCCGAATGCCGGAAAATCTTCACTTTTAAATATTCTTGTCGGCGATGAGCGGGCGATTGTGACGGATATTGCAGGAACAACGAGAGATACGCTGGAGGAGTTTATTAATATCCACGGTATTCCTTTAAACATTGTGGATACGGCAGGCATCAGAGATACGACAGATATTGTCGAAAAAATCGGTGTTGATAAGGCAAAAAACTTCGCAGAAGATGCAGATCTCGTTATTTATGTTGTTGACGGTTCAAAAGAGCTTGATGAGAATGATCATCAGATTATCGAGCTTATTAAGGATAAAAAGGCGATTGTTCTTATTAATAAAATTGACTTGAATACAGTCATTACAAAGGATAGAATAGCACAGTATATTGACAAGCCGGTTGCTGAGATTTCAGCGAAAGAGGAAAAAGGCATCGATGCCTTTGAGCAGATTTTAAAAGATATGTTTTTCGGCGGAGATATTTCATTTAATGATGAGATTTATATTACAAATGTCCGGCATAAAACGGCGATTGCTGATGCGATGGAAAGTCTTAAGCTTGTGCTTAAAAGTATTGAGGACGGAATGCCGGAAGACTTTTTCTCAATTGATTTGATGAATAGCTACGAGCAGCTTGGAAGTATTATCGGCGAGTCTGTCGGTGAAGATTTAATCGACACAATATTCAGTGATTTCTGTATGGGCAAGTAAGCGTACAGATAACTAAAATGGAGGAAATTTATGTCATACACATATGAAGCATATGACGTTGCAGTCATTGGTGCGGGCCATGCCGGCTGTGAAGCGGCGCTTGCCTGTGCAAGACTGGGACTTAAGACAATTGTATTTACGGTGAGTGTGGAGAGTATTGCCCTCATGCCGTGTAATCCGAATATCGGCGGCAGCTCTAAAGGACATCTTGTGCGTGAGATTGATGCGCTTGGCGGCGAGATGGGCAAGGTGATTGACAAGACTTTTATTCAGTCAAAAATGCTGAATAAATCTAAAGGACCCGCCGTACATTCACTTCGCGCACAGGCGGATAAGGCTGATTATACACGCGAAATGCGCCGCGTGCTTGAAAATCAGGAAAATCTGACGGTAAAGCAGGCTGAGATTGTTGATATTCTTACAGAAAATAATCAGGTCAGCGGTGTTGTCACGCATACGGGCGGTATTTATCCATGCCGTGCGGCGGTGCTTGCGACAGGAACTTATTTAAAGGCGCGCTGTCTTTGCGGAGAGACGATTACTTATACAGGACCGAACGGACTTCAGGCGGCCAACAGTCTGTCAGAGGCGCTTACAAGACTTGGTATTTCGCTTGTACGTTTTAAGACGGGAACGCCTGCAAGAATTGACAGGCGGACAATTGACTTTTCGAAAATGGAAGAACAGCTTGGCGATGAACGCGTTGTGCCATTTTCATTTACGACAAATCCGGAAGATATACAAAAGCCACAGGTATCATGCTGGCTCACATATACAAACAAGGAAACGCATGAGATTATACGTGAAAATCTTGACCGCTCGCCGATTTATGCCGGTGTGATCGAGGGAACCGGACCGAGATATTGTCCGTCCATTGAAGATAAGGTTGTCAAATTTGCAGACAAGGAAAGACATCAGGTATTTATTGAACCGGAGGGCAATTATACGAATGAAATGTATATCGGCGGCATGTCGAGTTCTTTGCCTGAGGATGTCCAGTACAGAATGTACCGTTCTGTGGCCGGCCTCGAAAATGCGAAAATTGTGCGTAATGCTTATGCGATTGAATACGACTGTATTCCGGCTACCCAGTTAAAATCGTCTCTGGAATTTAAAAATGTCAGCGGACTTTTCAGCGGCGGTCAGTTTAACGGAAGTTCAGGCTATGAGGAGGCGGCGGCTCAGGGGCTTGTGGCAGGTATTAATGCGGCAATGAAGCTTCTTGGACGTGATCCGTTGATTATCAAACGTTCGGAAGGTTATATTGGGGTACTGATTGATGATTTGGTAACAAAAGAAACGAAAGAGCCATATCGAATGATGACATCGAGAGCAGAATACCGTTTGCTTCTCCGTCAGGATAACGCGGATTTGCGTCTGACGAAGCTTGGTTATGAAGTCGGACTAATAAGTAAAGCGCGTTATGAGCGGCTTTTGGAAAAAGAGAAAATGATTGCGGCAGAAATTGAGCGCGTCAGCAATATTCATATTGGCGGCAATAAGGAGGTTCAGGCACTTCTTGAGCGGTACGAAAGCACACCGTTAAAGACAGCAGTTTCTCTGGCAGAACTTATACGACGGCCGGAATTAAGCTATGAGGCGCTGGCACCGCTGGATCATGACAGACAGCCGCTTCCGGCAGATGTTATTGAACAGGTTGACATAAATATAAAATATGACGGTTATATTACGCGTCAGATGAAGCAGGTGGAGCAGTTTAAAAAACTGGAGTCGAAAAAGCTTCCGGAAGATATTGATTATATGGAAATTAACGGTCTTAGAATCGAGGCAAAACAGAAGCTTTCGGCAATCCGTCCGGCTTCTGTCGGTCAGGCATCAAGAATTTCTGGTGTTTCACCGGCGGATGTGTCAGTACTTCTTATTTATCTTGAACAGCTTCGCCATCAAAAATAGAGGCGGACTATGATAATTTGAGATTCATTTTTCTGAACAATATTTGGCTGTTTCTGTTTGCACGGACTATATGCCAATTTCAAAAAGAAGTTAGATGACTAATTAAATAACAGAGTTCTTATAAGTGGAGTTAATAAATGAAAAATAAGGAATATTTAAAAGACAGGCTGTATGCCGCAGGATTTTCTCTGAGCGAGCGCCAGTATGATCAGTTAATGATGTATTATGAAATGCTTGTTGAGAAAAATAAGGTTATGAATCTTACAGCAATTACGGAATTTGAGGAAGTTGTCAACAAACATTTTGTGGATAGTCTTGCTTTGGCAAATGTGTTTGGTGGACAAAAAAATGCGGAAGCTGCCCTTGATGGTAAAACGCTTTTGGATTTAGGCACAGGTGCAGGGTTTCCCGGAATACCTTTGAAAATTGTTTTTCCGAAGCTTAAAGTGACGCTGCTTGATTCTTTAAATAAGCGCATCGCCTTTTTAAATGAAGTTATTGAAGCGCTTGCGCTTGAGCAGATTGAAGGTTATCACGGCCGGGCAGAAGATTACGGCCGTCAGAAGGATTTCAGGGAGCAGTTTGACTATTGTGTTTCAAGAGCAGTCGCTAATCTTTCAACATTATCTGAATATTGTATGCCTTTCGTCTGTGTCGGGGGCAGTTTTATCCCATATAAATCTGGAAATATTAGTGAGGAACTGGAACAGGCGAAAAAAGCTGTAAGAGTTTTGGGTGGAACAATAAAGGATGTTCATACATTTGTCCTTTCGGAGACAGATATTGAAAGAAGTCTTGTTGTGATTGAAAAGAAAGAGGCGACCAAAAAAGCGTATCCGCGTAAGGCGGGAAAACCGTCAAAAGAGCCGATTTGCTAAGTGATGGTAAGATTTTTTGAAAAAGTTTCACGTGAAACAAAAACAGCTGCATCATATGTTTGTTTGCATATGATGCAGCTGTTTTTGTTTAGATATTGAGTGCTTTTGATCGTAAAATCATTGTCCTGCATATTGTACGTCTGGTATGTTATTGCAGGGATTCCAGTAAGTCAACAATTCTTTCAAAATCATCCATAGAGTAGTATTCAATTTCAATTTTTCCTTTATTGTTTGCTTTTGTCTTGATTGTGACCTTTGTGCCCATAATGTTTTTGATTTTTTCTTCGATAGACTGATAGGCAAGCTGAGTTTCAAGTGACGGCGCTTCGGGTTTTTGTTTCTCAGGTTTTTCTGAGCAAAGTTCTTTGACAAGACGTTCTGTTTCCCGGACACTCATGGAATTGTCAAAGATCCGTGTTGCAATATTATATTGAAGCTCGGCGTCAGAGATGGCTAAAAGCGCACGTCCGTGACCACTTGAAATCATACTGTCAATAATCATCTGCTGTACACGTTCGTCCAGCTTCAAAAGCCGGAGTGCATTTGTGACAGCGGTACGGCTCTTGGAAACTCTTTCTGCAGCTTCATCCTGTTTTAATCCAAATTCTGAAATCAGACGCTGAAAAGCCTGAGCTTCTTCAATTGGGTTTAAGTCTTCACGCTGAATATTTTCAATGAGTGCAACTTCAACTGTCTCCATTGGTGAAAATTCTTTAATAATCGCGGGAATTTCTGTTAATCCGGCAAGTCTTGCAGCTCTCCAGCGCCGTTCGCCGGCAATAATCTGGTAATAACCGTCAGCTTTTTGCAGCAGCAGAGGCTGAATGACGCCGACGTGCCTGATAGATTCGGCCAGTTCGTGAAGCGAATCTTCATCAAAGTTTTTTCTTGGCTGACTTCTATTTGGCTCAATTTCATCAACCTTAATCATAATTTCGACCGGTTTTTCAATAACTTTTTCAATAATTTTTTCTACGGGTACTTCGACAATCTTCTCAACCGGTTTTTCAACGATTTTTTCAACAACTTTCTCTACAGGTACTTCGACAATCTTTTCAACAATTTTTTCGGATTTTGATCCTGTTTTTTCGTTTGTGTGTGCTTGTGTTTTATTGCTTGGGATAAGGGAGTCCAATCCCTTGCCAAGACCGCCTTTTTTCTTTACAGCCATTCTCCTTCAGTCTCCCTTTCTATGACTTCTTCTGCTAAAAATCTGTAAGCTTCTGCGCCGGATGATTTGGAATCATACATGATAATTGGCATACCGTAGCTTGGCGCTTCTGCAAGACGGACATTTCGCGGAATAATTGTTTTATATATACGTCTGTCTAAATTTTCTTTAACATTTTCAACAACTTGTGTTGAAAGATTTGTGCGAGCATCATACATTGTGAATACAATACCTTCGATTTCAAGTTTGTCATTTAATCTGTCCGTAATTAAGTCGATCGTGTGAATGAGCTGTGTCAATCCTTCGAGTGCATAATATTCGCACTGAATAGGGACTAAAACAGTATCAGATGCCGTCATTGCATTAACAGTAAGTAAGTTTAATGACGGTGGGCAGTCGATAAGAATATAGTCATAGCGGCTGCGAAGCGGATCAAGAATATTCTTTAATAAATATTCTTTGTCTTCAATAGAAATAAGTTCAATTTCAGCGCCTGACAGATTGATATTTGACGGAATAACATCTAAATTGTCTACAATACTTTTTTGCACACATTCTTCAAGGGAACATTCATCTAAAAACAGCTCATATATTGTGTTTTCTATGTTATCTTTATCTATTCCGAGTCCGCTGCTTGTATTTCCCTGTGGATCAATATCAACGACAAGCACTTTTTTGTTCTTTTCAGCTAAACAGGCGGATAAATTGATAGTTGTTGTTGTTTTTCCGACGCCGCCTTTCTGATTTGCAATAGAAATAATTCTGCTCATAAAAATGCCTCTTTCTATATAACATCAGCTATGGAAAACAAATATTCACATGCTAATGTCGGTAATGGTTTAATGTAAAACAGAAAATGCCGTGAATCTTCAATAAATGGCAATTTCAGTTCATTTAAAAACAATTATAACATAGTTTTGGGGACATATCCATAAGAATGGGGAAATAAATAAAAATGTTTCACGTGAAACATTGGTAAATGAAGGGATGTTCTTTATGACAAAGCTGTATGTGGAGTTTCCATGTGCTATGCGACTTTTAGAAAATGACGGACAGATATCTTCTGAAAATATGGGCAAAAATACTATACTTGCTGTCTTATATCTGCACATTAAGTGGAAGTATAATGCCAAGCGTCTTTCTGATGTGATAGTAAGCGTTTTGCAACATACTTACAAACTGAAATTTACAATAGGAACAATAGTAAAAAGCGCTGCAGAAAATATTTATTCCGCAGCGCTGAAGAATGTTTCACGTGAAACATTGAATGTGTTTGGTTGTTTTTTAAGAATTTTGTGTAATATTTAATATTAGTTTACATCTGCTCAGGGCAGGAGATTCCGAGAAGTCCAAGAGCGTCTTTTAATACATTTTTTGTGATTGCAACGATGTTTGCACGGGTGTATTTAAGTGTCTCGTCTTCAACATTAATCTGACATTCATGATAGAATTTGTTGAATGCCTGTGCAACTGCAACAGCAAAACGTGCGACAACTGATGGTTCATATTTTTCAGAAGCATCTTTAACGACAGAAGCATATCTTGAAATCTCTTTTAAGAGAGCCATGGATGCTTCGTCAGTCAGTGCACTATAGTCGATTGTCGCAGGAACATCACCGATTTTTCTTAAAACACTTGCGGCACGGGCATATGTGTACTGAACATATGGGCCGGTCTCGCCGTCAAAGTTGAGAATCTTTTCCCAGTCGAAAGTGACATCTTTAATTCTCTGATTGTATAAGTCGTTAAAGAGAATTGCGCCGATACCGACCTGATGAGCAACTTCTTCTTTGTTTGGAAGTTCAGGATTCTTCTCGTTGATGATATCTTTAATTTTCTGTATGGATTCGTTTAAAATATCTTCTGCGTAAATGACATTGCCTTTACGTGTTGATAATTTTCCACCCTTTAAGCTGACTAAGCCGTAAGGAACGTGAACAAGGTCTTTAGACCAGTCATAGCCCATCATGCTGATTACAGTAAACCACTGTGCAAAGTGCAGCTTCTGTTCAAGACCTGTAACATAAATACATTTTGAGAAATCATAAGTTTTCTTACGATATAAAGCGGCAGAAATATCTCTTGTTGCATAGAGAGAGCTTCCGTCTTTTTTTGTGATAAGACAAGGCGGCATATTGTATGCTTCAAGGTTTACAATCTGAGCGCCGTCGCTTACTGTGATCAGACCTTTTTCTTTTAATTCATCAATGACAGCAGCCATCTTGTCATTGTAGAAACTTTCGCCGGCATATGAATCAAATTCGATGCCAAGCATATCGTAAACACGCAAAAATTCTTTAAGACTGATTTCTCTGAACCATTTCCAAATGCTTAAGGCTTCTTCGTCGCCCTGTTCCATTTTTGTAAACCATGCACGGGCTTCATCGTTTAAGCTGTCATCTTTTTCAGCTTCATCATGAAATTTTACATAAATATTCATTAATTCAGAAATGCCGTTTTCTTCAATGGCTTCTTTACTTCCCCATTTTTTGTAGGCAACAATAAGCTTTCCAAACTGTGTACCCCAGTCGCCGAGATGGTTAATTCTTACAACGTTATAACCAAGCTTTTTGTAAATATTATTTAAGGAGTTGCCGATAATGGTTGTTCTTAAATGGCCGACATGAAAGTTCTTGGCAACATTTGGGGATGAGTAGTCAATACAAATTGTTTTCCCGCTGCCTTCATTAGAACCGCCATAATTATCTGAATTAAGATAATTTTCCACAATTTGTCTGGCAAATAAAGATTTGTCCACAAAAAAGTTAAGATATCCACCTTGAACTTCGATTCTGTCAAGGAAATCCGGCTTTTCAATTTTTTCTTTTAATTCATTGGCAATCATTGGCGGTGCTTTTCTGAATACTTTGGCAAGGCGGAAGCAAGGAAAAGCAAAGTCGCCCATATCCGATTTCGGAGGAATTTCAATCATGCTGTCAAGTTCTTCAGCAGTCAGTTCATCAATGTACTTTGAGAGTAATTCAATGACTTTTTGTTTCATAAAAATTAGACATCCTTTCATATAATTTAATTATGATTATAAAATGCATAAATATACATATATATGCAAAAACAATTAAATAAGCCAAAGTGATATTGGCATACATTCCTTTATTTTACTACATTTTGCGCTAAATATCTATCAAAAAATGTTTGTATAATACAAAATATTATCATATAATGAAAGTATGGTCAAAGATATTGTGACAATACTGATTGTGAGGTGGTTTTTAAATGAAGAAGCAAAAGTTATTGAAAACAGTGCTCATTTCATCGGCTGCCATCGGCGCCGCTTGGGCTGTGAATAAAGCGATTTTTCATTATTCAACAATGCGAAAAATGTTATCTTCTGAACACGGCCATATTTATAAATGGCGTTTTGGAAATATTTACTACAGAAAGAATGGCGAAGGGACGCCGCTTTTGCTTGTTCATGATTTGTCATGTGATGCTTCGGGATATGAATGGAAATATGTGGCAGATGAACTGGCAAAAAAACATACAGTATATGTCATTGATATGATTGGCTGCGGTCATTCGGATAAGCCAAAGATAACGTATACAAATTATTTATATGTTCAGCTTCTCAACGAGTTTATCAAAGAAGTTATCAAAGGAAAGACAGATGTGATGACAAGCGGACGTGCATCTTCTTTAGCTGTCATGGCCTGTCATATGGAACCGGACTTATATAATAAGCTTGTGTTTGTAAATCCGCCGTCAGTCAGAGAAGCGGCAAAAACACCGGATTTTAAAAGTAAGCTTTTAAAATATGCTCTTTGTATGCCGGTTGCTGGTACATTTGTTTACAATATGTGTTTTACAAAAGCAATGACGGCAAAGCGGTTTGAGAAGAAATATATTTCAGACGGAGAAAAGGTGCGGCAGGCAGATATTGAAGCTTATCATGAGGCGGCACATCTTGGAAAAACAGCGTCAAAGTATCTTTATGCCAGTATATTAAGTCATTTTACAGAAGTCAATATTGTGCGGGCGCTGAAGGCGAGTGATCACAGTATGTTTATTATCGGCGGAGAAAAATGTGAAAATATCAAAGAAATTATGGAAGAATATACAATGCTGAATCCGGCCATTGAAGCAGTGACTGTGAAGGACAGCAGGGCGCTGATCCATGTGGAAAGACCGGAAAAAATTGTGGACAACTGTGCTGTGTTTCTGTAAGATTGTGGATGATATAATATCGGTCAAAGTTTGAGAATAAAATAAGCAGAAGAAAGATTGAGAGGTGAGTCTATGCACGATTATATGAGAGCCGTAGGCTTCAGTGAGATGGACAAAAGCGAATTGAGAAAGGTTATAAAGTCGGTCATAGATGAGCCGAAGTGTGAATATGCGACTGACGGCGAGGATGCTGTGATTGCAGAGCGGTCAAAGGACGTTGGCGAGCGTATCGGAATTACAGTATGCGGTGAGTATGACAGGGATGGAAGCTTTGTGGAGGAATATTATTTCCCATACTTAAGAGGTGACAGTATTTCGCTGACAAGCGATGTTTCAGTGGAAAAACATGCGGACAGAGATTCGTATGTGGGCATTGTTGAACAGATAAATCTCGGCGTTTCCCTTGCATTTTATTTGCTGAACAGAGTTGAATATGTAGATCATCGAAACTATGTGAAGCATGACACGGCAATGAAAGCGGTTTATTTATCGGCACTTTCAATTTCAGGAAAGGTACTTTTGCCGATGGAGGTTGATTTTGACCGTATTATAAAAGTGGCAAAAGCGAGAGAAAAGCGTGAAAGTCTGATGATGGCTGCAAAAGAGGGAAATGAGCAGGCTATTGAGAATCTGACGCTTGAAGATATCGACTTATTTTCAGCAGTGACAAAGGCGGCAAAAACGACCGATGTACTGACACTTGTGGAGACATGTTTTATGCCGTACAGCATTTCTTGCGATGAATATTCAATTGTCGGAAATATTGTCGAGGTTCATGAAGTGAAAAATAAGCTGACAAAAGAACAGCTTTACCGGCTTAAAGTAGAGTGTAATGGCCATATATTTGATATCTCGATTAATAAGAAGGACCTTCTGGGGGAACCGGCGCCGGCAAGGCGCTTCAGAGGTGTGATATGGATGCAGGGATATGTGGAGTTTGCGACGATATAAAGTTTAAGGAGATTGCATTTTTTTACTGGAATATTATGAATGTGGAGAATGATTATCATTTATAATTAAAATTTTGAAGCCTGGTGGAGAATTTGTGGGAAAAGTAAGGGAAAATAGATTTAAAATAGTAGATAAAGTGGGGAATCTTGTGATGGATAATCAATACAACGTGTATGTAAAGAATATTGCAGAAGGACAGCCGTTATGTTTTTATACATGCGGCTGTCTTGTCAGTGAAGTCGGCTTTATGCATGTCCATAGGGTGTTGGATATGGATGTACTGATTTTTGTTCAGGAGGGTACGCTGTATATTACAAAAGACGGCACGGAATTTGTTGTTAATCAAGACGAGTATATCCTTCTTGAAGCGGGCAGTGAGCATTGGGGAACAAGAATGCAGAAAGGTCCGCTTTCGTATATGTGGGTGCATTTTGCTGCGCCGAAAATACGAAGTACATCGATACCGGATGAGAATTTTGAGTATATCATACCGGAATATAAAAAAGCTTCAAATCCGCAGCGTATTCATCTGCTTTTCAGGCAGCTTCTTGATTTTCAAAGGCATGAGTCGCCGTATTCAAAAAATATACTGTCGTGTGCGCTGGAACTGCTTTTGATGGAAATGACGCAGCAGTGTCTTGATGAGAAATATTCTTTTAAAGAAATGTCATCGAAAATTTATAATATATGTCAGTGGATTAAATCGAATTGTCAGAGGAAACTTAATGCCGGTGTTATTGCCGGGCACTTTCATTATAATGCGGAATATCTTTCATTGCTTTTTAAAAAAGAAACCGGATATACGCTGATTCAATATTTAAACCGCACGCGGATTGAAGTGGCAAAGCGGCTTTCGGAGACAGATGGCATTACAGTCAAAGAAACCGCCTATTCCAGCGGTTTCTCCGACGAAAAATATTTTATGCGTATGTTTAAAAAACAGGAGGGCATGACACCCTTAGAGTATAGAGAGGCTTTCAGAAAACATAGCATTAATTGTTAGCAGATGTCTTTTCTGAAAAATAAACTGTGTAGGTTTCGTCTGTGACATCATAAAGCGGCTTGAAAGTGATGTTTTCAGGCTGTCCCTTTGTAATATATTCGTTTTGTTTCCATGGAAAGGTGCCATATGTATGCTCAATCTGAGGTACAAAGATGCTTTCAGGATTGTCAAAGTCTTCGCGAAGGCTGCAGTCCTTGTCTATCATGCCG
>SAMEA3387468__coassemble_2492_pt1 | contig 15290 bp, 5 predicted proteins | sample SAMEA3387468__metabat2_low_PE_040 | metagenome-assembled genome bin SAMEA3387468 (sample SAMEA3387468) | Felis catus | biome: Faeces | place: United Kingdom | collected 2012 | reverse complement strand
GTGTACAGACACTAAGGCAGATATTGCGGCAGAGAGGGGCGGCAATACCTTGTCTTGTTATTGAGGATTATCCGGATATTAAAGAAAGAGGCTTTTATCATGATGTGACAAGAGGCCGCGTGCCGAAGCTTTCATGGCTTAAGACATTGGCTGATAAGCTGAGCTTTTATAAGATTAATCAGCTTCAGCTGTATGTTGAGCATACATATCTTTTTTCAGAGCTTTCAGAACTGTGGCGCGATGATACACCGCTGACGGCAGAGGAGATTATGGAATTTGATGCTTATTGTGCGGCAAGAGGGATTGAGCTTGTACCGTCATTGTCAAGTTTCGGACATTTATATAAGATTTTATCAACAAAACAGTATTGTGACTGCTGTGAGCTTGAGAATGCGGGACGTGAGCCATTCGGTCTGATTTCAAGAATGGAGCATCATACGATTGATGTCAACAGCAGTAAAGCAAGGACATTGATTAAAAATATGATATCAGAGTTTATGACGCTTTTTTCTTCCGATAAGTTTAATATTTGTGCCGACGAGACATTTGACCTTGGCAAAGGGAAAAATAAGGCACAGGCAGACAAGGACGGTGTAGAGTCTCTTTATGTGCCGTATGTTAAGGAATTGTGTGAATTTTTAGTTTCCAATGGCCGTGTGCCTATGCTTTGGGGCGATGTGATGCTGAAGTTTCCTCATCTTGTGAAGGAGCTTCCAAAAGAAACAATCTGCCTTAACTGGGGCTATGACCGGCGGCAGACAGAAGATTCTACAAGAACCTATGCCGGGGTGGGTGTCAATCAGTATGTATGTCCGGGCGTTTCAGGCTGGAATCAGTTTGTAAACTTACAGGAGTATTCTTACGATAATATTTTCAGAATGAGCAGTTATGGCATTAAATATGGCTGTAAGGGACTTTTAAATACAGACTGGGGCGATTTTGGACATATCAATCATCCAGCATTTAGTATCCCGGGAATCATTTATGGAGCGGCAGCTTCGTGGAACAGAAGTGATTTTCCGGATTATGAAACAATGAATAAAGAGATTTCCGCACTTGAGTATGGGGATACGAGCGGGAAGCTCATCAATGTGACGGGACGTCTTGCCGTGCAGGAAAGCTTTGGCTGGCGGACTGCCGTATATATTAAGGAGCGTTGGAGCGGCCTTGACAAAAAGGCGCTGAAAGATAAGCTGTTTGAGGAACAGAAAAATCTTTTGCAGTGCGAAGATAAAAATAGGGAAATTGATGAATGTGTACGTGAATTAAAACGATGTATGGCTGCAATACCGGCTGAAAAAAGAGAGGCTGTTTATCCGTATTTGATTGCGGCGGACGGTATGCGTATCTTTAACAGTATCGGCGCGGTTATCATTGATTTTATTCAGGGAAAAGTTGATCGTGACAGAAATAATATGCTTGCAGGAAAACTGGAGACATGGTACTATCATTACCGGAGATTATGGCAGACACTGAGCAAAGAATCCGAGCTCTATCGTGTCAGTGATGTTATCTTTTGGTATGCAGATTATTTAAGGACAATGGCGTAGACAAAAAATTAAAAGACACCAAAATAATCAGGAGGTAAATTATATGTGGTTTATTGATAAGAGAATCCAAGTTATTTGTGATGAGCTTAAAAAATTGATGACTGTAAAGAATATGCCGATGGAAAATATCCTTTACAAAGAAGGCCGTTTCTTCTATCCGTCAGAGGCTGAAAATGACGGTACACAGTGGAAAGATTTTCTGCCTAAAACAATGAAATGGTATGGTCCGGACAAGCATTATTGGTTCAGAGTTGATTATACAGTGCCGGAAGAATTGGCAGGAAAGACACTTCGTCTTCATGTGAAAACACAGATTGAGGAATGGGATGATGCAAAGAATCCTCAGTTTTTATTATTTGTTAATGGCGAGGCAACACAGGGCCTTGATATGAACCACCGTATTGTGCATTTGACAAATGAAGCAGTGCCGGGAACAACATGGCACTTTGATTTTCAGGCATACACAGGTATTTTACATTCTGAGTTTGACATGATTATGGAAATGCAGGAGGTTGACAGAGAAATCGAGCGCCTCTACTATAACTTAATCGTGCCGCTTCAGGCATTTACACGTATGGATAAGGACGATAAGGTTCGCATGGATATTGAGACAGTACTCAATGACACAATCAATCTCCTTGACCTTAGAACACCTTACTCAGAAGCTTTCAATGAGAGCGTAAAGGCTGCAAATGCTCATATAGAAAAAGCTTTATACGAAGATATGGCAGGCTACGCCGATGTAATCGCTACATGTATCGGTCATACACATATCGACGTTGCATGGTGGTGGACGGTTGAGCAGACAAGAGAAAAAGTTGCAAGAAGCTTCTCCACAGTGCTTAAATTAATGGATGAGTTCCCGAATTATAAATTCATGTCAAGCCAGCCGCAGCTTTATGTATTCTTAAAAGAACGTTATCCTGAGCTTTACGCAAAGATTAAAGAGCGCGTTAAAGAAGGACGCTGGGAGCCGGAGGGCGGTATGTGGCTTGAAGCTGATACAAACCTGACATCCGGCGAGTCACTGGTACGTCAGTTCCTTTACGGCAAGAAGTTCTTTAAGGATGAGTTTGACGTGGACTGCAAAGTATTATGGCTGCCTGACGTATTCGGTTATTCAGGGGCGCTGCCTCAGATTATGAAGCGAAGTGGTATTGATTATTTCATGACAACAAAGCTTGCATGGAATCAGGTAGATAAGATGCCTTATGATACATTTATGTGGAAAGGTATCGACGGTACACCGATTTTCACACACCTTGTGACAACACTCGGTGTCGGACAGAGTACAGATGATTTCTTTACAACATATAACGGTATGCTTCATCCGGATGCATTAATGGGCGGCTGGACAAGATACCAGAATAAGGATATCAACAACGACATTTTAATCAGCTACGGCTATGGCGACGGCGGCGGCGGCCCGACAAGAGAGATGCTTGAGACTTCCAAGCGTATGGAAAAGGGCATCAAAGGTCTTCCGAAAGTACGTCAGGAATTTTCACGCACGTATTTTGATGAGTTATATGACCGCGTAAAAGATAACAGAAGACTTCCTGTATGGGAGGGCGAGCTGTATTTTGAATACCACAGAGGTACATATACTTCTATGGCAAGAAATAAACGCTCAAACAGAAAGAGCGAAATCCTGATGATGGATTTAGAGCTCTTATCACTGCTTGCTTCATGGCAAGGCACTCCTTATGACAAAGAGGCCATGGATAAGATGTGGACAACAATTCTTCTGAATCAGTTCCACGACATTCTTCCGGGCTCATCGATCCATGAAGTTTACGAAGTGACAAAGAAAGAATATGCCGAGCTTTGGGAACAGGGCATGGCTATGATTTCAGAGCGCACGAAGGCACTTGCAGGCGAGGGCGAGGCTGTCACAGTATTTAACACACTTGGTTTTGACAGAAATGATATCGTAAGTCTTCCTGAAAATGTCAGCGGCGCACTGGCAGATGATGAAGGTCATGTTTATCCTGTACAGACGGCAGGCGGCAAAAATGTAGCTTACGTTGCGGGGCTTCCATCAAAAGGATACAAGTCATTTAAGGTTGTTGAAAATGCTGATGCGGCAATTCCGTTTACAAGAAACGGCAATAGTCTTGAGACACCGTTTTATTCAGTGACATTTGATGAAAATGGTCTGTTTACTTCCATTTTTGATAAGAAGAACGACAGAGAAATTTTACAGGATAATAAGAAGGGCAATCTTTTTACAATGTATGAGGATAAGCCAATCTACTATGATAACTGGGATATTGATATTTTCTATACAGAAAAGAAATGGGATGCTGAAGCACTGGAGAGCATGACATGGGAAATGGGTCCTGTATGCACAGTCATCGAGCAGGAGAGAAAAATCAGCAATTCCCTAATCCGTCAGAAAATTTACTTCTATGCAGATTCTGCAAGAATTGATTTCGAGACATATGTTGACTGGAAAGAGCATCAGCACTTACTTAAAGTCAATTTCCCTGTCGATATTCATACAGACGAAGCAAGCTTTGATGTACAGTTCGGTAACCTTACAAGAAAAGTACATACAAATACAAGCTGGGATATGGCGCGCTTTGAGTCCTGCGGACAGAAGTATATGGATTTATCTGAAGGCCACTACGGCGTCAGCCTTTTAAATGACTGCAAGTACGGACATTCTGTGAAGGATTCCGTGATGGCGCTGACATTGATTAAGTCAGGTATCGAACCGAACCCTGTGACAGACCAGGAAGAACACTTCTTCACATATGCAATTTATCCTCATGCAGGCAACCTGCGCGACTGTGATACAGTACAGGAAGCTTACCGCTTAAACTTCCCTGCATATGTACAGACAGGCGCGGCAGCCAAAGAGGCATCCTTACTGCATACAGATAAGAAGAATGTCATGATTGAGACAGTGAAAGAAGCAGAGGATAACAGCGGCGTTATCGTACGTGTTTACGAATATGAAAATACAAAGACAAAGGCTGCACTGACATTTGGTATGGGCAAAGAAGTTGTATCTGTCACAGAATGTAACCTTATGGAAGAACCTGAGACAGAAATGGCACATACAAAGGACAGCTTTGAGTTTGTCATTAAGCCGTTTGAAGTTAAGACATTTAAAGTAGTTTTAAAGTAAAATAGACTTGTGAACCGGTAACGATTATGAGAAAATATATGGACAGCAGTCTTTCGCCCGAAATCCGGGCGAAGGATTTGCTGGAATTAATGACAGTCCGGGAGAAAGCCGGACAGTTAAATCAGAGACTGTACGGCTTTCATGCATATAAGAAGGAAAATGGCTGCATAGAGCCCTCGGATGAATTTAAGGACGAGGTGTCCAGATGGGATGGTATCGGAATACTTTACGGTTTGTACCGTGCTGATCCGTGGTCGGGCAGGGACTATGCAAGCGGTCTGTCAGGCAGAGAAGCCACAGAGGCTTACAATACACTGCAGCGCTATGTGATGGAACATTCAAGACTGCATATACCGATGCTTTTATCGACAGAATGTCCTCATGGACATCAGGCGCTTGACGGTTATCTGCTTCCGGTAAACTTAGGACTTGGCGCGACCTTTAATCCAAAGCTTGTCGGTGAAGCCTACGAGGTCTGCGGCCGTCAGATGAAAGCGCTCGGTGTGGACTTTGCATTGATTTCTATGTTGGATGTCCTAAGAGATCCGCGCTGGGGACGGAGTGAGGAATGTTTCGGTGAAGATCCTTATCTTGCGGCGCGTATGGCAGAAGCAGTGACAAAGGCAGTGACAAAGACAGGCGTCGGCGTTGTGGCAAAACATTTTGCAGCTCAGGGTGAGACGACCGGCGGTGTTAATGCCTCGGCAGCGCGCATCGGTATGAGGGAGCTTTTAGAGATTCATTTTCCACCGATGGCAGCTGCGGCTGAGGCAGGCGCTGTCGGCGTTATGGCAGCCTACAATGAAATTGACGGTCTGCCGTGCCATGCTAACCGGTGGCTGCTGCACGATGTACTCAGAGAGGCTATGGGCTTTGACGGCATTGTGATGGCTGACGGCTTTGCCGTAGACAGACTTGAGATGCTCGGTTTAGATGCCGCAGAGTGCGGCGCAAAAGCACTTTCTTCGGGCGTTGATGTGTCGCTTTGGGATGAGGGCTTCACCCATCTTGAGGAAGCGTTTAAAGAAGGACTTATTTCAGAGGAAAGGCTTGATGAAGCTGTGCTTCGCGTTCTGACAATAAAGTTTGCCCGCGGACTTTTTGAACATCCTTTTATTCCGGTGCCAAAAGAGGACAAAGGTGTGCCGGAGGATGAGGCCAATCTTAAGCTTGCCCGCGAGGGCGCGGTGCTTTTGAAAAATGAGGGCGGGCTTTTGCCCCTGAATATAAAGAAGCCTTTAAAAATTGCCGTTTTTGGTGAAAACAGCCGCGAACTGTACAATCAGCTTGGCGATTACACGCCGCCGGTTAAAAGTGGAGTGACTGTGCTTGACGGACTTAAGGCAATCTCAGAAGAAAATGGCGGACAGGTGATTTTTGTACCGGAGGAAACACCGGAGATGGCAGCGGCACTTGCAGAAGAAGCAGATGTGTCGGTACTTGTTCTCGGCGGCAGTTCAAGCCGTTTTAATTCGGCTGTATTTGATAAAAACGGTGCAGCTATTGTAGATGGCCATTCGCCGATGGACTGTGGCGAAGGCGTCGATTTATCAAGTCTTCAGCTTTCAAAAAAGCAGCTTGAGCTTTCAAAAGCCGTATTTGCAGCGTCAAAGAAAACTGTGACAGTGGTGATTGCCGGACGGCCATATGACATTGCGGATATTGACAGACAGACGGATGCTCTGATTTACAGCTTTTATCCGGGACCAAAGGGCGGGACAGCCCTTGCGGAAATTATTTTCGGCAAAGAAGCGCCGTCGGGAAGACTCCCTGTGTCGCTGCCGGGAAATGTCGGACGGCTTCCCGTTTATTATAATTACAGAGCTTCCTACGATGCGATGCACTACTGTGACGGAGATGGTTTTCTGTATAAGTTCGGTGACGGTCTTGGCTATGGTGAAGTCTGCTATAGTGATTTTTGCATATCGGATTTTGAGGCGGGCGTTGGCTTTGAAGTTGTGATGACTGTCGAAAATAAGACGGCAAAGCCCCTTTGGGCAGTGCCAATGCTCTTTATAACGCGTCAGGGAACGAGTATCGTGCCGAGGGCTGAGGAATTAAAGTGCTTTGAAAAGCTTTATCTTGTACCGGGAAGCAGGCAGGATGTAAGACTTCGGGTGCCTAAGAGAGAGCTTTATGTCTATGACAGCAGGATGAAGCGCAACATTGATATGAAGGCTGCAAAAATCAGCGTCAGAGACGGCCGCAGACAGCTTTGGTCGGCTGCGGTGAAATTTTAGTGACAGGCAGATGGCCTGTCGGGATTGGAGTTTTGTGAAAATGGAAAAACAATATTTGAAAGAGGGCTGGAAGCTGCACTGGCAGGACAGACTTCTTGAGACGGAGGTACCATTTTCGGTATACAGTGATTTGCTCAAATACGGTGAAATTGAAGATCCGTATTACAGAGATAATGAAAAAGAGGCGCTTCCGCTTTCAAGGGAAGATTATACATATGAAACAGTATTTGATGCTTCCGCCGATGTATTAAAAAGCAGCCGCATATGGTTAAGATTTGACGGTGTTGACACACTGGCAGATATTACATTAAACGGAACGCTTCTTGGAAATACTTATAATATGCACAGGGAATGGGAGTTCCCTGTAAAGGATATACTCAAAGAAAAGGATAATAAGCTGGAAATTTACTTTCATTCACCAATCGTTTATATGGAGGAGCAATTAAAGCTTCAGGGAGCAATCCCATGCAATACCGATACACTGGATGGTTTCCCTTATCTTAGAAAATCTAACTGTATGTCCGGTTGGGACTGGGCGCCTAAGCTTCCGGATATGGGACTTTTCAGAGATGTTTATCTGATTGGTATGAATGAGGACAGAATTTTAGATGTTCTTGTGCGTCAGAAACATGAAAATGGCACGGTAGAGCTGCATTTTGATGTAAATACATGTAAAAAAGCTCATGGCTTAAGTTCTGATTATAAAGTTACAGTGACAGCGCCGGACGGTAAAGTATTGACAGAAGAAAACAGCCCTGAAACAATGCTGATTACAGAGCCGATGCTCTGGTGGCCAAGAGGCTACGGCGAGCAGTATTTATACACTGTGAAAGTAGAAGTGCTTCATGACGGACAGACCGAAGATGTGTGGGAAAAACGCATCGGTCTGCGTACAATGGGCATGAAGATGGAGAAGGACGAGTGGGGAGAGAGCTTTGCCCACGAAGTCAACGGCGTGGCTATTTTTGCCATGGGCGCGGATTACATTCCTGAAGACTGTCTTCTTCCAAGAAGAAGTGAATCAAAGACAAGACGGCTTCTTGAGCAGTGTGCCATGGCAAATTATAACTGCCTGAGAGTATGGGGCGGTGCTTTTTACCCGGATGATTGTTTCTTTGACATTTGTGATGAGCTTGGTTTCCTTGTATGGGAGGACTTGATGTTTGCCTGCTCGACATATCTTTTAACAGAGGAATTTGAAGCTAATATTACAGTTGAAATTGAGCAGAATATAAGAAGAATCCGCCATCACGCCTGCCTTGGCTTATGGTGTGGCAACAACGAGATGGAGGGAATGATTGTCGAAGGCTATACGACAGATCCGCATCTTTTAGGCGATTATACGAGAATGTACAGCTATGTTATTCCTAAAATTGTAAATAGAGAAGATCCGGACGCCTTCTACTGGCCGTCAAGCCCGTCATCAGGCGGTGACTTCGATGATCCTCAGGACGAGACAAGAGGCGACGCTCACTATTGGCAGGTATGGCACGGCTACAAGCCGTTTACGGAATACAGAAAGCACAACTTCAGATATTGTTCTGAGTTTGGTTTTGAATCAATGCCGGCAATGAAAACAATTGAGAGCTTTACAGAACCTAAGGACAGAAATCTGTTCTCATACGTGATGGAAAAACATCAGAGAAGTGAAAACGGCTCTGCAAAGATGATGGTTTATATGTCCCAGTATTTCCCGTATGCCAAAGATTTATCCCATCTTGTGTATGCTTCCCAGTTAATGCAGGCGCAGGCAATGCGTTATGCTGTAGAACACTGGCGGCGTCACAGAGGCGAATGTATGGGCGCTGTCGTATGGCAGTTAAATGACTGCTGGCCTGTATCGTCATGGTCGTCCATCGACTACTTCGGACGCTGGAAAGCGCTGCACTATTTTGAACGCCGTTTCTTTGCGCCGATTTTAGTTTCGTGCCATGAAGAAAGTCTTCTGTCACAAAATCCTTACGTGAACTGCCGTCCGTTTGATGTGGAAAAGAGTATTCGGCTCCATGTGGCAAACGAGACACTAAAAGAAGCGAAGGTGACGGTGCGCTGGTCGCTTAGAAACAGCAAATCCGAAATCATTGGCGAGGAAAAGAGTGCAGAGGTTACAATTGCACCGCTGTCCGGCGAGTGGCTTCCAAAAGAAGAATTTGCCGATGCCGATTACCTTGAGCATCATGTATTTTACAGCTGCGAAAAGGACGGAGAGATTATCTCTGAGGGCAGTGTGCTTTTCTCAATGCCGAAGTTTTACAATTATACAGATCCGCAGCTCAGTGTGCGCCGCGAAGGCAATGAACTGATTGTTACATCCAAAGCCTATGCGGCATCGGTTGAGCTTCTCAATGAAAACGAGGACTGGGTGCTTTCTGATAACTACTTCGATATGGAAGCCGGAGAAAAGAGAGTACATATCCTTGAAGGTGATGCAAAAGAAATCAGCGTCAGAAGCGTTTATGATATTGCGTAATTAAATAAAAGCGAGTATATCCCGGAGAGTTCAGGCTTTCCGGGATTTTTTATGACATAGGAAATTGCTTCCTATGTCATAAAAAAGCTCCGCGAGGGATATCTGGCGCGCAAAGCGGCGCAAGTCCCTTGGGGACTGAGAAATTTAAAATAGTTGACAATAGTATAGAAATATCTATTTCCCGACAGCCCCTGTTTTGATATGTTAAAATTTTAATATTTCCATAAAATCATCTTTGGTCATGGTGGAAATGGATGTGCCTTGACCGTCCAAAATCTGTTGAGCCAGTTTGTATTTACTTTCTTGCAATTCAATAATTTTATCTTCAATCGTATTTTGGGCAATCAATTTAAATACAATTACCTGTTTATCCTGACCGAAGCGGTGGGCGCGGTCGGTTGCCTGATTTTGGGCTGCCAGATTCCACCATGGATCGAAATGAATGACAATATTGGCTGCCGTTAGGTTTAATCCTGTGCCACCGGCTTTTAAGGAAATTAAAAATACGGGAACATCATCGGAATTAAATTTCTCAACAAGGAGAATACGTTCTTCTTTTGATGTCTGACCGGTTAACTTATAATGTGAAATTTTCTCTTGTCTGAGGCGCTTCTCAAGAATTGGAAAGATGCTTGTGAATTGAGAAAATATCAATACTTTATGATTTCCCGATATTGCCTGATGGACAAGTTCCATGCATGCATCCAGTTTACAGGCAGTTTCCTTATAATTCTCGTACAGTATTTGTGGTGCGCAGCAAATTTGTCGTAACTTTGTCAGTTCGGCCAATATTTGAAGCTTGTCTTTTTGAACATCTTCAGTACTCTGATTTTTAAGAGTATTCATAAGCTGTATTGCATGAGCTTCATATATTTTTCGCTGTTCCGGTTCCATGTTGGTATATACAACCTGCTCTATTTTTTCGGGAAGCTCTTTTAAGACTTCGTTTTTAATTCGGCGGAGTATAAATGGGGCAATCATCTTTTTGAGTCTGTCTGTAATCTGTGCATCTTGATTTTGTACAATCGGAAGTTCATAGCAATTACGGAATTTTTCGTATGTTCCTAAAATGCCCGGCATCAGAAAATCAAAGATACTCCATAATTCACTTAAACGGTTTTCAATAGGAGTACCGGTTAAGGCAAAACGGATATCAGCTTGGATTTTCTTCACAGCTTTGGCAGCTTGTGTGCCGTGATTTTTTATGTTCTGTGCTTCGTCAATAACTTCCGTGTCAAAATGGCAGTCTGCATATAAGCGTAAATCTCTTTTAATCATGTCATAAGATGTAATCCATACATTGCTATTCTTATCATTCGTGATTAAGCTTTCGCGCTGGGCAGCATTGCCTGTAATCACATTTACTTTAAGCTCCGGCGCAAAGCGGTTGAGTTCACGCTTCCAGTTATAGACAAGGGAGGCCGGACAAATAATAAGGTGTGGAAGGTGCACGGCGTCAGTCTGTTTTCTGTAGAGCAAATAGGCAATCATTTGAAGGGTTTTTCCAAGGCCCATATCATCAGCGAGAATACCTCCAAATCCAAGATGGGCAAGGGTGTTAAGCCATCGAAAACCTGTTTTTTGGTATTCGCGGAGTGTCTGAGATAGGGAGAGAGGCACAGAATAATCACTGTCCTCCACATTTTTCATATCGCGGATGATTGCCTTATAATCTGCGTTGCGATCTACATGAAGCGCGGCATCTTTTTTGCGCAGTATTTGGTCAATATAGCAGGCTCTGTATTTTGGAACTTCAATATTTTCATCTGCCAAATCTTTTGCCGATAAACCAAGTCCGTCAAGCAATTCAGTCAATGTTGACAACGCATTATCTTCCAGCTTTATATAGTTTCCGTTTTTCATGCGGTAGTATTTTTTCTTTTTCCGATAACTATCCAATATGCTGCTCAGTTCATTGTTAGAAAAGGCATCGCTTTGTACATTCAGATCAAGAAGACCGCTCTTTAGTGCGATACCGATATGAGCTTTTGGTGAATGTATGAGCTTTTTTCCTTTGATTGCGCTTGTTGCATAGACGGTGCCGTCTTCTTCAAGCTGACCGATGCCTGTATTTAATAAATGATACATGCGGTCGTCATCATCAGAGGCAAAATATAAAACCTTTTCAGAAAAATCTTCATTTGGAAAATAAGAACGGCCTAAATTGACAGCCCGGAGTTCCTTAGTGCGGTCATGGTATTCATTGGCAAAACTTGGCGGATTTAAAAGGTTATAAGTCTCATCGCCATAGGTTCCGGTTGTTTTTAATGTAACACGACCGTTTTCATCATCCAAATAGTAGGTAATTTTTGCTTCTTTTGGTTTAAATTCATCTAAATTTAATTTTGTCTTAGTAAGTACATTGGCTTTTTGAAGTTCAGGGAGAACTGATCCGCAAAAAGCAGGCATATCTTTTCTTGCAATACAGTACACGGATTCTTTTTTTGTGTCTGCCAGTGCGAAAAAGTATCCGGCAGAGGAAACAACATCTGCAGAACATGGATACAGTATATCTTTTATAATGGCATAGTATTTAATACGGCCGCTCAGAAATACCAATGGCGGAATTTTTATGGAGAAGCTGCCATCGTCATTTTCACTTAAAGAAAGTTTTACAGGTAATTCTTTTTTTGTAAAATGCAATGCAGTTATATTCGAATTGGGCGATTCAAATTCTATCGTCTTTCCACAGTTTATTTCGTAAAATACATCCCAAAGGTCTGCAGATAAAGGCAGCTCCTTACCTAAAGATTCGAAACTGTACGACATTTGCTCATTGATGATAGTCATCATTTTTATATATTCCCATGCCTCCTTGGTAAATATATGCTTGCTGTGAACGAAGGACAGCTGTTTTCCGTAGGAATACATTTCTTCTTTACGTATATGGTCTAAGAAATCTCCGAGATTTTTTAGTACATATTTTCGACCATCTGAGGCACCTATCTTAAATGTAAGTATATAGTCAGGATTTGAATGATAATAAGTATGGATTTCGTGTAATACGGGAATAAGTTCAATATTACCACAGGCAGTTTGCTCATCTAAACGTTTGCGCAGTGCAACAGCTTCTATGATGTCGAGTATTTTTTCGTCAGTTGTCACTTCACGGGGGCGGAGGCCGGAAGCTAGTGGTGAAGAACAGCTGAATTCTGAGGTTTTTCTCTGTTCGATATACTCAAGTGCTACAGCAACGCAATGTTTGCACATGCCGCCGTAAGAGAAAAAGGCCGGACAGTCACAGGAGTAGTCTATAATTTCACCGTCCGGTTCATCAAGACGGATTTGGACATTATATTCATTATCATAGCTGCCCTGAACAAGACCATTAATAAAAAAGCCTTTTTTTGTTTCATTGGTATTAATGTCCCATACATAGTCGTTTTTAAATAATCGTACACCTCTGTCTATTGTACTTTGACTGCTGACATTTTTTACAATATCTTTTTCTGTAAACATCGTATGTAATCCTCCAAATGTTTTGAGAATCGCGGAAGCACAGAGTGCGGCGCAATCCGGTATCTAAAGGGTTAAAAAACTTTGATCCCCTCTCTGATGTTATTATAATATATGCAGCAGAAAAAAGATATGGGGGAATTTCCTTTTATGTCGTTCCTTGTGTTATAGGTAAAAATCAGTTAAAATAGAACAAAGAAAGTATGAAAAGTTGGAGGCGATATAATGTTAGCATACACATATAAATCAGCGGGGACGTTTAAACTTGAAGAAAAAATCCGGCCGCAGCTTTTGAATCCGCAGGATGCCATTGTCAAGGTAAGTCTTGCAAGCATATGCTCCAGTGATATTCACATCAAGCATGGAGCAGTGCCAAGGGCAGCTGCGGGAATTACAGTCGGTCATGAGATGGTCGGCGTTGTGTGTGAAGCCGGCAGCAGTGTGACGAAGGTAAAACCGGGCGACCGTGTGACAGTGAATGTAGAAACTTTTTGCGGCGAATGTTTTTTCTGTAAAAAAGGTTTTGTTAATAACTGCACCGATGAAAACGGCGGTTGGGCGCTTGGGTGCAGAATTGACGGCGGACAGGCCGAATATGTCCGTGTGCCTTATGCGAATCAGGGGTTAAATAAAATTCCCGATACGGTGACGGATGCACAGGCGCTTTTTGTAGGAGATATTCTTGCGACAGGCTATTGGGCCGCTGATATTTCTGAAATAGGTCATGAGGATACGGTTGTCATTATCGGCGGCGGTCCGACCGGACTTTGCACGCTGCTCTGCGTTATGCTGAAATGTCCGAAAAAAATTATTTTATGCGAGACAGATCCGGCAAGAATTGATTTTATTAAAGCACATTATGAGGATATCCTTGTGATAAATCCAAAAGAAACTGATGTGGAGGCTTTTGTAAGAACACACAGTACTCATGGCGGCGCTGACAGGGTGATTGAAGCTGCCGGCGGCAGCAATACATTTGAACTTGCATGGAAAATTGCCCGTCCGAATGCAATTGTGACAATTGTGGCGCTTTACGAAGAAAATCAGACATTGCCGCTGCCGCAGATGTATGGCAAAAATCTGACTTTCAAAACAGGCGGTGTCGATGGCTGCCGGTGCGATGAAATTTTAAAACTCATTGAAGACGGAAAAATAGATACAACACCTTTGATTACACATACTTTTGAATTGAAAGACATTGAAAAGGCCTATGATATTTTTGAAAACAGAAAAGAAAATGTTATAAAAATTGCAGTGAAATGTTGAGATGGGGCGTGAATGGCAAGTGAGTTAATCGTGGATAAAATACTTTAGAGATTGAAGATTGCAAAGGGAAATAAACTCCTAAAAAGGGGCTGTCGCACTAAGTAATTAGTGCGCAGCTTCCTTTTCTTGTGCAAAAAAATAGCTGCCAGACCTCGAAAGCATCCGGCAGTTGGTGTAAAATTAAGTTATGCGACTAACTAAATTATTACAAAAGGATTATACGAAAAATTCAGACGGATATCAACTTAAACTTCCGTTAAATCTTGAAACAATCATTCCGGATAATGATTCTGTGCGATTACTAAGTCAGTTTGTGGAGGCTATGGATTTGACTGACCTATATTCTACTTATGAAAGGATAAATTCTGTATCGCCCAGAACACTTCTGAAGATTGTTCTCTATTCTTACATGAACGGGGATTATTCCTCTCGTTCCATGGAACTAAATTGTAAAAGAGATATCAATTTTATGTTTCTTCTGGAAGGTTCCCCAGCTCCTGATCATGCAACCTTTGCAAGGTTTAGAAGTATCCATTTTGCTCCCTGTTCTAAACGTATCCTTGCAGAAATGTCTAATGCATTGTTTGATATGGGAGAAATTTCCGGGGAGACCATTTTTATTGATGGTACAAAAATTGAAGCCAGTGCCAATAAGTATACTTTCGTCTGGAAGAAGGCAGTAACAAAAAACCAGGCAAAACTTTTGCAGAAACTTGCTGATTTTGTGGCTGAGTGTGAGTTGCTTTATGATATAAAAATTGTTTATGGAAATACGATAAAAATAAAGCATGTAAAAAAGCTCCGCAAAAAACTGTATGCATTAAGGGAAACTGAAAATATAGTGTTTGTGCATGGGATTGGGAAAAGAAAAACTCCGCTTCAAAAGAGTATTGAAACTCTTGAAGATTATTTAAACCGGCTCAAAAAATATAACCAGCAGATACATATCTGTGCGGAACGCAACAGTTATTCAAAGACAGATCATGATGCCACTTTTATGCGAATGAAGGAAGATGCTATGGGAAACGGACAGTTAAAGCCTGCTTACAATCTTCAGCATGGGGTGGATTCTGAATACATCACATGGCTTACCATAGGTTCCCAGCCTACGGATACTACAACGCTGATACCATTTTTGAAAGATGCACAGGAGCATTTGAAATTCAAATATA
>SAMEA3387468__coassemble_2490_pt1 | contig 15313 bp, 11 predicted proteins | sample SAMEA3387468__metabat2_low_PE_040 | metagenome-assembled genome bin SAMEA3387468 (sample SAMEA3387468) | Felis catus | biome: Faeces | place: United Kingdom | collected 2012 | reverse complement strand
GGAGGCAGGAGTATATGAGAGTATCAGTCAGAGACTGGGATAACCGGCAGCTTGGCCGCGAGGAAGGTATCGGTATTGGCCGCAAGGAAGGTATTGGTATCGGCCGCGAGGAGGGTATCGGTATCGGCCGTGAGGCAGGAAAAAGCGATGAGCGCCGCGCACGCATTTTAAAAATGCTTTCAAAAGGTTATTCTGTGGAGGAAATTGCGGATTTGTATGAAATCACGACAGAGGAAGTTGAAAAAATAGGAATAGATAATAAATAATAGATTTTTAGCGCCCTTGAAGATTGCGGTCTTTAAGGGCGTTTTTTGTGACATAGAAAATTGCTTCCTATGTCACAAAAAAGCTCCGCTAGGGATGCGACCAGATGCATATGGAATATGACTGCCTATGGCAGTCTGCATCTGGCGCGCAAAGCGGAGCAAGTCCCTCAAGAATTTAGGAATTTAGGGAGTTCGAAGCGGACTTGTCCGCTTTGGTCTGTCCATTTCAATGTGAAATGGATGAATGATAATTGTTTAAAAATATATTGAAAAAAACAAATAAATTCAAAAAATGAATTTATTTATCATCTATATTGCAAAAAAAAGTATCGGTATTATATAATTGTGCTATGCAAAACAGACAATACGGTAGTTGGTTGGAGGGAATACTTATGAACAAAAACATCTTTTTAAAATCTATTTTTCGCAAGCCTTTAAAGATTGTTCTTATATTTTTGATTGTAGTATTGATGAGCTTCACATTTGCAACAAGGGTTGTGGAATTTGCTGTTATAGATAAAGAGATTAAACGATTGTCAGATTATTATAAACCGGTGGGACGTCTTATTCCGGTAAATAGTGAAGATACCGACTTGAGTAAAGAAGCAGAAAATATTCTTCGTAAAGATGAGAATGTAGAACTTTTAAATGTTCAAAGAAGCTTTTGTGGACTTATGGATGAAACAATAACACCTGCTAGGGATCCTATTTCTCCATTAGATATCGTCTATTATTATGGTAAAATTACTTTTATTGATGTTTTAGAGGATGAAAGTAAACCTTATTTTTTGGATGAAAATAACAGATGTCGTTATGACTGTACAATTTATGTTGTTCCAGACAAAACTGTCATAGGATTTTCGGAAAATTTAATTTTAAATGAGCAATTAACAATACATTGGTATGTAGATGATAAAAAGCTTTTGGATTCTGTTCTTGAGGAACTTAAGGTAGGAAATAGATATTTTTTTAAAAATTTAGTTACCTATTTTATGTTTAATAATGAAAAAAAGATGACATATTATTTGGAACCTTTTGAAGGAGAAAAGTACATGTATCCTGCGGACAGCGGAGATGTAATATTAGAAAGTCAAAAAGATTTGGAAGATATTAAGCTTCGGGAAATTCAAAAACATGCGCTTATAGTGAATACGTCTAAGGGGATGGAAGTGTCTCCTGAATTTTATGAAAAATATCATTTGACACAGGGAAGATATATTACAAATCAGGATAATCGTGAAGTGCAGAAAGTTTGTGTTGTACGAAGCGAGTTTGCAGAAGAAAATGGATTGTCTATAGGGGATAAATTGTCGCTGAAGATGACAGATAATGCAAATCCCAAATATTATCTGTCTGAAAATGCAGCATGGCCGGATAGTCAATATGTCAATGAAGACTTTGAGATTATTGGTACTTATACAAGTCAGAACTTGGAGGCAACTAATTTCTTATGTGATGAAATTTTTGTGCCGGATTCAGTGTTTCCTAAAGAATGGGGGCAAAACAGGTCATTTTCGTTAGATGGTATGTATTTTGTAATTAATTCACCGGAAGGAGGAACACACTTTTTAAGAAATACTCAGAAAAGTTTGGAACAGGAAGGTTATGCAATCGAATTTATAGAAAATGGTTGGGAAAATTTTAAGACAGCTTCAGAACCGATGAAACAGTCGGCAAAGATGGGGATTTTAGTTTTTGGAATTATTTTAGTTATTACATTTATAGCTACTTCCGCAGCTTTCATCGCGTTATATTATAAAATGTGGATAACGATACGATTTCTTGGTGTTCCAAAGAAAAAGGCTTCCGGACAGTTTGGCACGTCTGTTATCATGATCGGAGGTATAGGCGTGGTTTTGGGCAGTATGTTATCATGGAATTATGCGCTTGAAAAAGCAAACGAGACATTGACTGTGCTTCATGTGAATCAAGATGTAAGTGATCCTGCAGCATTACCGTTGTATATATTGTTTATATTTTCTCTTGCTATTGTCCTTTTATGGATGCTTATAAGCTTAATGATACTCGGTTGTTCTTCAAAAGGCACGCTTTTGGATAAGCTTCATACACGGCAGAAAACAACGAAAAAATCAGGTGAAAAGGTTGTAATTGATTCATCGGAAAAAGCACCTGTGATGGAAAGTGACGTTATAACAAAAGTGAAATCTAGTGAAACAAAAATTGCAAACAATGATACAACAAAAAAAATTTCTGTGGATTTGCAAGGAACGATGCGAATAGAATTTTATATCCGTTATATATATCATCATTTCTTGCGTACAGTATGGAAGAATCTGCTTATTATAGTTGTTATTGGTGGATTTATTTTTTGTCTTGGATGGATGCAGGGAAACATAAAGCGTAATGAAGATAAAATTAGTGAACTTTATGATCATACAACGGTGAACGGAAAGATTGTGCCGCAGGCAGGAAGTAATTATGCTGAAAATGGGGCTTATATTTACAGCGATGTCATAGATACATTTACTGAATCCGGCTATATTGATAAGTTCATTTTAGAAGCATCAGTGTCGACGGTACTTGAAAGTAGTAAAAACAAAGAGGTCGTATCAACAGAAACGTACGGCATTGGGAATATAGAAGTTTATGAGCCTATAAAGGATAGTACAGTTAATATCACTTATATGGATGGTTATGATGATTCTGTTTTTGAAATATCGGAAGAAGCTTCCGATGACGAAAAAATGGTAATGATTGTATCAGAGGAAATTATGAGTTCGCTTGATTTGAAATTAGGAGATACGGTTAAGGCAGTATTTATGCAAAATAGCGGTGGGCTCCCGATAAGACGTGAAAAGGAAGTTAAAGTCGTCGGAACTTATCCATATAAATCAGGATATTTTGTATATGCACCATTAGTATCATTAAAGAGCTTTATTGGTAACGATAACCTTTATTACACGAGGGCAGAATTTGAAATAAAAAAAGATAAAAACAGAGAGATTGCAAAGTTTAAGGAAATGATTTCAGATGTGACGAAACGTCCGGAAAATCAATATATGGCAAAAATATCCTGCTTGATTCAAGATGATGAGTTGGTGAAGGCGCTTGATCCTTTGCAAAAAAATGTGGATTTGATGCGTTTGCTATATCCTGTAATTATCGTGATTGTTGTCATTGTATCAGCACTTGGTAATATATTTGTTATTTTGATGACGGAGAAAGAGGCGGCAATCATGCGTATATTAGGTACACCTCATAAAAGTATCGGTGCAATTATAGGTATTCGTCAGTTTGTTTTAAATGTCATTGGTATCATGGTAGGAATTGGTGCGGTTGCTTTGATGATAGGGGGACGTGCTGTGATTCAAAAAATATTGTTATGTGCCGGACTTTGTTTAATAGTTGGCATTGTATCAATCGTTAGTACGGTAATTGCAGTAGCGACACGCAGACATCCGATGGACTTACTTTCGGTGAAAGAATAAGGAGGATTTGATATGGGAACTTTAGAAATTAAAAATATCAGCTATACTTACAAGGGCGGCACAAAGCCGGTCATCAATGATGTTTCATGTGATTTTGAAAAAGGAAAGCTTTATGCGGTGATCGGTCCGTCGGGCTCAGGTAAGTCAACACTTTTATCATTGATGGCAGGGCTTGATAAGCCGTCGGCAGGAACGATTGACCTTGAAGGAAAAAATATTTTTGAGACGGATCTGGATGCTTACCGCCGTCAGAGTATTGCGATGATTTTTCAAAATTTCCAGCTTTTGCCGCTTTTGACGGTGCTTGAAAATGTCTGCTATGTGATGGAGATTAACGGCGTGAAGTTTAAGGACGCCAAGGGCAAGGCTTCCGAGCTTTTGCTTTCTGTCGGTATTGAGGAGGAGAAGCATAAACGTTATCCGTCCAATCTTTCCGGCGGTGAGCAGCAGCGTGTCGCTATTGCGAGGGCGCTGGCTTCAGGCGCGGGAATTATTCTTGCGGATGAGCCGACAGGAAATCTTGATGTGACGAATACGGAAAATATTATGGGTATTTTAGAGGGACTGGCTCACGAAAAGCAGTATTGTGTCATTGTTGTTACCCACGATTTGGAAATTGCGGACAGAGCCGATAAGGTCTATCAGATGAGGGACGGGGTGCTCATTGAAAAGAAGTAAAGGAATTTCGCAGTTTTTTCAGATGATTGATGCCTGCCTTAAGCTGTCATGGCGCACATCACCGGCATATACATTGATTCGCTTTGCGGGGCTTATGCTTATTCCGCTCATATCTGTGGCAGCAACTTATATTAGTAAATATATTTTGAATCTGCTTGCAGGTGAATGGACAGTCGAAGCGCCGATGAGGGTGGGCGTCCTCCTGCTTTTTGGAATTTTTACAGCCGGCATATTCAATGCCGGCTTAAATAAAATTGTGGAGTATGTTCAGAAGATGCATGAGGATAAGCTGAATGCGCAAATGACAATGGATATTATGGACAGTGCGCTGTCAGTTGATTTGGCAAGTTTTGATGATGCGGCTTATTATGATAAGCTTCAGATGGCAGGCGGTGATATGTATGCGGCGTCGGGGATTTTATGGAATGTTCTGACGTTTTTCAGCTATGGAATCTCTTTTATGAGTGTGTTTGTCTTGATTTGTACAAATAATGTACTGTTTGCACTTTTAATGACGCTGGCGGCAGTGCCGTCGGCTGTTGTCGGAACGCGGTATACGAAGGCGCTGTATGATTTTAGTGTCGAGCGTATGAATCAGGAAAGGCAAAAAGGGTATTATCACGGGCTTGCTTCATCGAGGGAGTATGCGCAGGATATCCGTTTGTACCGTATTGGCGATATTTTAAAGCAGCGGTATGAGCGCATATGGAGGACACTTTTTGATAAAGAGCGGCGGCTTGTTAAGAAAAGGACTGTATGGACGGTAATCTGTCAGTGCCTGCCGGAAGTGACTGCCTTTGGCATCAGTGTTTATATTGTCGGACAGATTTTGGACAAAAGCCGTACAATCGGAGATTATACCCTTTACACGGGGCTTATGGCACAGCTCATTGCTTCTGTGACGGTTGTGATTTCCTCGGCAATGCAGATTTATGATAACCGGTTAAGAATTGCCAATATTATGGGACTTAAGGATTTTGCACCTCAGATTAAGGATGACGGCAGGGATGCGCTTGAAACGGTGACGTCTGTTGAATTTTGTCATGTTTCTTTTAAATATCCGAAAACAGAAAAATGGGTGCTTAAAGATGTGTCGTTTAAAATTGAGAAAGATGAAAAGGTTGCTTTTGTCGGCCTTAACGGTTCGGGAAAGTCAACGCTCATTAAACTGATGCTCCGGCTCTATGAGCCGGACGAGGGTGAGATTTTGATGAACGGACAAAATATAAAAACGTATACGATTGAAAGTCTCAGAAGTCATTTCAGTGTTTACTTTCAGGAAATGCTCAATTATTGCTTTTCTCTCCGTGATAACGTGACACTTGGCGATATGGAGCGGCAGGCTGATGATACTGAAACCATGCGCTGCCTTAAGCTAAGCTGCGGCGATGACATTTTGAAGAAAGCAAAGAATGGGCTTGATACGCAAGTGATGCGTATACTTGATGAGTCCGGTATGGAAATGTCCGGCGGACAGCATCAGAAGCTGGCTCTTGCGCGGACATTTTATAGACGGCATTCGGTACTTGTTCTTGATGAGCCGTCCTCAAGCCTTGATCCTAAGGCAGAGCATGATATTTTTGAGGTGCTTGAGAAGATGGCTAAGGGGCATATGACAATTTTTACGTCCCACCGTTTGCTGAATACATATCTTGCAGACAGGATTATAGTGCTTGAAGCCGGGGAGATTATCGAGGAAGGAACGCAGAGTGAGCTTTTGAAAAATAACCGCCGCTTTGCCCAGCTTTTTAAGTATCAGCAGGAAAAATTTCAGGTAAATACGGAAGGTAAGGACAGCGATGAAAATAGCAGTGATTGACGGTGGTGTTGACAAAAGGTTTTTGAGCAGAGGTCATCTTTTGTCAGATATGATTGCCGGGCCGGACGGCGGCTTGTATGAACGCACGACTGAGGCGGTGCCGACAGAGCATGGAACAATCTGTGCAAAAATTATTGAAAAATATGCGGACGAGCCGCCTGAATTTTACAGTCTTAGTGTGTTTGATAATGAGGAGATGAAAACGTCCTGTGATGTTTTAGTGTCGGCGCTTCGGTGGTGTTATGCACAGAAGGTGCCGCTTGTTCATATGAGTATCGGTTCAAGATGTGCTGCGGATTTTGAAGCAATTACAGCAGAAATCAATAAGCTTATCGCAGCCGGACAAATCGTTGTAGCAGCCGTAAGCAATGCCGGACAGTATACAGTACCGGCGCAGCTTGGCGGTGTCATTGGCGTGGCGGCCGATGAACGCCTGACAGGTTTTAAGTGGCAAATTGACGGAAAGCCCTATGTGCTTGCTTCATCGCGCCATGATCTTGATATCAGGGCAGAAGCGACGCAGCTTGCAAACAGCTATGCGGCGCCGACGGTGACGGCGGCGGTCAGCAATTTGATGTGCAAAAATGACAGGGTGTGGACAGTACCGGCGCTCTGGTATGCACTGTCCGGTCAGAAATACGTATATAAGCCTGTCTGTCCGAGCTTTTTATGCGAGGACAATATCGCCGGTGCCGAAGAAACGCAGATTCGTCTGCTTAATGAGAGACTTCCTGTCCATCATGGGATAGTCTGTGCCGGCTGGCTTCCAAAAACGTGTGAAGCTTTGAGAGGACACCGCCTTATTTGGGACGAGGGTTGTCTTTGGCCGGTACAAAAAATGGTACCTGTGCCGGAAGATGAAGCCTGTCCGGTTGTTTTTGTGACAGGGCATCATGCCTTAAAAACGGCAGCAAAGATGCTTGTCCTGCTTTGGGAGGAAGGCTATAGCGCTATTGGTATCAGCACCATTGCCTGTGCCTATCTGCATCGTATGCTTTATATTTCTGAAGCGGAAAATATAAGGGATAAAATCAATGAAGTGCGGCACACCTATATGGCAGACATTATCGTGTGCAGCGGCGATATCAGCCGTGATAATATTACAGAGGATGATTATGTGATTTATGCAGAGAAAGATGTCTGCGCGGAAAAAATGGTGGAAGATGTTGTGGTATATTTTTCGTGAAAAAAGGTGGATAGGAAATTTAAAACAGGCTTGCCGTTTAATGTGAACTGATCTCTGTTTATGGACAGGGAATGGTTTACGTTAAACGACAAGCTTGTTTGTTCCTTTATCCCGGAAAGAATTTTTCAATATATCCGGCAGTTTGTGCGATGAAGCGGTCGGTATTAAGTGTTTCATTGCCGATAGTCTGATGAATGGAAAGACCGTCGGATAGAAGAAGGAGAAGCCATGCGAAGTATTCGCCGGAAATTTTGTCGGTGCGCCGGCTTATTTTTTCGGCGATGAGCGCCGCAAAGGCTTCATAGCGGCGGATTAAGTGGGTACGGATTTCCTCGTTGCCGGTCATGGCGTCATAAAAAAGCGGTATGCGCAGCTTGACGCCGGAAACGTCTCGCTCAAGAATATATTTCACAAGACGGTGCAGAGATGTGTCCTTGTCCGCATTTTCCGTCCATATACACAGCTCCTGCCACTGCTCATCTAAATACTTATCTGTAATGGCGAATAAAAGCTCATTTTTATTTTTAAAATGATAGTAAAGTGTGCCCTTGGAGATGCCGGCGGCAAGCGCCAGCTCGGCGAGGGAAATTTCTGAAAATGGTTTTTGTGCTAAAAGACTTTCCGCGGCTTCGATAATGAGGCTGCGGACGTCATCTTTGCGCGGTGCTGCCATAGATATTACCTCCAATCCTAAAGGTATCTTACTCTATTTTGTTGAAAATGTCTATAACTATTAAAATTTAATCATATTTTTATTGACTTTGAATAAAAATATGATACTATAGAGTAAAAGAGTCGGTCAAACGTCCGACTATGAAGGAAGGGATATTTGTGGATTGCAGAAAGCTTCAAAAAAAGGTGCGTAAGGTTTACGGGAATGATGTATGTGTCCGCGAAGAAGACGGCAATGTAGTGCTTTCGGGAACATTAAAAAGCTGGGATGCGATTGTCGGCGCCTGTACGATGTGTGTCGATAAGAAACGAAGATATCATGTGATTAATGATTTACAGCTTTTGGGAGTGACGCCCCCAAAGATGAAGGTGCCTGAAATTCAGGATCAGGCGCTTGACGGCAGAAAGCCGGATGTGCTTATTATCGGCGGCGGTATTTCCGGGGCAAGTATTGCAAGAGAGCTGATGAAGTGGAAGCTTGATGTCCTTCTTGTGGATAAGGAGGCTGATGTGGCGATGCACGCGTCGGGCAGAAATGACGGCGAGGTGCATCCGGGGATTGATTTGGGGAAAGGAACACTTAAGCAAAAGTATGTCATTCAAGGCAACCGGATGTACGGGCGGATTTGTAAAGAGCTTGATGTGCCGTTTCGGAGATGCGGTCAGTATGTCGGGATGATGCACTGGAGTGAGTTTTTGCCGGCAGCCCTTTATGTATGGCAGAGAAAGCATATATGCGGTGTCTCGGATGCGCGGCTGATGCCGGCAAAGGTTTTGCGGCGGCGCGAGCCTCATCTGAATAAGGATATTAAGTTTGCTGTTTATAACAGCAGCGCCGGAACGGTCTGTCCATATGGGCTGACAATTGCCTATGCGGAAAATGCGGCAGCCAACGGTGCAGAGATTGCCCTGAATACGGCGGTGCTTTCGATGGAAACCGAGGGCGGGCGCATCAAAAGTGTGCTTACGAACCGGGGGCGTATTTATCCGAAGCTTGTGATTAATGCGGCCGGTGTTTTTGCCGAGGATGTGGCAAAGATGGCCGGTGACAGGTTTTATTCGATTCATCCGCGGCGCGGTACGAATGCGATTTTGGACAAAAAGGCAGGCTATATGATGAAGGGGATTGCTTCGTGGAAGACGCTGAAAAAGTCTGCCGGTCATACGAAGGGCGGCGGTATTGTTCATACAGCCCATGACAATCTGCTTGTAGGGCCGGATGCCATCGAGACGTATGAGAAAGAAAACTTTGCGACAGAGAGCGCAAGTATTGAAAATAACTTTAACAAGCAAAGAAAAGCGGTCGGGGAATTGTCCGAGAGAGATATTATCACATACTTTACAGGTGTGAGGGCGCCGACATTCGAGGAGGATTTTGTGATTGAGCCGGGAAGACGGTGCCATAATCTCATTCATTGTGCCGGTATCCAGTCACCGGGGCTGACAACGGCGCCGGCAGTGGCAAAGGATGTGGCGTACATGGCGGCAAAGATGGTATCAAAGTACCGTCCGGTGAGGCGCAATGAGGCATACAATCCGTATCGGAAGGGTGTGCCGCGGCTGAAGGAAATGCGGCTTAAGGAGCGGAACGCGCTCATTAAAAAGCGCCCGGATTACGGCGTGATGATATGCCGCTGTGAGGAAGTAAGTAAAGGTGAGATTATAGATGCGCTGATGTCACCGCTGCCTGTGTATACAGTGGATGGCATAAAGAAGCGTGTCCGTCCGGGTATGGGACGGTGTCAGGGCGGCTTTTGTATGCCGCTTGTCGCCGGGATTATCAGTGAAGTGACCGGACAGCCGCTTGAAAAGGTAAAAAAGAGCGGCGGCGACAGTTATCTTTTATTTGGAAAAACAAAGGCAGGTGATAGCAATGCTCGCAAGTGATGTGATTTATGATGTCATTGTCATCGGCGGCGGCCCGGCGGGGCTGGCGGCGGCCATTGCCGCAAAAAAGGCCGGTTCGGATGTGCTTCTTATTGAAAGAGAGGGGCGTCTTGGCGGTATTTTAAAGCAGTGTATCCATGATGGCTTCGGCCTGATGCGTTTTAAGCAAAAGCTGTCGGGACCGGAGTACGCCGAGCGCTTTATTGATGAATTTAAGGCACTTGGTATACCGGCAAAACTGTGGACATTTGTGTCAAAGGTTAAACGGTACAAAGGCGGCGGTATTAAATTGTGTGCAGTCAGTAAAGACGGCGTTGAGATATTATATACACGGTCGCTGATTCTTGCAACCGGCTGCCGCGAGCGGACGGCAAAGCAGGTTGCAATTCACGGAACGCGGCCGGCAGGTGTTTATACTGCCGGAACGGCCCAGCATTTTACAAATCTGCAGGGCATGATGCCGGCGCGGCGCTGTGTGATTTTAGGCAGCGGCGATATCGGTCTTATTATGGCGCGGCGGTTAAAGCTTGAGGGTGCTGATGTGCTTGGCGTTTATGAGGTGAAGCCGGAGCCGTCGGGATTGACGCGAAATATTATCCAGTGTCTTGAAGATTTTAATATTCCGCTTTATTTGTCAGAGACTGTGACGCGGGTGTTCGGAGACGACAGGCTAGAAGGCGTTGAGGTTTGTAAGGTCGATGAGAAAATGCGGCCGATCGAAGGAACCAAGCGGCGGATTGACTGTGATACACTGATTTTGTCTGTCGGTCTTATTCCTGAAAATGAGCTTGCTGAAAGATTTCATTTGCGTATTGATGAACGTACAAAAGGGCCTGTCTGTGATTCTTCGGCCATGACAAGCGTATGCGGCATATTTTCATGCGGCAACGCCTTTCATGTGAATGATCTGGTCGATTATGTTTCTGAGAGCGGCGAGCTTGCAGGAACTTCGGCGGCAGCTTATGTGGAGCGGCAATCATGTGATCGTCCGTGGCCTGAAGTGACCGAATATAGGAATCGTATGAAACAGCCGATGGAGACGCGGACGGCGCCGGTTGAGACAAAGGGCGAGCTTGCCTATACAGTGCCTCAGAGAGTGTCTTTAGAAGATTTTGATAAAAAGGTGACATTTTATTTCAGATGCCGGCGGACAATGGGTGAGAGTGAACTGACAGTGACTTCCGGCGGCAAGGAAATTTTTAAAAAGCATTTTTCGGCAGTGCGTCCGCCGGAAATGGAGCGTGTTGTGATTGATATGTCAAAGGCGGAAAGGTCATTGGCGCCGGTTGTGTTCGAACTGAGGGAGGTATAAGTGATGAAAGAACTTGTATGTATTACGTGCCCCAACAGCTGCCGTATGACGGCAGAGTTTAAGGACGGCCGGTGGGAAGTGACGGGAAACCGCTGTGCGCGTGGAAAGAAATTTGCAGAGGATGAGCTGACGTGCCCGAAGCGGACGTTTTCGACGACAGTCCGTACAATATGGGATGCGGTGCCGGTTGTGCCGGTGCGCGTTTCATCAGAGGTACCGAAAGACAGGATTTTTGATATTATGGAAGAAATTAATCATACGACGGTGCGCAGGGCTGTCGGCCGGGATGAAGTGCTTATAGCGGACGTTTTAGGGCTTGGCGCCGATGTGATTGTGACGAGTAATTGTCTTAAAGATTATTTGGAGGAGGAAGTAAAAAGATGAGTAAACCATATAAAGGATTTGAGCCGGCATGGGTAAAGACGGCGGCTCCAAATGACAGCTGGCGTTCAATTTTCAGATGGGGTGATCCGGAGTTTGTAAAGTATCCGAAGGAAACGCTTTATAAGATGATGAAAGAGAAGTTTAAGATGACCGACGATGATTTTAAGCAGTATGACGGAAGTATCGGTATGGAAAGTGTCAGGCTTGAAAATTGTCCGGTGAAGCTTGATGCAAAGCATATCGAAGCGCTTAAAAATATTGTCGGAGAGGAATATGTGCGTACTGATGATTATGCCCGTGTTTCTGTTGCTTATGGAAAGACAGCGTATGACGCCATGCGCCTTCGTGAAAAACGGCTTGATTCTTTGCCTGATGTTGTTGTTTATCCGGGCAAAACAAAGGAAGTCGAGGCGATTGTTGCCTATTGTACAAAGGAGAAAATTCCGCTTTATGTGTACGGCGGCGGCAGCAGCGTAACGATGGGCGTTGAGCCGATTAAAGGCGGCGTGTCTTTGGATATGCGTCTGAGATTTAATAAGGTGATTGATTTTAATGAGACAGACCAGACGATTACGGTGCAGGCAGGTATGTCCGGACCGAAGCTTGAAAAAACGCTGAATAACGCGATGACGCTTTTCGGAGCGAAGCGGGCTTATACGTGCGGCCATTTTCCTCAGTCTTTTGAGTACAGCAGTGTGGGCGGCTGGGTTGTTACCCGCGGCGCAGGTCAGAATAGTACGTATTACGGCTGTATTACAGATATTGTGCTGTCACAGAAATATGCGACGCCAATCGGCAATGTGCAGACAAGCCATTATCCGAGGGAGGCGACAGGGCCGAATCTTAATCAGATTATGATGGGCAGCGAGGGTACCTTCGGTGTGCTGACAGAAGTAACGCTTAAGGTTTTCAGGTATATGCCGGAAAACAGAAAACGGTTTTCATATATTTTTAAGGACTGGAAGACGGCAATGGCAGCCGCCCGTGAGATGATGCAGTGCGAGGCAGGTTTTTCGTCAGTATTCAGACTTTCTGATCCTGAGGAGACAAACCTTATGCTGAGACTTTATAATGTGGATGAAACGCCGCTTTGGAAGCTTTTGGATGTCCGTGGCTTTAAGGATATGAAGCGCTGTCTTTTCTTAGGTTTTACAGACGGCGGCAAGGGCTATTCTAAAAATGTGGCTGCAAATATTAAGCGCATTGCCCATAAGTATAAGGCGATGAGCCTGACGTCCTATGTGACAAAGAGCTGGGAGAAAGGCCGGTTTAACGATCCGTATCTGCGCGATACGATGATGGATTTCGGCATTGTAACAGATACGCTTGAGTGTACGGTCAACTGGTCAAATATGGCGGAGGTGCATCGCGAAGTCCGCAAGGTCTGCCACAAGCTGCCAAATACGATTGTGACAACCCATATGTCTCACTGTTACCCGCAGGGGGCAAACCTTTACTTTATTTTTATTACGCGCATGAGCGGTGCGGATAAGTTCAGAGCCTATCATACAACGATTCTTGATGCTATTCAGAAATCCGGCGCGGCCATAAGCCACCATCACGGTATCGGAAAGATGTTTGCACCTTGGCTTGAGGGCAGCCTCGGCCATACGGAATACGGTGTGTTTAAAGTGCTTAAGGACTATTTTGATAAAGACTATTTGATGAATCCGGGCGGCACCTTAGGACTTGACCTTGATGAGGACAAGAAAAAGTATTTAAAAGAAGGCATTACACGCTAGATGATAGGGGAGGTTATCGGTGTGGGCAAAAAACATATTGTTCTTGTTTTTGATATAGGAACGCAAAGTACGCGGGCACTGCTTATCTCCTCGGATGGGCAGGTCATTGCGAAGGCGCAGAAGGGGCATCATCCGGCATATATTTCAAAGCAGTCGGGATGGGCCGAGCAGGAGGCAGATTTTTATTATGAAAATATATGCCGCGTGGCAAGGCAGCTTAAGGAGGGATTTCCGGAAGCTTACGCGGCTGCGGAAGCTGTAACGCTGACAACGATCCGCTGTACGAGCGTGTGTGTCGGCAGTGACGGAAAGCCTCTGCGCCCGGCAATTTTATGGCTTGACCAAAGAAGGGCAAAGGGCAGGCCGCGCTTAAAGCCGTGGGGCGCTGCGGCTGTGAAGGCGGCGGGGATGACAAAAACGCTCAGACTTCAATATGAGAAATCCCACTGCAACTGGATTCGTGAAAATGAGCCCGAAGTGTGGGCAAAGACAGATAAGTATGTGCTTTTGGGCACTTATCTGAATTATAAGCTGACAGGCCGGATGGCTGATTCAACGGCGTCGATTGTCGGTTATGTACCGTATGATTTTAAAAACAGACGCTGGAAAGGGAAAAATGACCTTGTACGTCCTGTATTTGATATTCCGGACAGGATGATGTGTACCCTTGTGCCGCCGGGAACGCCGATTGGACGCCTGACGGCTCAGGCGGCAGACGATTTGGGGCTTTCTTGCGAGTTAGAGCTGATTGCCACAGGCACGGATAAGGCATGTGAGATTTTAGGTCTGGGCTGTGTCAATAAACGCCGGGCGGCGTTAAGTTTTGGAACGACGGCGACAGTCACATTTACGACCGGTGATTATATGGAGCCGGAAAGCTTTATTCCGCCCTATGATTCAATACTTCCGGGGCATTATACGCCGGAAATTGAAATTTTTAGGGGCTACTGGCTGATTTCATGGTTCAAAAAGGAGTTTGCCCAAAAAGAGGTCATGGAGGCTATTGACCTTAAAGTATCGCCGGAGGAAGTTTTAAATAAGCGGCTTAAAGAAATACCGGCGGGCAGCGATGGTCTTGTCCTGCAGCCATATTTTACACCGAATCTGACGATGCCGGAGGCAAAGGGGGCAGTCATCGGACTTTCGGATGTTCATACAAGAATCCATCTGTATCGTGCGATTATTGAGGGCATTAACTTTGCGCTGATGGATGGGCTGCGCCATATGGAAAAGCGGGGCGGTTTTAAGTTTGAAGAAATCCGCGTCGGCGGCGGGGGCGCCCAAAGCAGCGAAATATGTCAGATTACGGCAAATATGTTCGGCCTTCCGGTCATCAGAACCCAGACGCATGAGGTTTCGGGCATCGGCAGTGCCATCCCGGCCTTTGTGTCATTAGGCGTCTTCAAAAATTATAGGGAAGCTCTGACGGCGATGGTACACAAAAAAGATATTTTTAAGCCGGACAGACGCCAGCATGAAATTTATCAAAGACTTTATGAGGACGTTTATAAACAGATTTATCCGAAGCTGGCCGGCATTTATGAAAAAATGAGTGATTTATAGGAGGGGTACGCCCCTCCTATTGTTGTGATACAGGAAGCTTTTACAAAACAGTCTGCGAGCCGTCTGTGCAATGTATAATCTTTTGCGAAGCATAGCCTTTTTTGGCTAAATCGTGTATAATAGTGTCTGAAATATGAATTGATAAAATAGTATGAAAGGCAGTAAGGATATGAAAAAGTCTTATATGAAGGTCAGGGAATATTTGTGGAATAAGCTTTATGCCGGTGAATTTAAGGCCGGAGATAAGATTCCTTCTGAGCGTGAGCTGGCAGAACTGCTGCAGATCAGCCGAAATTCTGTCCGGGAAGGCTTAAAGACGATGGAAAATCTCGGCGTGATTGAGACTCAGCACGGG
>SAMEA3387468__coassemble_2483_pt1 | contig 15427 bp, 13 predicted proteins | sample SAMEA3387468__metabat2_low_PE_040 | metagenome-assembled genome bin SAMEA3387468 (sample SAMEA3387468) | Felis catus | biome: Faeces | place: United Kingdom | collected 2012 | reverse complement strand
GATGGGCAAAGTGACAGGCAGTGTATGGGCGACGAAGAAGGATGAACATTTGACAGGACAGAAGCTTTTAGTGATTAACCTTATTAAAAATGGGAAAACTACAAAGGATGAAATTGTTGCTACAGACATGACGGGCGCCGGGCAGGGTGATGTTGTTTTAGTTGCCCTCTCTGCGAGCGCCCGATTTACACTGCCATCTCCCGATGCGCCTGTGGATGCTGCGGTTGTTGCGATTATAGACCGTATTGAGATTGGCAGAGAAGTCATTTTGGAGGAAAACCAATGAGTATTAATGAAGCAGTGATTTATTTAATGACGGCCTCGGCGATTGTCGGGGCTGTGGACAGAATATTGGGAAACCGCCTTGGCATGGGTGAAAAGTTTGAGGAGGGGATTACGGCCATCGGCGCTTTGGCGCTGTCTATGGTCGGCATTATCGCCCTCTCACCGGTGCTGGCAAATATTTTAAGACCGGTCATTGTACCGCTTTTTTCATTTGTCGGCGCGGATCCGTCCGTTTTTGCCGGAATGCTGCTTGCAAATGATATGGGTGGTGCGCCCCTTGCCGGTGCCCTTGCCGCAGACTATGAAACAGGTCTTTTTTCCGGGCTTATTATCGGCGCCATGTTCGGGCCGACCATCGTTTTTACCATTCCGGTAGCCCTCGGCATTATTAAGGCGGAGGACAGAAAATTTCTTGCAGCCGGCGTCCTTGCGGGTGTCATTACAATTCCTGCCGGTGTTTTGGCCGGCGGACTGGCGGCGGGACTGTCACTGATGACTGTGCTTAAAAATCTTGTGCCTGTACTTATTGTTGCACTTTTGACGGTTTTGGGTCTTTGGCGGGCAGAAAATGCCATGATTAAAGGTTTTATATGGTTTGGACGCGCGGTTGTCGTTGTCATTACAGTAGGACTTGCCGCCGGAATTTTGGAGGCGTTGACAGGCATCGTTCTCATACCGGGTATGAATCCAATTGGCGAGGGCTTTGAAATTGTGGCAGATATCGCCATCGTGCTGGCTGGCGCTTTTCCGCTTGTATTTTTAGTGACAAAGCTTTTTAGCGGCCTTTTGATGAAGCTTGGCAGTCTGCTTAAAATTAATGATATTGCGGCGGCAGGCCTTATTGCAAGCCTTGCCAACAGTATACCGATGTTTGGTATGATGAAAGATATGGACGCGCGGGGCAAGGTGCTGAATGTGGCCTTTGCGGTGTCGGCTGCCTTTGTTTTTGGCGATCACCTCGGCTTTACGGCCGGCTATGCACCGGAAATGATTGTGCCTATGATTATCGGAAAGCTGACCGGCGGCATACTGGCAATTTTTGCCGCTGTCTATATTGCCGGGCGGTTTACAGACGTTAAAGCTTCGGCAGGTGTCTCATGAGAACAAAGATTTATGCCGCCAAAAAATATGTGCTTTGTTTTTTGATGACTGCCGCCTTTTTTACGGCGGCTGCAGCAGCCGGGGAAATGAACCGGGCGCTGCCTGTTTCCGGTAAAAATGACGGCGGTATGTACAGCACAAATATGATATTGAAATGCCTTTTTGACGGAAGCATTGTCTGTGAATACGGCAGCGAGGAAATCATTTATCCGGCATCACTGACAAAAATCATGACGAGCCTTGTATGCATTGAAGCGGCCGGTGACTTAAATGATACGGCGGCGCTGACAGAAGAAAATTACAGGGTGCTGACACAAAAAAATGCCTCGATGGCGGGCTTAATGCCCGGCGAGACGGTGAGCGTTGAGGATTTGCTTTATGCCACAATGCTGCCTTCCGGTGCCGACGGCGCGGTGACGCTTGCAGAAAAATATTTCGGCAGCGAGGAGGCCTGTGCCATGGCGATGAACGGGAAAGCCGATATTTTGGGAATGCACCGGACACATTTTACAAATGTGACCGGACTTCATGACGATAATCATTATTCGACAGTCGGGGATATGGCTCTGCTTCTTTCCTATGCGCTTGAAAATGAAACATTCCGAAAGATTTTTACAACATCGGTTTATGAGACAGAAAAGACAGAGGCACACCCGGACGGACTTGTGCTTGAAAGTACGTTGTTTAAGCGGTTATCTCTGGAAACGTTAAATGATATTACACTGCTTGGCGGAAAGACAGGTTTTACGGATAAGGCAGGCTTATGTCTTGCGACACTGGCAAGCTGTAACGGCAGAGAATATATTTTAGTGACCGCAGGGGCAGATGGTAAGAGTGCTGCCGGCATTTTTCACATTGTGGATGCGATTCATGTGTACGAGGGACTGGAGAACAGTCCCCCGCGCAGCATATTTTAAAAGAAAAAGCCGATAATGCCTAAAATCACAAGCAGGGCATAGGAAACCGGGGAAAGCCATTTCACCCACGGTTTTTGATAAAAATATTCGCCGAAGGCGGTACTTATATATAAAGACAGCATGGAAAAGCAGCCGGCGCTAAGTCCCATAAAAAGCGGCGGTATTTTGAAAATACCGGCTGAAAAAGCGGGCGGTATACAGTTAACAGCAAGTATGAGACCGACAAAAAGTGTCTGTTTAAAGGATAAAAGTTCATATTTTTCTGTATCCTCCCCCGGTTTTAAAAGACAGTAAAGGCCGAAAACAATCAGCGACAGGGAGCCTGCGACTGTGCCGAAAATCCGCGTGTGATGTGAAAGCATATCTGAAAAAACCGTCACGGCAGACGCAGCGGCGGCTGTGACGGCTGAAATCAGGATATTTGATGGAAATGTAAGCTTCTGATGTTTTAAACAGAGGCTGATGCCGATTAAAAAATTGTCGAGATTGACAGCAATGCCCATAAGCAGACCGAGCACAATAGTCATGAAATCACCTCTTGCTACAGTGTATGCTTTGTATGCACAAATGTGTATGCGCCGGTCTTTTTTACGTGAATCGGACATATACTGGATTAAGAAACGGGAGGTGGCAGATTGAAGCACCATAAAAAAATATGCCGGAAACGATGGATAAGTGTCATTTTAACTGCGGCTGTATTATTAACTTCGCTAACAGGTATGGCGCCGGAAAATGAAACGGCAAAAATCGAGGAGCCGGCAGAACTTTATGCAAAAGCAGCCGTGCTTATGGATGGCGATTCGGGGCGCATACTTTTCAGTAAAAACGGTGACAAGCGGCTGCCAAATGCCAGTACGACAAAGCTGATGACGTGTATTCTCGCCCTTGAGCATGGCAATCCTGAAGATATTGTGACAGCCTCAGCTTATGCGGCGTCTATGCCAAAGGTTTCCATCGGTGTAAAGGCGGGAGAGCAATATTATATGAAGGACTTGCTTTATTCTTTAATGCTTGAATCCCACAATGATTCTGCGGTGATTATTGCGGAGCATATTGCCGGAAGCTGTGAAGCTTTTGCGGTAATGATGAATGAGAAAGCGAAAGAAATCGGCTGTACGGATACTTTTTTTGTGACGCCAAACGGTCTTGATGCTGAGGCGGCTGATGAAAATGGTCAGATGAAAGCCCATGGGACAACGGCGGCGGATTTGGCGCTTATTTTGCGCTATTGTCTTATGCAGTCTGAGAAATCCGGACTTTTCAGAGAAATCACAACGGCACCCTTTTATACATTTACAAGTCTTAATTCGGGACGCAATGTCAGCTGTTATAATCACAATACATTTCTTACAATGATGGAGGGTGCGGGCCCCGGAAAAACCGGTTTTACGGGAAATGCGGGGTATTGCTATGCCGGTTCGTTGGAAAGTGAGGGCAGAACCTTTATTGTGGCACTGCTTGCCTGCGGCTGGCCGGATCATAAAACATACAAATGGCAGGATATGAAAAAGTTGATGTGCTATGCCAAAGACCATTACCATTACAGAGATGTCTATGAAGAATTTTCATTTTCTCCGGTCGCCGTGGAAAATGGGATTGACACATCAGGGCAGCATATGCGTCAGGCGTGGGTACCCATCGGCCTTGAAAATAATACGGACAGGCAGATGAAAATACTTCTCAGGGACGATGAGAACGTTGAAGTGACAAAAAATTTTGAAACAAAACTTCAGGCGCCTGTGGATGCCGGTGAAAAAATCGGAGAGGTGATTTACGCGCTGAACGGTCATGTTATTAAAAAGCAAAATATTGTGACATTAAATGCGGTGCAGGAAATCAGTGCCGGCTGGTGCTTTAAACATGTGCTTCATAAATTTTTATCTGAAAGCCATTAGGCATCTCATTAAATATCTATGAAAATGTCAAAAATTTAACCCATATTGTTATGAAAATAACAATATGGGCGTTTTTATATGGCATAATAGACAAAAAAATAAGGAATTTTTGGTGATAATTACAGTAAATAAAAGGAATTACACCTTGAAAAGTCTGTTAAAAGACGATAAAATATACTTGACATAAATTTTTGATTTATCTACTAAATATTTAACAATGGAGGGCCTGAAAATGAACAATTCTAAGCAAATGTCAGCAAGAGAACGTATTGAATTTCTGCTTGATGACAACAGCTTCGTTGAAATCGGGGCACTGGTCAGTGCAAGAAACACAGATTTTAACATGACAAACATTGAAATGCCGTCAGATGGCGTAGTGACAGGATATGGTACAGTGGATGACAGTCTCGTTTATGTGTACAGTCAGGATGCGTCTGTGCTTGGCGGTTCTATCGGCGAGATGCATGCAAAAAAAATAGCGAAAGTTTATGAGATGGCGATGAAGGTCGGCGTTCCTGTCGTTGGCTTTATTGATTGTGCGGGAATGCGTCTTCAGGAGGCAACAGATGCGCTTGATGCGTTTGGAAATCTTTATGCACTTCAGACAAAAGCTTCCGGTGTGATTCCTCAGCTTACAGCAATTTTCGGCACATGCGGCGGCGGTGCAGCTTTAATTCCGGCGATGACAGATTTTACATTCATGTCAAAGGAAGGCCGTTTATTTGTCAATACGCCGAATGCACTTTTAGGCAATGAAATTTCAAAATGCGACACGGCAGAGGCTGCTTATCAGGCAAAAGCAGGTCTTGTTGATGTTTTATGCGAGGATGAGCAAGAGACGATCGGCAAGGTGAGAGAGCTTCTTTGTCTGCTGCCGTCAAACAATGATGACAGCGCGCTTTATGATGTGTGCGAGGATGATTTAAACAGAGAAAATCCGGCACTTTCAGGCTGCATGGATACAGCATATATTTTAAGAGATATTTCTGATAACTATAAATTCTTTGAGACAAAGGGCGAATACGCCAAAGAGATGGTGACAGGCTTTATAAGCTTAAACGGCCAGACCGTCGGCGCAGTGGCAAACAGAACAGAAATTCTTGATGAAAACGGTGAAGTTTCAGAAACAATGGATGCTCTTTTAACATCTGCCGGTGCGAAAAAGGCCGCGGATTTTGTCCGTTTCTGTGATGCCTTTAATATTCCTGTGCTTTCAATGGTCAATACAGAAGGCTATAAGGCAACAAAGCATGAGGAGCGCACAATCGCAAGAAGCTGTGCCTGCCTGACAGAAGCGTTTGCTGATGCAACAGTGCCTAAAGTAAGCATTATTGTTGACAAGGCTATCGGCAGTGCGTATATTGCCATGAACAGCCGTCATATCGGTGCGGATTTAGTTTATGCTTATCCGACATCAAAAATCGGCATGATGGATGCAGAGGCAGCAGTTAAAATTATTTACGCTGATGAAATTAAAGCTTCAGAAAACGCACCTGCATTGATTGCTCAAAAAGCAGCAGAATATGAAGCGCTTCAGACAAGTCCGCTTTCAGCAGCAAAAAGAGGCTATGTGGATGATATTATTGAGCCTGCGGCAACAAGAAAGCGTGCGGTTGCAGCCTTTGAAATGCTTTACACAAAAAGAGAGGAACGTCCGTTTAAAAAACATGGAACTTTATAGAAAGAGGTGGACTAAATGAAGTTTAAGAAATTGATGATTTTCATCTGTATGTTCGCCTGCATTTTTTCGATGACAGCCTGCGGTTCTGCCGATACATCAAAGGAAGACGCGCTTCTTTCAAAGTATGACAGTGCTCAGATTGAGCAGATTACCCAGGGTATTTTTAACAGCTTTCTTCAGACATCAGAGGAAGATATGCAAAAGCTTATTGAGGGCGATAACAGCGATGTGGCTGACGATGTTGATATGGCTCTGGCCATTAAAACGGCGATGTCTACATGGCTGAATGTCAGCGGCGAGCTTGGCGATTATGTGTCGACAGACAGCTTCGAGATGACGACAGACGGTGAAAATATTTTCGGTACATTATCAACAACATTTTCTGAGCGCAAGGTTGAATTTGAAATCACTTATGCAAAGGATATGTCAAAATATACGGCCATTAAGGTAACGCCGGAATATACAATCGGTGAAAAACTGGGCAAAGCGGCAATGAATACACTGATGGGTATGGGTATTGTGTTTATTGTACTTATTCTGATTGCCTTTTTAATCAGTCTTTTCAAATATATTAATAAGGCGGAAAGCTATTTCGCAGATAAAAAGCTTGCAAAGGAAAACAACAAGCCTTTTGAGGCGAAGGATGTGACGGCGGCGCCGGTTGTTTATGAACCGGAGGAAGAAGTTGATGATTTGGAACTTGTTGCAGTGATTACAGCGGCTGTGGCAGCTTCAATGAATACATCCGTCGATAATCTTGTTGTACGTTCGATTAAAAGAAAAAAGACTAACAGATGGTCATAGACCGTAAATATTAGGAGGATTTATCATGAAAAATTATGTGATTACCGTAAATGGAACAAGCTATGAAGTAAGCGTTGAGGAAGTCGGCGGTGCAGCACCTGTACAGACAGCGGCACCTAAGGCGGCAGCACCTGCACCAAAGGCAGCGCCAAAAGCAGCGGCATCAGGCGCGCAGGGCGCAGTGAAAGTTAATGCTCCGATGCCTGGCAAGATTTTAAATGTAAAAGCTTCTGTGGGACAGGCTGTAAAGAAGGGCGATGTGCTCTTAATTCTTGAAGCAATGAAGATGGAAAATGAAATTGTTGCACCGGAAGACGGAACCGTAGCCAGCATTAATGTTGCAGTCGGCGATTCAGTGGAAGCAGGCGCAGTTCTTGCGACTTTAAACTGATTTTTCTAAATCAACTGACGCAAATGACGATGACTATGGGAGGTTAAACAATGGAATATATAACCACTACACTTGGGAATCTCATTCATCAGACAGCATTTTTTAATCTGACAGTAGGCAACTTTATTATGATTCTTGTTGCTTTCTTTTTCCTTTTTCTTGCGATTAAGAAAGGCTATGAACCATTGCTTTTAGTACCTATTGCCTTTGGTATGCTGCTTGTGAATCTTTTCCCGGATATTATGAAAACAATCGAAGAAGCGGCTGCGGACGGCAGTACTTCCGCCGGACTTCTTCATTATTTCTTCCTCGGAGATGAATGGGGCATCTGGCCTTCACTTATTTTCCTCGGTGTCGGCGCGATGACAGACTTTGGTCCGCTCATTGCCAATCCAAAGAGCTTCTTACTTGGCGCGGCAGCCCAGTTTGGTATTTTCTTTGCTTACATCGGCGCGATTTTACTTGGTTTCCCGGATGCAGCGGCAGCCGCAGTTTCAATTATCGGCGGTGCTGACGGCCCGACATCCATTTATCTTGCAGGTGCGCTCGGACAGACAGACCTTATGGGACCGATCGCCGTGGCGGCATATTCATATATGTCCCTTGTGCCGATTATCCAGCTGCCAATTATGAAACTTTTGACAACAAAAGAAGAACGTGCGATTAAGATGGAGCAGCTCCGTCCGGTATCAAAACTTGAGAAAATTTTATTCCCGATTATTGTTACAGTAATTGTTGTTCTGATTCTTCCGACAACAGCGCCGCTTGTCGGCATGCTCATGCTCGGAAACCTGTTCAGAGAATCCGGTGTTGTAAAGCAGCTTGCAGAGACAGCATCAAATGCACTGATGTACATTATCGTTATTTTACTCGGTACTTCTGTCGGTGCGACAACAAGTGCTGAAGCTTTCTTAAATGTGACAACATTAAAGATTGTTGCTCTCGGTTTAGTTGCCTTTGTTGTCGGTACGGCGGCCGGCGTCTTGTTCGGAAAGCTTATGTGTCATGTGACTCACGGTAAAGTCAATCCGCTCATTGGTTCTGCCGGCGTATCTGCAGTGCCTATGGCTGCCAGAGTATCACAAAAGGTCGGCGCAGAGGAAGATCCGACAAACTTCCTGCTCATGCATGCCATGGGACCAAACGTTGCCGGCGTTATCGGTACAGCAGTTGCAGCCGGTGTATTTTTAGCAATTTTCGGTGTGAATTAATTCAAGTATACAGGAGGATATATTATGTCAGAACAAGTTAAGAAGCCTGTCGGCATTACAGAGACAATTTTAAGAGATGCACATCAGTCTCTCATTGCCACACGTATGACAACAGAACAGATGCTTCCGATTATCGATAAGATGGATAAGGTCGGCTATCACTCCGTAGAGTGCTGGGGCGGCGCAACCTTTGATGCATGTCTGCGTTTCCTTAAGGAAGATCCATGGGAGCGATTAAGAAAGTTAAGAGACGGATTTAAAAATACAAAGCTTCAGATGCTTCTGCGCGGTCAGAATATTTTAGGCTACCGCCACTATGCAGATGATGTTGTTGAGTATTTCGTTCAGAAATCAATTGCCAACGGTATTGATATTATCCGTATTTTCGATGCCTTAAATGATTTGAGAAATCTTGAAACAGCTGTTAAAGCGACAGTCAAAGAGGGCGGACACGCACAGATTGCCTTATCCTACACTTTAGGTGATGCCTATACACTTGACTACTGGAAGGATATCGCAAAGAGAATTGAGGATATGGGTGCAAATTCTATCTGTATTAAGGATATGGCCGGTCTTTTAGTGCCTTATAAGGCAACAGAGCTTGTCACAGCGTTAAAATCAGCGACATCACTGCCGATCCAGCTTCATACGCATTATACAAGCGGTGTTGCTTCAATGACTTACTTAAAGGCAGTAGAGGCAGGCTGCGATGTGATTGATACAGCAATGTCACCGTTTGCGCTTGGTACAAGCCAGCCGGCAACGGAGGTTATGGTTGAGACATTTAAGGGAACACCATATGACACGGGCTTTGATCAGAAGCTTCTTGCTGAGATTGCAGAGCATTTCCGTCCGATCCGCGAGGAAGCACTTGCTTCAGGTCTTTTAAATCCGAAGGTACTGGGTGTTAATATTAAAACTTTAATGTATCAGGTGCCGGGCGGTATGTTATCCAACCTTGTATCCCAGTTAAAGGATGCCAATGCGGAGGATAAATATTATGAAGTACTTGAGGAAATTCCTCGTGTCCGTAAGGATTTCGGGGAGCCGCCGCTTGTAACGCCGTCATCACAGATTGTCGGCACACAGGCCGTTTTAAATGTACTTATGGGCGAACGCTATAAGATGATTACAAAGGAAAGCAAGGCGCTGCTTCACGGCGAATATGGTCAGACTGTAAAGCCGTTTAATGCAGAAGTCCAGAAAAAAGCCTGCGGTGACGAGGCACCGATTACATGCCGTCCGGCGGATTTATTAAAGCCGGAATTAGAGACAATCGAGGCTGAGATGGCACAGTGGAAGCAGCAGGATGAGGATGTTTTATCCTATGCACTGTTCCCTCAGGTTGCCGAGGAATTTTTCAAATACAGAGCTGCTCAGCAGACAAGAGTCGATGCTACGGCGGCAGACACAAAAAATGGAGCTTATCCGGTATAATTAAATCGTGATGTGAAAAGATGCCTGTGACTGCGGCAATTAGCCGCGGCCACGGGTATTTTTTGTGACATAGGAAGCAATTTCCTATGTCACAAAAAAGCTCCGCTTTGTTTTTAAATTCTCCTTGACTTTTTAGTTTATTAGTGTATAATAACATTAATTTAGCACATTAATGCGTTTAAGCATTTATGCGAAAAAGTAAAACAGTTAAAGGGGAAATAGCTTATGAAAAAATGGATATCAGTTTTTATGGCAGGTTTAATGACAATCGGCGCACTGACAGCGTGCGGCAACGCTGAAACAAAGGATGCGCCAAAAGACAGTCAGAATGAGGCTGCGGCAGACGGTGACGCTTATGAGATTGGAATCATCCAGCTGACACAGCATGCAGCTTTGGATGCGGCAAGAGAGGGCTTTGAGGAAAAGATGAAAGCCTCCGGCCTTAATTGTAATATTGAAGTTCAGAATGCCCAGAATGAACAGTCGGCCTGTACGACAATTGCGACAAAGTTTGTCAATGACGGCAAAGATTTGATTTTGGCGATTGCGACACCGGCAGCACAGCAGGCGGCAGCACAGACAGAAGATATTCCGATTCTTGTGACAGCAGTGACAGATCCGGCAAGCGCAGGCCTTGTTGCTTCCAATGAATCACCGGACTGCAACGTATCGGGGACATCGGATGCCACACCTGTGAAGGCTCAGATCAACTTGTTAAAGCAGCTTATACCGGATGCAAAAACAGTTGGTGTTTTATATTGCAGTGCTGAACAAAATTCAGAATTTCAGCTTGAACAGACGCGGTCGGCCTGTGAAGAAGCCGGGCTTGCTTGTGAGGAATTTGCTGTTTCGAGTACAAATGAAATTCAGCAGGTGACAGAATCTATGGTCGGCAAGGTTGATGTTATTTATATTTTTACCGATAATACAATTGCAGCCAATATGCCGACAGTAGCGATGGTTGCTACTGAAAATAATATTCCGTGTATCGTCGGCGAGGGCGGTATGGTTGATGCCGGCGGCCTTGCAACATACGGCATTGATTATAAGCGCCTCGGTGAGATGACCGCAGAACAGGCCATCCGTATTTTAAAGGACGGCGAAGATATTTCAAAAATGCCGATAGAATTTATGTCTGATGAAGATTGTACGCTAAAGATTAATGAGGAAGTGGCAGCACAGCTTGGCATTACAATTCCGGAAGAATTAAAAAAATAGAAGAAGATAAGAGGGGATAAGAATGGCTTCATTATTACCGGCGCTTCAGGGCGCAGTAACTCAGGGCGTGCTTTGGGGCATTATGGTGCTCGGTGTTTATATTACGTTTAAAATACTTGATATTGCAGATTTGACAGTGGACGGCAGCTTTGCTTTAGGCGGCAGTGTCTGCGCTGTCTGTGTCATTAACGGCATGAATCCGTTTGCGGCGCTTCTGCTTGCAGCTCTTGCGGGCGCCCTTGCCGGCTTTGTGACAGGCTTTTTGCATACCGCTTTTGAAATACCGGCCATTCTTGCCGGAATATTGACTCAGATTGCACTTTGGTCAGTCAATTTGCATATTATGGGAAAATCAAATATACCGCTGCTAAAAAAAGCGACAGTCAACAGTATGTTTGCAAAGCTGACAGGACTTAGCAATCCGTCTGCATCTCTTATAATCGGCCTTATTTTTGCGGCAGCAGTGATTATTCTTTTATACTGGTTTTTCGGAACAGAGGTCGGCGCAACAATCCGTGCCACCGGAAATAATGAATATATGGTCCGCGCGATGGGCAGCAGTACAAAGACGATGAAGCTGATCGGCCTGATGCTAAGTAATGCCCTTGTCGGTCTTTCCGGCGGTCTTGTATGCCAGCAGCAAAAGGTTGGCGATATCGGTATGGGTACCGGCGCTATTGTTATCGGTCTTGCGGCAATCGTGATCGGCGAGGTGCTTTTCAGAAAACTCATAAGCTTTTGGGCGAGACTTTCGGCGGCAGTGATTGGCTCGGTTGTTTACTTTATTATCCGTGCCGTTGTCCTGCAGCTTGGTATGGATCCGAACGATATGAAGCTTATATCAGCGATTATTGTGGCACTGGCGCTTGCAGTTCCGTATTGTATGGAAAAGATTAAAGCGAGACGGTAGGAGGCGGTATCATGTTAGAAATTACAAATGTACATAAAACCTTTAATAAAGGAACAGTCAATGAAAAAAAGGCGTTAAACGGCATCGACTTATATCTTGAGGACGGCGATTTCGTCACTGTGATCGGCGGCAACGGCGCCGGAAAATCAACAATGCTCAATATGATTGCCGGTGTTTATCCGATTGATGAGGGACATATCGTTCTCGACAATACAGATATTTCAAGAAAACCGGAGCATGTCCGGGCGAAGCTTTTAGGCCGTGTTTTTCAGGATCCGATGATGGGAACGGCGGCAGATATGGAAATTGAAGAAAATCTTGCGCTGGCCTACAGGCGCGGTAAACGGCGCGGTCTTTCATGGAGTGTAAAGCAGTCAGAAAAGGAAATCTATGTGGCGGCGCTAAAGAAGCTTGAGCTTGGCCTTGAAACAAGAATGTCATCCAAGGTCGGTCTTCTCTCCGGCGGACAGCGTCAGGCACTGACACTGCTGATGGCTACATTAAAGAAACCAAAGCTTTTGCTTTTAGACGAGCATACAGCGGCGCTTGATCCGAAAACCGCAGGCAAGGTTTTGGATTTGACACAGGGGCTGATTGAAGAAAATCATCTGACGGCACTGATGGTGACACACAATATGCGTGATGCCATCCGTCTTGGCAATCGTCTGATTATGATGGATAACGGCCGCATCATTTACGATGTGTCCGGTGAAGAAAAAAAGCATCTGACCGTGCAGGATTTGCTTGATAAATTTGAGCAGGCCAGCGGCAGCGCGCTGGCTAATGACCGGATGATGCTCTCATAAGTCAGCTGCCTCTCATAGGGCAGCTGACAAAGTGTGGACAATGCCGGTGTTCATTCATGTTTCAAACAGTGCCTGAATGAGCATCGGCATCTGAATTTTAAGCTGGCTGTCTGTAAGGGCGCCATAGCCTAAAATGACCGTATTTTTCATCGTCATATTTGCCGGATCCACATAGTAATCTGACAGATCAAAAAGGATGAGGTTATGCTGGCGGGCAGTTTTTAAAATCTGTTTTGCGTTCCGGCCGTCCTTAAAGGTGAGCAGCATGTGAAGACCGCTTGTTTCGCCGGAAATATCAATACGGTCACTGTAAGGGGCAAGCTGCTGTAAAATATAATCTCTTTTAGATTTATAAATGTTTCTCATGCGGTTTAAGTGACGCTCAAAATGGCCGCGCCGTATAAATTCACACATTTGCTTTTGTTCTGTCCGGGCCACGGTGCTCGAATAGAACGAAAGCTTTTTTTTGTAAATATCAAGCAGCGGCTTTGGGAGTACCATATAACTCATACGGATAGACGGTGCGACTGCTTTTGAAAAAGTGCCGAGATAAATAACCTTTTCATTCGTATCAATACCTTGAAGACTTGGCACAGGTTTTCCTTTATAGCGAAATTCACTGTCATAATCATCCTCGATAATATAGCGGTTTTCCCCGGCAGCTGCCCATGAAAGAAGCTCAAGGCGGCGTTTGATCGGCATAATGCTTCCGAGCGGAAAATGGTGGGATGGCGTGACGTAGGCCGCTGTGGCGCCGCTTAAATTTAAGTGGCGGATGCTCATACCGTGATTGTCAAGGGGGACAGGGCATATTTTTTTGCCGAGACAGTTTAAAATGTTGATAGCCTGTCTGTAGGATGGATCTTCAACGGCATAGATGGCATTTTCACCTAAAAGCTGCGAGAGCAGTATAAAAAGGTAGTCTGTTCCGGCGCCGACAATCATTTGCTCCGCCGTGCAGCGGACGCCGCGGGACTGGTGGAGATAGCCGGCAATGGCTTTTCTGAAGTCTTCGTCACCCTGTGGGTTGCCGGATTCAAAAAGTGTGAAATTGCGCTCGTCATAAAAAATATCTTTGGCAATTTTCCGCCATGTGCCAAATGGAAAGTTTTCTAAATCAACGCCGTAAGGTGAAAAAACATAAACTTTTTCGGAGGTACTGTGGCTGCCTTTTGGTGCGTGACTGCCTTTTGGTATGTGATTGCCGGAGACTATGGCGGCAGTACTTACAGGCGGCATCATATTTTCAATATCACATACAAAATAGCCGCGCTTTGGCGAAGATTCGATATAGCCTTCATCCATTAACTGTCCGTAAGCCATATCGACTGTATTGCGGCTGACCTGAAGGTGGGTTGCCAAAAGACGGGTAGACGGCAGCTTTGTCTGAAAGGGCAGACTACCGTTCTCGATTTCCTGACGGATATATTGGTAAATCTGTGTATATATATGAACCTTTGAACTTGTATCAATGTTTGGCGTAATCATGGACATAGTTATACTCCTTATTAAAGTGGTTTGTTTGATACTAGCATATTTTCGGATAATCGACAAGACCAGTTTGAAGAAGAAAAAGCTCTTTTAGGACAAAAAGTTGAAATTGACAGTCCTTTTGTGATAAAATGACAACAAAAACGAAAAATGGAGATGATCAGATGATTCATATAAAAGATGAAGCAGTAGCGATTGCTGATGATGTTATTGCACTGCGGCGGTATTTTCATATGCACCCTGAGCTTGGAATGCAGGAATATGAGACAAGCGCTAAAATTAAAGAGGAACTTGAAAAACTGAATATTTCATATAAAAATTGTGGTGAAACAGGCGTGATTGCACAAATCGGGACAGGTAAGAAGCTGATTGCCTTAAGAGCCGACATGGACGCTTTAAGTATTCAGGAAAAAAGCGGTGTTTCCTATGCCTCTGTCAACGACGGCGTAATGCATGCCTGCGGCCACGACGCCCATACGGCGGCGCTTCTTGGCGCAGCACGCATTTTAAAGGCGCATGAGGCAGAGTTAAAGGTGGGTGTACGACTGCTTTTTCAGCCGTCAGAGGAAAACTGCAAGGGCGGCCGCTTCTTTTGCGAAAACGGTGCGCTTGACGGCGTGGACGAGGTGTACGGCATTCATATTTTTACGGATGTGCCGGTTGGAAATATTTCGATTGAAGCCGGTCCGAGAATGGCGTCTACAAGCAGCTTTAAAGTAAAAATCACAGGCAGGGCAGGGCATGGCGCAAAGCCTCAGCAGTGTGTTGATGCAACGGTTGCCGCCTGTGCCTGCATTATGAATCTTCAGACAATTATAAGCCGGGAGACAGATCCGGTTGATTCGGCCGTTGTCACCGTCGGCAGCTTAAAAAGCGGAAGCCAGTATAACATTATTTCCGGTGAGGCTGTCTTTGAGGGAACAGTCCGGGCATTTTCGGAGGAGAGGGCTGAACACATTGAAGCGTCGTTAAAGCGCATTGTCAATATGACAGCGGAAGCTTACGGTGCTAAGGCCGATGTCGTATTTTTGCGTTCACAGCATCCGGTTGTCATTAATGATGCAGCGCTCACAGAGCGGCTGACGGAAAAAGCCAAGGTGCTTTTTGGCAAAGACAGATTATGCCATGTGCCTCCGATGATGCTCGGTGAGGATTTTTCCTTTTATCAGCAGACTGTTCCCGGTGTCTTTATGTTTGCCGGCGGCGGAAATCCGGAAATCGGCTGCGGTTATCCGAACCATCACGATTGCTTTAATATCGATGAGCGCGTGCTCACAGAC
>SAMEA3387468__coassemble_2479_pt1 | contig 15460 bp, 10 predicted proteins | sample SAMEA3387468__metabat2_low_PE_040 | metagenome-assembled genome bin SAMEA3387468 (sample SAMEA3387468) | Felis catus | biome: Faeces | place: United Kingdom | collected 2012 | reverse complement strand
AAGAAAACCAAACCCGGCAACCCCTTTTTCAAACTCCCCCTCGCTGACCCCCGCCGTAATATAGACAAGGCCGCCAAGACCGCCCAAGGCGCCGGAAATAAGCACGCCTGCATAACGCATTTTATAAACATTGATACCGACAGAATCCGCTGCCTGAGGATGCTCGCCGCAGGCACAAAGTCTTAAGCCGAACTTTGTTTTATATAAAACAACATAAGCAGCAACAAGAACAAGGAAGGCAATCAGCATAAACCAGTTAAATTCAAAACCGCCGATATTTAACGTAAATGCCTGCTTTGCCGGACCGTAGGCAACAGTTGACGACACGTTGTCCACGTTTTCTGCTGTGTTAATTGCACGGACTAAAACAACAGCCGCTGCAGGTCCCAAAAGATTGAGTGCCGTACCGACAAGTGTCTGATCCGCATTAAAACGTATCGCCGCCACCGCAAGCAGCAGTGAAAACAGCATACCGACAGCAACACTTGCCAAAATAACAACAATGATCGTCAGCGGCGCCGCAAGACTTGCACCGATATATTTCATTGTCAGGGCGCCGCCTAAAGCGCCGATAACCATAATGCCCTCAAGGCCGATGTTAATGACACCGCTGTGCTCCGAGAAGCAGCCGCCGAGGGCTACAAGCACAAGTACGGAAGCAAATATTAATGTATACTGGATTAATAACGACATTATGCTTCGCCTCCTTTCTTTTCTTTAAGCGCAAGCTTTTCATCTCTCTTGTCCAAGAACCGGTTAAACCATATTTTAAAGAAGAATACAAATCCGCACAAATAAATGATAAACGCTGAAATCAGATCAGAAATCTGTGAACAGTACATCGTCTTATCAACATAAGAACCGCCGCTTGTAATATGCTGGATAAAATATGATGAGAAAATCGCACCAATCGGGCTTGAACCGCCGAGGAAAGCCGCCGCGATACCGTTAAAGCCCATGGCCGGAATACTTGTCTGCTGTACCATCCACTGCTCAATACCTGACAAATAAAAGATACCTGCGCCCATACCTGCAAGACCGCCGGAAATCATCATTGTCACGATAATATTTCTCTTTTCTTTCATGCCGCAGTATTTTGCCGCATTTTTATTAAAACCTGTTGCCTTAAGCTCATAACCAAACTTTGTCTTTCCAAGGAGTATCCACACAAGAATTGCTGCCACAACCGAAAGGACTACGCCGATTGTCACAAACTCATTATTTGAAAACAGCTTATCAAGCCCCGCATTCGGGAGCAGCGCCGCCTCGTTTGTACTTGCCAGCGTCTTTGTATACGGCGTCGCGTCCTCTTTGACTGTTGTCAGAAGCATATTGACACAGTAAAGACCAATCCAGTTAAGCATAATACATGAAATAACTTCATTGACATTAAAATAAGCTTTCAGTGCGCCGGAAATACCGCCGACAACCGCTGCAAGAATAATGCCTGTCAGAAGACATACATACCACGGCATATGAAGGCCAATGGCACAATAGATACTTGCGCCCGCACCGATGACATACTGTCCGGCAACACCGATATTAAAAAGTCCGACCTTCCATGCAAACAACACAGAAAGGGAACACATTAAAAGTGCCGACGCTTTAACAAGCGTTGTTCCGAAATACTTCATCTGGGCCACCGGGCTCGGATAGTATAAAAAGTTCTTTAAAATTGCCCCGATCGCTTTGGAAGCGCCGCCTGGATTAATAATAAGCAGAACAATATAACCGATAATCAGACCGATGATAATACAAAGGAGCGAACCTGCGATTGTCTGAAAGGCGCTGTTTCTTAAAATACTGTTCTTTTTCTTTGTTTCCCCGCTCATGCTTTTGCCTCCTTCCTCTTAGAGCCGGCCATGTAAAGACCAAGTTCTTCAACCGTCACTTCTTTAGGATTAAATTCACCGACAATCTCACCTTCATACATGACAAGAATCCTGTCAGAAACATTCATAACTTCATCCAGTTCAAGACTGACTAAAAGCACACCTTTTCCCGCATCTCTCTGGGCAACAAGCTGCTTGTGGATATATTCAATAGCGCCGACGTCAAGACCTCTTGTCGGCTGTACAGCAACTAAAAGCTCAGGATTTTTATCAATTTCACGGGCAATGATGGCTTTCTGCTGATTACCGCCGGACATTGAACGCGCCTTTGTCACTGCGCCCTGTCCCGAACGGATATCGTACTGTTCAATCAGACGGTTGGCATATTTTCGTATCTCACGGCGTTTTAAAAATCCCGCCTTATTTGTAAACTGCGGTTCAAAATACCGCTGAAGCACAATATTATCTTCAAGCGAATAATCAAGGACAAGACCATGCTTATGACGATCCTCCGGAATATGGCTCATGCCCGATACAAGACGCTTTCTTATGGAAGCATGTGTAATATCCGTGCCGTTCATCGTAATCTTACCGCTCTTTAACGGCTCAAGTCCCGTAAGTCCGTAGACAAATTCTGTCTGTCCGTTGCCGTCAATACCTGCGATACAGACAATCTCACCTCTGTGCACCTGAAGTGAAACATTATTGACCGCATTATTTTTATGATGCTTTGAAGCAACCGTCATACCTTCAATATCAAGAACAACTTCCTTCGGCTTTGCCTCCTCTTTTTCTACGATGAAATTGACATCTCGTCCAACCATCATCGCTGACAATTTTTCCGGCGTCGTATCTTTGATATCTACTGTACCGATATATTTCCCTTTTCGCAAAACGCTGCATCGGTCAGCAACCTGCATAATCTCCGCCAGCTTATGGGTAATAAAAAGAATACTCTTGCCCTCGGCCGCAAGGTTCTTCATAATCGTCATCAATTCCTGAATCTCCTGGGGTGTCAGCACTGCCGTCGGCTCATCAAAAATAAGAATTTCATTATCACGGTAGAGCATCTTTAAAATTTCCGTTCTCTGCTGCATGCCGACTGTAATATCCTCAATAATTGCATCCGGATCAACAAAAAGGCCGTACTTTTCCGACAGCGCCACAACCTTTTTACGTGCCTCATCCTTTTTTAAGAATCCGCCCTTTGTCGTCTCTGCACCAAGAATAATATTGTCTAAAACCGAAAAACATTCAACAAGCTTAAAATGCTGGTGCACCATACCGATACCGAGTGCATTGGCATCATTCGGATCATTAATCTGAACCTTTTTTCCGTCTTTTCGTATCTCGCCCTCCTCCGGCTGGTACAGACCGAAAAGCACGCTCATCAGTGTCGATTTGCCTGCGCCGTTTTCTCCTAAAAGCGCATGAATCTCTCCTTTTTTAAGCTGTAAAGTAATATTATCATTTGCTATAATCCCCGGAAACCGCTTTGTGATCCCAAACATCTCTATCGCATAATTATCCATTCTTTACAGGCCTCCCTTCTTTGATATAGACCAAAGCGGACAAGTCCGCTTTAAACACCCTAAATTCCTCTCGGAACTTTTTTATGATATGTGAAATTGTTTCCTATGTCACAAAAAAGGGAGTGGGAAACGCCCACTCCCCAGGTTTTAAATCGCCTGTTTATTTAATCTTACCATAGTCATTCACTGTAATTTCAGTTGCAGGTAAAGCTGTGATATCGTCAGAAACCTTAACTTCACCGTCATAAATCTTCTTTACAAGTGCGCGGTAATCATCTTCTGTAAAACCGTCGCCCCACTGTGTGCTTTCGATTGGAAGCTGAACGTAGTTTTCTTCAGCATTCTCAGAAATCATACCGAGAACATCAATCTTGCCTGCATGATCGCTCCACTTGCCGTCTTTAATGTCTGTGAGAACGTTTGTGACTGTCTCTTTAAGACCTTTCATTGCTGATGTTACTGTAAGGCCTTCGCCGTAATTTGTATCAATGATTGCTTTCTGGTCTGTATCAACACCGATTACTTTGCCGCCGGCTTTCACTGCTGCTTCTGCTGCAGATGTATAAATACCGCCGCCGCATGCGAATACAGCTTCTACACCTTTAGAGCTGTACCATGTGTCCATATAAGCTGTGATGTCAGCGTCGCCGTAGAACTGTCCGCCGCATACATACTCAACTGTCACATCATTTGTAATGCCGAGCTCTTTTGCAGCTGCGTCAGCGCCCTGAACATAACCATAACCGAAACGTGTTACAGCAGGTACTGCCATACCGCCGAGGAAGCCAAGATGCTTATAGCCTAACTTCACTGCTGCATAGCCTGCCATATAACCGGAAATTTCTTCCTGATAAGTACAGCAGTAAACATTGTCTTCTGTGTAATAATCTGTCACATTGTAATCGTCCGGATTGCCGCTGTAGCTTTCGCCGATCGCTTTTGAACAGATATCGTTGGCACCCATATCAAGAACGATAAATTTTACGTCCGGATAAAGCTCTGACTCTGTAATAATTGCCTGTGCAAATAAGTAGCCCGGAAGAACAACAATGTTCGCACCGTCTGCGATTGCCTGATCAACACTTGCAATTCTTGATTCATCTGCATCACTCTGAGGTTTGTAGTAAGTAAATTCTACACCGTTCGACTCTGACCATGCTTTGCACGCCTCATATGTTGTCTGGTTAAAGCTCTGGTCTGTAATATCACCGGAGTCTGTTACCATGGCAATCTTCATATCCGTAACAGCCTCTGCGCCTTCTGTGTCCCCGGCGCCCTCTGTACCGGCCTGTGCCTCTGTAGTCTTTGTCGTGTCATCCGTTTTTTTGTCATCACTGCTGCTGCCGCAGGCTGCAAGTGAAAGTGCCATCACACCTGCAAGAAGCATTGAAATAACTCTCTTTTTCATGTTTTTTCCTCCTTAAAATTCCCTTTGGAATCAAATGATGTCATAAGTATACCACTAATTGCTTATTTTGTATAGGACTTAAGTCCTTTTTTTAAAATTAAACGGCATTTTGCAGTATGCAACACAATTTATCATTCTTTTTTTGTGTATATTTTATGATACTTTTAAAAATCAATGCACAAAAGTGACAATTTTACATTTCAGATACAATATTCCGGGCCACATAAACACCGCTGGCAGATGCATGGGACAAAGAATGGGTAATACCGCTGCCGTCTCCGATCACATAAAGCCCTTTGTAGCTTGTCTCAAGATTTGTATCAACCGCAACTTCCATATTATAAAATTTTACTTCTACACCATAAAGTAATGTATCATCATTTGCCGTACCCGGCGCAATTTTATCGAGCGCATAAATCATCTCGATAATACCGTCCAGAATACGTTTTGGCAGAACAAGGCTTAAGTCACCCGGATTAGCATTTAACGTCGGCGTCGTAAATGATTCTTCAATACGTCTTTGCGTACTTCGCTGACCGCGCACAAGATCTCCGAAGCGCTGAACGAGCACACCGCCGCCGAGCATATTGCTGAGTCTTGCAATGCTCTCACCGTAACCGTTGGAATCCTTAAACGGATATGAAAAATGCTTCGCCACAAGCAGGGCAAAGTTTGTATTATTCGTCTGCTTTGCCGGATCCTCATAGCTGTGTCCGTTGACCGTAATAATGCCATTTGTATTTTCAGTAACAACAGCGCCCTTCGGATTCATACAGAAAGTGCGGACTAAGTCCTCATATTTATGCGTTCTGTACACAATCTTACTCTCATACAGCTCATCGGTCAGATGGGAAAATACATCCGCCGGAAGTTCCACGCGGACACCGATATCCACACGATTGGACTGCGTCTGTATATCCATTTCCCGGCATACCTTTTCCATCCACTTACTGCCGCTTCGTCCGACCGAAATAATACACTGTTTTCCCGTATAAACAGCTCCGGCGCATTTCACTTCATAGCCTTCATCTGTCTGAGCCACGCTTTCCACCGGCGTATCGAAATAAAAAGTCACCTTATCTTTCAAATGTTCATAAAGGTGTTCCAGAACAACATAATTAATATCTGTTCCCAAATGGCGCACTGAAGCGTCTAAAAGATGCAGGCCATTTTGAATACAGAGTTTTTTAAAACGCGTTCCCGATGTCGAATATAGCTTTGTACCCTCGCCGCCATATTCCAGATTAATCTCGTCAACATAATTCATCAGCTCCAGCGCCTGCTTCTTTCCGATATACTCGTACAGTGTACCGCCAAAATCATTTGTAATATTATACTTTCCATCGGAAAATGCACCTGCACCGCCAAAGCCGCTCATAATCGAGCAGCTTTTACAATGGATACAGGACTTGATTTTTTCACCGTCAATCGGGCAGTGGCGCTTATTTAAAGCATGTCCCGCCTCAAAAACAGCAACATTTAACTCCGGTTTGAGCTTTGTCAGTTCATATGCCGAGAAAATGCCGCCCGGCCCGGCACCAATAATCATCACATCATAATTCATATTCATAAAAAAGTCTCCTTTCGCTGTACTATAATGCTTCAAGCATTTGTACCATCTCTTTAAATGTACCTTTTGGTCCCTGCCACAAAACGCCTTCCTTCTCAATCAGACAGTCTGTCACAAGGTAACAATCCATCCCTATGGACGATGCTGCTTTGATGTCCTCACCCTCGTCATTGCCAATCATCAGACAATCTTCTGGTTTAACACCGATACGCGCACAGACCGACTCAAAATATTTCGGATTCGGCTTACAGTAAATGTCTGCTTCATAGCTTGTCACAAGGTCAAAAGCTTCTTTTGAAAGCCCGATCCAATGAAGTCTTGTATCCTGTCCAACAAGCGGAAAGAGCGGGTTTGTCGCAAGCACAACAAGTTCACTTTTTCCCCTTGCAATCTCCACCGCCTTTTTAGCCAGCAAATTTTCTCCTGTATATTTTTTTGCACCATTAAACTCATTGGCATAAAAATCAAGACAATCCTTATTCACCTTTGCCTTGTCAAAGCCGGTTATCTCTGTAAACTTCTGCCAGAAACGATCTTCATTTGAAGCCCCGCCGTCATTTTTAACCATTGCCGCCGTGCCGGTCCATACCGCATCAATCAGCTTTTGGGGTTCAATACCATACTTTGCAAGCTTTACCGCCAAAAGCTTAAAATATCCTTTTGTAAACACCTCCATATCCATCGGAAGCAATGTTCCGTCTAAATCAAAAAGTATTGCTTTGTATTTCATGTCAAGCCTCCTACTCATCAATAAACATATCCACATTTTCTGCCGTAACTTTCTTATACGGCGTGTAAATATATTTTTCTTTTGTAAATTCTAAATCATCTGCACTTTTTCCGAGAACAAGATACTCCGAAAGCTTTACAATCGCCTGCGCCTGCCCGGTTTTATCATTGTACACTGTTCCCGAAAGCTTCCCATTGCTGACTGCCTCAAGCCCTACTGCCGTGCCGTCGATTCCAAAAAAGGACGGAACCGTCGATTCTGTAAAATTCTTTTTTTCATAGGCATCAATGGCGCCAAGCGCCATATCATCATTATTTGCCAGAACAAGCTCTATTTTATTTTGATGCTGTTCAATGAGCTGCTGCATGCGGTTGGCCGCCTGTCCCCGGTTCCAATTGGCAATACCGTGACCGATTTTTTCCAGTGCAATGCCATGGTTTTTCAATGTATCTACCGCATTTTCCGTCCGTATAAGCGCATCCTGATGCCCCGGCTCACCCTCAAGTATCACATACTGGATCACACCGTCATTATTCCGGTCAATACGTGCATCATTTTCAATTGCTTCCGCAGCAAGTTCCCCCTGAAATACGCCGGACTGCTTTGCATCGGCACCGACATAATAAATCTTATCCCACTGCATCATATCCTCAGCCACCGGCTCCCGGTTAAAAAAGATAATCGGCACATCATTTTCCTTTGCGGCATCAATAATCGCCGAAGGATCTGCCCGGTCTACAAGATTGACTGCAAGAACATTACAACCGGCATCAATCATTGCCTGTACCTGATCCTCCTGCGTCCTTTGAGAACCTTCCGCATCCATCACCGTCACCGAGGCCCCCTCGATTGCGCCAAGCTCTGCTTTCACACAGTCGATCAGCTCACTCAAAAATGTATCACTTTCATTGTAGCAGGCAATTCCCATATAAATACGCTGCGGCTTCATTGAAACCGTCTGTCCGCAGCCTGAAAGCGCAGCCACAGACACGCCTGTCATTAAAACTGCCGCACAAAATTTTCTTCCCTTCATACATTCACCTCTGTCCTGCCTTCTGCAAATTTTCTACTGACTCATTGTAAAAAGAATTTTCTGATTTGCATCAGAAAAAAGTGTTTCCCGGCGCATAATTGTATAAGTTACTGTCTTATTTTCTATTTTATAAAAGTACTGTTCCAGCTTTTTTGCCGTCTCTGACAGACTTTCATAGCCCACACTGAACTCGTCAGGGACAACAAGACACTCGGCAAGCCCCTTATCAAGATAATAAACAGCCTCTGTCGAACGCCCGATACCATATAAAAGTGCCCCGTGAATATCATTATCATCAGCCGCACGCCCTGCGGCCTTCACACCGCCGTTATCAAGCGCTACGATAAAATCCGTCTTTGGCTTATCTTTGATTAAAAGCTCACCATTTTCATCTTTTCCAAGCATCGACCACTCGACCGATACCCCGCTGTCCTTCAAGCCGTCAATCAATCCGTCGCGGCGGTTTAAGACAGCTTCGGACACACCGTCGGCCGAAACAATGCCAAGTGTCTTTCCCGAAAGATTTCCGCTGTAATCTGACAAAAGCTCATTTGCAACAGCCGCGCCCATTCCATAATTGTCCGGCTGCACAACCGGCAGAACGCCCGTATCACCTGCAGATGACTCAATTAAAATGACCGGCACCTTTGCCTCAATATTTTTAAGCATATCTTCGCTGTCATTTCCCGGCACCGGCTGTACAATGACTGCCGATGCGCCATTCTCAATTTCATTTTCAATGAGCGTTTTTTCATCGCCGGCCAAAAGCGTTCCGGACGTATTTACAACAGACAGCTCAATATCCGCATCCATTGCCGCCATTCTTAACCCATACTTAAAAGCAGCCCACTGACTGTCATCTGAATCCTGCATAATAACAGAAACCTTATCGGAAGGCTTGCCTGCTGTTCCCCAAAGCAGCATAAAGCCAAAACAGGCGGCAAGCACCGCAAGCGCTGCCTCTATGAGAATAAATGTTTTTTTACGATTCTTCATCTTTATTTCCCTGCATTTTCAAATTTATTTCTTCTCTGCTGAACATGTGCCCCTTTTCAAGAATTTTCCGCGTTTCCTCCGAATAAGGAATTGCAGGAATTGTGACTGAAACACACGTGCCCTCATCCGGCTCGCTTTCAACGGTGACACCATATTCTTTGCCAAAAAGAATCTGTATACGGTTGTTGACATTAATAAGTCCGACGCCGGAACCATGCTTATGCACACGACTGCTGTCTGTCAAAATAAGATGCGCTTCCTCCTCCGACATCCCGATCCCGTTATCTATGACTGAAAGAACAATGTTGCCGTCCTTCTTTTTTCCACGAACTGTTATTTCACCGCAGTCATCCATTCCGCTGACGCCATAGTTAATAGCATTTTCAAGAATCGGCTGTAAAATAAGCTTTACAATACAACAGTCACACACGTCCTCATCCACATCAAAGGTCACTGAAAATGTATTTTTATAACGTATTTTTTGTATATTCATATAGCTTCCGGCATGCTGCAGCTCGTCGCGGATACTGATAACTGTCCGTCCCTTTGAAAGACTGATTCTAAAAAGCTTTGCAAGCTGGGAAATCATAAACACAGCTTCGTCGTTTCTTTCACCCTCAATCATCCACGTAATCGACTCAAGTGTATTGTATAAAAAGTGCGGATTAATCTGGCTCTGAAGCGCATCCAGCTCACTTTTGCGCCGCTCATTTTGCTCAAGCACAATCTCCTTCATCAGAGAATCTATTTTTTCATAAGAATCCTGTATCGAGCCGCCCAAATGAATAATCTCTTTCGAGCCGCCGATGTAAATTTCCGGCTTTTCCCCGGCCTCATAGGCCATCACCGACGCATTCAGTTTTAGTATCGGACTTGATATTCTCACCGAAACAACCCTGTTGATCCCGACAAGCATCATCCCTGTAAGCAGCATCAGCATCACGGCAAAATACTGCATATTGCTCATACCGTGTGTAAATACCGAATATGACACAACGCCGACAAGCTTCCACCCTGTATAGCTGATTGTATTGACAATGACCTTCCGCCGGCTGCCCTCAAAAAATTCGTCATACGCACCGTCCTTGTAATTTGCGGCTGTGCGGCTGTTTTCACTGCATATCCCCCAGCTGATCTGTGTCTGACGCGGATGATAAATAATATTTCCGTTTTTGTCGCACAAATAATAATACTGCCCATTGCCGACATCATTAATTTTATTCATCATTCTTGATATGCCCGAATAATCCATATCAACAAGCAGAACACCCGACTGGGAATCTCCCTTGTCCGTCAGTTCAACAACACGGCTCAGCGAAATAACCCAGTAATAACGGAAAGTCCCGTCATCAAAAAGATTCTGAATATGCGGCGTTGAAAAATGCATATTTTCCATCTCATTGACAGCCTGCTTATACCATGCCTGCCCCGTGACATCCGGATCTTCTTTTTGCGATGTTAAAGGCTCTGCCGCAATAAGGCTGCCGTAGCTGTTATAAACAGCAATACTTCTTAAATTATCCCGGTTGGCCTCATACAAAAGATTCATGCTCCGCTGAATATCCTTATTTTTACTTGAAAAATCATTTTCTTTAATAATATTATAATAAACCGTATCTGATATCCGGCGCATACTCATCAGATAATCCTCAAGATTTTCTCCGGTCTGCTCCATCAGCTTTTGCGTACTCTGTGTAATTTCTTCCCTGGATACCGCAGAAAATCTGAAATACATCACTGTACCAAGAATAAGCATCATCGTAATCGAAATCACCGAGAACGCGATCATCAGCGTCGGCTGCATCCCCATCGGCTTTATATCGCTCAGCCGTTTTATATTTTTCAGCCGCTTAAAATAATTATTTTTCACTTTCCGAATACTCCATTCTGTATTTTGACGGCGACACACCGAACCGGCGCTTAAAAACATAACTAAAATAATTCGGATCTGTATAGCCGACACGCTTTGCAATCATATAGCTTTTATCATTTGTTGCAATAAGCAGCCTTGAAGCAATATCCATCCGATAATCCGTCAAATAACTAATAAACGATTCTCCCGTTTCTTTTTTAAACACCGTTGAAAAATACGCATTAGATACGCCAAGCGCCTCGCATATTGTGTCTAAAGACAGCGACTCATCTCCATAATGACTTTTGACATATTCCTGTGCTTTCTGCACAAAGGAGCGCGTTGACTTATTGCGGGCACTGATAAGCTTCTCATGAAACAAAAGACTGATATCCAAAAGACGCTTTTTTAACGTCACCGGATCCATGCTCATCATACTGCCGTAAATTTCCTTCATATCTACAGCAAAATCCTTATCGTCAATGTCATTATTTGAGGCAAAACGATAAAGCGCGCTGGAAAGCTCCATAATATCAAGCTGATGCTGCTGAAGCGATTTTGAAGTCACCGACATATGATTCATATAATCATCTACCGCCGCCTCAATATCCTTTTGCGAACCAAGACGTATGTCTTTAAAAAGCCGGGTAAGATACGCATCATTGACCGGCGCTGCTTTTTCCGGCTTGGACGGTTCAATTTCTTCGATATTAATTGCCTTTGCCGAGCCATAAATGACTCTGTAAGAAACAGCTTCTCTTGCCCCTCTGTAAGAAGACGCCAGTTCTAAAATGTTTCTGCATACATGACCGATACCGACAGTGACCACTGCACCGATCATCCTTTGAACATAGCGGCAGAAACGGTCACAGTCATCTGTCAGTTCTGTCACTGCAGCTATACTTTCCAGCTGGGCAATCATCACCGTCTTTCCAAGATAAGAAAAAACCTTTGGCTGCCAGCGACGTCCAAAATACTCGCCGGCCTGCTTTTCAACAGATGTCGCGAGAAGCAGCTGATTCATATGTGCCGGTATATTTCTCGCCGACGTATGAATCACAAGGCAGACATAAAAAGGCCCTGTAAAATAAATCTGATAATCCGATATATATTTATCAAGCATATCCTCAGAAATCCTGCCCTCAATCAATGTCGTATAAAAATTTGCCTGAAGCACCGGCAGCGCTTCCATATAATATTGACGCAAGATTTGCGTATCTCTCTTTTCGTTGATTTCCTTATCAAGCTTTTCTCTGAGTCTTGTAAATACCTTCGTCAGCTCCGCCGAATTCACCGGCTTTAATATATACTCCTCCACTTCAAGATGTACCGCCGCTTTCGCATATTCAAACTCATCAAAACCGGTAAAGATTAAAAGCTTTGTCGCCGGATATTCTTCCTTAATGCGCCTCGCCAGCTCCATACCGTCCATATACGGCATCTTAATATCTGTCATCACAACGTCCGGCTGGAACTTTTCCACAAGTTCCAACGCCTTAAGGCCGTTTCCGGCATAGCCGATCACTGAAAAGCCAATAGCCTCCCAATTCACCTTTTTCATAATGACCTGAATGACATCCTCCTCGTCATCCACTAAAAGCACTGTATATTTTTCCATCTTTATCTTCCCCTGTGCAAATGTTTTGCATTCATTATACCAAACATTAACATTAAAAAAAAGGTCAGACATGAAATCTGACCTTTTAAAAATTTCCATATTATTTTTTCTGAACGTATTTCAGAGAGTCAAGAATGACTGCAATAAGAATAATGATACCTGAGAATACGAACTGAAGGTTTGTATCGATACCAAGAATTGTGAGGGAATATGTCAATGCTGTAAAAATAATAACACCGACAACAACACCTGAAATCTTACCGATACCACCTGTGAAGGACACACCGCCGACAACGCAGGCTGCGATGGCATCCATCTCCCAGCCCTGTCCGTAAGCTGCTGAACCTGAACCGAACATTCTAGCACATTCAAGCCATGAACCGAAGCCGTAAAGAATACCGGCAAGAACGAAAGCACCGACAGTTACCTTTACTACAGAGATACCTGAAACTGCTGCTGCCTCAGGATTTCCGCCGACAGCATATAAGTTTTTACCAAATGTTGTCTTATTCCAAATGAACCATACAACAATAATTGCTGCCACTGCCCAAAGAATAATTGTAGGGAAGCCGTTCACTTTCGGAATAATCATGTTTGGAATTGCAGACTCAATCGCACCAAAGGATACACCCTTTGTCGCATAAGTTACAAGACCGAAAATAACAAGCATGTTTGCCATTGTTGTAATAAATGGATGAATCTTAAACTTCGCTGTAAAGAAGCCTGCGATTGTTGTAAAGATTGTACATAAAACGATACACATTACAAGTGCAAATACAACTCTTGCGCCGACAGACATTCCTGAGAAGTCAAATACATGACCAAATACGGAACCTGTATTCGGACCCTGATGCATAATAATCGTACCTACAGTCATACCCATACCAACCATACGGCCAATTGAAAGGTCTGTACCTGTAAGAAGAATCAGCCCTGCAACACCAAGTGCAAGGAACATTCTCGGCGATGCCTGCTGGAAAATATTCAAAACGTTATTGTATGTAAGCAATGATGTGTTTTTAACCATCGGCGTAATAATACAAAGCGCGATGAAAACAATGATAATTGCAATGTAAAGACCATTCTGAAGAAGGAAGTTTCTTAAATTAAATGTATATTTATAGTTTTCCCACTTCTGAGCTCTTGTCTCCACAAATGTAAACTTTGACATTCTCAAAAGGTCAATCAGATGATATCTGTAGCTGTACGCTGCATGACGTCTGTCTTTAATCTGCTGTAAATCTTTGTCAAGCTCTACCTTAGCATCAAAACGTCTGTTTTTATAAACATACTTTTCATCTTTGATTTCCTGATGGTCAGTAAGCTTAGATATTGCTGCCTGATGTTCCTTTTCAAGCTCTGCAAGTTTATTTTTGCACTTTTCCTGAGCCTGTACTTTCTCTGCAGCACAGCTTTCTTTAACCGGCGCAAAGTATTCCTTATCAAAATGAGCCTTCAAATAATTTTCAGCATCTGCGATAAGCTTTGAAACTTCATCTTTATTTTTAGCTTCAACTGCTTTTGCTTTCTCAATTTCTTTACGCACTGCCTCAATACGGTTTGCTTTTTCTTCCTTTGTGAGTGTGCGCTCTTTTTTAATATTGTCTACTTCATTCTGGAGTTCAATGACTTTATCTGTACCATCTGCTCTTAAGCCGTCAATCTTCTCCTGAATTTTACCGACATAATCCTCTATTGGCTGGCGCAGCTTCATTTCCTGCTCAGCCGTAAGAATCTTACTGTTTGCCATATCCATCATTCTCCCTTAATTATAGGTATTTTGCACTAAGTCTTAAAAGTTCTTCCTGATTTGTCTTCTTTGTATCAACGATACCTGCCAGACGTCCGTTGGACATAACGCCGATACGGTTTGTAATACCGAGAATCTCCGGCATCTCCGACGAAACAACAATAATTGTCTTGCCGGCTTTTGCCATCTTTATAATCAGTTCATAAATCTCATATTTAGCACCGACATCAATACCTCTTGTCGGTTCATCCATCATAAATACTTTCGGATCACGCTCCAGCCATTTACCGAAAATAACCTTCTGCTGATTACCGCCTGAAAGGCTTGAAATCATATCATCCGGGCCCATACATTTTGTATGCATAACTTTAATTTCATTAGCTGTTGCCTTTGTCATCTTGGCATCTGAAAGAGCAATACCGGATTTATATTTATCCAGGTTGGCAATCGTCGTATTAAAAGTCAAATCGCCCTTTAAGAAAAGTCCGTTTGCCTTACGTTCCTCCGTGATCATCGCAAAGCCATGCTCCATCGCTTCTTTTGCACTCGTAAAGTTCATAAGATGATCATTGAAATAAACACGTCCGGCAGCTCTTGTGCGGACACCGAAAATCGTCTCCAAAAGCTCTGTACGTCCTGCACCGACAAGACCGTAAAGGCCGAATATCTCGCCCTGTCTTACGTCAAAAGAAATATCCTGAAGATGCGGTTCAAATTTTGTGGACAAATGCTTCACCGATAAGATAACATCCTTAGGCTCGTTATCTACCGGAGGGAATCTATTGTCAAGAGAACGGCCTACCATCGCCGAAATCAATTCGTTCATATTTGTATCTTCGGACTTCTTTGTCATTACAAGATTACCGTCACGAAGCACGGATATTTCATCACAAATTTCAAAAATCTCATCCATCTTGTGTGAAATATAAATCAGGGAAATCCCCTGTGATTTTAACATACGCATCATTTCAAAAAGCTTATTAACTTCCTGAACATTCAGTGAGGAAGTCGGCTCATCTAAAACGATGACCTTTGCATTATATGAAATTGCTTTTGCAATCTCGCACATCTGTCTCTGTGAAACAGACATATTTCGCATCGGCTGGCTTAAATTGACAGTCATGCCTAATTTTCTGAAA
>SAMEA3387468__coassemble_2469_pt1 | contig 15692 bp, 14 predicted proteins | sample SAMEA3387468__metabat2_low_PE_040 | metagenome-assembled genome bin SAMEA3387468 (sample SAMEA3387468) | Felis catus | biome: Faeces | place: United Kingdom | collected 2012 | reverse complement strand
GCTTATGAGGCGGCGGCAAAAAGTGAATTTATCCGGGCAATAGTGCCTGAAAGTTATATGTGCAGCTATAAAAGATAAACTGTAAGCAAAAAGGAGTGACAGCGGATGCGTGTAGGAAAACCGTCATGTCGTATACTTGTTGTGTCAAAAACGGCGAAAATGACAGAACTTTTAAAAGAAGTACTTCCTTTTGGAAGCTTCACAGATATGACATGGGTAAAAACAGCCGGTGAGGCAAAAAGGCTGCTTTTAGATACTGCCTATGATATTGCTGTCATTAATACACCGCTTGAAGATGATTTTGGAATTATAGCAGCTATTGATATTAATGCAAAACATGACTGCGGTATACTGCTTTTGGTCGGCAGTGGGATGTATGAACAGGTCAGCTGCAAAACGCAGGACTGGGGGATATTTACATTACAAAAGCCGGTGTCAAAACAGATGCTTAGCGGTACAATTGCCATTATGATGACTGCACAGCTTAAGGTGGAAAGGATGCGCGCAAAGATAGTGCAGCTTCAAGGGCGTATGGAAGAAATGGCACTGATTGACAGGGCAAAGTGGATTTTGATGGATAAGCTTAAGATGAGTGAACCGCAGGCACACCGTTATATAGAAAAACAGGCGATGGATCGGTGTGTGCGGCGGACAGAAATTGCGGAGCATATTATAAAAATGTATGAAAATTAGGGAGTGAAGAAAATGACAAAACATATTTTTGTGACAGGCGGTGTTGTTTCGGGACTTGGCAAAGGCATTACAGCAGCTTCTATCGGAAGACTTTTAAAAGCAAGAGGACTGAAGGTGGCGGCACAGAAGCTGGATCCTTATATTAATGTGGATCCGGGGACAATGAGCCCTTATCAGCACGGCGAAGTTTATGTGACCGAGGACGGCGCAGAAACAGATCTTGACCTTGGACATTATGAACGCTTTATTGATGAAAATCTGAATAAATATTCAAATTTGACTACAGGAAGGGTTTACTGGAACGTACTTAATAAGGAAAGACGGGGAGAATATCTTGGCGAAACAGTCCAGGTGATTCCCCACATTACAAGTGAAATCAAGGACTTTATTTACGGGGTTGGCGAAAAAACGAACGCGGACGTGACCATTACAGAAATTGGCGGCACGACAGGCGATATCGAGAGCCAGCCTTTTTTAGAGGCAATCCGGCAGGTGGGCCTTGAGGCAGGCAGGGAAAATGTCCTTTATATTCATGTGACGCTTGTACCTTATTTAAGCGGCAGTGATGAACATAAATCAAAACCGACACAGCATTCGGTCAAAGAGCTTCAGGGGATGGGGATTCATCCGGATATTATTGTGCTGCGCTGTGATCAGCATCTGGAACCGTCAATATTTAAGAAAATAGCCCTTTTTTGTAACGTAAGAGAAGACTGTGTCATCGAAAATCTGACAGTGCCTGTCCTTTATGAGGCGCCGATGATGCTTGAGGAAAAGCATATTTCGGATATTGTATGCCGCGGACTTCATATCGAAGCACCGCAGCCGGATTTAACAGAATGGAACGGGCTTATCGAAAAAATCAAGCACAGAGATAAAACGGTAAATATTGGCATTGTCGGAAAATATGTCAGGCTTCATGATGCCTATTTGTCTGTGGCTGAGGCGCTTAGCCATGCCGGTTATGTTTACGGTGCAAAAATAAATATTGCATGGATTGATTCTGAGACTGTCACCGGGGAAAATGCCGGTGAGATACTTGGCGCTCTTGACGGTGTTGTCGTTCCGGGTGGATTTGGCAGCAGAGGTATTGACGGAAAAATTGCAACAGCCGCCTATTGCCGCGAAAATAATGTGCCTTATCTTGGCATCTGTCTTGGTATGCAGATTGCAGTGATCGAATATGCCCGTCATGTCTGCGGCCTTTTAGATGCGGATTCTGGAGAATTTAATGCAAAATCATCGCACAAGGTCATTGATTTTTTGCCGGAGCAAAACGATGAGATTAATAAAGGCGGCACATTAAGGCTCGGTGCTTACCCGTGCAGTGTTGTAAAGGACAGCAGGCTTTATGAATGTTATCAAAGTGAGCGGATTTCAGAAAGACATCGTCACAGATATGAATTTAATAATGATTTCAGGGCGCTTTTGACAAAGGCCGGGCTTAAAATCAGCGGTACGTCACCGGACGGCTATATCGTGGAAACGGTTGAAGTGCCTGAAAATGATTTTTACATCGGTGTTCAGTTCCATCCTGAATTTAAGAGCCGTCCGAATAAGGCGCATCCACTTTTTAAGGGGCTTATTGATGCGGCATTGAAAAAACACTGTAAATAAGACGGGAGGAAGCAGCAAAGATGGACAGATATTTAGTTTTGGAAAACGGGCGCATATTTAAAGGCCGGGCTTTTGGTGCGGACAGACAGGTGACAGCAGAGATTGTATTTACAACAGCCATGACAGGCTACATCGAAACATTGACAGATAAAAGTTACAAAGGGCAGGCTGTTGTTCAGACCTTTCCGCTTATCGGAAATTATGGGATGATTGAGGAAGATCAGGAGAGTGATCAGCCATATGTGTCGGCATATATTGTCAGGGAATGGTGTGATGCACCGTCAAATTTCAGATGTGAAGGTCATTTGGATGATTATTTGAAGAAAAATAATATTCCGGGAATATATGGTATTGATACAAGGGCACTTACACGTATTTTAAGAGAATACGGCACGATGAACGGTGTGATTACAGACCGGCCGGATGTTATTTTTATTGACGCACTCAAAGATTACAGTGTGCGTGATGCGGTTAGGGCGGTGTCTGTACGTGCACCAAAGCTTATACCGGCTGTTAAATCCAAATATACGATAGCGATGCTTGATTTTGGATGCAAGGAAAATATTGTCCGCGCGCTGAATCAAAGAGGCTGTGATGTCTGGCTGCTTCCGTACAATACGCCGCCTAAAGCAGTGACATCATTATCGCCGGATGGTCTTTTCCTTACAAACGGGCCGGGAAATCCCGAAGATAATCCAGAAGTTATTCAAAATCTGAAGGAATTTTTAAAAAGCGGTCTGCCTGTAATGGGCATTTGTCTCGGACATCAGCTTTTGGCGCTGGCAAATGGCTTTAAGACAGAAAAGCTGATGTATGGTCACAGAGGCGCCAATCAGCCGGTGAAAGATATGACAACAGGGCATGTCTATATTTCCTCACAAAATCATGGCTATGCGGTTGTCGGTGAAAGTATAGATCAAGCGGTGGCCAAGCCGTGGTTTGTCAATGTCAATGATGGTACGAATGAAGGGCTTATTTATAAAAATATACCGGCAATATCAGTGCAGTTTCATCCTGAAGCGTGCGGCGGGCCGAAAGATACAGACTTTTTATTTGATGAATATATAAAAATGATTGAAGCAGCAAAAAGAAAAGAGGTGCCATTATGCCGTTAAATCCAAATATAAAGAAAGTGCTTGTCATCGGTTCGGGACCGATTGTTATCGGGCAGGCAGCAGAGTTTGACTATGCGGGAACACAGGCGTGCCGTGCTTTAAAGGAGGACGGGATAGAAATTGTACTTGTCAATTCAAATCCGGCGACTATTATGACGGATCATATGATGGCCGATAAAATATATATAGAGCCGCTGACACTGACAACAGTGAAACGGATCATTGAAAAAGAAAAGCCGGACAGCATTTTGTCGGGGCTTGGCGGTCAGACAGGCCTGACACTTTGTATGCAGCTTGCTCACGAAGGATTTCTTGAACGTCACGGGATAAGGCTGTTAGGTTCTATGCCGGAAACGATAGACAGGGCGGAGGACAGACAGCTTTTTAAAGAGACAATGGAGAGCATCGGGCAGCCGTGTATTCCGTCTGAGGTTGTCACTGATGTGGAGGCAGCGCTGAAATTTGCAGATGAAATCGGCTATCCGGTAATTGTCCGTCCGGCATTTACATTGGGAGGTTCTGGCGGCGGTATTGCCCAAAATGAAGATATGCTTAAAGAAATCGCCCAAAATGGTTTGATGCAGTCGCCGATATCACAGATTCTTGTCGAACGGTGTATTGCCGGATGGAAAGAAATCGAGTTTGAAGTAATCCGTGATAAACAGGGCAATGCAATCACGGTCTGTTCTATGGAAAACTTTGATCCCGTAGGTATTCATACAGGTGACAGTATTGTCATTGCGCCGGCAGTTACACTGGCAGACAGAGAATATCAGATGCTCCGGAGTGCGGCTTTAAAAATTATAGATGCCCTTGGGGTTGAAGGCGGCTGTAACTGTCAGTTTGCCTTAAAACCGGATGCCTTTGAATATGCGGTAATCGAGGTTAATCCGAGAGTGTCGCGTTCTTCGGCGCTTGCATCGAAGGCGACCGGCTATCCGATTGCAAAGGCAGCGGCAAAAATTGCCGTCGGATATACACTTGATGAAATTAAAAATGCGGTGACAGGGACGACATATGCAGCTTTTGAGCCGGCGCTTGATTATGTTGCCGTAAAATTTCCAAAATGGCCTTTTGATAAATTTGTTTATGCGAAGCGGACACTTGGAACGCAGATGAAAGCGACCGGTGAGGTTATGGCAATTTCTGACAGCTTTGAATCTGCAATCATGAAGGCTGTCCGCGGGGCGGAAATAGACGCAGACAGTTTGTATGTACCGTGGGCTGCACAACTTTCTGACACGGAAATAAGACAGAGACTGCATGTTCAGGATGATCATAGAATTTTTATAATTTATGCCGCCATTAAGCGGGGAATGGATATTCCGTATATTCATGATGTTACAAAAATTGACTGCTGGTTTTTAAGTAAATTAGCGCATATTGCAGCGTTTGAAAATAAAATTGAAGGCAGGCCGCTGAGCTTTGAAATGTATTGCGAAGGAAAACGTCTTGGCTTTACAGATCAGGCGCTCCAAGCGCGAAGCGGCAGTGATTTTGACTTTTTTTTGATGCCGGCATATAAGATGGTTGATACGTGTGCCGGAGAATTTCAGGCGATGACACCTTATTTTTATGCAACATATCAGCGCCCTGACAGTGGCGGTGAAAGTGAGGCAGAGCAGTTTGTGAAACATAAGAAAAAAAGCATCGTCGTCTTAGGTTCGGGACCAATAAGAATCGGGCAGGGGATTGAGTTCGACTATGCCAGTGTCCACTGTGTCCATATTCTTAAAAGACTGGGCTTTGAGGTAATTATTATCAATAATAATCCTGAGACTGTCTCGACAGACTTTGATACGGGAGACAGGCTTTATTTTGAGCCTTTAACAAAGGAAGATGTGGCACATATTTTAGACATTGAAAAGCCGTTTGGTGTTGTCGTTGCCTTTGGCGGCCAGACGGCCATTAAGCTGACAAAATTTCTCGATGCGTCAGGCGTTCGTATTATCGGCACATCGGCAGACAGTATTGATATGGCTGAGGACAGAGAAAGGTTTGATGCATTGCTTGAAACACTGCATATTCAAAGACCGGAAGGATATACGGTAATGAATATGACGGAGGCATTAGCGGCAGCAGAAGCGCTGGGGTATCCGGTGCTGATGCGTCCAAGCTATGTTCTTGGCGGTCAAAATATGATTATTGCCTATAGTGATCGTGATATTAAAGAGTACATGAAAATTATTTTGTCCCACAATATTAAAAATCCGGTGCTTATCGACAAATATATTGAGGGACGTGAGCTTGAGGTGGATGCGGTTTGTGACGGTACAGATATACTTATTCCGGGAATTATGGAGCATATTGAACGTTCCGGCGTTCATTCCGGTGACAGCATTGCTGTTTGCCCGGCAGTGCATATGGATGACGGGCTGAAAGAAATGATTTATGAAACAACTTTAAAACTGTGCCGAGGCCTTCATGCTGTCGGTATTGTTAATGTCCAGTATATTGTTTCGGACAATCAGCTCTATGTTATTGAAGTAAATCCGCGGGCATCAAGAACAGTACCTTATGTTTCAAAGGTGACCGGCGTGCCGGTTGTTGATCTGGCTGTACAGGTCAGCCTCGGAAGAAAACTTTCGGATTTAGGATACGGCACAGGCATATATCCGCCGGCCGGCTATATTGCCGTTAAGGTTCCAGTGTTTTCCTTTGAAAAGCTCGGAGGTGTTGATACACAGCTTGGACCGGAAATGAAATCTACAGGCGAGGTGCTTGGCATCGGACGGAATTTAAAGGAGGCGCTCTATAAAGGTTTTGTGGCCGCAGGTTATAAGTTTTATCGTGAGGGCGGTGTCTTTTTAACGGTGAGAAACAGTGATAAGCATGCCCTTGCAGCGCTTGCTGAAAAATTTCTGATGCTTGGCTTTAAGCTTTATGCAACGCAAGGCTGTGCCAAAGTCATCAGTGATGCCGGTATGGCGGTGACTTTGGTGCCTAAAATCGGCGAAAATGAAGATTTTAACAGTATGACACTTTTAGAAAGCGGTGAAATTGCTTATATTGTGTCCATATCAGCGAAAGGAAGAATCCCGGTGCGCGACAGCGTGAAAATAAGACGGCGTGCCTGTGAACTTGGTATTGTATGTGTGACAAGCATCGACACGGCCGACGCATTGGCAGACTGCCTTCTGAGCGGTTTTAAAGAAGATGGCGTAGAGCTTGTCGATATGAATCATATGGTGCGTCCTGACGATGTCTGACACATGGCGCATCCGATTAGTGTCTGACACATGGCACATCCGATTAGTGTCTGACACATGGTGCATATCCGCTTAGGTCTGATGCTTGACTTTAAATTCAGATTGTTTATACTAGATATTAGCGGGGCAGTGCCCCTTAAGACATCTGATGAAAGGAAGACTTTATGATGATTAAAGAAAGACTTGCAAAGCTTCGGGAGCTGATGAAAAGAGAGGGCTATACAGCTTACGTCATCCCGACAAATGATTTTCACCTTTCCGAATATACGGGAGATTATTTTAAAGAAAGAAAGTTTATGTCCGGATTTACAGGATCGGCCGGGACACTTGTCGTGACAGAAGATGAAGCGGGACTGTGGACGGACGGACGTTATTATATTCAGGCAGAACGTCAGCTTGAGGGCAGCACAATTACCTTATTTAAGCAGGGTATGAAGGATGTGCCGCTGCCGGAGGAGTATCTTGCAAAAAAGATGGGTGAGGGCGATGTTGTTGGTTTTGACGGCAGAGTGATCCCTGCAAAATGGGGCATGGATTTAGAAACATGTCTTGAAAAAAAGGGCGCAAAGCTGTGCGGTACAAAAAATCTTATTGATGAGATTTGGACAGACAGACCGGCAATGCCAAAAGATAAGCTTTTTATTTTAGAAGAAAAATATGCCGGTGAGACGATGGCGCAGAAGGTTTTGCGTGTCCGCGAAAAGATGGCAGAAGCCGGCGTCGGCGTGCACATTCTGACATCGCTTGATGACATTGCATGGCTTTATAATCTGCGCGGCAGCGATATTGCAAATACGCCGGTATTTATGGCTTATACGATGATTTCATCAGAGAGCGTGCTTTTGTTTATTGATTCAGATAAGCTGACAGCCGAAACAAGAAATTATCTCAAAGAAAATCATGTTGAGGTGATGCCTTATAATGCCATTTATGAGTGGCTCACATGGGTCGATAAGGATGAAACCGTGCTTCTTGACTTAAATAAGGTCAACTATGCCATTGTGAAGGGACTTTTGGCAAAGATTGAAAATCAGCCGAATCCGACAACACTGTTTAAGGCTGTTAAAAATGATACGGAGATTAAAAATCTGTTTACGGCGCATATTAAGGACGGCGTCGCTGTGACGAAGTTTATGTATTGGCTGAAAACAAATATCGGAAAGACAGAGATTACGGAAATTTCTGCCAGTGATTATCTTGAAAACTGTCGGCGCGCGCAGGGCTGTATTGATTTAAGCTTCCCGACAATCAGCGCCTACAATGCCAATGCGGCAATGATGCACTACAGCGCCACACCTGAGAGCAACGCTGTATTAAAACCGGAAGGACTTTTACTTGTTGATTCCGGCGGACAGTATTATGAAGGAACGACAGACATCACAAGGACGATGGCCTTAGGTTCGGTCAGTGACGAATGGAAAACACATTACACAGCAGTTCTCAGGGGGATGTTAAATCTTCAGAACGCCCGCTTTTTATATGGCTGTACAGGTTTAAATCTTGATATATTGGCAAGAGGGCCGATGTGGGATATGGATATTGATTACCAGTGCGGTACAGGCCACGGCGTCGGCTATCTTTTGAGTGTCCATGAAGGACCGAACGGTTTCAGATGGCGTGTTGTTCCTGAAAGAAATGACAGCGCTGTCCTTGAAGCGGGCATGATCACAACGGACGAGCCGGGCGTTTATATTGCAGGCAGTCACGGCATCCGTATTGAAAATGAGCTTGTCTGCCGCAAGGGTGAGGCCAATGAATACGGTCAGTTTATGTACTTTGAGCCTCTGACATTCGCACCGATCGACCTTGATGCCATTGACGTGAATCAGCTGACAGCTGTTGATAAAAAACGGCTGAATGCTTATCATAAGCTTGTATTTGATACGGTTTCACCATATCTTACAGAGGAAGAAGCTGCATGGCTTAAAAAATACACGGCAGAAGTATAAAATGTCCGTTTTTTGTCTATTCTAAATTTATGACGATATAAAGTTTATCACAGAGTCCGTATCTGTAATGTATACAGGTACGGGCTGTCTGTTTATAGTGCACAAATTTTATAACGCATAAATTTTTGAGAAAAGAGGACAAAAAGATGGCCTATGTGAAAGCATTTTTAATCGGCGGCGCCATCTGCGCCGCCGTACAAATTTTAATGGACAAAACAAAGCTAATGCCGGGGCGGATTATGGTGCTGCTCGTCTGTTCGGGTGTGGCACTCGGTGCGCTCGGACTGTACGGACCTTTTATTGAATTTGCTGGCGCGGGCGCTTCTGTGCCGCTGATCGGCTTTGGCCACTCACTCTGGCTCGGCGTGAAGGAAGCCATCACAAACGAGGGCTTTATCGGTATTTTTAAAGGCGGCTTTACCGCCTCCGCCATCGGTATCAGCGCCTCGCTGCTGCTAGGGTATATTGCATCGCTTATATTCAATCCGAAGGCGGAGGTATAGTCTGCAGGGGCAGCCATATCATTTTGCAGTAACGATAGCAAAATGATATGGCTGCCCCTGCGCCGATATATCGAATACAGAAGTTTCCATATGTAATGCAAATCTCCATTGACTGCCGATTAATTTTTTTTACATATATTTAATAAGCGGTCAATTGTATTAAATTCCCCCAACTGTTATACTTTTTTCAGAGACTGGATATGCCGCTTTCGGCGGCGAAGGTCATAGTGAAAGAGGTGGCTGTTTATGAAGATAAATGAAGTGATTAGAAAAGGGCGGCTTGAGAAGCATTTGACGCAGGAGGAGATGGCAGGGTATCTTGGCGTGAGTGCGCCGGCGGTGAATAAATGGGAGAAGGGAACGTCCTACCCGGATATTACATTACTGCCTGCCATTGCAAGACTTTTGGATACAGATTTGAATACGTTATTGTCGTTTCAGGAGGATTTATCGGAAAAGGAAGTTGCTGTGTTTGTCAATCATTTATCAGAACTTTCAGAGTCAGAGAATTTTGAGACTGTTTTTGAGACAGCGATGGAAAAAATAAAGCAGTTTCCGACGTGTGGATTATTGATATTTAATACGGCGGCGTGTTTGGACGGTCTTCTTATGTTTCAGGGAGGCGGACGGAAAGCTCCGGACAAAGATATGCCGTTGGGGGCGACAGATGAAACGGCGTTTGATTTTTGCGGAGCGGTGGAGGCGTTGTATGTGCGGGCGTCAAAATGCGGTGACAGTGCCGTACAAAATCAGGCAAAGGCGATGCTTGTTTCTAAATATACGGCGCGTAAAGATTATCAAAGGGCGCAGGAATTGCTTGATTCGCTGCCTGATGAAAATTTTTTTGATAAGAAGCAGATGAAAATAAATCTTCTGACAGAACAGGGCAAATTGAAAGCAGCGGCACAGATGGCGGAAGAAAAGCTGCTTGAGGTGACCAATGAAGTTCATGGGGTGCTTATGTCTCTGATGGAACTTGCGATTTTGGAGGAACGGACGGAGGATGCGGAATATATTGCTGAGACGGATAAAAAAGCCGCTGAGGTTTTTGATTTGTGGGAATATAATACTTATGTTGCTCATTTGCAGCTTTATACGGCAACGAAAGCAAGGGCAAAGTCTTTAAAAATACTTGTGCCGATGCTAAAATCGCTGACAAAACCGTGGCGGTTAAATGAATCGCCGCTGTATCGTCATATGAAAACGAAGGAAGTCGATAAGGCTTTTGGCCCGAAGCTTAAAAAGAGTTTGATTGATGCCATTAAAACAGATGAGGATATGGCATTTTTAAGAGAAGATGATAAAATACAGGATTTACTTCGGGAAGATATTGCCGGGAAAAACGAAAAATGATAAGATAAATTAAGTTATATTTAGATGGGAGGGTTAAGTTTGAAACTCGATAAAGTGCATCATATCGCGATTATCGGAAGTGATTATGAAAAGTTAAAAAAGTTTTATGTAGATACATTAGGTTTTGAGGTGATTTGGGAGAATTACAGACCGGATAAACAGGATTATAAGATAGATCTTAAACTTGGAATGATGGAACTGCACGAATAGAGGATGTTATTGAAGCTGTTCAAAAAGACGGCGCAGCAGATAAGAAGACCGGAGCTGTGGGCAAGAAGATCGGCACTGCGGCAGAGAAGATGAGAAGGAGACGAATGGGTATGAGATACGTTTATATTGACATGGAAACATACAAAAGAAAAGCACATTTTGAGTATTTTAACAGTCTGGCCTATCCGTATGCAGGAATGACGGTGAATGTGGATATTACGGCGCTTTTAGAAAAAGTAAAGCGGGAGAAGCTTTCCTTTTTTCTTACATTTTGCTATTGCGCTGCACGGGCGGCCAACGGTGTCAGAGAGTTTCGCCAGCGTATTGTGGGTGGGCGGATTGTTGAGTTTGAATGGTGTCAGACGACACACACGGTTGCTCTTGATGATGAAACATACGCTTACTGCGATGTAGACAGCCGGATTGATGATTTTGAAATTTATATTAAAAAGGCTGTGACTGCGCAGGAAGCTGCAAAGTGCTGCCCTTCAATTGCTGAGGATGCAGATGAGGCACTCGGAAAAATATTTGTGTCAAGCGTACCGTGGGTGACATATACATCACTCGTTCAGCCGGTGCCGATGCCTGCAGACAGTAATCCGCGGCTGACGTGGGGAAAGTATTTTGAGGAGAATGGACGCATCCTGCTTCCGGTGTCGGTGCTCTGTCATCATGCCCTTGTGGACGGCGTTCATATGTCGAAGTTTTACCGGTTATTGGAAAAAGAGATGGAGGCGCTGACAAAATCGACTGCAGAGTGTGTCAATATTCTTGGGCATTTTTGCGGAAAAAGAGATATTGAGACGCTGACAAGCAGTGCCTTACAGGAAAAATATGGCATTGCAAAGGCGGATGTGATGGTTTTATTTGGCGGAAGTATTCTTGCGGGCGGCGATGTGCTGGCAGAGGCAATGAAGTCAGACATAGCATCAAAATATATCATTGTCGGTGGTGAAGGTCATACGACAGAGACGCTCAGGGAGAAAATCAGCAATGAATTTGCAGGAGTGAATACGTCCGAACTTGCGGAAGCGGAACTTTTTGAATATTATCTGGAAAAGAAATACGGCGTCTGTGCCGATTATCTTGAAACAGAATCAACAAACTGCGGAAACAATATTTCATTGCTGCTTAATCTGTTAGAGGAAGAAGATATTTCATTTAAAAGCATCATTCTCTGTCAGGACGCCACGATGCAGCAAAGAATGGCAGCGGGACTTAAAAAATATGTGGCTGACGATGTTTTAGTCATCAACTATGCAGCTTACGAGGCTCATGTCTCGGAAAATAACGGTAGTCTGCATTTTGACGATAATATTTACGGCATGTGGGAAATGGACAGATATATAAATCTTTTGATGGGCGAGATACCACGGCTGACAGATAATACAGACGGCTACGGGCCGAACGGCAAAAACTACATTGCTCATGTGGATATTCCGAACACAGTGGTCAGCGCGTTTGAAAAACTGAAAAAAGTGTACAGTGACAACATAAGAGAAGCGAATCCGCTGTATGCTTCGGAAGCGGCAGCATATATAGAAAAAGGAGAAAAATAGAATGTTAAAAATACGAAATGAGGAAGCGGGGGATTATGAGGCAGTTGAGAAACTGACGCGGGAAGCTTTTTATAATATATATATGCCGGGCTGCGTTGAGCACTATCTTGTGCGTGTGATGAGAGACCATGAGGATTTTATATTCTAAGTCAGTCGTTTGTAGAATAGGGGGCGAATTGGATGTCTATACTTAAAATAGCATTACTGCAGCTTGCAGCAGGATATGACCTTTCAGAAAACCTTGAAAAGGGACTTTTGGCGTGTCAAAAAGCGAAAGAACTGGGCGCGGATATTGCCCTCTTTCCTGAAATGTGGAGCAATGGCTATGGTATTTGTGACAGACCGGCGGAGCAATGGATGGCGGATGCTGTCTCTTTAGACAGTGATTTTGTCAATGCGTTCGGGCAGCTTGCAAAAGAGCTTCAGATGGCTGTCGGCATTACATTTTTAGAGGCGTACCGCGGCGGCGCGCGCAACAGTCTTGCTCTTTTTGACAGGTACGGTGAGCGCAGGCTCACTTATGCGAAAGTACATACGTGTGATTTCGGCGATGAAAAATATCTGACGGCGGGTGATGATTTTTATGTGACAGAGCTTGATACAGCGTGCGGGGCACTAAAGGTCGGCGCAATGATCTGCTATGACAGGGAGTTTCCGGAATCTGCGCGTATTCTAATGCTCAAAGGTGCGGAGCTTATTCTTGTTCCGAATGCCTGTCCGATGGAGATTAACCGTCTGTCCCAGCTTCGGGGCAGGGCTTTTGAAAATATGACAGCCATTGCAACATGCAATTACCCGGCGGACATGCCGGACTGTAACGGAAATTCGACAGTTTTTGACGGTGTGGCTTACCTCCCTGAAATGGAGGGCTCAAGAGATACATGTATTTTACAGGCAGGTGAAGGCGAGGGTATCTATATGGCTGAGCTTGATCTTGATATGTTAAGAGATTACAGGCGCACAGAAGTACACGGCAATGCTTACAGACACCCGAAAAAATACGGATTGCTTACCGGTGAAAAAATAGATGAACCTTTCGTGCGGGCAGATTACAGAAAATAGCCGGTGATGTAAAAAGAAACGGACGACAGGATAGAAAGGAATACAAAAAGATGATGAAGTTAAGAAAGTATGTTTCGGAAGACTGTGCGTTTCTTGCCGCACTGTTTTATGATACGGTTCATACAGTGAATGCAGCAGACTATACGAAGGCGCAGCTTGATGTATGGGCGACAGGACAGGTTGATTTACAGGCGTGGAATGTATCGTTTTTGAATCACCATACAATTGTTGCAGAGGCGGACGGCGTAATTACAGGCTTTGGCGATATGGATGATACCGGCTATCTCGACAGACTTTATGTACATAAGGCGTATCAGCGGCGCGGTGTGGCTTCTGCCATATGTGATGCGCTTGAGACGGCATATGCGGCGAAAACTTTAGAGACAGCGGGAAAAAAAGGGGAGGCTGTACCCGTTTGTTTTACGACGCATGCTTCAATAACGGCGCGGCCGTTTTTTGAGGCGAGAGGCTACAGTGTTATTTGCAGCCAGCAGGTTGAAAGACAGGGTATTTTATTGACAAATTATGTGATGGAAAAGAGAAGCAGCGATGGCAGATGAAGAAAAAGTATTGGACTTAATTGCCCTGATGGGAGAACATCTTTTGTTAAACGGTGCGGAAATTGCAAGGGTTCAGGAGACGATGACGATTGCCGCAAAGGCTTTTGGAAAGGAAAATATTGATGTGTATGCTGTTTCTAACGGCATTTTTGTGACGATGAATCACAACCGCCAGACGCGCCATACTCAGGTGAAGTATGTGCCTTTAAGTTCGCCGAATCTCGGGAAGGTGGCGGCGATTAATCAGCTTTCAAGAGGAATCTGTGAGGGAAAGTATACGGTGGAGCGGGCGCTTCGCAGAATGCGTGCCATCGCGGCAATGCCCGGTGCATCTCTTGGCGTACAGCTTGCGGCATGTGCGGTCGGCAGCGGCAGCTTCTGTTATCTTTTCGGAGGCTCTCTTGTAGACAGCTTATGTACGGTGCCTGTCGGAGTGATACTCTGTCTTTTTCAATATATGATGGGCAGGGCAAAGATTTCAAAGATGATGCAGACAATATTTTCAAGCGCTATTGTTACGCTGATGGGGATGCTTGTGGCATTTTTGTGCCGGCCGTTTCTGCCGCAGATTGATATGGACAAAATCATTATCGGAGGACTGATTATTTTAGTGCCGGGGATGCCGTTTACAACATCAATCAGAGACTTTTTTAACGGTGATTATCTGTCGGGAACAATACGGCTCATTGATGCGCTGCTTGTGGCGGTCTGCATGGCGATCGGCGTTGGCATTGTTTACACGCTTGTTTATTAAAAGGAGGCGCTTATGAAAATTTTATTTGAGTTTATTGCGGCTTTCTTTGCGACAGCGGCATTTTGTGTTATTTTTAATGCGCCGAAAAAGCAGTGGATTTTTTGCGGTTTGACAGGAAGCATCGGATGGATTTTTTACAGAATATTTGATGAGAATTTCAGTGTTGTTACGGCCAATCTTGCGGCGGCAGTGACAGTGACACTTTTAGCGCGGATTTTTGCAGTGTGGCGGAAATCACCGGTGACTATATTTTTAGTGGCGGGGATTATTCCGCTTGTACCAGGTGTTGGTATTTATTATACATCTTATGATATTTTTATGAATCATTTGACAGAAGCGTCACAAAAAGGTATGGAAACATTAAAAATTGCCATTGCGATTTCTCTCGGAATTATGTGTGTCCTTTTGATTCCTCAGAAGCTTTTTGTGCGGGCGCGGGCAATATTTACCCGCAAGCCCTCAAATATCAGCGAACAGAAGAACGCCGGCGGCCATGAAAATACCAGTGAACAGAAGAACGCCGGCGGCCATGAAAATATCAGCAGTCAAAAATAAGCGTTTCGCCGTCGACGGCGGCGCTGTAGCAAAGACCGAGGTTACAGATGCCTGCCCTGGCGCTTGTGGCTTCGGTTACTTTTTTTATAAAGCTGTCTTTATGATGGATGTCAGTAAGCACTGTCATGGAGACAATGTCTGTGTAATCCGTTTCAAGGACGGGCAGCGCCATTGTGCCGGCGATATACTGGATTTTTCCAATGCCGTTATAATCGGTTGTAATTTGAATACGGTGGGAAAGCTGCTTTTTTATAATTGTGCTTGCGGCAAGCCCTTCCTGAACGGCCTTTGAGTAGGCACGGACAAGTCCGCCGGTGCCAAGAAGTGTTCCGCCGAAATAGCGGGTAACAACAACGGCAGTATTGCATACTTTTTCGCCGAGAAGTACGTCAAGCATCGGTTTTCCGGCAGTGCCGGCCGGTTCGCCGTCATCGCTGCAGCGTGTCACTTCGTTTTTCAGACCGATGACAAAGGCGTGACAGTTGTGCCGCGCATCCCAATATTTTTTCTTTGTCGCTTCGATAAAGGCGATGGCTTCATCTTCTGTTTGGAC
>SAMEA3387468__coassemble_2451_pt1 | contig 15988 bp, 11 predicted proteins | sample SAMEA3387468__metabat2_low_PE_040 | metagenome-assembled genome bin SAMEA3387468 (sample SAMEA3387468) | Felis catus | biome: Faeces | place: United Kingdom | collected 2012 | reverse complement strand
CAAAATATCTGTAACGTCCCCTGCGGGAATCGAACCCACAGCTAGCGCTTAGGAGGCGCTTGTTTTATCCGTTAAACTAAGAGGACATGATTGTAAGTAACAAAATATCTGTTTTGTTGCTCTATCATTCTACTATGAAGCCAAGTAAAAGTCAATGGAGGCGTGTGATTTAACAAAAGTTTGTAGCCATATGATTTAACAAAAGTTTGATAAATTTATCCTTGATTTAAAAAAACTTCTGAAATTTAACATTCTTTTTAAATTGTTTCACAGAAATAAGGTGGAGAGCGCTTTGATATTTTTGTATGCTGATACCAGTGTACAGAGAACGTGCGCAGCGCGGCTTTTGTACACCGGTGACGGACTGTTTCGGAAAGAGACAGGGGCGTTTGGTTAAAATATAAAAGAGAGAATATGTTCAGGAGGAACTACATGAAAAAAATTGCAGGTTTATTTTTGACATCGGTCATGCTGACCGGGGCACTCGCAGGCTGCGGCGCTGATACAGCAGCTGCACAGACAGCCGCACAGACAACGGCAGACAAAAATTCGGAGAGCGCAAAAACAGTTGGGACAGCCGATGAGGACGGTGCAAAGACAGCAAAAACGCCGAAGTACGTCTTTTTATTTATCGGAGATGGTATGAGCTATCCGCAGATACAGCTGACAAATTATTTTGTGAGTGCCAATGCGGCAAAGGAAGCGGGCGAGACGGTGACTGTTGACGGTGAAGAAAAATCAGTTCTGTCGAGTAAAAATAATCTGACGATGATGGATTTTCCGGTGTCGGGCTCGGCGCAGACTTATGACAGTACGTCTTTTGCACCGGATTCGGCATCGACGGCCACTTCGATTGCCACGGGAAATAAGACGTGGAGCGGCAGTATCAATGTGAGCACGGATTTCACGAAAGAGTATGAGACGATTGCAGAAAAGCTGAAAAAACAGAAAGATTATAAGGTCGGGATTATTACAAGTGTCAATATGAATCATGCGACGCCGGCAGCTTTTTATGCCCATCAGGAATCAAGAAATGCTTATTATGATATCGGACTGGAAATGATTGAAAGTAATTTTGATTATTTTGCAGGCGGAGCGCTCCTTGCCCCGACTGGTGAAGATGAGAAGCAGGAAGACCTTTACAGTCTTTCGGAAAAAGCAGGCTATAAGGTTGTGAAGACACAGAAAGAGGCGGAGGCGCTGACGCCGGAGGATGGCAAGGTCATTGTTGTCGACGAGCATTTGGCAGACAGCAATGCGATGGCTTATGATATGGATCTTGAGGACGGCCAGTGGGCGCTTGCCGATTATGTAGACAAGGGCATCGAGATGCTTGACAATGAGAACGGTTTCTTTATGATGGTCGAGGGCGGAAAGATTGACTGGGCATGTCATGCAAATGATGCTGCATCGACGATTTCTGATACAATTGCGCTTGATGAGGCGGTTGCGGAAGCCGTGGAATTTTACAATGAGCACCCGGATGAAACGTTGATTCTTGTGACGGGCGATCATGAGACCGGTGGTCTGACAATCGGCTATGCCGGAACAGATTATGATACATTCCTTACAAATTTCAACAATCAGAAGATTTCTTATGCAAAGTTTGACTCTGACTATGTGAGCAAATATAAAGAGGAAAAAACAGATTTTGACACAGTGATGAAAGATGTCACAGAGCTTTTTGGATTAAAGGCACCGGCAGCGGAGGGGACAGAGACTACATCGCAGAAAGACAGCGCCGATAAGCACCCTGAGTCTGAAGATGACGGAAGTCTTGAAATGACACAGTACGAATATGATAAATTAAAAGAGGCGTACGAGACAACAATGAGCCGCACAGGAGAGGAAGAAGAATTCGGACAGGATGAGTATGTGAAATACGGCAGCTACGAGCCTCTGACTGTGACGATCACACATATTTTAAATAATAAGAGCGGCATTAACTTCGGTTCTTACGCCCATACAGGTCTTCCGGTTGAAGTATTTGCCATGGGCGCAGGGCAGGAAAACTTTGGCGGTTATTATGACAATACCGATATTTATGAAAAAATGGCGTCACTTACGGGCGTAAAATAACGAGGGCATATATGAGACAGGCATTTTTGAAAAAGAAGAATTCAATTTTTCTGATGCTTATCATAGGTCTTATTCTGACAGCGATCCTTGCAGCCGTTCCAACCGGCTACGAGGACGCTTTGATTTATAAGGATATGGAAAGGGCAACAGCAAAGATTACAGAGGTGGATAATTCGGCGATTAAAAGTTCAGGCTTGATACAGTCGGGGGAACAGTCATGTACGCTCCTTATTGAGGACGGTATTTTTGAGGGGCGTGAGATGACAGGCGTCAATTTTCTCAGCGGTTCTTTAGAAAAGGATAAGATTTATAAGGTTGGCGACAGGGCGCTAGTGACAATCAGCTATGACGGCGATGAGATAAATTCTGTCGTGATGTCGGATCATTACAGGCTTGATAAGGAGATCATCCTTTTGGCTGCCTTTGCGCTGCTTTTGATTATTGTAGCCGGGCGAAACGGTCTTCTTGCCATATTTTCTTTTTTTATTACGATACTTACAATCTGGAAAATTTTAGTGCCGGCTTATTTAAAAGGGTATCCGCCGGTGTGGACAGGAATTTTAATCACCGTATTTATTACAGTCATCATTATTTTCTTTGTGTATGGTTTTGATAAAAAGACAGTGACGGCGTCTTTGGGATCGCTTCTCGGAATTTTTACAACCTGTATTTTGGGAATGATTTTTACGGATTTATTCAGAATCAACGGTGCGGTCATGCCGGACTCGGAATCGCTTTTGTACAGTGGTTTTCAGCATCTTGATCTGACAGCTATTTTTATGAGCAGTATTTTTATCGGCGCTTCCGGGGCAATGATGGATCTGTCAGTGGATATTACATCGGCAGTTTGTGAAGTTGTGGAGAAGAAGCCGGATATTTCATGGAAAGAGGCGGCAAAATCCGGCATGAATGTCGGGCGGGCGGCCATGGGCACGATGACGACAACGCTTCTTCTTGCCTATTCAGGCGGGTATATTACGCTTCTGATGGTATTTATGGCGCAGGGGACGCCGACGGATCACATTTTGAATTACAAGTATGTTGCCGCGGAAATCCTGGACACTGTTGTGGGGAGCTTTGGCCTTGTGACAGTGGCGCCGTTTACAGCCCTTGTGGCGGGATTGATGCTGACTAAGAAAACGAAGAAGATTAAAGAAGTATAATTTGGCAGGCTTTCAAAAAATCAGGTGTGGTGCCGGTTTTTGAAAGCCTGTTTTTATGGGAAATGCCTTTGAATTGTCCTCGATATTCTGCTATATACTTTTGGCGGACAGTATGGTAAAATAATAACAGGGTTGATTTTGGGTATGATTTTCATGTCTGCACCGGCTAAATGTGCAGATATAAGTGAGGAGGAATTTTTATGGAGAGCAGATTAAGAGACATTCGTTCAAAGGTAAATCCGAAGGCGAGAATTAAAGTGATGGAGGGGCATTTTGCGACGAGCCATTCGCATATTAATACTTATATTGATATGTCCACGGTAAAGTGCCGTCATAATAATGCCCGTGAGACGGCAAAGACACTGGCAGAAAAGTATGTGACAACGCTGTCTGTCGATACGATTATCTGTTTGGATGGAACTGAAATGATTGGGGCCTACATGGCGGAGATTTTATCGGATAATTCGGTCATGTCTCTTAACAGCGGAAAGAATATTTCTGTTGTAACACCGGAGTTTAATCCGATGGGACAGATGATTTTCAGAGATAATACACAGAGAATGATTAAAAATATGCAGGTGCTTCTTTTAGTTGCATCGGCGACGACAGGAAAGACGATTGACCGTGCCGTTGAGTGTATTGAGTATTATGAGGGCAGTGTCTGCGGCATTTCTGCGATTTTCAGTGCAGCAAAGGAAAGCCACGGCCTTGAAATCAATACAATATTTACGGACAGGGATTTGCCGGAATATAGGGCATATTCCCATGCGGACTGCCCATATTGCAAGCAGAAAATGCGCGTTGAGGCGATTGTGAACAGCTACGGTTATTCAAAGCTGTAAAGACGGTCAGTCATGCAAAATTTTCAGATAGGAAGGCGTAGGTTTGCATGAATTATATTGTTTTGGATTTTGAGTGGAATCAAAGTACTTATGGCAGAGAGGCGCGCCTTCGGCGGCTGCCCTTTGAAATTATTGAAATCGGCGCCGTAAAGTTAGATGCACAGGGCAGGGTGATTGAAGAATATGATACGATCATCCGCCCTGTAGTCTATAAAAAAATGCATCATATGACGATGGAAATGACGGGCATTACAGATGAAATGCTTAAAACGGGTGTTCGATTTGATAAGGCCGCCCTTGATTTCATTTTATGGTGCGGCGACGATTATATGTTTTGCACATGGGGCAATCTTGACCTTTTTGAATTTCAGCGGAATCTCAAATATCACAGATTGCTGGATTTGGTTGACGGACCGGTAAAGTATATCAATCTTCAGAAAATATTTAAGCAGTTTTACAGTGATGAGCAGACAGTCAGCGCTCTTGAGACAGCCGTTGACTATTTTGATATTAGAAAAGATGAAGCCTTTCATCGTGCAATTCAGGATGCCCGCTATACGGCGGCAGTTTTTGAGCATATGGATATAGAAAAGATGCTCGATAATTTTACAGTGGATTATTATCAGTACCCGCGGACAAAGGATGAGGAAATAGAGCTTCATTATGAAATGTATGACAAGTACATTTCACGCGGTTTTAGAACAAAAGAGGCGGCATTAAAAGATAAACGGGTGTGTGAAACCCGTTGTTTTATGTGCGGAAAAGATGTGGGAACGGTGATGGACTGGTTTTCTTCAAAGACGAGAAACTACTATTGCCTGATTCAATGTCCCGATCACGGTTATACGAGAGGCAAGATTAAATTAAAGCGTATGGATGATGACAGAATTGTTGCAGTGAAAACGCTGAGGCCGATTGATGAAGCACAGGCACAGGAAATTCTTACGGTAAAACAGGAGGTTATCGAAAAGCGCAGAGAGCGCAGACATCAATAGAAAAGGAAAAGTATGGGAAAAGCGAAGTTTATTATCAATATTGTTTCGGGTGATAACGGCGTACTGAATCAGCTGGAATCAATTATCGGCTGTCTTGTGCTGAATCAGCTTGTCAGTCATGTGGATGTTGTTTATACGCACAAAGAAAATGATGCAATGAATGAAGCAAAGAAGATGCAGCCCGGCGAATATGATTTTGTTGTCTGTGTCGGCGGTGACGGGACACTCCATGATGTTGTCAACGGCGTTATGGCCGGAAACAATCACACGCCGATTGCCGTATTTAGTGCAGGTACGGCGAACAGTTTTGCAAAGGCCTTGCAGCTTCCGGTGGAAAAGACAGATTTTTGCCGGATGATTAAACGGTTTAAGACACTTTCGGCTGACGTCGGCAGAATTGATGATAAATATTTTATCAATGCGGCCGCCGGCGGTATGATGATGAGCGCCATGTATAAGACCTCCAGCGAAAATAAGGCTGTTTTTGGCCGTGCGGCATACATGATTGAGGGGGCAAAGCTGCTTCCGAAGCAGATGTTTAAGAGTGCAAAGCTTGAGATTTGTGCGGATAGTTTTTATAAAAAAGGTGATATTTCTCTGTTTGTTGTAAAAAATGCGGGAAATGCTACAGGCAATAAGGATATTGATATGATTGGAACAATGACAGACGGGCTTTTGGATGTATTGATTGTTGAACGCATTAATATGCTTCGTCTGCCAAAGCTGTTTCTGAAGTTTATGCAGGGCGAGCATCTCAATGAGGATGGTATCAGCTATTTTCAGACAAAGGCCATAGATATTAAAAATGTCGGTCAGGATAATATGACTGTAGATTTTGACAAGGAACGGTACGGCCGTCTTCCGGTGCATATTGAAACAGTGCATAAGGCAATAAAAATCATCATACCGTAATGGGATTTGCGGTATGATGATTTTTTTTGCGGATAGAAAACTTTTATGAATTATTTTCTTTTTCTTCCTCAATGCGCTGCTTTTTCATACGCTCATAGTTTTTTCGGCGTCGACGGCGTTTTGCGTAAATGACGGTCTGGCGTATGATAAGAACAATCAAAACAACGGCCGCAAGGGCAATAGCGCCGATAACAATATAATCCTGCCATGAGTGACCTTTGACCGCGTTGATAATGGCTGACTGTGTGTCAGTATCTGTAACGGCGCTTTCTGTTTCAGGCATTTTTGCCGGTGTATCAGAAAGAAGGTCATTTTGTTCGGTCAGCATCAATGTTTTTGTGCTGTTTTCAGACAGCGTGTCATAATTTGCAAAGCAATGCTCTAAAAGCTTTTTTGTATCCTCATAGGCGGCATCATTTTCACCTGGACAGCCCAAAACGACAGCGACAAGGTTCATTGTATCCTTTTTGGCATAGGTTGCTAAAGTTGTCTGTCCGGCATTTGTATAACCGGTTTTTCCGGCATAAGCGTATTCGTAAGGAAATTCGCCGGAAATCATCTTATGCTGATTTGTTAATATGTAGTCATCCTTAATCGGCTTGCCTTTTCCGTCCATGATTGTTGATTCAAAGGTAAAAGTTTTTGCACCGCATATTTTCAGAAAAGTACTGTTTTCGGCGGCTTTTTTACATATGACGGCCATATCAAGCGCCGATGTTGAAAGATTGTCAGCGTCAAGTCCCGTCGGATTTGAAAAATTTGTCTGTGTACAGCCGAGATTTTTTGCATACTCATTCATCAGTGCTGTAAAATCTTCTGTGGAGCCGCTGATATGCTCGGCAATGGCAACGGCAATATCATTGGCAGAGTTGATAAGAAGTGCATGAAGCGCTTCTTTCATTGTCATCTGCTGTCCGGCAATGACACTCATACGCATGACGCCTTTTTGCTGCATTGAGGTGACAGCATTTTCACTGACAGTAATTGTATCTGTCAGATTTGAATTATCTAAGGCAATCATTGCTGTCATTATTTTTGTAAGACTGGCCGGATAAAGCTTTGCGTCGGCATTTTTTTCATATAAAACTTTTCCTGTATTTAAGTCGGCGACAATCGCCGAGCCTGCAGTAATGGTACTGACATCGGCTTGTGCGCTGTCTTCGGCAGTACTTTCGGTTGTCTGCGCGGCATGTGCGAAAGACGGCAGTACAATCGCCGAACACGTCAGCACCGCAAGAAACAGGGAGAATAGCTTTTTCATAAATTTGTGCCCCCATTCAATTTTTATATGTTCTATTTTAACAGATATTATCGTAGTGGGGAAGTCTCTAATTGCGGGCTTAATGAAAAAATCGGTGAAATGACTGGAAATGCCGGCAAAAAGTATGTTATACTTACATACTGAAAAAAATTAATATTATATAATATAAATTTTGCAGGAAGGAGCAGGCGGTACAAAACCGCCGGATAGAATCATGCGTTTAAGAAATATAAAAGGTTCCCGTGAGGCGATTGCAGTTCACGACAGAGTTGTTAAGGAAGAAAATAATTATAAGGGCAGATGGCATGAGCTGTTTGGCAATGACAATCCGATTCATATTGAGGTTGGTATGGGCAAGGGCAAGTTTATTATGGAGCTGGCAAAGAATAATCCGGATATCAATTATATCGGTATTGAAAAGTATTCAAGTGTTTTAATCCGCGCCCTTGAAAAATGTGAGGATTATGAGGGCGGCAATATTTTATTTATCCGTATGGATGCAGAGACGCTGCCGGATGTTTTTGAAAAAGATGAGGTGGATAGAATTTACCTGAATTTTTCAGATCCGTGGCCAAAGGACAGGCATGCAAAACGCCGTCTGACATCAAAGGAATTTTGGGAGAGATATGATCGGTTTTTAAAACCGGACGGCCGTGTGATTTTTAAAACAGATAATAGACCGCTTTTTGATTTTTCATTGGAGCAGGTGACAGAGGCGGGATGGATTTTGGAAAATCATACATTTGATCTGCACAACAGTGCGTATGCCGAAGGCAATGTGATGACGGAGTACGAAGAAAAGTTTTCAGCGATGGGCAATCCGATATGCCGTCTTGTCGCTTACCGTAAGAGAGCTGTGGAATAATCAGAGATCCCTGTTCGGGGGTGTGCCGGACAATGAGCAGACTTTGTTTCATACACGTTTCAGACGCTGCGGCATAGAATGTATCAGAAGGTGATATTTATGGCGGGAAAACGTTGCTTTAAAAATAAAATATGTATGTTTTTTTACGATCATGCACCGCTTTCATGCAAAGCGCGAAGTTTCGGAAAATCGGTGCGGGAGATAGAATGTGTATTAAATAAATTTTGCTGTCAAAAATTGAAGAAAAAGTGAAAAAGTGTACTTCACTGACAGACTGCGGATGTCTGAAGGTGAAGTACACTTTTTTTGTGTCATAGGAAAGACCGATTATTCTTGTTTATTTGTGTCGTAGGAAAGACCGATTATTCTTGTTTATCTTTATCGTAGGAAAATCCAATTTCCTCGTCGCTCATGTGCGGTACGGGATCATCGGGGATTTCCGTCAGATCAGGCGTCATGTGTTTTTTGGCAAGCAAATATTCAATCACGTTGTTCAGAAGATAAGCAAGGACCGCGACAACCGGAACACCTAAAAACATTCCGAGGACACCTGCAAAGTAGTTGCCGGCTAAAATTGCGAAAATAACCCATATCGGCTGAAGTCCGGTGGAGCTGCCGAGAATTTTAGGGCCGAGTACCGCGCCGTCAAACTGCTGTAGTACAAATATAAGAATAATGAATATAAAGCATTGTTTCGGATCAATAATTAAAAGCAGCAGGACGCCCGGAATAGCACCGATAAACGGGCCAAAGTACGGAATCATATTTGTAATACCGACAACAAGACTTATAATAAGTGCATATTGGAGATTCAGTATACACATAAATATGAAACACAAAATACCGATGATTAAGGAGTCAATCGCTTTGCCGATAATAAACTGGCTGAAAATACGGTTACATTCCTTGGAGGTGTGAATAATGCGGTTTGCATTTTTTTCGTTGAAAATAGCGAAAATCACCCGTTTCAATGAGGTGAGGAGCTGCTGCTTGCCCCACATCAGATAGCAGGAAATAACAAAGGCCAGAATAATATTAATCAGCCAGCTGATGACAGACATACCGGCGTCATATAGGACAGGGATAATATCAGCCATGACCTGTCTTGCATAGTTGAATAAATCAGGAATACTGTCTAAAACAAAGGTCTGTGCAATCCCGAGATTAAGGTCGGGATGTTCAGTACTGAATGTATTAAACATTGTCAAAAGATTATTGTAAATATTCGTTGACTGATTAATAAGGTCTGAAATACTTGAGATAACCTGCGGAATAACGAAGGTGAGCACAAGGATAATGAAACCAAGGACAACGACGTAGGACAAAATCAGTGATAGTATTTTGTGAAGCCTTGTAAAATGGTCGTTAAAGCACCGTTTTAAAATATTGTCAATTTTATTAACGAGCGGATCAATAAAATAAGCAATTAAAAAGGCAATCAAAAAGGGGGCAAGCATTGAAGTAATATCAGAGAAATGCTTCTTAGTCAGCGCCCAGTTATTTGTGAATTTGTAAATAAGCAGACATATGCAAAAAGTAATGACTGCGTAAATGGAAATCGTAAAATACTTTTTGTTGGATTGGAATTTTTTCTGCTTTTTTTCATTGTTTTCGTTCATGTAATACCACCTCTCTGCTTTGGATATGAAATCCCCATATATAAATGATACTTGGAATTATGTCCCAATACAAGCCCATTTATAAAAAATTAAAAGAAAATTCAGAAAGGTTCAGAGCTTCTGAGGCGGAAATATTGCGAAATGGCAAGGCCGGTATACAGAGAAAACCCAGTAAAACAGCGCCTTTGAAGGGGGTTCAAAAAAAGTTGAATAAAAAATTAAAAAAATTGAAAAAAATGCTTGCATTTTCTGAGAGAGTGATATATAATAAATATCGTTGTTGGAGATATTCTTTAGAGAATATCAAAAACAACTTGACATATAGTATATGCGCTTTTAGCTCAGTTGGTAGAGCACCTGACTCTTAATCAGGGTGTCCAGGGTTCGAGCCCCTGAAGGCGCACTTAGAAGCACTGTTTTTGCAGACATGAGAGCTGCGGGGGCGGTGCTTTTTTCATGTGAAAAATCAGACATGTGTGATGCAGATCTGACCGCAAAGTGGTCGCAGGGCAAGTAAAAGACTGAAATAATAGAATATCATTTACATAGACAGTATTGGGAAAAGAGACTTAGCTATTCTTCTTGTTCGGGTGGAATATATTCAATGAGTTACTCAGGATGAATACAATTTCAAAATAAGTGTTGCCAGAAAGAAAGTTGATAATTTTGAAGAAATCAGAAGAATTGAGCAGCAGTGTGAAATGGGTATTATCACAAAAGAAGAAAAGAAAATGATACGGTACGGGAGTGCAATGAGGCGTCTCATATTTTCTATTTGGGACTGGATATTATATTTTATAGTATCAATGCTATTCCTGTTAATTCCATTTTCAGTAGTGTTGAGTATTCTGTTCCAATGGGGATGGTTGATTCAGATTGTAGCTGTTATTGTACTGGTTATCGTTATATATCGAATGATTGCACGAAGAAAATAAAAACGCTTATAGGGCGGACGGCGGTATGTCGTCCGCCCTGATCTTTTATGACATAGTAAATTTCTTGGAAATCCTATGTCACAAAAATACACTTCATGTGCAGACACACAGAAGCTAAATGATTGCATCGAACGATTGTCGAAAATGGTCGAAAAGTTGTGAGTGAACCGGCCTTGACACGAAAAGTATTCTGTTTTATGATGAACTTATCAATTACATCCGCAGGTAAAAGCGGTTCTTATTTCTAAGGGAGTTTCTCCCATGAATTCCTATTTTTACGAAAAAACAACAGGGGCATTTCAGCCTTTTTGAAGTGCAGCCTTTTTTATAAATTTAAAGAAATATAACCGATGGAGGAGGGTATTTTATGATGAAAAAAAGGCTATTTTCTTTAATACTTATGTGTGCGGTTATCCTTGCAGGTTTTAACAGTGTCACATTTGCGCAGGAGACAAAAAGTGTGCCGGAAACGGAAAGTTTGGAAGAAGCAGAAAGCGTGCCGGAAACGGAAAGTTTGGAAGAAACAGAAAGCGTGCCGGAAACAGAAAGTTTGGAAGAAGCAGAAAGTCTTACGGAGACAGAGAGCACCGAAGAAATGCAAAATACGACAGAAGCGTCCGGAAACGGCGAGGCAGCAGAACATGGCAGTATCACAGGCTTTGTAGAGAAGAATTTTGATGCGGTGGATATTTATTTTAATGATTATGTGACAAATGGCGGGGAAACTTATCTCTCAAGTATGCTTCCGGATTCTGTGACGGCGGTTTATGAAAATGGTGAAAAGGCTGCAGTTGATGCGGTGTGGATTGCAGACAGGCCGTTTGGCGCCGAGGGTGCAGGCATTTATACGTATACGCTTGATGCAGGCCAGTATGACATTACTTCGGATTTTGATATGGCGCGGCTTCCAAAGGCCGTTTTAAATGCCGTTTATGAAAAGAAGGCTGTGTCGTCGGCTTTCTTTGCAAAAAGAGCTGTCGGCGGCGGTATTTATGATGAACAAAGAGCAGAGTTTCGGTATGCAGGAGGTGCCGAGCCTTCCGATTATGGCGGTTATATGACACAGTATTTTAACATAGGTTTTGACGGCAGGACATACACGGGAATGTGTGGGAAGGCATCTTATCGTGCACCGGCAGAGGGCAACTATTACGTTCATGAGATTCCGGGCGGTACAAGAGAAAGTGATATTGTGAAGGCCATTCTTCTGACAAATCCGCTGACAGGACCTTATCCTGATGATACATGGAAAACGATTGCCGGAGGCAAGTTTAATGATAAGATGCTATGGAGCGTCCATTCGGCATTGAGTGTTTACTGGTCGGATGATGAATTTGGTTCGGACTGGATAAGGGTGAATGCTATTGCACAGATGGGTAATTACTTATATGACGAATGGATTCCGGCGCATAAATCAATTATGAATTCAACCCATGCTTACTACTTATGTGCATCCTCTAAACCGCATAACAGTGATAATTTTGGCGGCAAGTGTCCGTCGGGCCGCCAGGATGTTCTTTTCCTGTCTGATGAAGTGACGCCGCAAAATGGCCGGGTGAAACTGAAAAAAGTTTCAGAAAATCCGGAATTGTCATCGGGAAACAGCTGCTATAGTCTGTCCGGTGCTGTCTATGGGGTGTATACAGATGCACAGTGCAAAAATAGTGTCGGTACATTGACAACGAATGAGAACGGAATAAGTAATACATTAGAACTTTCTGAAGGGACTTATTATGTTAAAGAAACAAAAGCGCCTGATGGTTTTCTTATGAATACGCAAATATATACAGTACATTTAAAGGCAGAGGAGACAACGGAAGTCAGGGCTTCAGATATGCCGGGCAGTGACGGACTTGGGCTTAAACTTATAAAGCTTGACGGCGGCGGTCACAAAGATGCTGTGCTTTCTGGTGCACAGTTTACTGTAAAATATTATGACGGTTATTATACAAAAGATAATTTGCCGTCGCGTTCGGACAGAACGTGGGTACTTGAGACAAAGGCAGTGACGGAGCAGGGGAAGATAGTTTATAAGGCATGTCTTGAGGATAAGTATAAAGTATCCGGGGGCAGCTTTTATACATACGGTGGGAAGGCAGTGCTTCCGCTTGGAACAGTGACAATTGAGGAAACGAAGGCGCCGGAAGGCTATGTTCTTGAAGGCGGCTATCTGAAGCCTTCCGGCAGCGAAAACAAGGTTTACGGAAAATATGTTGCACAGGTTAAAAATAAAGGCGGTACGGTACGGCTTGAAGGCGGCAATGTATATGAGGGCGTCAATTTCGGTACAAATATGCGTATTAATAAGATTGACGCTAAAACGGGTAAAGGGCTTGCCGGTGCGCGGCTGCGTGTGACCGATCATGAAGGAAAAGTTGTCGATGAGTGGACATCGGACGGTAATGCGCGGACGATAAAAAGTCTTGTTGCCGGGCAGTCATACACAATGACAGAGGTTTCAGTCCCAGACGGTTATGCAACAGCCAAGCCTGTTAAGTTTACTGTAAAAAATACGACAGAAACACAAAATGTCGAAATGGTGGATTTACCGACAATGAAGCAGATTAATAAGGTTGATGCAAAGAGCGGCGAGGGACTACCCGGTGCAAAACTCCGCATCACAGATGAAGCCGGGAAAGTTATTGATGAATGGGTGTCGGATGGAAAACCGCATCCGATTGAAAAGCTTATTGTCGGCAAGACATATACGCTGACGGAAGTAGGACTTCCCGATGGGTATGTCACTGCAGAACCGGTGAAGTTTACTGTAAAAGATACAGGCGAGGTACAGAAGGTTGTGATGAAAAATGAACCGTCGGTGATTCAGATTGATAAGGTCGATGAGGAAGGCAAAGCTTTGGCTGGCGCCGTACTGCGCATTATTGATAAAAATAATAAACGTGTCGATGAGTGGACATCGGACGGTAAAGGACATACAGTTAAAAAGCTTATCGTTGGCGAGACGTATACACTGAAAGAGGTAAAAGCCCCGGAAGGCTATGTCACTGCAGAGCCAGTACAATTTACTGTCAAAGATACAAAAGAGATTCAGAAAATTACGATGGTAAACAAGTGCACGCGGGTTGAAATTATAAAAGTTGATGCCGAAAGCGGCAATATGCTTTCAGGTGCTTCGCTGGAAGTACACCCAAAGGAAAAAGAAGACGAAATTGTCGATACGTGGGTGACCGATATCACACCCCATGAGATTTTGCGTCTGACGGCGGGGACATCTTATACAATTCAGGAAAATGAGGCACCGGATGGTTATAAAATTGCAGAGCCTGTCACATTTACGGTTGAAGATACAGACAAAGTGCAGAAAGTAACAATGTCAGATGAGCGGGAGGATATACCAAAAGAAACACCAACAGAGAGTGAGACTCCTAAAAAACCGGAGGTGCCAAAAACAGGGGATGTATTTAATCCATTATTTTGGGGCAGCACACTAGTGTTTTCCGGGGCGGCATCTGCATTATTCCTTATTATAAAGTTGAAAAAGAAAAAATAATTGTATTTACACAGTCATTCGGCCGTCTTATAATAAAAGTATTCAAAAATTTATACGACCGGAGGTTATTATGGATAAGAAATATGATGTCGTTGCAATGGGGGAACTTTTAATTGATTTTACAATGAACGGCAAAAGTGAACAGGGTAATCCGCTTTTTGAGGCTAATCCGGGCGGTGCGCCGTGTAATGTTTTAGCGATTTTAAAGAAATATGGCAAAGAAACAGGTTTTATCGGTAAGGTGGGCAGCGATCAGTTCGGGCAGATGCTAAAGGGGACACTTGAAGAAGTCGGCATTGATACAGCGGGACTTGTGATGGACGCCGGATATAATACGACACTTGCATTTGTCCATACGGCAGAAGATGGTGACAGAACATTTTCATTTTACAGGAAACCGGGCGCAGATATGATGCTTGCAGAGGGTGAGATTAACTATGAAATGATTGACAATACAAAAATTTTTCATTTTGGTACATTGTCGATGACGGATAATCCTGCAAGAGAAGCAACAAAGGCAGCGGTGGCTTATGCAAAAGCGCACGGTAAACTGATTTCCTTTGATCCTAATTTAAGACCGCCGCTTTGGGAAAATCTTGCAGATGCAAAAGAGGCGATTGCTTACGGTCTTGAAATTGCAGATATTGTCAAAATCGCGGATAATGAGATTGAATTTATGACCGGAAAATCAGATATGAATGAAGCTATTGAAGTGCTGACAGCACAGTATGATATAAAGCTTTTGCTTGTGACCTTGGGAAAAGACGGCAGTGTGGCTATTTACAATAAAGAACGTGTCTTTGTTCCGGGATTTATTCAGGAAAATACAATTGAGACAACCGGTGCGGGCGATACATTTGGCGGCTCAGTGCTTGCTTATGTATGTGAGCATGGCATCGAGCATTTGACGAAAGACAATCTTATGCAGATGCTGACGCTGGCCAATGCAGGAGCATCTCTTATTACAACAAGAAAGGGTGCCCTAAGAGTGATGCCGGAGATGTCAGAAATTTTGGCACTTGCGTCGACAAGGAAATAGAACGGAGAATATATCATTTATTAAGAAGAAAGGCTTTTGAAAACCGGGAGCACGATGTATACTGGCTTTTCAAAGGCCTTTTTTACTTTATAGGAAAGTTCGATCTTTATCGAACTTTTGAATGAAAAAAGCCTGCACAAAGGCAGGCATGAGAAGAAGATGACACTGTTTAGAAGATATAAAAGCCTTCTACACCAGCCTCATCGGCAAATAAATCATCTTCGTTTAAAAAGTAATCCATATCCAAAAGGTCATCCTCGCTCATATTGCGAATGTCCTTAGATGTCATTCCTTCCGGTGGATTAGCAATGTATTTTTTGCGTAATTCCTCGATATTAGATTTCATGGCGTCATTCCTCCTTTTTAGAGGATTATATCACAGAAAGATGTTATGCAGAAGAACGCTTTCCGAGAGATTTGGACATTGCTCTCTCATAGAGTTCTTCGAGGGATACGCGGCGGTGCTTATAATAAATTTCTAAAAGTAGCATAGTATGTCCACAATCAGGACATTTTAGAGGATCATAACCAAAAGAAGACAGGATAGCAGCTCTCCATTGATGAAAACTCCGAAAGATAGAATGTTTGGATCTATGTATTGCCCGTTGGAGTTTTGAATCGCTTTGTCGGTGCCTTGCATACAGTCCTCCATATCGGATCATTTTAAAGTGTTTTTCTGGAATGTGACGGATGAGACGTCTGATGAAATTCATGGCAGGGATTGTTTCCTGCACATGTTTTTCATCCTCATGTCGGTTGTAATGAAA
>SAMEA3387468__coassemble_2433_pt1 | contig 16419 bp, 26 predicted proteins | sample SAMEA3387468__metabat2_low_PE_040 | metagenome-assembled genome bin SAMEA3387468 (sample SAMEA3387468) | Felis catus | biome: Faeces | place: United Kingdom | collected 2012 | reverse complement strand
ACCAATAGCAGATGAAGCGCAAGCTATATGGAATAGCATACAAGAAACAGATTAAATGCCACAGGTCGAAAAGGTCTGTGGTATTTTTATACCCATTTTTAAGAAAGGAAAGGTAAAAAGTTATGATGAAAGCAATGTTATCACAGCCGATGGCAGGAAAAACAGATGAGGAGATTATTGCAACAAGGGAAAAGGCTATAAAGGCACTACAAGAGAAAGGTTATGAGGTTGTAAATACTTTGTTTACGGATGAATGGTACAGCAATGAAAGCATGAAAGAACGAGGAGTTGTTCAGATTCCATTATGCTTCCTTGCGAAATCACTTGAAAATATGTCCCTGTGTCACGCTGCTTATTTTTGTAAAGGCTGGGAAAATGCAAGAGGATGTCGGATTGAGCACGATGCAGCAGTTGCCTATGGGCTGGATGTGATTTATGAAGAATGACACAAAAATACATAGTAACAAAAGATGCGGACATGTTGGCGCCTTCGTGGCTGACTGTTCGCATTAACTATAAATCTGTAAAATTTATCTATATCGTTAAAGATGGTGTAGAAACTTTGAAAGGGGTGAAAATCAATGACTGTACAGCAAAAATCGGTGACACGATTTGTTTTGACGGCAAGCGGTTATCAGTAGAGAGGCGGTGATCCAAACATCTTCCTCCGGCGGGGAATGACCGGAACAGTAAAGGAGTGGTGCCAGTTGATTGAAGTACATATCACGAAGAACAGTCTAACAGTAAAAGGCCATGCCGGTTATGCAGAACGCGGCAAAGACATTGTATGCGCTGCCGTGTCGGCATTGGTGCAGGGACTCATGCATTCGCTGAATGCACTGACGGACGATATTTTTTCATACGATGCATGTGAAGGATATGCAAAGCTTGAATATGATAATCTTTCGGAACAGGGAAAGCTGCTGATCGATTCTTTTTTTATTGCAGTAACTGATATACAAGAAGCCTATGGCAGTCAGTACGTGACTGTTTTATAGCATACAAGACCAGAATGTGCGGAATGTCTTTAAACTCTGCATGAGAATAAGTCGGCGGACATTAAACGGGAGGTACATATGCCTAAATTTATGAATTTGAAGAACAGATGTTTTACAGCAGATCTTCAGCTTTTTGCTGAGGGAGGCGATGCCGGTGATGATACCGGAGATGGTGACGACCAGGACGAGGATTCGGATGACGATGATGCGGACGAAGACGGGGAAGATGAGCCTAAATTTACGCAGGCAGACATTGATAAGGCAATCGCGCGCACCATTGCAAAAGAACGTGCGAGGGCGGAACGTGCAGCCAAAAGAAAAGAACAGAAAAACAAGGGCTCTGAGGAAGCTGAGGAAAGCGAAGACGTCAAAGCAAGAAAGAAAGCCGAGGCGAGAGCAATTAAAGCCGAGACAAGGGCAGCGTGTTTTGAAGCCGGTGTCAGCAAAGACACTATCGACGATGTTACAGCGCTCGCACATGCGTATATGGAAGCGGATGAGGAGCTTGACCTTGAAGATGCCATTGAAAAAGTGGTAAAGAAATATCCTCAATTCAAAAAGGATACTGCGCAGCAGGGTGATGAGGATGGAGCAAAAGGAAAATCATGGGGGCAGCGTCAGAATCGTGCGCCGGGAAAAATGTCCGGTGTTGAACAGAGATTTTATGAGCTGAATCCCGATTTAAAGTAAAGGAGAACCGATATGGGATATGTTAAATACATGAAAAGAAAATTAATGATGGACTTACAGCTTTTTGCAGGACATGAACACCAGGAGAGATATTCAAGTCTCGTCCTTGCAAAATTGAGAAAGACGGCTATTTTTACAAGCCTGTTTAATACAAATTACGAAGGGACGCCGACAGCAGGAGCGGTAAAGATTCCGGTAAGGGATACAGAGGTCGAAGTCGATGACTATGACAAGACAAACGGAGGGGAATTAAAAACAGGTTCCACGACCTATAAGACGCTTCCTATTGACAAAGATAAATATGTCAACGAGCTCATTGATGGATACGATGCAGCATCTGTACCGGATAACCTTGTTGCGGACAGATTAAATTCCGCCGGTTATTCAATGGGTATTTCGTTTGATTCCGATTTAATCAATCTGTTGGTGACAAACGGAACAGCATCTAAAGATACTGAGGCATTGACAAAGGATACAATCTATGAATCTATTGTCGATGAGGTTACAGCTTTGAAAGAAAAAGGATTGAATCCGACAGAGATGTGGCTGGCGGTGACAAATAAGACTTATGCAACACTTTTGAAGTCACCGGAGTTTATCAAGGCTTCTGAGCTTGGGGATAATGTAGTTCAGAACGGCCGTGTTGGTAGAATCAATGGCTTAAATGTCTATGAGACCAACAATATCCCGGCTTCACTTAATGTGGAGTATATCATTGGTAATAATGTATTCTGCCATTTTGTGGATGAATGGAAGGTACCTGTAACAGTGAATGATTTAAAGGACGGCAAGCATATTGGTGCGTCAGCAGTACAGGGGCGCCGTGTGTACGGGATGATGGTTTCAAGGCCGGAGACTGTAACCGTTAAAAAAAAGTCAGCGTAACAAGGAGGCGGTCCCGTGTTCGGCGTTAATGGAGAATATTATTTGAATGTATATCGCGGTGAGCCGGTAGATATTGCCGGCTTTTGTGCACTGCGCGACCGCGCGGTCGAAATCATCGGGGAAATGACGATGTATCGCGTGAATGAAAGAACTTTTCAAACATTGTCTGAGGCTGCTCAGGAATGCGTCAGAAGGGCTGTTTGTGCGCAAATAGAATATTTGGATGCTAATGGCGGCGCGGAGATGGATAACGGCAGTATGGTTCAGAGTGCAGGACTTGGTAAATTCAGTTATACAAAAGCCACTGGCGCCGACACAGCTTCATCGCCACAAATTTATTCACCGAGAGCTGCGCGCCTTTTAGCGCCGACAGGGCTGTTATACAGGGGGCGGTGCTTATGATGGCGATTCCCAGAAGTTTATTGATTCACGACGTGATATTACATCGCGTAAGCCGGGAAGACAAGTGGGGCAATGGTGCATTGGATTCAGGCATTCATGTGACACGCGTACGCATGGAACCGTCAGGAAAGATAGCCCGGGATAAAAACAATGCAGAAATACAGTTGGCTGCAACGATGTTTTATGACTGTAAAAACAGTGTTCCGAGAAATCAGACGTTTTGCGTTGACGATATTATGGTCTTTAACGGTGTCAGATATAAGATACAGGTGGTTGAACCGCTGTACGACGGCAGAAAGCTTCATCATTATGAATTGGGGCTGATTAAAAGTGCTTAAGGTGAAGATAAGGATTGATTCTAATATTGCAGCTTCGGCGGCGAGAATCCGCGCGGCAGGCAGCAGCGCTCTGACAGCAACCGGTAATCAGGCATTGACAGATACAACGATGCACGTGCCGAAAGACCAGGGATATTTGCGAAACAGTGGATTGTCAAACAGCAGCGTGACTGCAGAAAATCTAAAATTTATCCTTCGATGGGATGAGCCGTATGCACAGTATCTTTTTTATGGCAAGGTAATGTATGGAAATCCCACAAACAGAACATACGGTCCGAAGAAGCTTAAATTTACGGAAGCCTTAGCGCGTATGGAATGGACAAAATATGCGGCAGAGGTCTACGGAGATGATTGGAGAGCAGTCATGCAGGCTGCATTAAGGAGAGAACTATGAGTATCTTGGAAGAATTTATGAATGTCATGACAAATGCCGCGGAAAAGCACTGCGAGCTAGGGAGTGAAATATCATTAAAAGAACTTCCGGCCAAAGGAGGCATTTATGCCGAGGCAGGGGAAGGTTTTGCACAGAGCAGGTATTATGACAAATCAGAAGTCAGGATAGTACCGGTTCTTTTTTTATGCAGAAATACAAGTCAGACAGAATGTCTGAGGCAGTTAGAAGCCATAGCAATGTATTTTAGCCGGTTAGTGCAATATCCGAAGGGGCAGACCTTTTCATGGTTGGATGCAGAACTTGTGAAGGCACCAAGTAAAGTCGGCAGGGACGAAGATGGTATGTTCCATTACTCCTGCATTTTAAATTGTAAGTTATTTTTTTAGCAGAAAGAAGGTAAAACAGTGGAAAAGATGAAATTACAGAAGTTTGCGGAAACGCTTCCGGAGAATACAATCACACCGGAATTAAATTATGAAACAGAAGCCTTTATCAACACAACGCCGGGGGAAGAAGCAGCGACATGGGCAAGTCTTGCCGCCCTTACGAAAAACATGGCCGAATCTTTGAACGAGGTGCTTTATCAGGCGTCTTATTACAAAGATAAGGGATGGGGCAGTACTGAGGTCGTAGGTGCGCAGCTGACGCTGACGCTCACAGGTGACTGCAAGCCTACGGATGCGGCATATGAGTACATCACGGGAGAAGATGTCATGTATGGCTTAGGTGAAGCAAGGAAAACACATATGAAGCTGACAAAAGGCGGTAAATATGTAATTTGGCCGATTACTTTGGCGAATATCACAAAGGGCAGGGGCGATTCCGCGGCAACGAATGCCTTGACAGTAACGATTCACGGCAACGGAAGACCGGTATTAGGTACAGTGGGCGCTTAATGCGTCCGCTGCTTTAGAGGAGGATAATTATGGCTTACCAGGCACGAAGACACCAGCAGTTTGAGGAAGATTTAGAATTGCTGGACAAGGACGGCACGACAGCTCATATCATCCATGTGAAATTGGATGCAGATGATGTGGTTATTAAGCTGAACAGGAAGTATGCGGCATTGACGAGGACCTTGACGGAAACGACGGCGTTAAGACAAAAGGCGCAGACCAACGAGGAAATCGAGGAATGCTTTAGAACACTTGGCAGTGCTGTCACGGATCTGTTCGAGGCAGTATTTGGAGAGGATGACGCCAAAACAGTTATTGATTTTTATGAAGGCCGGTACATTGAAATGATTAAGGAGATCGTGCCATTTATTACAAAGTGCGTGATTCCGCGCTGCATAGAAATCAAAAAAGAAAATGAGCAGAGCATTTTACAGTCATATAACAGAAGGCAGCGCAGGACAATGCTTAAGCGGGTGAGATAGTGGCTTTTTTGACAGAACCTATTGAAGATACGGTGTGTTATTCAGGGCAGATGTATAAAATCAACACTTCTTTTGATGTGATTATTGCAGTCCAGTCTCTTTTAAGGGAAGAAGATTTGCCAGACAGTACAAAGCTTGGACAGGCTATAAAGATGCTTGTGAGGAATTGTGCAAAAGCCTTAAAACTGTCTTTCAAGGAACAACAAGGGCTTTTGGAAAAGATATTTGATGAATGTATTGATACTGCCCACAGATCCGAGGTTCGGAGACAGGAACTGCCGGTCGTCGATTTTGAGTATGATGGCGAATATATCTATGCATCCTTTATGTTGGATTATGGCATAGATTTGTTGGAAATGCAGGGACGTCTTCCGTGGAAAAAGTTTATTGCACTGTTTAGGGGACTTTCTGAACAAAGCAAGATGCGTGAAGTCATACGCATAAGAACGATGGAGATTCCGAGATTCACAGGGAAGAATGGAAAACAGATACAGGAAATTCAAGAACTAAAATCCTATTACGCGCTGCCGGTACGCGGCGGCGGTGGACAAAAGGGACTTGAATCACTGTTTTCAACACTGGAACGTATGGCAGTAAAACGTGATTGAAAAATGAGGCAGGTGGTGATGTGAGTAATAGTGAAAAAGACGGAGGTATTATTTATACGCTTCAGGTTGACGACAGCAGCGTAGAATCCGATTTGCGCGAATCTGAATCAAAAATAAAGAAATCATCGGAGAAAATTGAAGATGCCGTGGAACAATCAGGCAGAGGTGTGGAACGTGCTGCAAAAGAAAGCGTTTCCAAAACAACACGAACCCATGAACAGGGCAACTGTGATATTGAGAAGAATCACGAAGATTCTGGCGAAAGGCGCAAGGATACAGAAAAGAAAATTGGCGAGGCGATGTCTGAAATTGCGGAATCAACCTGCGACCAAATAGGAATATCCTTTTCGAAAATCACAGAGATTGCCAAGAGCCCTGTAGCAGCTGCGGCGGCAGGCGGCGCTGCAATTGCGGGAGTTGGCATGGCGGCTGTGGGTACGGCGGTTGATATTGATTCTGCGATGAATCAGCTACAGGCAAGTACGGGAGCTACAGCCGAAGAAACCGAAAAATATCGGCAAGTGATGGAATCTGTCTATAAGAATAATTATGGAGAGAGTTTTGAAGATATTGGAGATGCGATTGCTCAAGTAAAAAAGAATCTTGGCGAGATGGATGAAGCAAGTCTTGAGAATGTCATTGAATCTGCATTTGCGCTTAGAGATACATTTGAATACGATATCGCTGAATCCACAAGAGCAGCAAAGGCTATGATGGATAATTTTGGAATATCCGGCGATGAGGCCATGAATCTTATTGCGGCCGGGGCACAGAATGGTTTGGACTATTCAGGAGAACTGCTTGACAGCATTTCAGAGTATTCGGTTCAATTTTCAAAGGTTGGGCTTGATGCCGATGATATGTTCAAGATATTTCAAAAAGGCGCTGAAACAGGTGCTTTTAATTTGGACAAGGTTGGCGATGCTGTAAAGGAGATGGCAATACGTGTTGTTGATGGCTCAGATACGACGCGGGAAGGCTTTGGATTAATAGGGCTTGATGCTGATAAAATGGCAGCGAAATTTGCAGCCGGCGGTGATTCGGCAAAACAAGCTTTTAAAGAAACTATCAATGCTTTGGCAAAGATAGAGGATCCATTGGCGCAGAACACAGCAGGTGTAGACCTTTTTGGAACGATGTGGGAAGATCTAGGTCCAGAAGTAGTTACAGCGCTTGCAGATATCGAAGATGGTGCTTACGATACAGCAGAGGCAATGGAGGGCATTAAAGAAACAAAATATGATGACCTTGCTTCTCAATTTGAAGGCTTAAAGAGAAATGTGGAAATGCTTCTCGTTCCGCTCGGAGAGCAGCTTATTCCTATTTTATCCGAGATTATGGAGGAAGTGCTTCCACCGCTTCTTGAAGTACTTGAGCCGCTGCTTGAGCTTGTTGGGGCATTATTAGAACCGCTTTTAACGCTCGTAGGTGAGCTGTTGGGACCTTTGATGGAAATTGTTTCATCGCTTTTAGAGCCGCTGATAGAACTGATAGAAGCATGCCTCGATCCATTGATGGAATTACTGGATCAACTTTTGGAACCATTGCTTGAATTGATAGAGACATGCATTCAACCGCTGTTGGACTTAATTATAGAAATGATAGAACCTTTCTTACAGTTGATTTCAGAGTGCCTTGGACCTTTGACCGAGGTGTTTGCAGAGCTGTTCGATCCGATTTTTAAGTTGATAAAAAGTGCTTTAGAACCGTTGCTTGAAGTATTGCAGCCGGTTGTGGATTTTATCACGGTCATGGTGATACCGGTATTAGAAATGCTGATGGGCGCGTTTCAGTCTGTATTTGAGTCAATTTCCGGCTGCGTGATGGATAAGATTGAGGTTATACAGGGAATTTTGGATGAATTTATAAGCTTCATTCAGAATGTATTTACAGGAAACTGGGAAGCTGCATGGGAAAATATTAAAAATATTTTCAGTGGTATCATCGATCTTTTCCCTGGATTTTTACAGGATGTTATCGGCAGTATCGGAGATGTCCTTGGAAGTATGGTTGACTTTATCAAGAATGTGTTTTCGGGGAGTTGGAGTGATGCATGGCAGAATATCCTGGATATCTTACATGGCATATGGGATGGCATTACGGGTATTTTTAAAGCACCGTTAAATTTTATTATTGATGGGTGGAATTCCCTTGCTGATGCCATCGGAGGATTTGAGGTACCTGATTGGGTTCCTTTTGTTGGCGGTTCCAGCTTCTCACTTCCGAAATTTCCAAGATTAAAAATCGGTATGGATTATGTTCCGTCAGATTTCTTCCCGGCATATCTTGATGAAGGCGAGGCAGTTCTTACAAAAGAAGAAAACAGACTGTACCGTGACATGGGTGGATTGCAGGGAATGTACAGTTTAAGCAGTTTACAGGATATCGGCAGGGAATCTGTAGATATCCCCGAAATAGATTACGAACGCTGGGGTGCCGAGACAGCAAAAGCGTTGGAAGGTATGGGGGTTTACATGGATGGCGAACCTGTAGGCAGAGTAGTTGCGCCTACAGTCAATGATGAACTCGGCCGTATAGGAAGGAGAAAGACGTAATGAGCAATGGCGTACTGTTTGATGATAAAATTCATACAGAGCGAGACTGGAGACTGAAGCTTATCAGTATCTATATTCCTATGCCGGATCCGAAGACGCAGTTGGTCGATATTCCAGGCGCTGACGGTACTGTCGATCTTACAGAAGTCAACGGGCGTCCGGCATATCAGGATAGAAATGGTATAGAACTTGTATTTGATCTGCTGGATGGCGATTACAGAAAATGGTTTGTAGAATATTCTGAATTTGCAAAACATATTCACGGCAAAAAAGTGAAGATGATTTTAGATGATGAACCAAATCATTATTATATGGCACGAATAAAGCTTGACGGGAAAAAGACGAATCCGGTTTATGGCCGCGTTGTCTTGTCGGGCGATGCAGATCCGTTTAAATATGATCTGCTGGCAAGTAATGAGCCGTGGCTGTGGGATTCATTCAGCTTTCGAACCGGTGTTATAAGGAATCTTGGTGATGTAAATATTACAGCATCCAACAAAACAGTGACAATACGCGGTGCTGGCATTGATACAGCGCCAGTATTTATCGTTACGCAGGCAAATAATTTAAAGCTTACATATGCCGGACGTACGTATACATTGAAAGTTGGACGGAATCGCTTTCCGGCGGTTCGTGTTGGCGAGGATGATGTGATATTAAATTTTTCGGGCACAGGTAAAATGTCCATAGAATATAGGGGGCGATATTTGTAATGTACCAAGTTTTAATAGATGGCAGAGACCTTTATTATCCTGCGGATGAGGAATACGCGCTTACAACGGGCAACGTAGCTTTGAAATTAAATGATGCCGGGAGCTTCGATTTCAATATTCCGATAATTAATCCTGAATATAACAATATTCATCCACGGATATCCATGATACAGGTGTTAAAGGATGGCAAGGAATTATTTTGTGGTGAAATCCGGGAAGTAAGAAAGGATTTTTATGGCACAAAGCAGGTGTATGCTGTTGGTGAGTTGGCATTTTTATTTGATTCTATTCAGCCGCAGGCTGTGTACCATGATAAAACACCGAAGCAATTGTTGGAAATGTGGCTAAACATCCATAATAGTCAGGTGGAGGATAAGAAGAAATTTTATATTGGAATTGTTACCGTTAAAGACAGCAATGATAGTATGTATCGCTTTACAAATCAGGAGACAACCCTGGACTGTATCCGGACAAAGTTGTGCGATTCGCTGAATGGATATTTGAGGATTCGCAAGGATAAAGGTAAACGCTATCTCGATCTTATTACACTTGAAGATTATGGAAGTGTCTGCGAACAGTCGATTGAGTTCGGGGAAAATCTGCTTGATTATTCAGAAAATGTGACCGCAGATGAGCTATATACGTGTGTTGTTCCGAAAGGTGCGCGGCTGGATGAAAGTCCGATTGAAGGACTTGATGCCTATGTAGATATCAAATCGGTTAATAACGGAAAAGATTATCTGTATATCGAGGATGCGGTGAATGCGTATGGTTGGAATCGCTGCGTTGTATCATGGGATGACGTCACGGAACCGGAAAACTTGAAACGCAAAGGCGAAAACTGGCTCAAGGACAATCAATTTGAACATATGACATTAAGTCTTTCAGCTGTGGATTTATCGGCTTTAGGGGCAGATATACAAGCCTTTGGTTTGGGTGATTTCATTCCGGTATATTCAAAGCCTCATGGTATGGACAGGCAGTTTCCATGTGTAGCCATGAATGTAGATATCCTTGATGATTCCAAGAACAAGATTTCACTTGGTGGGGAACAGAAGACATTTACGGATATCGTCAGCAGCAATAAGACTGTGTTGGATGAGCAGATACATACGGTAGACAGAGAATTGTCTTCAGTAATTCAGAAAGCGAAAGATAATTTCAAGAACGAACTGGAAAATGCCAGTGGTTTGTACAAGACAGGGGTCAAGCAGGAAGACGGCAGCGTAATCACTTACTATCACGACAAAAAGAAACTGGAAGATTCGATGATTCAGATGGTTTTTAACACTGCCGGATTCGGAATCACCTCTGACGGCGGAAAAAACTGGTATGGTATGCAAGTCGATGGCACATTTATTTCTGACATTTTAAAGGCAACGGGCATCATGGCTGACTGGATCATTGCAGGAGTTCTGAAATCAATTGATTATGAAAAAGGCGAAAGCGGCGTTGCTTTTAACCTTAATTCAAGGAAAATAGAAGGTTATCTTAACAGCGTGCTTCAAGACGGAACTGATTCAAAATTGAAATTTAGTGTATCAGGTACGGGGATTGAGTATGCTATTAACGAAGTAAAGGACGGAAAGACCTATGAAAGATATGCGAGACTTCGCCCGAACAATGTAACGGTGGGAAATTCTGATGCCGAAGTATCAATCGGAAGCATAGCAAGAGGAAGCGCAAACGTCCAGATAAGTAATAAAAAAACAGGAAAGTCCATGCAAATCGAGGCTGATAATATAATATTTACGAGGGACGCAAAAAATGAAAATAGCAAAACCGGCCGTGCTGAATTTTCCGATGGAAGTTATCTTGAGTACATCAATGGTATCCTTGTTGGCGGCCGCACCGCTAATGGTACAGAATTTTAGGAGGTAACTATGGCAGATTATGTATGGCCGTGCCCGACGACGGCAGTTGTCAGCTCATATTACGGATACAGGACGCCGCCGACCGGGGGCGCATCAAGTTTTCATGCAGGTATTGACATACCGACCGCCACAGGCAGTCCGGTTATTGCCGTTGCAAAGGGTACGGTGTATCAGATTGGTTCCCAGTCGGCGCGCGGAAATTTCGTCAGGATCCTGCACCCGAATGGATTAGTGTCACATTATCAGCATTTGAGCGGCGCCGTTCCCTCTTTAAAGGTTGGGCAGACAGTGGCGCAGTCCGAGCAGATTGCCATATCCGGATCGTCAGGCATTGGCACCGGACCGCATACGGACGTGCGCATTTACAGATCAGTGAATACAATAGATCGTGATGACGGCGTCAGTGAAAACGGCGCCACATGGAATCCTCTGAATTATCTTACGCCTCAGGCGGGCGGCATTGTGCTGCCTCCCGGCACGGGTGGTAAAGTGTCATTGACAAGATGGATTCCGAAATAAGGAGGTGGACTTGATGGCAGATATAAGCGAAGAAATAAAAGCATTTAAAGATGCTGATTACGGCGAAGACGTCCGTGACGGCTTTATTTCATTAGCAGAAAAAGTCAATGCGGAAGTTGAGAAGGGCACAGAGACAATCAAAGACTATGAAGCGGCTGAGGGTAGCCGTGTTGAAGCAGAAAAGCAGAGAGAGGCAGCAGAAACAAAGAGGGAAGAAGATTCTGCAAATGCTGTAAAGAAAGCCAACGATGCGGCGGACAGAGCCAATAAAGCGGCGGAATCCGTGGAAAATGCCTCCGGCGTATTAAATGACAATGAAATATCTACAGCAACGACGTACAGCAGTAAAAAAATTGAGGATACATTTATAAAAGAGATAACACCAATTACAAGCGAAGAAATAGACGCACTGGAAACGGAGGCATGACATGATTGTTGAATACGATAACTGTCGGAATCCAACGACAAAATTAGGGCTGACACAGTGGGATTACGGGCAGGAACTGACGGTTTTAAACATCCCGGATGGGGATTGCGAGATTCATTTCGTTTTGGACGGTGATGCAGAGGCAGTGCGCGTACAGGCAGTACGGTCGGGCAGTACAGTAAACGCCAAAATCCCAAACAGCATGTTACGTGATGGCCGTGCGATTATTGCATATGTATACATCACTGACAAAGATTCTGGTGAAACAGTCCATGAGATTATCATGCCGGTGAAACGGCGGGCAAAACCGTATGACTACAGCCTTCCAGAGGATGATGATGTCATCGCATACCTGAAAAAGGAAATCATGCGGAAGGCTGATAGTATCAAACTGGATGATGGGCATATGCAGTTGACGTCAGACGGGAAACCCATTGGGGAGGTTGTTGAACTGCCGACCGGAGGCGGCGCAGGTATTAATGCAATCCCAAACAAGGATATTGATGAAATAATGGAAGGAGACAGAACATGGCAAGAAGAACATTAGCGGCAAGGGCTGCCGCAAAACAGTTTTTGGACAGGGACGGGCTTGTCCATCTGATCGCAAAGAATGACGAGCGCTATGTGCGACAGCAGAGCGGCAAAGGCTTATCGACAAATGATTTTTCTGACGAGTATAAGAAAATCGTTGACGATTTAAACTATAAGCCGATTGCGATTAACAGCTTTACGAACAACAAAGGCACGCTGGAAATGGGCAGCACATTGACAGACATTAACCTGTCATGGTCGTTTAACAAGACACCGAAGTCCGCAAAACTGGATAATGAGGTGATTGACGCATCGTTGACGTCCAAGGCATTGACCGGTCTTAAAATCACAACAAACAAGACATGGACGCTATCGGCGACGGATGAGCGCGACAAGACGGTGACGAAGACAACAGCTGTCACATTCTTAAACGGCGTGTACTGGGGCGTTGCGGCGGCAGCAGCAGATTTTACAAGTGAATTTATCTTAAAACTGACTAAGGGCTTACAGGGAAGCAGGGCAAAGACATTTACTGTAAATGCTGCGGCCGGACAGCATATTTATTATGCGGTGCCAACACGCTACGGCGCCTGTGGCTTTAATGTCGGCGGATTTGATGGTGGCTTTAGTAAGGTGGGCACAATCCAGTTTGCGAATGCTTCGGGCTACACAGAAAGTTATGACATTTATATGTCTGATAACGCAGGGCTTGGCAGCACGACAGTCAAGGTATCATAGGAGGTGGCGTTATGGCGAAATATAAAGGCAGCGTGGAAATAATTTCTGGCATTACGCAGAAAAACGGCGGCAAATTCATGTTGATGGATGCAGCAGCAGTACAGTATAACGATACAGGAAAAAGCGTCAAAGATGTCATCGGCGAGCTTGAAGCTGGCGCAGGAAATGAAATTATTTCACAAGATGAAATCAACGGATTATTTTAAAAAAGGAGAACAGTATTATGGCAAAATTTCTTGATTTAACAGGTTTAGGGCAGTTTTTAACAAAGGTAAAAGAATGGGCGACAGGACAGTTTGTTGCAAAGGTGCCGGGTAAGGAGCTATCGACAAACGATTATACAACAACAGAAAAGCAGAAACTCGCCGGATTGACACCGACAAAAATTGACATTGTAAAATTAAACGATTCACCGCTTTCACCCGATGGAAGTAAGGCGGTGAATATTGACCTTAGTACATATGCACTTAAAAGTGCAGTAACGCAGGAGATTGCGCAGGCTGTGTCAGGAATCAAGCAGTTTGAGGCACAGGTTGTCGAAAGTCTTCCGCCTACAGGTACAGCCGGCATCCTGTACATGGTGCCTAATTCCGGCAGCGGTCAGAATATCTACGATGAATACTTGTGGATCAACGGAAAGTATGAAACGCTTGGCACAAGAGAAATCGACCTGTCCGCGTACGCGAAAAAGTCAGAAATTCCGACAAAGACAAGCCAGCTGACAAATGACAGCGGATTTTTATCTTCTGTGCCGGCTGAGTATGTCACAGAAACAGAACTGACAGCAAAAGGCTATCAGACAGCCGCACAGGTGCAATCTATCATCGGCACATCGGTGACAGCAATCAGCACAAGCGAGATCGATGAATTGTTTTCTGCATAGGCGGTGATGATTTATGCCTGAATTTTTAAAAAAAATATTAGGCTCAAAAAGACAAGTCGCTTATACAGGAAACAAATACCTGGATTATAACGGATTAGCTCATTTAGTTGAGAAAATTTCCAGACACGGTGTGCGCATAGATGAGTATGTCACGACACATATACCGAGAATAAATGAAACACCGGTAATTAGTTATCATGGAGGCAGTGAGGTTGCAATAGTCGAGGTATATCTCAATGGAATGAGGCTTAATCCGCTTAAGGACTATGATCTCTATGAGACTAGCGTACGATTTAAGTACCCAATGTCCACTGACAACAACGAAATTATGATTATATCGCACTCGTTTAACGTCAAGCACAATTGATGGAGGTACGTAGTTATGGCATATAAACCGCATACACCTTTTAACGTGCCTATGATGATTTTGACGCCGACAGTTGAAACGGTCAACGGCGTGCGCAAAAAAGTTTATCCCGATTGGCATGATTTGACAGATGACAATATCTTTTTTGGCTCATTTCGAACATTTGGCGGCACAGAAACTGTAAGCAATGGCGTTTATACATTGGAAAATACGGCAGTCGTTGAAACATGGTTCCGGCCGGATTTACAGGCGGATTGTCGCGTGGTATTACTGCAAAGTGGGTTAATATTTGATGTCATGGGTATGCCGGAGAATATCAACATGCGCAGCCAGTACTTAAAATTTAAGGTTAAGGCCGTAGGGGGCAAGGCATAATGGCAAAAAACAAGTTGACGGTAAATTTTAAAGGCTTTGAAGAAATGTTTGAAAATCTTGACCGCCTCAATGCGGACACAAAGAAAATCACAACAGAAGCGCTTGAAAAATCTTTTGAAGCCGTAACGCCGGGCATACAGGAAGCCATTGCCCCACACAGAGCCAGCGGAAACACAGAAAAATCACTTGTGACAACGCCCGAAGTCAAGTGGGAGGGCATGCGCGGCAGTGTTGAGGTTGGTTTTGATATTTCAAATGGCGGTATGCCGTCAATATATTTGATGTATGGCACGCCACGACATTTTGGCGCGAATCAGTACGGCAAGCATGGGACAAAGGTAAACGGCATAAATGCAGACAAAAAACTGTATAACGCTATTTACGGCACGTCCACAAAAAGCAAAGTCAAAAAAATACAAAAAGAAGTTTTTGAAAAGGCATTAAGGGAGGCGATGCAATGAAAAACAAACTTATTTCAATTCTTGAAACGTTCGGATTCCCTGTATTTTTGCAAGGAAGTTTAAACGACGATGAAGAATATCCGCCGTCCTTTTTTACCTTTTGGAATTTTGAAACGCCGGAGGGCGCGCATTATGACAACCGGCCGCACAGCGCAGACTGGGGCTTTTGGGTATATTTTTACTCAGACAACCCCGCTGCGGTTGATACGACGCTTGCGGCAGCCGTCAAGCTGCTACAGGAAAACGGATTTGTGACAGATGGCAAGGGTGAGGATGTTGCAAGTGACGAAATCACGCATACCGGCAGAATGGTCACTTGCATCATCACTGAAAACTATTAATCTATTTATATTTTAAGGAGGCACAACGTATGAAATATGTTGAATTTAGAGGCTTTGAAGGTTTAGTCGCTGCAGAAATTATATCAGATGATAACGAAGTCGAAGGCGGTTACAAAACGGGCGAAGTGTTCCCGATTGCCGGTGCCGGTGAAATTTCGAAGTCTACAGAGACATCGAGCGAAGTAAAGCCGTATGACAATATTCCGGCAATTGTGATTGATTCTGAGGGTGCTGATACGATCACGATCACTTGCTCGGTGCCGGATTTAGCTACTTACGCAAAATTAGTCGGTAAAGATATCGACACAGAGACAGGCGCAATGATTGATGGAGAGAGACAGGTCAAATATTTTGCTTTAGGCTATATTCTTGGCCGTACAGATGGTACAAAGCGCTATGTATGGCGCTTAAAAGGTACATTTTCAATCCCGGATGAGGGCTCAAAGACGACCGGCGGCAACGATACAGACGCAAGCAACATGGAGCTGACTTACACTGGCATCTCAACATCGCATAAATTCACAAAAAATGGAAAACCTGCAAAAGCGGTTGTTGTTGATGATACGCCTGAATCAAAAGCCGATGTAAGCACATTTTTCGAGGCAGTAACGGACCCTGATTCTTTAAAAGCAAAGGCAGCCGCTGCGCGCATGAAAACGGCGAAAGTATCTGCATAAATTTAGAATAGGGATGTGTTAAACATCCCTATTTACATAAAATTTGAATTTTAAATTTTTAAATCAAAGGAGATTAAACCATGATATTAAAAATAAATATTTACGACGCAAAAGGCAAAGAAGTTGTGCGCGTTGCTGAGGGGCAGACGTTTGATATTATGCTTGGCACAATCGAAAAATTAATGGAACTTTTAGACATTGACAAGATTTCAAATAATCTTGATTTGCTGCAAAAGGTTTATGGCGCATACGGGGAGATTAAAGG
>SAMEA3387468__coassemble_2422_pt1 | contig 16680 bp, 13 predicted proteins | sample SAMEA3387468__metabat2_low_PE_040 | metagenome-assembled genome bin SAMEA3387468 (sample SAMEA3387468) | Felis catus | biome: Faeces | place: United Kingdom | collected 2012 | reverse complement strand
TGTCGGTACAGGACAGCACTGAACTTTCAGCGCCGAAATCACAGGTAAAGCCACTGCCAGAGAGCAGCGGCCAAAACCTGAAAAATCATTAATTACAGCAATTTTTTTCTGATGATTATGTTCAGATTGCGTTGTCATGAAGTAAACCTCGTTTCGGTAAAAATTAGTCTTTAAAAATTTTTAAAATGCCGGAAGCGTTAAGAGCGCCGCCTGCGATATAAAACAGCAGGATGCCAAGAACGCCTTCGCCGATATAACCGGGAATGGCGGCGATGCCGGTAATGATATTGCCGCTCATGATTGCGCCGGCAATGGTATAGCCGACAATCATTTCAATGAGGCCGGCAAAACAGGCAAGGAAAGTTCTTGCAGACCCCATTTTAATCGTACATTGCTTATTTTTGGCGATCAGTCCGATGAGCACACCCATCATGCCTTTAATGATGAGCGTCGGCAGTGCCCAGTGGCCAAAGCCTGATAAAATATCGGCCATGGCAGAACCGACACCACCGGCAAGAAAACCTGTAAAAGGTCCGAAAAAAGCGGCGAAAAGAAAAATCGGGAAGTTGCCTAAGTGGGCATAGCCCTCCGCCGGAAGCGGAATGTGGACAACCATTGTCAGCAGACATACAAGCGCCATGCCGAGTGCTGAGACAGCCATGTGCCGCGCGTCAATACGCGTTTTTTCAATCGAATGTGTCTTATTCATTTGTAACCCTCCAATATTTTGAACTAGTATCATCATAAACTAAAACTGTCATCTTTGAAACTGCCAGATTTTGATATATTAAAGGTACCAGTTTGCACCGCGGTAATCTTTCGGTGTTGTGCCGAAGTAGCTTTTAAATGCCCGGTTAAAGTAGGAGACGTTATTATAGCCGACGGATGTGGCAATATTCATAATAGAATCATTTGTCTCAGTCAGACGTTTTGCCGCATTATCAAGTCTTAAATGATTAATATACTTATTGCATGGAATACCGACGTACTTTTTAAAAGTATTCATAAAGTGGCAGGCGGAAAATCCGGCCATATCCGCAAGCTGCTCAATTGTAATTTCTTCGTCAAAATGCTCTGCAAGATAAGCAAGGATCATTCTTGTTTTTTCTTCATTTTCGTGAATGACACTCGGCTTTTTCTGCTCGGTAATACAGCGATATTTAAAAAGCAGATAAAAAAAATGCAGAAGCAGTTCTTTAAGCTTAAATTCATAATAAAGAGGCTTTGCCCGGTGACATTCCTTGAGCTGCAAAAAACAGTCCAAAAGCTCGGCATGGCCGGGATGTGACGGTGAAATCACAGGCTTAAATAAGATTTTGCCATTGATAATCGGATTAAAATAATTGATCGTTGTGCTGTCAGGGATGATTGAACACAAAAATCCGAGATGAAAAACAAAGCTGTCGGTGGACATCGTCTGATTGCCTGTGCCGCCGGAATGCAGCGTTTTTGGCGATATAATCATCAAATCTTTCCCGGATATGTGATAATCGGCGCCGTTAATACGGTATGTACCGTCACCTGAGGTGACAAGACCGATTTCAAACTCCTCGTGCCAGTGCATCGGAAAACCTGTCGTATTTTTCTCATAATCCACGAAATGATAAGTCATCGGAATGAGACCTTCCCGGTGTGTCACAGGCTCCTTGTATTGGGATATTTTAGTTTCTTCGATGTTCATAAGATGCTCCTTTAATCATTGTATATGCCGAAAAATACAATTTTTGTGTTAGTTTTGTATCGGTTTTTATAAGAAAATCTCCTGATATCATGTTATTATACTATTGATAAAAAGTAAAGACCTATTGTGAAAGGAGACAAACGTATGAAAAGAGCATGGTGGAAGGAAAGTGTTGTTTATCAGATTTATCCGAGAAGTTTTTGTGACAGCAACGGCGACGGTGTCGGTGATATCCGGGGTATTATAAGCAAGCTCGATTATTTACAAAGACTTGGTATTGATGTCATATGGCTGTCACCGGTTTATGAATCGCCAAATGATGACAATGGTTATGATATAAGCAATTACCGCGGCATTATGAAAGAATTCGGAACGATGGCGGATTTTGACGAGATGCTTTGCGAAGCGCATAAGCGGGGCATTAAAATTATGATGGATCTTGTTGTCAATCATTCTTCTGACGAACATTCATGGTTTGTGGAAAGTAAAAAATCAAAGGACAATCCGTACAGAGATTATTACATATGGCGTGAGGGAAAGAAAGACGGCAGTCTGCCAAATAACTGGGGCTCCATATTTTCAGGACCGGCGTGGGAATATGATGAAACAACAGATATGTACTATTTGCACTTGTTTTCAAAGAAGCAGCCGGATTTAAACTGGGATAATCCTGCCCTTCGCAAGGAAGTTTTTGATATGATGTCATGGTGGTGTGATAAGGGCATTGATGGCTTCAGAATGGACGTTATCAGCTTTATTTCAAAAGCGCCGGGACTGCCGGACTGCGAGGACGGAAAACCGTCACCGTTTTGTCACGGTCCGCATGTCCATGAATATTTGCAGGAAATGAACCGTGAGGTTTTGTCAAAATATGATCTGATTACTGTCGGAGAGACAGCCGGTGTGACAATTGAGGAAGCAAAACGTTATGCCGGAGAGCAGGCAGGCGAGCTGAATATGGTATTTCAGTTTGAACTTAATGAAGTTAATAATGATGGGCCTTTCGGAAAATGGACAGATAAGCGGACATCACTTGCAGATATTAAACGAATTTTTTCAAAATGGCAGACAGAGCTTGCCGGTGAGGCGTGGAACAGCCTTTACTGGGACAACCACGATCAGCCGCGCGCCGTTTCACGCTATGGCAATGATAAGGAATACCGTGCAGAATCGGCGAAAATGCTTGCGACAAGCCTTCATATGATGCAGGGAACACCTTATATTTATCAGGGTGAGGAGCTTGGCATGACCAATGCTTATTTTGAAGATATGAGTGATTATGAGGATATTGAAATTATCAATGCCTATAATGATCTTGTAGGCGGCGGCAAAATGTCTCATGAGCGTTTTATGGACTGTGTGAAATTTATCGGCAGAGATAATGCGAGAACACCGATGCAATGGGATGACAGCGCAAACGGCGGATTTACATCGGGGACACCGTGGCTTAAGGTGAATCCGAATTATAAAGAAATTAATGCGGCGGCCCAGCTTGATGATGAGGATTCTGTTTTTAATTATTACAGAAAACTGATTCGCCTGAGAAAAGAAAATGATATTATTGTATATGGCAGTTATAAGCTTTTAATGCCGGATGATGAACAAGTATTTATGTTTGAGAGAAGTCTTGACGGTCATCAGCTTTTAGTCATCTGTAATTACAGTGATGCGGCGGCAAAGGCTGAAATACCGGAGAAATTTGCCGGCTGTGACAATCTTTTGATTGGGAATTATGTAAACTCAGGGGCGTTGGAGCATACGCTTAAATTAAAGCCTTATGAGGCAAGAGTTTATATGAAATAAAAAGATAATGGCAGGAACGCCTGTTCCTGCCGTTGTTTTTGTAAAAGGAAAAAGGCAGCTACCGAACGCTGCCTTTTCTTGGAGAAGGTATTTTTTGTTTTATGGGGTGTAACAAAAAACTATATAATGTATTGGGGGGGTTACGCCTATTATAATAGCATAGCACTTAAAAAAAGTGTTCACAAAGATGAAAAAAATTCAAAAAAGTTTTTGTGCAAATTGCGACACTCAAATCGGGCATTTTACAAATCGGGCATTTTTGCTGTCATGGATTGACGAAATATAGCTTGTCTGCTAGAATTTATCTTACATTGAAAGGAGGCTTTGTGATGGGGAGAAAGCACACAGAAGTGCGCAATGAAATTACGGAGGGCGTGATATGGAAGCAGCTCTTATTTTTCTTTTTTCCGATTATGCTCGGCAGTCTTTTTCAACAGCTTTATAATATGGCGGATGCGATGATTGTCGGCAATTTTGTCGGTAAGGAGGCGCTTGCAGCCGTCGGTGGAACGACAAGTGTACTTATCAATTTACTTGTCGGTTTTTTTGTCGGCGTGGCATCAGGTGCGACGGTTGTTATTTCCCAGTTTTACGGTGCCGGTGAAGATGAGCATGTGAAAAAGAGTGTGCACACGGCAGTGATGCTTGCGATTGTGGGCGGTCTTATTCTTATGCTTGCGGGCATTATCACAGCCCGGCCGCTGCTTGAGCTGATGCAGACACCGGAGGAGATTATGGGCTATTCCGTTACGTACATACGGATTTATTTTCTCGGAATGGTTCCGTCCGCTATTTATAATATCGGGACAGGGATATTAAGAGCCGTCGGCGATTCAAAAAGACCTCTGTATTTTCTTATGACGGCATGCCTGATCAATATTATACTCGACCTTTTATTTGTCGTTGTTTTCAAATGGGGCGTTGTCGGCGCGGGAATCGCGACAATTACGTCGCAGGCTGTCAGCGCAGTGCTTGTCTGTCTTGTACTTTTGAGAAGTGACGGTTCTTATAAGGTCAATATCCGGGAAATCCGGTTTGACGGTCAGATACTTCCAAAGATTATCCGTATCGGCATACCTGCCGGAATGCAGTCTGTCATGTACAATGCAGCCAATATTGTCGTTCAGACGAGTATTAATACGTTCGGCACAAATACGGTGGCTGCATGGACGGTGTTTGAAAAAATGGACGGTATTTTCTGGATGGTGCTGGCGGCATTCGGGGTGGCAGTCACAACCTTTGTCGGACAGAATTTCGGCGCGCAAAAGTATGAGCGTGTACACAAAAGTGTGCGGGTATCTTTGGCAATGTGTATGGGGATTGCCATTGTATTAAGCGGCGTTCTTATTTTGCTTGCCGGTTATATATTCAGACTGTTTACGCCGGATGCAAATGTTGTTGATGAAGGCGTTTTTATGGTACGTTTTCTTATGCCGTTTTATTTTACATATGTCTGTACAGAAATATTGTCGGGGGCCATCCGGGGGATGGGCAATGCTTTTGTACCGATGATTATTACATGTGTGGGCGTCTGTGTCATGCGTATTGCATGGATTGCTTTTGTTGTTCCGGTATGGCATGATACAAGGGCGGTGATGCTCTGCTTTCCGCTGACATGGATCATTACGTCAGTGGCTTTTATTATTTATTACAGGAGGATTAAGGTATGAACAAGAAACTAAAAATAGTATTGAGGACAGTGCTCGGTATCATTGCGGCGCTGTTACTTGTTGTCGTTGGCTATGTCATTTATTTGCAGGTCAATTATAAAAGAATTGACGATTTTACAGAAATTAAGACGGAAAATAACCGTGAGGAAACGCTTAAGGCCGGGGAAGAATACAGTGCGGTCACTTACAATATCGGCTTTGGGGCATATGAGCCGGAATTTACATTTTTTATGGATACGGGCGTGATGAAGGACGGAACGAAGACGGCAGGCACAGAGGCGAGAGCCTTCAGTGAGGAAAATGCCCGTAAAAATACAGAGGGCGCAATTCAGACGATGGCTGCGCTTGACAGTGATTTTTATATGATTGAGGAAGTGGATAAAAAGGCGACGAGAAGCTATGACGTCAATCAGTATGAGATGATTTGTGAGGCAATGCCGGATTACGGCAGTGTTTATACGTCCGCATTTCATTCCGTTTATTTATTTTATCCGCTGACACAGCCTCACGGCAGTGTTGAGAGCGGTATTGTGACTTTGAGCAAATACCATTTGAAGGAAAATATGCGGCGTCAGTTTCCGGTATCTACAAGCTTTGTCGATAAGTTTTTCGACCTTGACCGCTGTTTTACAGTAAGCCGTGTGCCGGTGGACAATGGCAAAGAGCTTGTGCTTATTTCACTGCATATGTCGGCTTATGACAAAGGCGGCGAGATGCGTAAAAAACAGCTTGAAATGTTAAACGGTGTTTTTGCGGAAGAATATGCCAAAGGCAATTATGTTGTTGCCGGCGGCGACTGGAACCATGATATTGCAGGAACGATAGAAACATTTGAATCCCAGCAGCAGATACCGGATTGGGTATATCAGCTTGATGACAGCCATTTGGCAGAAGGTTTTTCATTTGTCATTCCTGAAAATGCGTCGGAGGTGCCAAGCTGCCGCGGTGCTGATGTGACTTATGAAAAAGGTTACGGCTATACAGTGACAGTAGACGGCTTTGTTGTTTCAGACAATGTCGAAGCTGTCGGCGAGGTCATTAATACAGAGTTTGCTTATTCGGATCATCAGCCTGTAAAGGTGACTTTTAAATTAAAGTAAAAAATAATTTTGAACGGGAAAGAGGATTTTGCTATGACAGAGTTTTGTACGGGAAAAGCTTCCGACAGAGAAGATATAATTGATTTTATTAATATGGTATTCAGTCAGACAGGGCAGCCTCATGATTTTAAGATATTGCTGCCAAAGCTGTATGCGGACGATTCAGATACGTCTGCCTGCCATTTTCTTGCGAAAGAGGACGGGAAAATTAAGGCTGTTGTCGGACTTTTTCCGACAGAACATGTGACCGGAGGGCAGCGCCTGAAGATTGGACATATCGGTTCTGTCAGCGTTCATAAATATGCGAGAGGCAGGGGCTATATGAAACAGCTGATGGCAATGGCCTATGATGCGGCAAAACACGGCGGCTATGACGCGCTTGTTCTCGGAGGAAAGAAAAACCGATATCAGTATTTCGGCTTCCAGCCGACGGAGGCAGCCGCAAAATACAGCTTTATACCGGAAAATTTCAGCCATCAGTACAAGGGCGGCCATGATGCGATAAGCTTTGAGCGGGTGGAGGATGAGCACAGCACATATATTTCCGAAATCCGTGCACTTTATGAAAAACGTCCGGTCTATACCGACAGAGGCGATGACCGACAGTTTTTCAAAGTGCTGTGTTCGTGGCACAGTATACCGTATGCTGTTTTGAAGAACGGTCATTTTGCAGGTTATATTACAGATTTGTGCGGACAATGTATAGGGGAGTGGGGATTTTTGGAAATTTCAGATTTTCCGGCTGTGCTTGCGGCATGGTTTTTGCAGCAAAAACTCACGTCACTTACAATCTGCGTGCCGCCGTATGATACGGCAGCTTGTGAAGTTTTGGGAAAATATTGTGAGAGTTTCTCACCGGTGATGCGCCACAATTGGCATATCTTAAATTTTGGAAAAATTATCGAAGCATTGATGTGTGTGAAAAACAGCATTGAATCTCTTGAAGAAGGAAGTTTGATGCTTCGTATAAAGAAATATGACGGCAACATAGAATTATGTAAACTTGTTGTGCGCGACGGCGATGTAAAGACTTGGACAGAAAGTATGGGCGCAGAAAAAATGAATGCCGGTGACTGTGAAAGGGACGTGGCTATCGGGCTTCTTGAAGCAGAAGAAGCATTATTTTCAGCCGCCGTCAATTATAGAAGCTATGGTCTTGACGACGGCCTTCGTTATAAAAACTGGTTTCCGCTGCCGCTGTGTATTGATGAAAACGATGCATGCTGAATGATAAAAAGGTGCGCCTTGTGCGCACCCTTTTTAGATGTTATATTTCAAATGGTTTTTCATTGTGCGGTAGTCCCACATTGCCTGATAGAGATAGCGTTTCAGACCGCGGTCGTACGGGGCGAGGCCGAAGCGGTAGAAATTTTTGATTTCATACGGCTTTGTATGGCTCTGTTTCAGCGCATATTTCAGCATACATTTTGGCACAACACTGACTGTAAATTCTTTTTCGGAGATGAAAAAGTCTGTGTCATGTCCGTAAATATAATCTTCAACAATCAGCTGCGGCATATTGACACCGCTGGCGGCAGTATAGTAGTTGCTTCTGCCCTGACGGATATTCATTTCAAAGACAACGTAGCCGCCTCGGCGCTTGTCATACTGGATATCAAAATGGCAGATGCCTGTAAAATCAATTTTTTCGAGAAAATCCTTAAGCTTGCGGCATACTTCTTTGTCGCAGGCGTTTGTGATGGCATTGTAGTTGCCAATCAGTTCAGGCGTGCGGTCGTGCATGAGAATCTTACCGCCGGTGATGGCAACAACTTTGTGGCGGCTGTTGACATAGGCGCTGTATACAAACATGGAATCATCGCTGCCTTCAATGTATTCCTGAACGACAAATGTATCGTCAAAGCCGGAAGCCTTGACTGTCTTTAAAACATTTCTAAATTGTGCATCATTATCAATTTTGTAGCCCTTTTGTTTATTTTCAAAATTATATTTTGCATAGGCAACACTGTCGGACGGCTTAATAAAAATCGGATACTCAAATGGTACTTTAAATGTGCCGATATCATCCTTTGCAAAATCAAAAACGGTACATTTCGGATAATCAAGCCCGTGTTTTTCGCACAGTTCATAGAATGTACTTTTGCTAAAAAGCTGGTCGAACTTTGTTTCTTCGACAATCGGAATAATAAACGTATCGCTTAAAGCCTCAATGCGGGCGCGGTTATGGATAATGTGGCGCACATAGTAGTCTGTATTTCCGAAAAGAATTTTTTTCTTGTCCGGATAGAGCGCAAGAACATCTTTAAGCGCCTGAATGAGGACATCATCTTCAAGAAGATTTTTATAATAATGCCCCTCGACAATGTGGCTGTAAGCTGTCGGGAAGATTGGGTTTTGTCCCAAAATCACCGTTTTAATTTCATAAGCCTCATAGAAAGCGCGGGCAACGGCATAGCTGTTCATATCGCCGCCGAGAACGACGCCTATAAATTCTTTATCCTTCATAGTTTTGTACCTTCTTTCTAAGCTTTTTGTTGACTAATTTGTGATAAAACGGAATGAGAGTTTTATAAAACCAATACATCGCTTTATTTTCTATGTAATCATATTCGCCGATAAATTCAGTAAATTCGCCGCCCCATTTCTTTTTAAATTCGTAGAGGCCCGAAAGACGGCTGTCACTGTCGGTTTTTCCGATTGTTCCGAAAACGTCAAATACTTTCAGCTGTTTTTCTTTAGCATCGCGGATCTGGCGCTCATAGACGGCGTAGTTGGCGTAAAATTTGCCGTAATCCATATCATTGGCGGCATAAAGTGCCCACGCCTTATCATCGTAATTCACTGTCAGATAAGCAGATACAATAACCTCTGTCTTCGGTTTGTCTGAAAGTCCGTCGAGCTGCTTTTTGAGGGCATCCATTTTTTTATGGATTTCCTTGCAGCGGTTGACTGCCTTTTTGCTTGTGGCATCTTTTAATGAATCAAGCTCATCTTCAAGCTTTTTTTGGTCGGCGGTAAGATTATCAATCAGCTTTGGAATATTGATTTTTCCGAGATAGAGTGTGACCATATCATTTTCGGAAAAAATATCATAAAAAGATTCATAATAATCTTTGTCGTGGGAGAAAAAGTCCTGACGCTTTTCCGTCATAGCCATCAGCCGGCAAAACTCCTTAATATCGTCCTTTGTACCGATTGTAACCTCAACGCCGTTATTATGTGCATGTTTGATTCTTGCCTTTGTTGTGCGGCTGTAACCGGCCTCAATTGCTTCAAGAGTATTGGTCAGAGGTATTCTGAACGTGAAGCGGGGCTGTTCGTTTTCAAAAAAGTAGTTGAGCGGCTTTCTTTTATAGCCCATTGCAATGAGAGCGTCTGAAAGTGCATAATTTTTTTCACCGTCAATGATATTACCGTCAATATCAATCGTGTGGAGTTTGATATCCGGATCAATCTTAAAATAAATGGCGCGGTGCTTTTTACAAAATTCATGGACACACTGTGTGACAGCCTTCACAGCTTCTGTATCGCTATAATCCATTGAAAAGCCGCGGGGAATATAGAAATAGGAATAACCACAAAGCAGCGGCTTTTGCAGCAGCAGCGCTGTCGCAATCAATGTATCATTTTTGGCAACACCGATATAATAAGGCTTCCAGCGGCCTGTCCTGCCTGTGACTTCACCCCATTCATAGGAACCGAGAAAATGGGACTTTACGGCAGCCTCCCCGGAAAAGCCATTAAACTGTTCTTTGGAAAGATTCTCTATAAGTTTATATTCAGATTTCATGATTTGTTTCCTTTCAAAAAAGTTTTATCCAAAAGTAATTGTACCGACTCTAACATATAATAGTCCATAATCGGAAATTAATAAAGAAGAAATTGAAAAAAACCGTAATATTCATGAAATATTCATAAAGTTAAAGAGAATTATCAGGCATTCAAGGACTTCTTGACACATGGCGGCATTACAGGTATAGTAAATGAAAACAAGCTACTTGCCAATATTTTTGCCACTTGCACCACCCGGAAGGAAAGGGATGAATCAATGTTTAATTACGAAACAGTCCAATCATTCAACGATTTAGAATTAATTGTTTATAAATATGTATTGAGCCATAAAAACGAAGTCAAATATATGACGATCCGTGAATTGGCAGATGCCGTGCATGTATCCACATCAACGATTGTCCGATTTTGCAAAAAAAATGGCTGTGATGGATATGCTGAATTTAAGGCACAGCTTAAAATTTACCTCAAAGAAGAAAAGGTTCAAAACAATGTAAAACACAATGATGACGGCATTGATGAAATTATGCGCTTTTTCCATATGGTGACTTCGTCGGAATACGAGCTGCTGCTTCAAAAAACTGCAGAAGCGATTGCCGTTGCAAAGCAGCTGATATTTATCGGCATTGGTACATCCGGTATTCTCGGCAAATACGGCGCGCGCTATTTTTCAAATCTCGGAAAATTCAGCCAGTATATTGAAGATCCTTATTACCCTATCGGACATGACATGGAATCGGCACTTGTCATTGCCTTATCAGAATCCGGTGAAACAGAACAGGTGATTAAACAAGCCGAGCGTTTTCGGCAGCATAATTGCAAATTGCTGAGTATTACGAATAAAGAAGCATGTACGCTGGCAAAAATATCGGATCTTCATCTGACCTATTATATTAGCAGACGTCTTGTTCAAAATGAGTATAATATTACGACACAGGTTCCGGTGATATATTTACTGGAAACGCTTGGAAGACGGATCTATTAAAAGATGAATCTGATAAAATACACCCTGTTTCAAGTCTGAAACAATTTTCTATCGTATGCACATATGCCTGAAAGCTCCAAATCTATAGCATTTTTTTAAAGATAAGATATAATTAGAATCAGATAGCAACCGGTGCTAGAAAGCGAAAGGAGCAATGATTATGGCGATAGATTATCGGATTACCGCAAGAGAACTTGTAAAAGAATTAGGTGGCGATGCAAACATTACAAAGGTAACGCATTGTGCAACGAGATTACGTTTTATTTTAAAGGATGAGTCGATCGTAGATTCTTCCAAGGTGACAAAAATACCCGGAGTGATCACAACCGTACAAGCCGGGGGACAATATCAGGTTGTTATTGGCAACCATGTGAAAGATGCCTTCAATTTTGTGACGGAGCTGATTACTGTGGATGAAACTCAGGATGATGCACCGCGCCAGAAAATCGGCGTGTTTAATCGCATCATTGATATTATTTCCAGTATATTCGCACCATTTTTATATACCCTTGCCGCATGTGGTATTTTGCAAGGTATTCTTGGTATTTTAGTAGCGCTTGATATGATTGATACAACGGGCGGTACATATCAGATTTTAAACTTTACTTCATGGACGGCATTTACGTTTTTGCCGGTACTGATTTCAATTACTGCATCCAAAAAATTCAATGTCAATACATTCGTTGCAGTCGTTATTGCATGTGCATTAGTATGTCCTGATTACATCAATATGGTAGCTGCCGGAGAACCGGTTTATTTTCTCGGAATGAAAGTCCAGCTGTTAAGTTATACATCTTCGGTTATTCCGATTATTCTTTCAATTTGGATTGCTTCCTATGTGCAGAAATTTTTTGACAAATATCTTCCGATTGTGGTGAGAAATTTGTTTTCACCGATGTTTACAATTACAATAATGGTGCCTCTGACACTTCTGGCATTCGGTCCTGTCGGAAATACGATCGGCGGTGCGATTGGTGACGTTTACAATTACTTATATGGACTGAGTCCTATTGTTGCCGGTATTATTGTCGGCGGACTTTGGGAAGTGCTCGTTATTTTTGGTGTTCATTGGGGCATTACGCCGGTAACGGTTGGAAATTATGCGTCGCTTGGCTATGATACGTTTACCGGACTTCAGGCATCTGCCGTCTTTTCTCAGGCCGGTGCGGCTTTTGGTGTATTCTTAAAAACAAAAGACAAGGATATGAAAGGTGTTTCCCTTTCAGCTGCAATTACAGGTTTGTTTGGTATTACGGAGCCGGCGATTTACGGTGTTAACCTTCGTTTAAAGAAACCTATGATCTGCGGCTGTATTGCAGGTGCCATCGGCGGTGCCGTCGGCGGTGCGTTCAACGCAGTTTCATGGGGATACAACATGCCCGGAATTGCAACAATGCCTGCTTATTTTAAAGCCGGACATATGACACAGTTTATTGGTTTCCTTATTTCTATTGCGATTGCTTTTGTGCTTGGTATCGTCTTTACATGCCTGACTAAATTTGAAAATACAGATACGACAGCTGCCGAAAGTCAGCCGGCAGAAAAAATTGAAGAAAATAAAGACAGTGCGGCATCAAATGATTTTGAAATTGCCTGCCCGGTCAAAGGAACGGTCGTTCCGGTATCAGAAGTTAAGGATGAAGTGTTTGCCTCAAAAGAGATGGGCGATGGTGTCGGAATTATTCCTCAGGACGGAAATGTCTATGCCCCGTTTGACGGAACGATTGAAGCGCTTTTTCCGACAGGTCATGCCATAGGTCTTGCAGCAAATGATGTTTCCCTTCTGATCCATATCGGCATTGATACTGTCGAGCTGAATGGTGAAGGCTTCAGCCCTAAGGTAAAGCAGGGTGATTGTGTAAAAAAAGGAGATCTTCTCGTTTCCTTTGATCAGACGTTACTGAAAGAAAAAGGCTATGATCCAACCGTTATCTGTATTGTGACAGAAATGGAAGAACAGGCGCACCTTGATGTTTGCGCGCATTGTGAAAAAAATGCAATGGAACAGATGATGGTTGTCAGAAATAGTCAGGAGGAATAAATATGGAGTATAAATTACCGGATACATTTCTTTGGGGCGGCGCTGTTGCCGCCCATCAGGTTGAAGGCGGATGGAACGAAGGCGGAAAAGGCGTCAGTGTTGTTGATGTTCTGACGGCCGGTTCCCATGGCGTAGATCGTGTCATCACAGACGGGATCCAAGATGGATATTATTATCCAAACCATGATGCCGTTGATTTTTATCACAGATATAAAGAAGATATTCAATTATTTGCGGAAATGGGATTCAAATGTTTTCGTACTTCTATCGCATGGACAAGAATCTTCCCGAAAGGGGATGAAGAAACACCGAATGAAGCAGGGCTTCAATTTTATGACGATTTATTTGATGAATTGTTAAAATATGGCATCCAGCCGGTTGTGACGTTATCTCATTTTGAAATGCCTTACTATCTTGTCAAAAAATATGGCGGATGGAAAAATCGAAAACTGATTGATTTCTTTGTAAAATATGCGCTTACTGTGATGGAACGGTATAAGGATAAAGTCAAATACTGGATGACTTTTAATGAAATCAATAATCAGAAAAATTATAAATATCCTTTGTTTGGCTATACATGTTCCGGTGTTATTTTTACAGAAGATGAAAACCCGGAAGAATGTATGTATCAGGTCGTTCATCATGAATTGGTTGCCAGCGCTATCGTTGTGAAAGAAGGACATAAAATAAATCCAGATTTTCAGATTGGATGTATGATTGCCTGCGTGCCGCTTTATCCATATTCCTGCCATCCGGAGGATGTGATGTATTCTGCACTGGCGATGCATGATCGTTATCTGTTCGGCGATGTCCATGTAAGAGGCGAGTATCCGTCTTATATTTTAAGAGAATGGGAACGCAAAGGCTTTTCCATTAAACAGGAAAAGGAAGACGCTGAAATATTACGTCAGGGCAAGGTTGATTTCGTTGGCCTGAGCTATTATATGACAAATGCGGTCAAAGCAAACAATATTGCAGAGGGCAATGGTTTAGACGGATTTCCGGGCAGTATCAGCAATCCTTATGTACAAAAAAGTGACTGGGGCTGGCAGATTGATCCAATCGGTCTGAGATATGCCTTAAACCTTCTTTACGAAAGATATCAAAAACCTCTTTTTATTGTAGAAAACGGCTTTGGCGCCATTGATGAGATGGATGCTGACGGAAATATTAATGATGATTACAGAATCGCCTATTTGAAGGCGCACATTGAAGAAATGAAAAAGGCAGTGCTTTTGGACGGCGTTGATTTAATGGGTTATACACCTTGGGGCTGTATTGACTGTGTTTCATTTACAACCGGAGAAATGGAAAAGCGGTATGGTTTTATTTATGTAGACCGGAATAACGACGGCACAGGAACGCTTGAAAGATACCGAAAAAAATCATTTTACTGGTACAAAAATGTGATCCGTACAAACGGAAACTGTCTGGACGAAGAAAATAAATAAAAGATATTAAATAAAAGACAATGAACAGGAGAAAGAGATTATGAAAAAGTTTGAGTATGTTATTAAAGATGAAATCGGTATCCACGCAAGACCGGCAGGCATGTTAGTCAAGGAAGCAAAAAAATATGAGAGTAAGATTGTTCTTGAAAAAGAAGGAAAGCGGGCAGAGGCTACAAAACTGATGGCAGTGATGGGCTTAGGCGTTAAGTGCGGACAGACAGTAACGGTAGAGATTTCAGGCGGAGATGAGGATGAAGCCTTTGATGCCGTAAAAGCATTTTTTGAAGCCAATTTATAAAATAGTCTTATAAAGAATCACTTACAAAAGAAAAGTGGGAAGCGTAAAAATGATGAAGAAATTATTTGGAAAAGTCGTTTACAGGGGAATCGCAGAAGGCCCGGTCGTTGTTTTGAAAAATAAAGACCATCAGGTGAAAAGAGTGAAAATCGCGGAGGCTGACTGTGAAATCGCACGGCTGGAAGCGGCATTGTCCCAGAGCAGAGCGCAATTACAGGCATTGTATGATAAAGCAGTCAAAGAAGTGGGCGAAGCAAGCGCCGCAATTTTTGAGGTGCATCAGATGATGCTGGAGGACGAGGACTATCTGGAAGCTATTTATAATATGATCCGGACAGAACAGGTCAATGCAGAGTACGCCGCAGCGGTCACAGGAGACAATTTCTCGGCAATGTTTGAAGGAATGAACGACGATTACATGAAAGCGCGGGCTGCCGATGTCCGGGATATTTCAAACCGTTTAGTGCAAAATTTATCGGGGGATACAGCGCTGGATTTTTCATTTTCAGAACCGTCTATTATTATTGCAGACGATCTGACACCCAGTGAAACTGTACAAATGGATAAAGAGAAGATTCTTGCTTTCGTCACAGTGCATGGTTCCTCCAATTCACATACGGCAATCCTTGCAAGAATGATGAATATTCCTGCCCTGATTGGCGTTGCCGTTAATCTGGAAGAAGTTCATACAGGTGAACGCGCGATTGTGGATGGATTTGGCGGTGCGCTGATTTTGGAGCCTTCTGAAGAAACGGTGCAAAAAACGAGAAACAAAATTCAGGCAGAGCAGGAAAAAGCGCTGTTATTGCAAACATTAAAGGGCAAAGAAAATGTAACCTTAGACGGAAAAAGAATTAACATTTATGCCAATATAGGCAGCGTTGGCGATGTAGGATATGCTCTGGAAAATGATGCCGGAGGCATTGGATTATTCCGCAGTGAATTTTTATATCTTGGAAAGGAGAACTTTCCGACAGAAGATGAACAATTTCAGGCATATAAGCAGGTTGCCCAGATGATGGCGGAAAAGAAAGTGATTATAAGGACTTTGGATATTGGCGCAGACAAGCAGGCGGCCTATTTTAATCTTGGAAATGAAGAAAATCCGGCGATGGGATACCGGGCAATCCGCATTTGCCTAAGCCAGCCTGAGATCTTTAAAACACAGCTTCGGGCATTGCTGCGCGCAGCCGTCTTTGGAAATCTTTCCGTCATGTATCCTATGATTACTGCTGTGGAAGAAGTCATGCAGATTAAAGAAATTGTCGCGGAAGTACAGGCGGAACTGGAACAGGAAAATATTCCATACAGAATACCTGAACAGGGCATTATGATTGAGACGCCGGCGGCAGTCATGATCAGTGATGAGCTTGCAGAACTGGTGGATTTTTTCAGCATCGGAACAAATGATCTGACACAGTATACGCTTGCCGTAGACCGTCAAAATGAAAATCTGGATGCGTTTTACCGTCCGCATCATAAAGCCATTTTGAAGATGATACAGATGACGATCGATAACGCACATAAAGCCGGAAAATGGGCTGGCATATGCGGTGAGCTGGGTGCAGATACAGAATTGACAGAAACCTTTGTAAGAATGGGCGTCGATGAGCTTTCGGTGGCCCCGGCAATGGTATTGAAACTGAGGAAGATTGTACGCGAAATGTATGCTTTTTCAAAAAGCGAATGAATTTGTGACAAAATATTGTAAAAAAGCAAGTTTTAAATTATAATCAATAATTATAAAATTGTTTCAAAAAAGATAAAAAAATAGCGTATTTATAAGGCGTCGAAGATGATCCTTATAAATACGCGGATAAAAAAATAATGCAGAAGATGGGAGTTGAACCCACACGCCCTTGCGAGCACTAGAACCTGAATCTAGCTCGTCTGCCATTCCG
>SAMEA3387468__coassemble_2420_pt1 | contig 16791 bp, 11 predicted proteins | sample SAMEA3387468__metabat2_low_PE_040 | metagenome-assembled genome bin SAMEA3387468 (sample SAMEA3387468) | Felis catus | biome: Faeces | place: United Kingdom | collected 2012 | reverse complement strand
GTGAAATAATGGCAACAAAATTTCCAATATGCTAAGTCGACAAACCTCAATTTACACCATTTAAGGCGCGCAAAGTTTCCCTTGCGCGCCCCTTCAGTCCACGAATATTTTATCTTATATCTTAATGATATACTTTTTCTGTGCTTAGTATTTCCTGAATCAAGCCACTGCTAAATCCGGCAGCTTTTTAATGTATCTTTCCATCCTCAATGACTATTGTCCGGTCATACAGCTCTGACAGGTTAATATCCTGCCTGTGAGATGTCGATATAATAAGTTTATCCATACCTCTAAAAATCCGTTCTAAATCTTTTGCTTTTTCAAGGTCAAGCCCTGAAGTTGCCTCATCAACAAGCACTATTGGCGTATTTCTGTAAATAGTGCGGGCTGTTTCTATCCGCTGTTTTTCTCCGCCGGACAAATTTTCACCGGAATCCAAAAGCACTGTCGAAAGACCTTTCGGAAGCTTGTCCACAAATGTTCTGAGGCCTGCCAAATCTACGGCTTTATTCAGACGTTCAAAATCAATCTTCTCCTTATCTTCAAAAAGTACAATATTTTGAAGAATCGTATCTCGAAAAAGCATCGGATGCTGGACAATCACAGAAATATTTTTAAAAAGTTCTGACCTGCCAAGTGTTTTTATATCTGCACCGCCGATACGGATTGTGCCGCCGTCTGTTGTACATTCCCGTGTCAGAAGCTTTAAAAGCGTTGATTTTCCGGCGCCGCTGCCGCCCCGAAGCAATACATGTTCTTTATTTTTAATCGTCAAATTCGTATCGTTAAAAATCGTTTTATCGCCATAAGCAAAACACATATGCTCAATATCAATAGACGCTTCGTCAATCGCCGTCGCACCATCATAGGTCTCTGTCGGAAAATTCAGTTCTTTAATCACATTGAGCTTAATATCCTTACATGATTTAATAAGACTGTAATCATTCATCACCATATACATCGGTGAAATAAGAATATTCATCAAAGACAAGGTTACAGGGAAATAAACTGCTTCCATCTGACCTCCAATCACAAGCAGTGCGCTTGCGAACATAAGCAGCATCTGCACAATCGCCGAAAAATAATTGACAAAGCTGTTCAGAATACTTGTCATAAACTCAGACTTTGCATGATATTTTTCATTCATTTTTGTGCGTTCATTAAAAAGCTTCATAAAATTTTTTAACGCATTGGATTTATAAATCACCGGATAGCCTCTTAAACCATCGTCTATTGCCTCATTATAACTTCCAAGCACATCCATATAAGTCTTATTATGTTTTGAAGCTTGAGCAGACAGCTTATTTGTCACGAGCACAGAAATCGCACCCGCCGCTAAAATCAGCACAGTAAACAATATGTTGATATTCATGGCATAAATTAAAGCAATGACAAAGGTTGTCATCTGCGTCACCATATCCGCAATCATCTCTACATAATTTTTTTGCAGAAAACCGATATCATTATTAAAAAGTGACATATAATATGTTCTGTCCTTTTCCTTAAATGCTGCCGGCGACCTTGCAAGAATATTGTTCATCAGCCCTGTCTTAACATCCATATTCCATTTACAGCACGCCTTTTTTCTAAAATAAAGGAAACCGTAGCGAATACCAAAACTTACAGCCGCATAAACAGCTAGCCAAACCACTGCTGCTGTAATTAAATCATGCTGTCCCTCCACCGCAATTTTTGAAACAAGCTCAATTAAATATGTAAATCCCAACGATACAACAAAAAATAGTGCTGAGAAAATAAAATACATCACAAAATTGAAATTCGTGTGAATAAGCTTCTTTCTGTCTGAAATTTTCATGTCAACCCCTCCGTAAAACTACATTTCTTGGCTATGAATACACCATGCCTTATGACTTGTTCATAGATATGATTAAAAGGCTATCTTTTGATATATATCATAACACATACTATTATACAATGCAATATAGTGTTTTAAAAAATCAGCTTGAACAAAATCAACTTTGATTCATACAAAAATCCCCCGCAGACATCTGTCAATCACAGTTTCCCATGTCTGCGGGGGCGTTGTTTTACATCATTTTGTCAATCATTTCAAGCACTGCATTGCCAAGCGCTGCAGATTTTGCATCGGCATCTTCAAGGGATGTGCCCTTAATACCGTAGTAGAACTTAATCTTCGGCTCTGTGCCGGACGGTCTGACGCAAAGCCATGCATCATCGTTCATGTCAAAATAAAGAACGTTGGAATTTGGAAGTCCTGTCGGCTTTACTTCGCCGGTCTTTAAGTCTGTGACTTCATCCTTCTTGTAATCTCTGAAAGAAAGTACTTCGTAACCGGCAATGGCTTTCGGCGGATTTTCCCGAAGCTTCGTCATAATTGCCTGAATCTTTGCAAGACCTTCGATGCCTGATAAGCCAATGGCTTTGACATCATCTTTATAATAACCGTAAGCTTCGTACATATCCAGCATCGCATCCCAAAGTGTCTTGCCCTGTGTCTTATAATAGGCAGCGGCGTCGCAGAGTGCCATCGTTGCAACAATCGCATCTTTATCGCGGGCGTGTGTGCCGATCAGACAGCCGTAGCTTTCCTCAAAGCCGAAAAGATATGTACCTTTGCCGGACTGCTCAAAACCTAAAATCTGCTGACCGATATACTTAAAGCCTGTCAGACATTCAATCAGGCGCACGCCATAATGCTTTGCAATGGCGTCAGCCATGTTTGTCGTCACGATTGTCTTAATGAGGGCGCCGTCCTCAGGAAGCTTTCCGTCTTTTGCCTTTATCTGGCTGATTGTATATTCACCGAGAAGACAACCGGACATATTGCCTGTCAGTGCATGATATTCGCCCGTCTTATCTTTCACATAAACGCCGAGACGGTCAGCATCCGGATCTGTTGCAAGCACTAAGTCCGCATTAATTTTCTTTGCCATCTCAAGTCCTAAAACAAAAGCCTCCTCCGACTCAGGGTTCGGGTAGCCAACTGTCGGGAACTCACCGTCAGGAAACTCCTGCTCAGGCACAACATAAACATTGTTAAAGCCGATTTCCTTTAAAATTCTTCTTGCCGGAATGTTGCCTGTACCGTGAAGCGGTGTGTAAACAATTTTAAGTTCATCGCCTACAGCCTGAATGGCATCGGCATGTCTGACCTGCTTCTTTAATTGTTCAATGTACTTATCGTCAATATCCTTACCAATGACAACATATGTGCCATTGGCAGCGGCCTCGTCTTTAGTCATCGTCAGCACTGTATGATAATCTGTCACTGCTTTGACCTCATCCATAATGCCGGTATCATGCGGCGGCGTAATCTGAGCGCCGTCCTCCCAGTAAACCTTGTAGCCGTTGTACGCCGGAGGATTGTGGCTCGCCGTAATATTAATGCCCGCAATACAGCCAAGCTCTCGCACGGCAAAAGATAATTCCGGCGTTGGTCTTAATGATTCAAAAATATAAGCTGTAATGCCATTGGCAGCCAGTGTGCGCGCCGCCTCGTCGGCAAACTCCGGTGACATCCGTCGTGAATCGTAGGCGATGGCAACACCCTTTGCCTGACCGCCCTGCTTTTTAATATAATTTGCAAGTCCCTGCGTTGTCTTTCTGACAACATAAATATTCATACGGTTAGTCCCGGCGCCGATAATTCCACGAAGCCCCGCCGTGCCAAATTCCAAGTCCGTATAAAAACGCTCTTTAATTTCATTTTCATCGTCTTTGATTGCCAAAAGCTCTGCCTTTGTCTTTTCATCAAAATACGGATTTGACAGCCACTGTTCATACACTTCTCGGTAGTCCATCAAATTTACCTCCCTTTTGTAAGTTTCTTAGCATTATTATACACTATAATTGTTCGAAAATAAATAGTTTATTCAGTATATTATTCGACAAAATTCATCAAGAAAGCTGTTTTTTACGTCGATATCCTCAATACATTTTTTCAGCTTTTCTGTATTTTGACCGGACATCCAGCTTTTTCTTGAATTGTAATAATGATTGGCAATTTTCCAGAATTTTTCCGGATAAGAAAGTAAAAGATACAGATATTCTTTTTCCCGTCTGCTTATCGTCCGCTCTTTTTCGTAAGCTGTAAGCATCGCGCTGCCGAGCGCCAAATCCCAATGATGTTTCTCTAGAACTTTACGCATCATCTGATATAAATCCTGCATCAGTGTTCCCGGCACTGAACGCTCAAAGTTGACTGTCGCTGTCTCCTTTCCGTTAAAAAGCACATTATGATAGCTGTAATCACCGTGAATAAAGCTTCCGTCCCCGACAGCCTGCTCAAAAATTTCATCCGCAGCCTTTGCCTCATAAAGCACGCCGGTCCTTAATGCCTGCGTATAAAATATACTGTAATAATTCATATAAAGCACTTCAAATTCATTTTTAATCTTCTTTGACTGCACATAGTTCATAATTGTTTTCATTTCCCGGCTTCGCCGCGAAAAAAGTCGTCCGGCGCTTTTAGGCTTATATTTTTTAAGCCACTCACAATCAATATGAATATGTCCGGCCGCCCTGTGAAGCGCCGCCATATCGGAAACGGCGCGAAGAAGCTGTGTCTTATCCCTGACGTCACATTCCCGGCCGCCGTACCACTGCCGCATGACAAAATGACCGCCGAAGCCATCATCCGCCCATAACTGATGATCCGAAGTAAGCATCAGAGCGTCCACATTTTTATAGCCGCCTTCCCGGATGGCTTCTTTGAGCGACTTTTCATAAATAAGATGATTTTCCCCATACGGATACGCCTTTAATAGCTTCAAGCCATCATCCGTCACACAGACAAACCCTCCCCTTGTCCGATAACTGTCCGTGATTTTAAAAGGATACATGTCCGCAGCCGCCTTTATTTTTTCATCCAGCAAAAAAATCCCTCCAATCTTAAACCTCTGTCTAAGATATGAAGGGATTTTATATTTTATGACACAGGAAAATCCTATATCATCCTTATAGGATATGGATACCGGCCGCCTCACACGTCTCTACCATCGTCTCCGGCCAGACTGACGCCTGAACCTCGCCGATATGGGCTTTTCTCAGGAAAAACATACATATTCGCGACTGTCCGATACCGCCGCCGACAGTGTATGGCAATTCACCGTTTAAAAGTGCGCTTTGAAACGGAAGCTGTGCCCGATCCATACAGCCTCTGATTTCCAGCTGTCGGAGCAGCGCATCCTCATCGACACGGATACCCATAGATGACAGTTCTAAAGCAATATCAAGCACCGGATAGTAAACTAAAATATCGCCGTTTAATTCCCAGTCATCATAATCCGGCGCGCGACCGTCATGAGGCTTTCCGCTGTCTAAGTTCCCGCCGATTTTCATAAGAAAGACAGCACCCTTTTCCTTTGTAATTAAAAGTTCTCTTTCCTTTGGCGTCTTATCCGGATACATATCCTCAAGCTGCTGCGTCGTCATAAAAAATATCTCATCAGGAAGTATCGGATGGATGTAACCATACTTTTCTGACATAAACTTTTCGGTATAGCGCAGCGCGTCATAAACACGGCGCACAATATTTTTAAGCGTTGTCACATTACGCTCGCCTTTTGTGATAATTTTTTCCCAGTCCCACTGGTCCACATAAATCGAATGGATATTATCCGTATCTTCATCGCGGCGAATGGCGCTCATATCTGTGTAAAGCCCCTCACCCGGCAAAAAGCCGTAGCGTTTTAAGGCAAGACGTTTCCATTTTGCCAGTGAATGAACAATTTCAAAAGGCTTATCGTCCTGCTCTTTGACACCGAAGCTTACCGGACGCTCCACACCGTTTAGCGTATCATTAAGACCGCTCCCCGGTTCTACAAACAAAGGCGCTGAAACACGTGTCAGATTCAGCTGATTGGCCAGTTCCCTCTCAAAATAGTCTTTTACATATTTAATTGCAATTTCTGTCTCGCGGATGCCTAAATCCGTGACATACCCTTTAGGTATCATTAACTGGCTCATGCCATCACTCCCTCACGTTATCACTTTACTTTGCTAAGTCTACCACGCACCTGTTCTTTTGTCAACCCGGATTTCACTGAAAACGATTTTAACATACGGGCTCTTATATTTCGAACGCTAATTATTCCCGCTTCCGAAAAATACATTATCCCGTCCGCTTTTGTCAAACAAATGATTGTACTGAAGCGTTGCATAGTCATTTAAAAGACTGGCATACGGCGTCTCATCCCGCTCACCTGCCGGATACATCGTACCGTCGTTATCTATAATCACATTGGCTGTAATAACCGGCAGTGTCTCTCTGAGATTTGACAGCCACTGCTGATAACCCGTCATGGGCAGCCCTGCTTTTTCTAAAAGCAGCGTACTCAAATAGTTGGCGCTTATTTTATCAATCTGCTCATCTTCAATATCATAATTTGCCCACATCACAAACGGCACAAGATACCTGTTTTGCTGCTGCTCAAGCGGATACACCTTATTTGTATCATAGATGGCATTAATCACATAATCGCCGGGCTGATGGTCGCCAAACATCAGCACAATCGTCGGCTCGTCATAGTCCTTAAAAAAATCCACAAGATTTTCAAAGGCTGTATCGGATTTCTTAATCAGCGATAAATACCTGTCCATATAGTCTTTATTGTAATCATTTTCGACGCCGAGAAGTTCGATTTCCTGATTAAAATTTGAATATGTATCAAAATAACCGCCATGATTTTGCATTGTCACTGCAAATGTAAACAGCGGCGCTTCATCCTCATCTCTTTCGTATCTTCCGGTAATCATATCAACAAGCGACTCATCTGAGATGTACTCTCTCATGTAGGAAACATCATCATTAAGATAACAGTCGCCGGAACGCATATCTTCAAGAAAATAGGCTTCCTCAAAGCCCAAAAACGGATAAACGATATTTCTGTTCCATCCGCCCGCATGATACGGATGCAGCGCAATTGTGTGATAGCCGAGATTTTCGGATAATGACGACGCAAAATTCGGCATTTCATCTTTAATATACTGCTGGTAGGCGATGCTTCCCGGCGGCAGAAAGGCCATCGTATCGCCTGTGAGAAATTCAAATTCTGAATTTGCTGTATTTCCGCCAAGTACAGAGGCCACCATCTTTCCCGAAACACAATTATCAAGCTCACCGTTTAATGCCGAATGTACAAACGGCATATAGTCCTCATTTGTTTCAAAATCAGCAATGTCCGCCATATCTGAAAATGATTCGTTCATAATCACGACAATATTCGGATATTCCTCTTTTGTGTCCGCCGGCAGCGCCTGAAAATCGTGTGTCAGCGTCTCAACACTTTCGCTGCCGTAATTGTCCGGCACATCCTTCTTCAAATACTTAAGATTTGTGAGAAATGAAACTGTAAAGCCATTGTTTCTGTACATGACATTCGGCGTAAATAAAATGTCATCCATCGCAAAGGCACTGACAGCCATCGGCGTCTGCAAAAATGTCACATAAAAAAAGCAAAAGACAAACGAGGCAATGATTGCAATACTGCGCTTGGCAGACCATTTGATTTTGACATCTGTTCTTGAAGCAAGCACCGCTGTCAGAACAAAAATACATGTAATCATCACAACACGGCCATCCAGCGAAAATACATAATTGACCGTCACGCTCAGCGCCGTCGATACGGACAATAAATCCCACGGCACAACCGGCGTTCCCCTGAATGCAACAACATAATAATTAATTAAACCAATGAGCATCATTGCCAGTGCAAGCACACTAAGAGCCACACTGCTTTTTCCAAAAATAAACAACAGAATGATAAAAACAAGATAAAACAGGCATAAATTCAAAAGCTGAATCGGCGCCGTCATATCTGTCAACGCTAAATGCGAATATCCCTCGAGCGCATAAAAGCATATGGCCGGAATCACAGCCATAAAGATGATACTTACTTTTCTGTTCATTTTAAAACCGAAGAACAGTGCTGCACCTATGAGCGGCAAAAGTAAAATCGCTGCCGCGTGATAAGGCCATTCAAAACCTTCCAGCACAATGCTGACAACAAGTGCTGCCAAAAGCAGCACACTGACAATCACGCCGACCACCCTGCGCCATCGTTTTTGTGTCCATAAAGAACCTTCGATATTCTTCATTTTTATCCTCTTTCTATTGATATTCAGACAAACAAGCACTGCATATTTGCTGACAGGCTGCCCGAAGACCGCCCGCTGTCTTTTTTTTCACCTGTGTATCCTCAATAAAAACCGGCGGCAGTATTTCTATTTTCAGGCAGGGCTTCTTCTTTATAAGCCCCCGAAAGCCCGACGGCCTCTTTTGGGAAATTACAAGCGGAAGTACCGGAACACCGGCTTTTGCGGCCAGCCTGAAAGCTCCGTTTTTAAAGCCGCGTATCTCTTTTGCATACGGAATAAGCACACCCTCCGGGTAAATATGGACAAGCGCCCCGTCTTTAAGTGCCGTTTCCATCTCTGAAAACATCTCTATGGCAAGCGCTGTCTTCTGGGACATCGGTACTGCGCCGAGTATTTTCAGAAGGTGTCCGGCAAACGGAATCCTGAAATTTGATTCCAGTGAAACAAAATAACGCCGTCGTCCCCAAAGTGCTGTATTCACCATCGTACAATCCATCGGATGAATATGATTGCAGATTGTGACCGCACCTGTGTTTCTGACCGCCTTCAGATTTTTACGTCCCTTAACAGTTGTTCCAAACCATATGTAATTAAATACAGTCAGCACTGCCGTCGCCATATTTAAAAGAACTGAGCGAAAGAACCGTTCATAATATCTGTCTCTTAAATAATTATAGCCCGGCCCGACTTCAAAACGGACAGGCTCCCACATATGGAAAACCTGTTCTTCTTCTTTGAGCCTTGCCTCCTGCTTATCCATTGCCCTGCCTCCGTTCGCGAAGCGCTGTCTCAAACATAGTCTCTGCCGCTGACACGCACGCCTCTAAAGCATACTTTTTCGCCTGATTGCTGTAGGCATACTCCATTTTGCGCCGCTCATCCTCATGCTCAATCCAATAATCAATTTTCTCTGCCAGACTGCGGCTGTCGCCGGCCTTAAAAAGACTTCGCTCATCCAGTGCAAACTGCGGTGTCGCCGACTTTTTACTATTTGCAATAACCGGCACAAGTCCGCCCGCAAAAGCTTCCATACAAGACATCGCCTCAATTTCCATATCGGCTGCATGGACATATAAATCACTCATGGCAATTAAATCCATCAAATCCTGCTTTTTGTAAAAGTCAATTATCGCCGGATTCGAAAGCTTTCTTCCCATACGGCGGATAATGCGGCTTCTCGGTCCGCGGCCCGCAAGGACAAGCTGGATTTGATCCGCATATTTTGACTGTTTCACCGCCTTAATCAGTACATCCTGCCGTTTTTCAATTGACAGCCGGCCAACCATAAGAATCACAAACTTTCCTTCAAGCCGCTTATCCTTTGGCAGCTTGCGGTACTGAAATTCCGGATCAATACCATTTGAAATGACATGAAGCTTATTTTTATATCCGTGTTTTTTAAGCTCTCCTGCAATAAAACGGCTCGGACAATGGATATGGGTGCAATATTTGTAAATATAAAAATGAAACCAGTGATATACAAAGGCATTCAGCGGCGCGACATGCCCCAGATGCAGTGATGACGTAATATTTTCCGGCTGCACATGAAATGCTCCCGTAAAGGCTGTGCCAAGCTTTCTTGCCCAGTAAATCGTCCGGTGGGACATCCCAAAAGGCGACAGAATATGCACAAGCTCCGCCCATGAAACTGCCTCGCAAATAATCTTATCATCGACCTTGCCAAACTGCATGCCCTGTGCCGTAATCAGTTTGTCAAAAATAGGAATGGGCTGCCGCTTGAGAATATAGGCCTCGGACTTATCCTTCACCTGCTCCGGTTTTGCACATGTAAGCACGCGCACCGTATGTCCGTGCTCCTCAAGTATCTTTTTAAAACGCCGCGCTGAAATTGTCATTCCGTTATTGGCCGAGTAATACTGGTCTGTTACTAAAAGTATCTTCATAGCTTCCTCTTTACTTTCCCTAAAACCTTATCTACAGCAAATTTTTTGCGGCCTTTTCACGATAAATTTCCACAAAATCCGGGCTTTCGCCGAGTCCCTTTAAAATAATCTCCGGTTCAAAGCCCGCGCGCAAAAGCTGCATCTTCCATGAATCCTCATCATCTCCGGCCATATCATTTTTCGCATGGTCACCGGCCACAAGCATAAACGGCATTACATAAACCTTTTTAATATGCTTTTCCTTCATCGTCTTCATCACCGTCTCAAGAAGCGGCGGCGCCTCCACATTGGCAATGCATACTGCCTGCGCCGGCAGCTCATCAAGATAATGCTGAAGTACAAAATAAGCTGCGTTGCTAAAATGCTCCGAGCCATGTCCCATCAAAAGTACCATCTCATCTTCGCCGGTCTTTGGCATATATGTCTGAAGTGCATCGGCTACCCGCGCATAATCTTCATTTTCAAAAAGCACCGGCTGTCCAAGACGAAGACGGACATCGCCGTGTTCGCGCGCAAAATCCTCCGTCTGCGCCTTTAAAGCATGATACTCTGCGCCTGCCAAAATATGTGTCGGCTGCACAATAATGTCTCTATATCCGGCCTCATACAGTTTTTTTAACGCTTCCGGCGGTCTGTCAATAAAAATATGTTCCTTTTCGGAAAGCTTTTTTGTAATCATTCCCGATGTAAAAGCCCTGTAAAAATCCCATCCGCAAAGTGCACCGGCAATCGCCTTTTCTACAGGTACAATACAGCTTTCAATGACTTCTTTATAGCTCGTACCAAAGCTCACTGCAAGTACGGCTTTCTTCTCCATATTTTCGCCTCCTCAAATTTAGTTGTAATTTTTATTATACCACACCTTCCAAACGGTATACAATGCTTTTTCTACAGCTTTATAAGTGCTGCCCCCCATGTAAGACCGCCGCCAAAGCCGGCAATCACAAGCTTCATGCCGGTCTTTAAAAGCCCCCGCTCACTCATTTCCGAAAGCGCCATCGGAATACTTGCGGCTGATGTATTGCCGCATCGGTCTAAGTTTACATAAAACTTTTTTTCGTTGACGCCAAGACGCTTTGCCACCGACGATAAAATTCTGAAATTTGCCTGATGAAGTACATAATAGTCAATATCATCCGCCGCATATCCTGTTTTCTGAAGCACCTCTAAAATACTTTTAGGCACCTTTGTGAGCGCAAACTTGAATATTTCAGGTCCCGCCATATATAAATGCCGGCTTTTTTCAAAATCTTCGGCGGACTGTACATTTTTTAAAAACGGGTGATTCGGTATTCTTTCCGTAAAATTTAACACCATCCCTTTTGTACCGTCAGATCCGGTCGTAATGCCCAAAATACCCTCCTCGTCGGAGGATGTGACAATCGCCGCCCCTGCGCCGTCGCCAAAAAGCACACATGTCTTTCTGTCTGTCCAGTCAAGAAGCTTTGAAAGCACTTCACCGCCGACAACAAGAGCCGTTTTTGCCGCGCCGCCGCGAATATACAGCTGCGCCGTATTCAATGCATAAATAAAGCCCGTACATGCCGCACTAATGTCAAAACATGTCGCATTCACCGCATGAAGCCGTGCCTGAAGCATACTGGAGGCATTAGGAAGCGGCATATCTGCCGTCAATGTTGCCACAATAATTAAATCCAAATCCTCTGCTGCAACACCTGCGTTGTCCATGGCACGCCGAGCCGCTGCCTCACACAAGTCTGTCAGCGTCTCATCGACCGCCAGCCGCCGCTCCCGGATGCCTGTGCGCGTTGTAATCCACTCATCACTTGTATCTATCACTTTTTCCAAATCAGCATTTGTTACGGCAAGCGTCGGAAGTCCCGCGCCAAAGCCTGTTATTTTCACACCTGACATATAACTTACCTCACTATTTTTCATGCGGACACATACCGCTTTAAATCATCTTTAAAATTATTTTGATATTCAAAGTATATGTCAGGTACCGTGGGATGTCAAGAAAATTTGGCGGCTGAGATGCCGCCTAAATACAGTCTGAGCTATAAAAACATCACTCTTTTACGAGCCGCTTTACAAGCTCGACAGCGCCGACAGCATCCTCCGAATAGCCGTCCGCACCGATCTGAGCTGCAAAATCCGGTGTTACAGCCGCGCCGCCTAAAATAATTTTTGCTCTCAGCCCTTTAGCCCTCGCTGCCAAAATCACATGGCGCATTTCCTGCATCGTCGTTGTCATGAGCGCCGACAGCCCGATCACATCGGCATTTATCTTTTCCGCCTCATCTATAATTTTTTCGGTTTCCACATCTTTGCCGAGATCCGTCACTTCAAAACCATAGTTTTTCATCATCATTGCCACAAGGTTTTTACCGATATCATGAATATCGCCCTTAACTGTCGCAAGCACAACCTTCGGTCCCGCCGTCCGGCCTTCATTTTCTTTGAAAAGCAACGGCTCTAATAAATCAATGCCGGCGCGCATTGTATCCGCGCTCATCATCAGCTGCGGCAAAAAGTATTTCTGACAGCTGAAATAATCGCCGACAAGGTTGATTGCAGGAATAAGGCAGTCATTTAAAATATCTGACGCCCGATAACCGCCTGAAAGCGCCTCGTTAATGTGATTTGCGATTTTTTTCTTATATCCTGAAAGCACATCTTCTTTAATAACCGAAAATATTTCCGGCAGCGGCTCTGCCAAAGATATGCTGCTCTTTGCCGTGCTCTCACTGCCTTCGGACATACTGTGCCCTGCTGCGGCTGCGCTGCCTGATGTGCTGTCTGCTGTCATCTGCTTAGCGCTGCCCGATGTGCTGTCTGCTGTCGGCTGCTTAGCGCTGCCCGAAGTTTTTTGAGGCAGAGCCCCTGTTTCCTTCTCGTTCAGACGGCTGCTGCACTCAATATAATTCATTGGGGCATCGTCCTTGCCCATAAGAAGATCCGCCGTAAATCCACTGCGCATTAAAAGAGATTGGGACGGATTGGCAATTGCCATCGTAAGTCCCCGGCTTATGGCAAGGGCAAGGAAAATACTGTTGACATAGATTCTGTCCGGCAGTCCGAATGAAATATTTGAAAGGCCGCATATTGTTGCCATATCCTCTTTCATGCAGTATTCAATTGTTTCAAGTGTCTGCAGCGCCGCTGTTTTATCAGCGCCTATCGTGGCCACAAGCCCGTCTACAATAATATCCTGCTTGTCCATGCCAAGCGCCTTTGCCCGTTCAAGAATATAAGCAATATTTTTCTTTCTCTCATCCACATTTTTTGGCAGTCCTCCGTCCGCCAAAGGCAGTAATATAAACATAGCTCCGTATTTTTTGACAATCGGCAGAAGCTTCTCTAATTTTTCAGCTTCACACGAAACAGAATTGACAAGGGCACGGCCATGATACCGTCTGAGCGCCGCCTCGATGACTGAAACATTGCTTGAATCAATACACAAAGGCACATCTACAGCTGCCGATACATCATCCAAAACATCCAGCATAACAGCCTTTTCATCAATACCGCCCATACCGACATTAATATCCAAAATATGTGCGCCCTGTGCACACTGTGCTTCAGCCATTGCAACAGCCGGCTCATAATCTCCTGACTTTAATGCCGCCTGGAGAGCAGCTTTCCCTGTCGGGTTAATGCGCTCGCCGACAATCATAAATTGTTTTCCTATTTCAATATCAAGTACCGAGCGCTCACCTGCCAAAAGACGGCGTCCGTTATGGCGCAGTCTGTCTGTATTCGTAAACACTGTGTTCATCGCAGCCGTTTCCTGTTTCAGCAGCTTTATATAGGAAGCATCTGTACCGCAGCAGCCGCCAAGAATAGATGCACCGGCAGCCACAAGCTTTTTCATTTCACGGACAAATTCCGCCGCCGGCATATCATAAACGGTCTGACCTTCCAAAAGCTTTGGCATTCCGGCATTCGGCTTTACAATCAGCGGAATCCCGGCATATCTATCCAGCCGTTTTACAATTTCAGCAAGCCTATCCGGCCCTGCGGAACAATTAATGCCGAATGCATCTGCACCAAGCGCCTCCAAAGATACAAGCGCCGCCGCCGGATCTGTCCCATAAAGTGTCCTTCCGTTTTCATCTAATGAGATTGTCACAAAAACCGGAAGCTTCGTTTCTTCTTTGACCGCTAAAAGTGCCGCGCGCGTTTCGCCAAGATTCATCATCGTTTCAATAACAAAAAGGTCAACGCCCTCATCAGCAATAATGCGTACCTGTTCCTTATAACAATCAACCAGAGTTTCAAAAGGCAGTGTACCTACCGGTTCAATTGCCTGTCCCGTCATTGTCAGATTTCCGGCAACAAAGCATTTGTCACCAACCGCCGCTTTTGTAAGACGTACAAGCGTCCGGTTAATTTTCTCAATCCTGCCGCCAAGACCGTACTCATCTAATTTTATCCGATTTCCCGAAAATGTCGGCGCATATACAATATCACTGCCAGCTGCGGCATAGCCCCTCTGAAGCTCTGTCAGCACTTGGGCATTTTCAATCATCCATGCCTCCGGACAAACGCCTGCCGGCATCCCTGCCTTTTGTAAATTTGTTCCTGTCGCCCCGTCAAGATAAATCGGTCCGCTCTGTAATAAATCTTTTATATTAAGCATTTTTTCGTCATCCTTTTCATAATTTCCGCAATCATCGACGCCCGGTTAAAAGGCACCATAAAATAGTAGCCGTCTGCAACCTCCGAAAGCTTTTCGGCAATCTCTGCTGCAATCTCAATACCGACCTGTTCTGAATCTGCCCGGCTCATGTCCTTATCATACCTTGCCACAATTTCATCAGGAATGTGGACGCCTGTCACCTCATTTTTCATAAACACTGCATTCCTGTAGCTTACAAGAGGCAAAATGCCACACAAAATCTTCGTATCTATTTTCGATTTAATATATTTTAACCGATCAATATCATCGTCGGAATAAACCGGCTGTGTCAGAAAATACATCGCACCGGCCTCACATTTTTTACGCATCCGCTCAATTTCAACATCAATATTTCGCCGTCCGTAATTTAGAGCGCCGCCGCAGGCAATCGGTTCATCCTGAAAATATTCTTCGTTCATCTGACGGATATAGTTTATAAGACGCACTGAGTTAAAATCATAGACCGGCGTAATCATATCCCGATTTCCCGACGGTACCGGATCACCGGTCACGACAAGAATATTTCTGATGCCGCTCATATGGGCGCCCAAAATTGCCGCCCCCATACCGATTACGTTTTTATCACGGCAGCTTACGTGAGGCATCACATCCATGCCTGTCTCCGCAGCCACTTTCACTGCCGACATCATTGAATCCGCCCGCATTTTTCCCATCGGCGAATCCGAAAATGTAATCATCTCCACCCCGGCTGTCTTAAGTACAGCCGCCGCTTCCAAAAGCTTTTTGTCATTGGCATCGTGAGGCGGATCAAGCTCAGCTATAACAACCTTTTTCCCCGAATAAAGCTGTTTCAGAAATCCATGATTATCAAAATTTACACTTGTATCCGCTGAAGGCTCCACATGAACATTCATCCGCCTTGCCGCCGCCCTGCCGCAAATAAGCTTTGACAGCGCTTCAATATAAGCCGGACTTGTACCGCAGCAGCCGCCGATAAAATTCACACCGAGGTCTGCTATTTTTTCCATCGTTTCGCAAAAATAGTTTACATTTTCCCGGTAAATACTTCTGTCCGCCGACTTATCCGCGTACCCTGAATTTGGAGCAGCGAACACAATTAAATCGCCAAAATTCTGCCTTCTGAGCACCTGCCTTAAATGCGCCGGTCCGACGCCGCAATTAAAGCCGGCGCCGTCAATCTCCGGCACTTTCTTCACCATGTCAAGAATACTTGCCGCACTGATCCCCGACTTTGTGTAACCGAATTTATTAACGCTGAAGCTGACCATAATAAATGTATCGCTCACTGACTTAATCCACCGGATGACCGGCAAAATACCCTTTAAATCAGAAAACGTTTCAAACCATATGATTTTTGCCCCTGCGTCAAGATGCGCGCGTGCCATTGTCTTATATTCCTCAACGATGTCTTCTTCGTCTTTATCACCGTGCCACGGCAGCGGCCCGATATCGCCGGCGATATACACTGTCGTTTTTTCGTCCGTCCCTGATTGCTGTCCATACGCTGTACCTTCAAAGACCTTGCTGCCCTCTTTTTGTACTGCGCTCTCTGCAATTTTATAAGAAGCATAAACATTGTCATAGACCTTTTCAAGACTTTTAGCACAGTCACGGTCAAAATCTCTCCCCACAAGTGTTTCTCTGTTGGATGCAAAGCTGTTTGTCCTTAAAAGATTTGCCCCTGCGCGCAAATACTCCCGGTGAATTGCCTCAATCCGCTCAGGGTGTGTCATATTGTCGCACTCCGGCGCCTGCCTGCTCATCGTATACTTTTGACTGTAATATGTCCCCATCGCCCCATCAGTCACAAGACACCTTCTCCTAAACAACGCTTTCATATCCATAAATCTCATCCTTTGCTGTCTCATTTAGTTTTGTGAAAAGTATACGTGCTTGAGTGGGGGATGTCAAGAAAATTTAGGTTTGCCGACACAGTATATTTGAAGCTTTGCTGTTGATGTTTTATGTACAGGGGCAGCCATATCATTTTTGGTGACACGCCACACTTTGCAATGCGCAAGGCAAAAGGAAGCGGCCGCGCAGCGGACATTTACTTTTGCCGGCATGAACTGACAAAATTGGAAGTGCGCAGCACGGCCGACGCTGCGCGGCGGAATTTTGGAAGTCAAGTCCCGCGCATTTATAGACTCCATTCGCGCAAATGCTTCGCTGCAGCGCTCGGTG